>Ga0206887_10078_pt1 | contig 23091 bp, 24 predicted proteins | sample Alteio_BWOrgHeat_89_FD_153248 | JGI IMG/M metagenome (GOLD analysis project Ga0206887, IMG submission 153248) | Enriched cells from forest soil in Barre Woods Harvard Forest LTER site, Petersham, Massachusetts, United States - Alteio_BWOrgHeat_Nextera3 ...
TTATTCAGAAATACGAAGCTATTTGAATTGGTATGGAATAAACACTTTACCAAGAACTAAAAAGTGGGGCGGAACAAGTGGTACTTTTGCTTCGTTTAAGTTCGCCTAACTTTGGAGAGGTGGCAGAGTGGTCGAATGCGGCGGTCTCGAAAACCGTTACATTTCAGCCATAGGACACTAATTCCATTGTTTTTTACAAGACTGTGAACAGACCTTGTAAAAAGAACGGACCCGTTTTCCTCACTCCATCCCACTTCCAAAATACTCCGTACACTTTCGTCTCACTTTCGTCTCAGCCGATGGGGAGATGATTTCTGTTTGAAGCATTCGTAATGAGATAAAACTCATACAGAATGGCTTTTGCGGAGTATCATACCACCAATATACCTTAACGACGTTTCCCGGAACAGTACATACGTAACTGTTTATAGAGAAATGTTGCAAAACGAACCGGATCTCTGGTATGACAAGGCGCGTGGGAAATTCGTCCTGATCATTCATGAAATAGATGAACAGGGCAAGAAGTACCGCCGCAGAATCTCAACCCATACCCATAACCGCCAGGAAGCGAAAGTCTTCAAAACGGCGTGGTTAGAAAAGCAATCGGAAAGGAAGAGTAAAGTCCGACATCCTCATTCTGTGAGCAGTGCATTAAACGAAGCCTTTACCTCCAAACGAGAGTCCCAAAACCTACAACCTAAAACGTGTAAAGAGATTGAACGAAGTATCAGGTTCTTTACTGAATTCATCCGCTTAGATACTGGGGAAGGGTTATACCCAATTCAACGTATCGGTTTTGAGCTATGTAACTCCTTCCTACGAAGTAGTTCTTCCCCACGACAACGTAACAAACATCGGGCAAACCTTTCGGCACTGTGGAACACCCTTTTGGATTACCGTGAAACTTATGGAATTCTCGAAAACCCTTTTGCCAGAACAAAGAAAGTTGCGACGGCAGATACCGAGCCAGAACAAATAACGGACCCTGAATTCAGACAGTTATACGAGGGGATGCGGCAGGTAACTTTCCAAATGTGCATGTATAAACTTGCCTGTGCTTTTAGCTATTATACGGGACTTCGTTTAGGTGAAGTTTGCTTCATTCGTACTATCCATACAACAGGACTAAATATACAAGTCCGAAACTACCCTGATCACTTTGTAAAATTCAAAAAACATAGGGATATACCCATTACTGATAAAGTGAGGGAAATTTTGCAGGAAGTTCTTGCTCTGAAATCACAGCACACTTCCGAGCGTATCCACGAAACAGAATATCTCTTCTGTACAGAAAAAGGAAATCATCTTATTGAGAATAATCTCTCAGCATATTTTAAAGACAACAGGAAAGTTATTCACCCAAAACGTACAAAGATTACTTTTCACTCTTTACGCAGATCCTTTGGACAAAACCTTCTGAATGAAGATATTTCAATTGCAATGGTCTCCCGTCTCTTAGGACATAGTAGTATCTCAGTGACAGAAAAGAGTTATGCCAACTCTCGCAATATTCCTCTTGATTCAGTCCGTGAGGCGATGAATCGAATACACTCACAAAGTAGAACATTGAATCGTCGTTCCTATTTAACACCGGATGCTTATTCTGAACCTATACCGGAAATAGATTCTCTTATGCTCCAGTCATTAGGAGTTAGTATTGGAGGCTCAGATGATTAAACTACTGCAAGAGCAAATAGTACATACTTCTGGAGTGCAACAGGATATGGATACTCCATTTATTTCAATGGGATATGATTATGTTCGCATAGGAAAGCGCCATAACCTCAGTGAAGTGGAGCAACTAAAAAGTATTTGTATTGAAAGTGAAGGTATATTTTATTACAAGCATAACAGAAAGATCTCTTTTGAAATTTATGGAACATTAATATTTCTCCGTATCTGCCCACCAAAATTGCTTCGATCAGAGAACGTTCGTTTAGCAACACCAGAGGAAATGGCGAAGTCCTTAAATAAAGTACAGCGAGAAACAGGGTTAAGTTTTTGGGAAGGCTATGTGACGGAATTACATTTTACATTCACTTTGCAAACACCTGAACCATACGAACGTTATCGTTCGCTCTTTCAGTCATGCAAAGGATATAAACATGAGTCAGAGGAAGGCGGGGATTATTTCAATGGGAAGCGTATCACTATACTATTTTACGATAAGGCAAAGGAAACGAAGGCATTGTATTCTGATTCATTACAAAGTGAATTTTGTAGTACATCAACACCTGAACTGTTTCGTGCTGAAATAAAGATCAAAAAGGAAGTGAGGAAGGTGCTCATGGCCAGTGGTTGTTGGGATAAAAGGAAAGCCTTATTCCTTGCCTCGGATTTAACCGAGGATCAAACCTTTTGGTGTCTCACTCAATTCACCAAGAAGTTTACATTACGATTTATTAAGCCCTCTGTAAACACTATTCCTCAAAACATATCAAGTGAGTTTTCTTTCTTCCGGCTTTCCTCCTCTACCGATAACGGATTTAAGGCTCTTACCGAGTTATATGAGCAAGGCATTCTTTTGAGTCCGATGTATCGCCGCGCAATTAAACACCACAACGAAGCTAAACAGCAAGAGCGACGAGAATATATACATAAGTATTTTATGAATAAAGTAATTGCGCTTTTAGCAGAGTATAGACCAAAAAGTATGGAAGGTGATAGGATAAAACTAAGAATTAAATCCACATCGCGGAATAAAATTCTTTCCCTTTCCCCAAAACAACTTAAGAAAACTTAAGGAAAGAGTTGCATTACGGGGAAAAAGGTAACTAAAGTATCAAAAATTTATCAATCATAAACAAGAATCAACAACACAAATTTTCCGCCAGAAAATATTCAAAAGACCAATGACTGAAATAACACGCAAATTTGAATGGGATATGGGGCATAGGGTAACCAATCATGCCGGATTATGCAAAAATCTTCACGGTCACCGTTATACTGCCCTTTTCACTGTAACAGGTGAGATCAATACGGACCCATCCGCATCCGATCACGGAATGGTGCTTGACTTCTCAGAGATCAAATCCTGCCTCGGTGAGATCATCGCTGAACTTGATCACGGCTTTATGATCTGGAAGAATGACAGGCTCTGTAATACTCTTCTAAGCACTGAGACAAAGATCATAGCCGTTGATTTCGTACCAACAGCAGAGAATATAGCCCAATACCTTTTATCTGCAGGTCAAGCTAAACTGCCAACTCTAAAATTACTTAACGTTCGCGTCTATGAAACTCCAAACTGTTACGCCGATGCTCATCTCTGAAATATTTTACTCATTACAAGGTGAAGGTAAACGCTCCGGTGAACCTTCCATTTTCATCCGCCTCTCCGGTTGCAGTGCTAAATATGCTTGCTACGCCTCTGGCGTTCACTGCGATACAGAATTTGAAAGTGGAAAAGAAATGACAACCGAAGAGATCCTTCATTGGATTTCTCTTCATGCTCCAAACTGTAAATGGATCGTCTGGACAGGCGGAGAACCTGCCGACCAGTTAACCGATGAAACAGTAGTGTTCTTTAACCAGAAAGGCTTTAAGCAAGCTATAGAGACTTCAGGGATTAAATCAGTACCGAAAGGTCTATCATGGGTAACTCTTTCCCCTAAAGTAGCTGAACATGTTTTAGAGAAGAATTTCCCTTCCGGTGTAGAAGAGATCAAATACGTTCGTCACTCCGGGCAGGATATACCAAAACCGAAAGTTGCTACCCTCTATAAATTCATCTCTCCGCATTTTGATGGGGTGAATACGAACGAGGAGAACATCAGGCATTGCATTGAGCTCTGCTTACAAAATCCTGAATGGTCATTATCAATTCAACAGCATAAATTATGGCAGATATTATAACATATAAAATGACATGGGATGAAGTCTATGAACGGGTCCGTAAACTACCCGAAGGAAAATGCTTCGGTATTCCCAGAGGAGGAACGTTCGTAGCTGCCATGACAGGAAATGCAACAGACTCCTTTGAAGAAGCGGATTATCTCGTTGATGATATCATCGACTCCGGAGAGACAGCTAAAAAGTGGACAGACCGAACACGTAAACCAATTTTTTCCCTCGTTTCCAAGGACGAAGGATTAGGATGGGTTGAATTCCCCTGGGAGCGATCGGATGATGAACTTCCGGCTGAAAGTAATATAAAGCGATTACTGCAGTCATTAGGAGAGAACCCTGACCGTGAAGGATTACAAAACACTCCGAAACGATATGTGAAATTCTTAAGGGAATTCCTTACCCCAAAGGATTTCAACTTTACTGTCTTTAACGCTGAGAAAGCAGATGAGATGATCGTTCAAAGCGGTATTCCATTTTTTAGCCTCTGTGAACATCACTTAGCTCCGTTCTTTGGAACAGCGGCAGTAGCTTACATCCCAAACGGTAAAATAGCCGGACTTTCAAAGTTAGCAAGGACGGTTGACAGATTCAGTAAGAGGCTTCAGAATCAGGAGCGGATCACGACCGATATAGCAGAGTATTTAGAGGAGCAGTTACAGCCCTTAGGAGTAGCTGTCTTACTTAAAGCCCGTCACTTGTGCATGGAAATGCGGGGAGTCCAAAAGCAAGGGGCAGAGACTACGACAAGCTGCTTACGAGGTCTTTTTAAGACCGATCCGAAATGCCGTTCGGAATTCCTTCATCTGGCAATCCCCGCGCATCGATCATAAGCGGATATTTCTTTTCGACGAGTTCATAGACTTCATCTTCAGTAAAAGTTACTTTAGAATACTCTAAGATGTCGAAGATCATATCGATTTCTGCTTCTGCTCCCTGAGAGTGGATCAGGGCTTTAGCAGAGGCAAGGATCAGTTTTTTAACGTGTTTTTTCATATCATCTTCAACCGTGCAGTACGCTTTTAGTTTATGAAATACGAAGAAAAAATAACAGTAGGACCCTTTGGGATATTCTTTACGAATATCAACCGTGAGATGAACTTACCCGGTCATAGTCATTATGCGGAAGTTACCCTGTCATACCGAACTCTCGGAACGACAGGCTTCCCTGCATTTGAAGAAACCTATGATACGATCAAGCGGATGCTTGGAGACTTAACCGCAAAGCCATTCCGAGATCATACCAACGAAGCAATTGCCCGAGAGCTCTTTGCAGTCTTCCAGGCGGAAGATTTCATTGGAGAGTCATGGAAAGTGAAGTACCGTGGTGAGTATCACCTTGCAGAGTTATCGCTAAGTGTTCGGGGAGTCCTTGATAAGATCGGTCATGCGGATGGATTTACCACTTATACGGTAACTGCCAAATGAAATTATTTGCTGCTATAGCTAAAAAAGAGGCGCTTGAAGTAGCTCGTGATATAGGCTATAAGCATATCTTAGTATCGTACTTTTATATCAAAAAGCGCCGGATGTTAGACCTGATCAAAGAGATGAACCCTAAGCATGAGTTCTTTCTGGACTCAGGAGCCCACTCTGCGAATACGATCGGTGCGAAGATCACAAAAGAAGAGTTAACAGCATTCACAAAAGAACACCGTTCGTTATTTACTATCTATGCCGGACTTGATGATATTAAAAATCATACCGTAACTCTGTCAAATCAAAAAGCTATGGAAGCGGCTGGACTTGCTCCTCTTATCACTTTCCATTACGGAGAACCGGTGTCAGTACTTGAGGACTATCTAAAGAATTATGACTTCATCGCATTAGGCGGAGTAGTAGGGAAAACGAAAACGGAGAAGATCGCCTGGCTTGATATGCTCTATTGTAAAGTCATATCAAAATACCCTCAAAAGAAAATTCACATGTTCGGAGTTCATGATGTTGAGATTTTATCCCGTTACCCGTTTTACAGTGCTGATGCTTCATCTGATTCACTTATGGCTTCCAATGGATGGGTATTAGTGAACGGTACGAAAGTACAGTATAAAGACATCTCCAAGAAACACCGAACGGCTGCCGGACTATTCGAAATGCAAAAGAATTACGATATTGGCATTTCCCTTGGGGATAGAGAGAAAGACAGGTACCGGAGTTTACTACTGAAAAAGCAACAAACTGAACAGTACATTACTGAACTATGGAAAAGAAGAGGGATTTCGTGGAAGGATTATAAGGATAATTACTAATGGAAAGTACTCTAAACTCCGAACAGGAAGTCCGCAGGGACTATACTTTACACCGTTCCATCATCCGGGATTCGTTCTTTGCGTATCTGGCAGAGAATCAGCGGTATCCGTCAAATAACGAATTAGCAAGGCGAACAGGACTATCGGAAAAGACAATACGTAACCACTTAAAGAACTTTGATCTTACCGAAATTACCGAACCATCAAAGCTCTTTGCAGAGAATGTACTTATTAGTTTAGTAAAGCGTATTCAGCGAACAGGTGAACCTGCCGCAGTAAAATTATACTTACTGTTGGTTTTTGGAATAGATGAACGGTTATATGGTTCAAATGAGAAAAAAGATAACGACATTTTACAACTAACCGACGACGAACTGGATCAGCATATTATCAATATTTTTATGACTTGCGACATTGAGTTTGCAGCAGAGCTTCACAGATTTCTTGGTGAACGATTGGAAAAAGAAAAGCAGCTACTTCCGATTGATACAACTCAATAAAAAAAATAATTAATAACATGGAAGAATTAAAAGACAGGATCATTTGGGTAGAGTTTTCTGCACTCCGGAAAGCGGAATGGAATTATAAACTTGACGAGCCGGAAAAGCAATCCAAACTCCTTGAACAGATCAGGAAGAACGGAATCCTTGAAACGTCTCTCGTCAGGGAGTTGCCAAAAGGATTGTATGAAATCGTTGATGGTAACCACAGATACGACGTGTATAAAGAGCTTAATATTGGGTCCGTACCATGCTTTACGTTAGGGAAGATCAGTCTTAATACAGCAAAGAGAATTGCTATTGAAAAGAATGAGACCCGGTTCGCTTCCGATCCTTTGAAACTGAGCGGATTATTCAAAGAGCTTTCTGTTGACTTCAAGCCTGCTGAATTATCGGCTACAATGCCGTATTCTGAGGATGAAGTCCTGAATATGATCAAGCTGATAGACTTTGACTGGGATCAGTTTGGAGAGTCAGGGAAAGTTGGAAGTTCTGAGGCAATGTTCAAAATATCGTTTTCCGTAAAAGAAAGAGTATATAAGCAATGGCAAAAGCTCTTAGGGGATGATGAACCGGAAAAGGTATTTTCTGAGGCAATTAAAGCATTATCATTAAGCAGAAAATGACAGACAGATTACAACAGATCGAAGCATTTGCTCAACGGGGAATGAATGACAGCCAGATCAGGCTGTCTGTTGGGATTGATAAATTCACAGACGAAGAGCGTAAAGCCGTAGAGAAAGGAAGGACTGCAGGAATGGCATTAGTCCATGATAAGATGTTCACTCGCGCTATGAATGGGGATATGAAAGCGATTGAATACTTGAGGAAGAAATTCGAAGACATCGAAACCGCATCTCGACCGATACCGATGTCATATATAGACCGAGAGCTTGAGGTTTTAAGAAATTTGAAATAGTTGACATTTACGCATAAAGTATATGGAATCAGACAAATCGGACATGGAATTCCTACGAGCGATACAAAAAAAGAAAATTCTCGAATCCTTTGATAAAGGTTCAAATATTACTGACGCTTGTGAAGCGGCAGGTATTGCACGTTCTACATTTTATGTCTGGATAAATGAAGATGAAAAATTCTTTACTGAGGTCATAAATAATAAACAAATTGCTATCAAAATGATGGAGAGTGCTATCTTCAAAACTGGTATCAGGGGAGATGTTCAGGCGCAGAAGTTTTGGCTATGTAATATGTCACCCGATACATGGAAAAATATACGGAATCATAATCTTTCCGGTTCCATCGAATTGATTAGTGCACAGCAAATTCTCGCCGATCTGGCGGGAATGAAAGCGGCAACAAAGAATGAACATGCCGGAGATTAGCATTTTTTTCTATAAAAAATATAAAAGCAGATGAATGAACAGCGAAGAACAACAGATTTTTCTATAACGGATTTAATCAAATAGTTTTACTGTGAAAATACTGTGAGCGTTCGGTGGACAAATCTACACTTTTTAGTTAGAAACAATGGGAGGTTACGGAAGCGGAAGACAAAAAGGCTATAATAGGAAGCAAACGGTTGAAGAGTCGTTAGTGCTTGATCTTCAGTATATTCTGAAAGATGGATTACTCCGTTATAAAAGGAGCCTATCGTGGACTGATGGTTCTACTGTTGCTTACTACATTTCGGATGGAAACGGTAAACCAACTTTAGTACTTGAATACGTTTGTAATAAAGAGCCGGTGAACATGGAAATAGCAATTGCTAAAGTACCTCAGCCTTATGGTGGTTTTCGCTATTGGATGGAATGTCCTCTTCGTTCAGGGTCCGTACAATGCAATAACCGTTGTCTGAAGTTATATCTTCCACCGGGAGCAAAATACTTTGGCTGCCGGAAATGTAATGATCTGAGTTATTATAGCTGTAATAGCAGTCATAAATTCGATTCGTATTATAAAGATTTCGTGCAGAAATACGGACCCTATCCGCGAAAGAAATTCAATGAAGAGTTCTCCGGTAAGTGGTACTACAGATATTTTCGGACGCGGAAAGCTGCTAAGAAGTGGTATGCGAAAATGCAGATGGAAAAGGAGTATGAGAACTTGCTTAAATAATCCCGTATTTTTGCCTTATGAATAAACTCTACTTTGGAGATAATCTTCAAATTCTCCGCGAACATATACCATCGGAATCGGTAGATTTGATCTACCTTGATCCGCCGTTCAATAGCAAACGTGATTATAACTTATTGTTCAAAACTCCGAAAGGACATTCGTCCGAAGCGCAGATAACAGCGTTTGAAGACTCATGGCATTGGGGGAAGGAAGCAGAAACAGAATACGATGAATTACTCCATCAGAAGAATACAGATGTTGCAGAAATGATCAGGTCACTCCGTTCTTTCCTCGGTGAGAATGATATGATGGCATATCTTACGATGATGGCAAACCGTCTCCTTCAATTGCACCGAGTTCTAAAATCAACAGGTAGTTTATATCTCCATTGTGATCCAACCGCCTCACACTATCTGAAAATTGTATTAGATGCTGTTTTCGGCGGGGAGAATTATCGAAATGAAATTCGATGGAAAAGACAATCTTCACATAGTGATGCAAAGAAATTTGCAAGAATCAGCGATACTATTTTTTATTATACAAAATCTGATAACTATAAATGGAATTCGTTAAGAGTAGGATACGATGATGAATATATTGATTCACACTATGGACAAAAGAATGAACAAGGCGAGCGATTTCAATTAGGCGATCTCACCAAACCAAAAGGGAGTAAAGGTTATTATTATTCTTTACTTGGATGTTCACCTCCTGAAAACGGATGGAGGATGCCCGAGAGTCGTGCAACTCAATGGATTAACGAAGGCAGGATAATTATTCCTGCAAGTGGAAAGACACCACGTTATAAAAGATATTTGCATGAAGTAAAAGGAAAGGTAATAGGTGATATATGGGACGATATTTTTATTATTAATAGTCAAGCAAAAGAATCTCTCGGCTACCCTACACAAAAGCCACTCGCTCTTCTCGAACGAATAATCAATGCTTCATCGAATGAAGGAGATATTGTTCTTGATCCGTTTTGCGGATGTGGTACTGCCGTTCATGCTGCACAAAAGCTAAACAGGCAATGGATTGGAATAGATATAACCCATCTTGCAATTTCACTGATCGAAAAAAGATTGCGGGATGCTTTCAAGAATATAGAATTTGAGGTTGAAGGTACTCCAAAAGATTTAGATTCAGCCCGGAATCTTGCCCTTAGGGATAAGTACCAATTTCAATGGTGGGCTTGCTCACTTGTAAATGCACAGCCGTTCCAGGGAAAGAAAAAAGGTGCTGACGGCGGCATTGATGGTATTATCTATTTTGAAGATGATACGACCGGAGCAAAGAAAATAGTGGTATCAGTCAAAGGTGGAGAGAATGTGTCCGTTGCCATGATAAGGGACTTTGCTCACGTTATAGAGAGAGAAAAGGCAGCAATGGGGTTCTTTGTCACCCTTGCCGAAGCAACACGCCCGATGACAAGCGAAGCCGTCAGCGGAGGATTTTATGAGTCTTATGGGAAGAAGTACCCTAAAGTTCAAATCCTCACCATTGAAAGACTGCTAAATGGCACCGAACGACCCGAGTATCCAGATCTTACAGGAGGAGAGGCTACGTTCAAGAAAGCGCAGAAGGAGAAAAAAAGAAGCGGACAGGAGGGGATGTTCAAATGAACTGCTTCGTAACAAGTAATCCTGCAATTATTGCCGCCTTGATCGCCGGTGTTATTAGCATTATTGGTGTAGTGCTTGGATATGTTATCCAATATAATTTTATGGGACGTAAGCTCGAACAATTAAAGAGTGAACTTACTATGAAAAATAAATGGGATGAGATCCGTTTAATAAAATTACGCGAGGAGCAGGGAGTAGTATATAGAAAAGTCTATAAAAAACTTGTTTTACTTTTTGCTCTCGCAAAAGGGGTATCTCAAGTCAGATTTCCCAAATCGGATGAACTGCAAAGTAAAATAGAGAAGTTTAAGAATGCTTCAGAGGCTTTTTCAGCTGTGTATGAAACTAAGAAGATTTGGCTTAATAATGATCTGTGCAATTTAATAGAAAACATTAAGCTAAAAATTGATGAAGCGATCAGAGATATAGAAGCATTTCAGGAAGCAAATACACCGCAAAAGGACTTACTTTTGGATAAAGCAATTAGTGATGCTTGGGAAAAGTTGACTGGTGAGATTAAAACAATTAAACTTGAAATCGAAGGAAAATTTAGATTAACAATGCACGTATAACCAAGATCAATTAATATGGACTTCTTTTTTCAATCGTATAACCCTTTCAAGTGCAAGTTCGATTACTCACGAGTCATTTCCCGAGATACTTTGCATCTGATAAAGTATCTGCGGAAAGAAGGACATAATGTAACGGTTTTACCTGATGATGGGTCAAACCTTTATATAATAAAAGAAAATGCCTTTTGGGATAACGTAACACTGAATGAACTTTTACTTCAGTTAACTTATGCAACAGCCGGAGCTGCAGCATATGATATTCTCAAAAATGGGATATTAAAAGTGTTTTCAGGAGTGAGTGACGCTATTATTCATAAATTGGATTTATGGCGAATGGCAAGAGATGAAAAATCATTAGGCACTGCAACAATAGAACGTATTGCTCTCGGATCCGTAACAGAATCCCTAATCGAAAGAACAAAAAATTTCGAGACTTACTTTAAGACAGTAAGTCCTTTTTACCCTTCCAGACAAACAGCTATTTCATTAGAGCATACATATAAGATTATTGGTTGGGGCGATTTCCATCTTACAGAAACAGGTGGAATAGGTCTGCGAAACGTTATGGTGACCGATAATGAAACATGGAGCAGAGTAATAAATAAAGAGCTGAAAGGAATTAGTTTTGGTGCGTTACTTGAAGATTTAGAATGTCAGATTTGTAAAAAAAGTTATAAAGAATGCTACCATTTTACTGGTAAAATTTATAATGATAAGGAATGCACGACTAAACTGCAAGGAATTGATCTTGCAGAATTTAGTTTTGTCAAAGAGCCAAGTGCTCCATATGCTGATATAAAATTTTACCCCTTATGAATTTAACAAAGATCAAATGACAATGGGTAGAAATCCGAAGAATTTAACTGAGAGTGAAATAATCACTCTCCGGAAGGAGCAGGTGCTTATGCTCCGATCCCAAGGCTATACTATCCGGCAGATTTGCGATGCTCTGAAAATCAAATCAACGGCTACAGTACTGAATGATATTAAGTCAGGGATTGCAAAGGACGAAGAGAAAACAAACTTTACGGTAGAGGAATACCGAGACTTAGAACTCGATCGTTGCGCAGAACGCTTCGGTCGTCTCGCTGAGTGGCGTAAAAATATTGAGTCAAAGATTCTATCCCCTGAACGGCAGATAACACTTGCGTTGTCACTTGAGGACAGAGATCTGAAAAACCAAGAGAGAATGATCAAACTCCTCGGTCTTGAAAGTCTTAAAATAGATCAGTCAGATGCCCTTGATTTTAACGCCCTTCGGGAGCGAGCTTTGAAGTCGGAGGAAAGGGATCATGAACTTAAAATGTACCCTGAACTCTCAGGGAGAGTAAGATAATCCTTTAGATTTTTTAAGCATTACGTACGAAAGATATTCGAATATTTGGTAGATGGGATGCAGTTTCGGGCCATTGATCTTGAATCATTCGTACAATGACCTCAATTCTTGTAGCAATGAACCGGGCATATTGTTCCTGGTATTCAATGATAACCCCACAAAGTTTATTACGATGGAAAACAGGACCCCCACTCATTCCTTGTGGATAAAAGGAACGCAGAAGTGTTTTGCCATCTTCAGTTTTAGTGCGCGTCCGATCATATCGAATGACTATTGACGTATTTACATCTACATCGGCTTTAGTATATTCTTCATTTGCAACACTCATTCCTAAATGACTAATGGCATTAGGGAGAAATTTTAGCTTAGCTCTATCATATTCATATTTTGAGTGAGGAAATCCAGCAAAAGTGAAAAGGGATCCTTTTTTCTTCGGCGCCCCGCAGTCTAAATCCAGAACATTAAAGAAACTATATATGCCACCCGAATTTATCTTATTTACAATTTCGGATGCTAACTTCAAGACTATGATATCAACATGATCCTCATTCCTTTTTCCGAATGGTGCTTGCGTGATTACAGCAGAATTAGATTCAAATGCAACCTCTTCTGGTACAAAATACATCAACCGTTGTTTCTTGGCATCGTCTGAAACATGAGCGGCGGTGACAAGAAATACACTTTCACATACTCTTATGAAGAAGCAAGATGAATGTCCATCGACTCGTTGAAGTTCTTCACTTTCTGAAACAATAGGCAGAGTATGAGCAAGAATAAAATTTTTGCTCGGTACAATCCCACGATTTGCTGCTGTTTCCAAAAGTGTACTCATAATTTTTCTCTTAACACTGCTTAATTACAACTCGTTTGCTCTTTTTGGAATTGATGGAACGGATTAACGATTTGATTTATTGATAAGGACATGCATTCGACTACACTAAAAAACCAAACATCAGCTACCGGGAAATGTAAACTGTGTCTTTCTTCAGGGATACTTTGCAATTCTCACATCCTTCCGGAATTTCTCTATAAAACCATGTATGATGACAAACATCAGTTTTGGCTCATTTCAAGTGACGATGATGGCGAATTCAACAAACTTCGCAAGGGACTTCGCGAATATCTGTTATGTCAAGCTTGCGAGACAAGATTCAGCAAACTTGAAAGCTATGCAAGCAATGCAATTTTTGGCAATCAGAAGTTAATAGTGGAGGAACATCCTGCTACTCCATCGCATCTTAAATTTCACGGAGTAGAGTATGGAAAATTCAAGTTATTTCTCTTATCCCTGCTCTGGAGAATGAGCATAACTACACTACCTTTTTTTGATCAAGTAAGACTTGGAGAAAAACATGAGGAAATTTTACGGAAAATGCTACTTAATGAAAACCCCGGAGAACCCCAGGATTATGGCTGCATCATTTCAGCGATGCTTCATAACGACAAACATTTCGATTCGTTTGCGGTGGCACCAGAGCGCCATAGAATCGAGAGTTTGAACGGGTATCGCTTTGCTATCCGAGGGTTAGCATTTTGGTTTATTGTATCAAAAGAGGCTCATCTTTTTTCGCGGACGGAATTATTCCTTACCCGTTCCGGGATATTACCGTTTCATATTGGTGAAGCAAAAAGGATGGGTTTTGTTGCCGATTCTGTAGTCAATGCAAAGCCCGCACTTAGTGCAAACCGACAGAGAATACTTTCAGGTGGCAGAAAGTAAAATAGAATTATGAAATTGGACTGGATTTTAATTCCTGAGACTGAGCGAGAAGCATTTGCCGAATCGCTTGTAAATGAAGGTGAGAAACAAGGTGTAATAGATGTCGTTCGTAACTTTGCAAAACCACTTTACAGTGCATTCCTACCAACTCTCGAACATTTGCGAGCAGTGGTTATACACGATCTATCGGGAAGGTTAGATAATAAGAGGTCTATATTGCTACCAGATGGAAAGCCGAGAACTCTCGGTCATTTTTGGGATCGAATGAAAGCGAACAATTATCAATTTGAAGGTGACTGGTTGAGAGATTGTTTTCCTATCATGCAAAACTTTGACAAGAATAGGTTGAGAATTTTTGTAGGAGGAAAACGGGAAGATAAACTGGCTGATTGGGGCGGAGAATATTTAATAACAGACGGCGCACATCGTGCATTGGTTGCTATGAGGAAATACGATGAAGGTTTGATATACACTCCATGCCCTGTTTTTTCTACGGAAGTTAATTTGTGACGGATAGTTAGTTACTCCAAACTGTATCTTTTGTTACTCGCGTGTTACCATGTGAATATTAGGTCGTTCATGCGTATAGACTTACTCTGAAAATAGTCACTCTGGGTCAGAATCTCTTGGCTGCTTACGTTGATTCCTGACTATTCCGGTTAATTTTGTGTAGGTAAGTCTCCTTCCAAAGTTTTGAGATACAGCAGCTATGAATCGCTCCCTATCACTATCCTTCCTGTGATTATATCGGAATGCCTGTTCGTCTAAGTAACGCTCAACATGGACGGGTCCGATTTGGATATACGTTCCGAGAGTCCGCTTAAAGTGTGACCAAAAGTTTTCAATCGTATTGATGTGAATATTGCCTCTGGCATACTCTTTTTTATGAAGGACAGTCTCATGTTCATACTTGCTTTTTAACCAATAGTGAGAGCAACGACCATCGGTATAGACTTTCGTACCATCCTCAACATTACGATAGATTTCCGGTACAATAGTGGAGTTTCGCAGATCACCGATAACCTTCGCTCTAACCTCACCACGACGTTGCAGGATGCCAACAATGGCAGTCATTGATTCTTTAGTACTCAACCGTCTCCGAAACGGAGAACGTGATCTGTGCTTGTTCTTTGCCTTCCCCCCGACATATGCCTGATCAATCTCCACTTCTCCGGAAAGTTTGTAAACGAGATCGTTACGGAGAGCTTCACGGACCCGGTGCATCATGAACCAACCCGTTCCTTGGGTAACACCTACTGCATGAGCAATTTCATTACTGGAAATACCAGTCTTTGAATTAACGATCAGCCAAATAGCTGGCAGCCACTTGGTAAGAGGCAAGGGGCTATCCTCAAAGATAGTCCCAACTTTTAAACTGAAGGATTTTTTACATCCTTTCATCCGGCATCTCATATCTGGGCGTGTAGTCAGACAACAGACATTCAAAGATCCGCACCGGGGGCATTGGGGTCCGTTCTCCCAACGGAGTTCAGATACGAATCTTTTGCAGGTAGTAGGATTAGAAAAGAAGGGGATTATTTCGAGTAGGGTTTCTGGAATAGTAAGCATAAAACCTCCTTTTTCCTTAGTACACAGATTCTATCGAAAGGGCTTTCCTTTTTAACGGTGTTATTTGTTTTTGCAGAAAACGGAATGAGGGAGAGAGAAATAATTAGAAATGAGGTTGATTTTAATAATGCAACATCGTATTTTTAATATTCAAGGAGTAAGAGCTTTTCGTATTTCTTCGGGAGTTTTACGATAAGCTCCTTCAATGAAGAAGAGAAAAGGCTTTACTTTAAGGACGCGAGCTACATCACAAAGTTTGATAGCAGTAATATTTTTTTCCCCTCGTTCGACTTCACCGATATAACTGCCATTTAAACCGGACTCTTCACCAAGGCGCGCCTGAGTCCATTTCCGCATGTTTCGGAAACCGCGTATATTATCTCCGATTATAGTTTTGAAGTTCATCGGAGATTTTGTACATATATTTGCACTAAGCATTACGGGCTATAGCCCATAATCTCTGCTATAGACCATAATTTGAAGTATTAATAATTTTTCTGAGGAAAATGTCACTTTTCGGCTTTGAAATCGCATTACATATAAACGACTCTACTATTTCAAAACGATCTTTGTGCAGGGGTGTTCTTTAGGGGATAGATTTATACCCTAACTGATATGAAAAAAATGTGTAACCTTTACAAGTCTCGGTTTACTTATAGAGATATGAGACAGGTTGTTATTATAGGAATTCTTTCATTTTTCACTTCGGCTGCCTTCGCACAAGGTGCTGCCGATAAGGATGCTATTAATCTTAGCGGAAAAATGGATACGGTTGCAAGAGGAACTGGAGAAAATCAATCGGAAATTGATCCTGTTGGAAATCTCAATGTTGGCTTAAAGAATTCAGATCAATGGGAAGATTTTGAATTAACCTATGTACGTTTAGATCCTTTTTCTAAGTTGAGATTTGGTGGTCCCACACTTTTTGATACCTTAAACAATCCAAGAATCAGTGAGGATGCTTCAGCTTATGTTGATCTTGATGGCGATGGAATTGGTGACATTGTTTCCGAATCATTTTTGAATTGGTTCAAGGGAAAAAAAGAATATCCCTATTTTGATGATGCGGCAACGGGCAGATTTTACTACTGGAGATCAACTATAGGGATATTGGGCACTATTGATTACGATAGAGATGGATATGTTGATTTACTTTTGGTTGCGAGCGCACAACCTTTAGCTTACTTAGAATTATTTAAGGGAGGACCAACATTTAATAAAGGAAGCTTTCTTAAACCTGATGATACAATGTACATTGCATTTCCCGACACGCTTAAATGGGCATCCATGACAGTGGGAGCATTTGGAAAAAATAAAAAACCTGAAATTATTATTGGTATTAGCGTCCATACACGGGATTCTTCTTTTAACAGCATCGGTATAATAAAAAATACTACTTCTCTCTCAAAAGATTCAATAGTATGGCTTGATAACTCCACCATATTTCCGGCAAATTTTTATGCTACAGATATTACAGGCGATGGCATTACAGATTTAATTGTATCGGATAATTATCATATCTATATTTTTAAGGGGGGTGACGATTTCGGAACATATCCCCTAACACCTGAAAATGCTTACTACACTATTAAGTCACCAAAACTCAGTGACCTTTCCGGCGAATATATTGATGTGTTCAATTTTGGAGGGTTGAAAAATAGTATTCGTGCCTGCGGAGATTTAACCGGAAGTGGCATTCCGTATCTTATGGTAACTGCCAGTTCCGTAAACAGTGCGGGCGGAAGTAAAGGTTATGCCTTCCTTTATGCAGGTGGGAAAGCATTGGATTCACTTTATGACGCAGTGATAGAGAGTAGCAGTTTAGGCTTCGGTGGTTTTGATACGTTGCATTCAATTAATTCGACTGGTAGGACGGCAGGGTTAATATTGGACTATCAGGATAGAGATGACAGCCTCTTCAATATTGATTTTTTAATCTTTAATAACTGCGATAAGATCCCTCACAAAACTAATCCGCAGTGGAATACTTCGGTGAAAGAAAATAATACAGAAATTGGTCTTTCCTCTTTCCCGTCTATAGCAAATAAATTTGAAAAAATCATCATCAATTCACCTGGCTTTTTCCGAGCTAAGATAGAGGTATTCGACCTTCTCGGAAGAAAAATTTTAGAACGATATAGCGATATTGATGCCGGAGATAATACGGAATATTTCAATACGACTCAATTTTCAGAAGGTACATACATTGTTCATCTTTCATCAGAAAAAATAGATCGTTCAACAAAGTTTTTCATTCATCATTAAATCATTCATTAATTCAAAGGAACCCCCGCATGAAAAAGCTATATGTTCTTTTTTTTATAAGTATATTTGTTCAGGTAGTATTAGCACAACCTGGGTCGGATTCATTAGTGAAAATTTGTAATTACGACGACTTTCCTGTGGGAGCGATTCGTCCCGCTAATGCCGATACATTGGAAAATATGCTCGGCATGAACTGTAACTGGTATGGATTCCCGATTGGCAGCTCCAGTGAAGTTTTTCCTATTCAGCGACGACCATATAATAATTTATCCCATTTATTTCATAATCCATTTTATTACGATACGACTGATTATGAAGAAAAAGACGGAAATTGGATTCTTAATACTGCCGCTTATGGAATAGACTGTCGAGTTTATCTCCCAAATACAAGTCCTACGATAAAGGAGTATAACTACGGATGGAACAATAAAATTGGATTTAACCAAACTGGTCCCACCGTCATTAGACCTAATGAGTGGTTTATTCCGGGCGATACTGCGCCAAAGTATAGTTATGTACTCAGTGATATTGGTGCCGCAAAGTTTGATCCATATTTAGGGAATGGAAGACATCAGGTTGAACTTTCCGGAAATTATAATCTTTATCCATATAATATCAATACCTATTCATACGAATTAGTCCTATCTTTCAATCCATTAGACTTAGGTAGTGTTGGAAATACTGATTCATTATATATGATAGAGTATTGGATCAAAAAGAAAAGCGATGCTGACTATGTAAAAGTAGATTCCGTACTTATTACTAAAACTTTTTATAACTCCCTACTTCCTGCAATTACGCAGGTGTCGGGCAGAAAAGTTGGAGCAGAAAAACTTGACGCATGGGCTGGTACTCCTAACGGTGTTCAATATAGACTCCAAAAGAAAATACTCAACATTCGTGCCTACTATGAAAATTCTTTTCAAGATGCACCACAAGTTGACGTTCGTTTAAAGACATTTCATAAAATACCGATCTATGTGCGCTGTCTTCGCATAAGAGATTGGGTTGCTCAAAGGCTTTTAACAGGTGCTGCTGATGACTCTCTGAAAAAAATTATTAACTATATGTATAATTATAGTGATAATAAGAATATCAAATCATGGACAATTGGAAATGAGCCTACATATAAGAATGCACATACATATACGTATTTGAATGAACGTTTGGTAAATAATAACGTCCCTCCGCTTAATGTACTTATACCTTTTGATTTTAATCTTTACTTACGAATCGGTACCGATCAATCGGAAAATGTGAAAGGAAAGCCGAAGGCGATTTATTGGCATGAAATGGCGAATCATCAAGGAGCGGAGTGGAGAGTATGGGAAAAAAACCTTGACGGGTCGGTAAAAATAAAGTGGTCATATAAAGACAGAGGCTTTTCACTTCCTCCTAATCCTGTTCCGGGACCATTTGTAACTGATTCAGCAGCCGAAGAAAAGCGAGCTGTTTTTACAATGACAGACTATACACAATTTACAAATCAAATTCAGAATGTCACACTTGGATATTCTTCCGAAGCTCCCGGAGGAGGAGCCGGATTTTGTAGTGATCAATTAGATGTTGCGAAAGCCTGTAGCGATGTTGACCCTCTTCATCCGATGCCATACAACTATATGCCGCAGGCATTTCTTGTTCGCATTCATGGTCCTAAATGGACAAAAGTGGACTCGTTATTTTGGTGGAGAGTGGACTCTATAAGCACAGCAAGAAGTACGGATTATCACAATGTAACAGGTGAAGTTCTTGCCTATGGAGATTCATTATATAATGCAAATGTAATTGTTCCATATCATACTGCCCATCCGACGGATACCTCAGCACGTGAAGATGCCCTTTATGATTGTTACTGGCTACAGCGTTGTCCGACACGCGCAGAAATGTATTATGATCTTTGGTCGGGCGTTCAGCATGGAATGAAATCGTATGTCTTAAACTATGGCGGAGACGATCAGGAGGAGCAAATAGGACTTCTCCATGATACCGATATCATTGTAAGTGGTGTAGTAAAACACGCTATTCAAAAAACACAGGAAAGGAAAGGACTTACATTTACAGATGCTTATGTATCCCCTTATACTGGTACAAATTTTAGTGGCGATATCCGCTATCGCTATATTGCTGTTCCTGCCGGTTTTAAGCAGTTGTTTCAAACAGCACGAACACTTATTACCGATGAATTAAAACCAATAGTAAAAACTCTAAAGGATTTGAAATGGGTGGGCAATGTATCATGGCATAAGAGGGATTCAACTCCGGTTTATTTCAGTAAACTTCCGGTAAAGAATGTTCATACAACATCTCTCACAGGATCGCTTGATTCTAATTCAGCAACGTATGTGGATTTCGGAATCCATAAACTTACAAATGATTCAACAGCAGTATTTGTGAGTTTAGTCAACAGACGACTTTGGGCTGATCCCGAAGATACACTTTCAACAGATTATAGAAAAATCTCTTTTCAAGTTGATAGTACAAAATTCAATCATGCCTATTCACAAATATCATATTGGAAAATTTCTGATGTCGCTGGAAAATTGCGTGATACAACTATCAGTTGTCGGGATACATTTTCTTTCACAGTAAAACCCGGACAAGGAAAACTGCTTCGTATCGCTCCTGCAATCGGACTTACTACGGGAGAAATGTCAACAAACATTTTCAATAACTCCCGCCACATTGCTCCTATCGAATATAATAAAGATAGTATCATTGGTTACGTTGCAACCTATCAAAAAGGCGGAAACATTTATGTATCCTATCCGACTGAAACTCCGAACGGAGCATCGAAACGAATAAACGGTACACCTGCCGATACCCTTGTTGCAACAGATGGAACGTACGCTTTACAAACTCCTGCAATTGCCTATGACAGTTCATCGAAAACGATCGGGCTTGTCTATTGCGGAATTAAACCGGGTGCGTTTAGCGATGATACAGCCAGAATATTCTTCAAATCAGCAGCCTACAATTTAGATAAATATCATTTTAGTCCTGCAACATCTTTAGTAAAGCAGTTTCAGGTTCCAAAAGGTTACACCCCAGCACCGTCGATCATGCCGACCAATAGAAGTGACGGTAAATTATTTTGGGTTGGTTGGACAGATACTACTCATGGCGGAATTATTGCAATTCTTAATAGTGGTGGTACTATTGTAGATACACAATTTTTCCACATCGACCATCCGAGGTATGCAGCATTTGTTTCTTTGGCTTCACATAAGAAATTTCCAAACGATGTACACATAGCCTATCAAGAATGCGATCAAGGGCTTCCTGATATCGGGTGGCTTTCTCATATTTTCTATTTATCCGCTACTTTTAACGGCACAAACATTACGAGAATACAACCGCTTAATATTTCCGCGCCGTTTGGAAACTGCATGAACTACCATCCGCAAATTTCCTTAACGGCTCTGGGAGTAATTGATGTAACATGGGAATTACAAAAAGGCTCTTTTGGAAGAGGAAACAGAACGCAGGAATTACTAACCCATTCCGTAGTTTTTAGGACAAGGGATATTAAAACAAATTGGGGACAAACACTTACTTCATTTACTTTTGATAAGAACGTCCCGACTTTTCTCGGAACAGATCCTATAGTATTATATCCGAACATCGTTCATTCAGACTTTGCTGCTCCTGTTCTTTCTTCATGGAGTAGCGAATACAGACTAATGTGGAACGATCCAAAAACGAATTCTGCTGCAATGGCAGTGTTCGGTCGTATTGATACAGTCGGCATAGTTATAACCCATAAAGGATGGGAGCAATATACGATGGCAGAACCGTCTGCTGAACCTTCATTGCCCCATTTATCAATTGGTGATAAAGTTGTTCAGCCAGTTCTCTACCGTTCACCATTTGCTAAAGACGATGGATATTATGACGCACGTATTACACAATACGATTTCCCCAAAACGATTATGGTAAAGGCTGCTATAACACAAAAAACAATGGCACTTCCACAACCACCACCGCCCGGCGGAAATTATAGAACGGTTGGCTGTCGGTCTGTTTTTGGAGGTTCTATTTCAACGCCATACATTCATTACGATACGACGATCATACACGTTCCATTCGTGCAATCTGCAAATTCAGGGATTGATTCAACAGTATTCGATAGTGTCGGATGGAATGATAATGCTCATGTCAGAACCGATCCATTTGTTATTGATCCGGGCGATACGATTGAATACAGCAGATATTTCCGTACCGGATTTAACCCCGGCGATACGGCTACAGCCGGATACAATTTAACGGGATCGTCAGACTATCTAAAGATGAAGCTCGTTCTTCGTACATTTGGGTCTAACGCTCTTCGAGTAGTTCTTGATACTGCAATCTTAAAAGAAAGCGGATTCACCCAAACGGCTGATACAAGTAACGGTGGAATTACATCCTACATTGTACCGGGCGGAATGAGCGATTATGTCTATATGTCTTTAGAGGCATCGAGAGGCGATTCCACAAATGGATACTCTGTGATGCAAACGGAAATATATGGCGATACGGACGTTATAGATATTTCGCCGGATTGTGATAGCGTTGTCTCTTATAAGAAAGCAGCACCTTCACCAACTTCTCAGCAGCCTTCATCTGTTGCCAGTTCTATAGGAGTAAAGGTTATTCCAAATCCATTTAGGACATCGGCAGAGATTTCTGTTGATGCTCCGAAGGATGTATTGCTGAACGTTACACTCTTCGATGAGTTAGGAAGAAAAGTCTCAGAGCTAACTAACGGAATGGCAATGCAAACTCATTCTGAGTTTACGATAACTTCGCAAACCCTATCTACTGGATTCTATTATCTTAGAGTTCAGAGCGGTAGTGAAGTGGTAACGCAGAAAATTCAACTACTGAAATAATAAATATACTATCAGAATCCGCAAGAACCATGCAACGTTTGGTTCTTGCGGATTATTAATAACTTTTTGATGTAAGGGGCCGTATATTATGTAATATTCTCTTGGAATGATATTTTAGTCCCAATTACCTTATCTGTTTTCTCGCGTCCATAGTATCAACTATAGTCTTTACTGTTGATTTTATTTTGCGAGAGGCCTTTTGTTGAGCATTAGGGTTATTAATTAATGCCCGGCGATGCTTAATTTGTGCTGCTGTAATTTTCTCAGGACAGTTCTTTCCCTGTCTTTGCTGCATGAATGTCTGTGCAAGCGCGTCTTCAAGTTTAGTATCTTTTAAGTACCCTTTTAGTGCCAAGTTATCCATAGCATATACAAAATCTGAAAGTGAGCCGACCCAAAACGGCTGTTGGGAGAAAATTGATGCCACCCGATGATATGCCTGAATTTGTTCTGCTGTATGAG
>Ga0206887_10036_pt1 | contig 22665 bp, 26 predicted proteins | sample Alteio_BWOrgHeat_89_FD_153248 | JGI IMG/M metagenome (GOLD analysis project Ga0206887, IMG submission 153248) | Enriched cells from forest soil in Barre Woods Harvard Forest LTER site, Petersham, Massachusetts, United States - Alteio_BWOrgHeat_Nextera3 ...
AGAACATAATGCGAGAACCGATCATAATAAAAAAACTCATTCTTATGCCCAGGAGTATATAGACGGGGTAAAGAATTTTTTTAGTGATCCTGCAAACAAGCCCCAGGTTCATGGGGATGGAACAGATGAATATAAGGGCATGGTGATCCCTTTGAATTTAATTGAAACAGAAAATAAGCGTGCGGTGGAATCATTGAAATATTCCCTTGAGGGCATGGGATTTAAAGAGCGGGTTGATTTTTCCTGGACGCCAAAAACAGTTTTAACCTCGCCGGCAAATAAAGAGTTTTTTATCAGCAAAAAAATTGTACAGGCGCTTGCACATGACCTGCAAATAGATATGGGAACATCTGCCTTTACCAGCAAAAACTCCGGCCCTGGAGATGAAAATGCTGTTGATCAAAGATGGAGAAAAAAATTTGATAGGGGAGAACAGCCAACCCAAACTTTTACCTCAAGAAGCATCAGAAGCCCAAAAAATATAATAGAAATATAATATTTAACCTGCCAACCCCCCACGCTTCCCCGGAGAAAAATGATGTTTTGGGAAGGGGTGGCCGAATCGCAATATCTATCTGAAATATAACGCTAAAAAATGGTGCCGCTGAGAGGAATCGGACCTCCGACCCCGTCATTACCAATGACGTGCTCTACCACTGAGCTACAGCGGCCTAAAAACTTTGCTTAACACTAAGCAAATTTAAAAACTAGGAGCCAAAAAACAGAACTGGGAAATTTTGTCAAGATAAGAATGAAAGGTGGGGCCGCCTGAAACAACAAACAGGCGGCCCAGAATTTGCCTTAAGGGGCTGCTTAACCCCTTAAGGAGTGAAGATTAGAAGCTATAAGTTATACCCGCGGTATAGCTGTCAGTATTGCCAAGAACGGCAGTATCTGTTTCTATCCTGCGGTAAAGTACGCGTGCTGCAACGTGGTTGGTGAAGTTATATTGTGCACCGCCACCGAACCTGAAGGCATTATCATCATCGCTGGTAGTGTTTGATGCATGCAGGTCATAATGGCCGTAACCGACTAACCCGATAAGCTCAAAGCGGTGAGCGGCATCAAGAGGTAGGTAGCCCATTGCATCAAGGTTATAGTCTGTGAAGCGGCTTGAGCTCACAGCATTGCTTTCCCTGTCGCTGGTAGTATAGCTGGCTTCCAGGCCCCAATATGGCCCGAACCTTACGCCAAGATATGGTGTAAGTGTATTATAGTTGCTTGAAAGCGGTGTGCTTTCCATATGTGCGCGGCCAACTTCAACACCCATATAAGGTGCAGTTCTCCAGCCCATAACATCATAGCTGCTATTGTCATTGGCTTTTACGGAAGTGGTGTTATAACTCTCATGGTCACCGCCTGCCATTGCACCGGTTGATGCAAGTAATATAGAAAGCGATAGTACGGTTAGTTTCTTAGACATAATTATCTCCTTTGTTTAAATTTAGTGGTCTTAACCGAAGATAATATAGCTGTATTTCTTGTAAGTTTTCTATAATGAGTAGGGTGCTACAACATCAAAGAACCATAAAATGCAGCAGCAGATAATATTCAGTATATGTAGGTTAAACGGCAAGGAACGCGCTGATAAGCTCATTGCTGCGCTGTTTCCTGAGTTTTCACGCAGCCGCATCCAGCAGCTTATAGACCAGTCGATGATAACAACCAATAATGTGGTGCTGAAAAATTCCTCGGAAAAACTCCTCGATAAAACCCTCGTCGAAATAACCATCCCTGAAGTGAAGCTGAGCGGCATGAAGCCCGCACCGGATATCGAACTTAATATAGTATATGAAGATGACGACCTGATGGTCATCAACAAACAGGCCGGCCTCACCGTCCATCCCGGCGCCGGGAATTATGATGATACGCTGGTGAACGCCCTTATAGCCTCTCACGAAGATACGCTCTCCGGCATAAATGGTGAAGCCCGCCCGGGGATCGTTCACAGGTTAGACCGTGACACCACAGGCCTAATGATAGTTGCTAAAAATGATACCGCCCACAAGGCGCTTGCCGAAGCCATCAAAACCCGTGAGGTAACCCGCATTTATCACGCGCTGGTATGGAACTGCCCATCACTTCCCGGTGGAAAGATAGAGGCCAACATTGGCCGCCACCCTAAAGACCGCAAGAAAATGGCGGTGCTGAAATCAACCGGTAAAGATGCCATAACCCATTACAAACTCATCCAGCCATTTTTTGAAGGCGCGCTTTCGCTGGTCGAATGTAAGCTTGAAACCGGCCGTACGCACCAGATACGTGTACATTTTGAACATAAAACAATGCCGTTGGTCGGTGATGGAACCTATGCCGGACAGATAACCCAGAAAAAGATCGGCCTCCTTTCCGAAGCCGCAAAGAATGCCGTTCTCCGCTTCCCCCGCCAGGCTCTCCACGCCCGCTACATCGCCTTCACTCACCCCGTCACATTCGAAGAAATGGAATTCGAAGCTCCATACCCCGAGGATTTTGCAGAGTTGCTGAAAGCGGTTGGGTATGAAATGGATAAGATAAATAAATAATGCACAAATTATGAAACAGTTTTATGTTTACATAATAACAAACAAAGAAAATGGCACGCTTTATATAGGTGTGACAAGCAATTTACAAAAAAGGATATGGGAACATAAAGATAAACTGGTTGAAGGCTTTACTAAGAAATATGAACTTGATAAGTTAGTTCATTACGAAATTTTTCCTGATGCCGGATCTGCTTTTGAGCGTGAAACCCAGATAAAGAATTGGAAGGGGATATGGAAGTTGAAACTTATAAATCAATCAAATCCTAAATGGGAAGATTTATACGAAAAAATTATTTAACCCGCCTGCGCCGTCATTCTGGAGAACGCCAGAATCCAATTGACATGAATTTCTGCGTAGCAGACAGAATAATTTTGAATTGCTGCGCAATAAATTATATCAGTTGGATTCTGATGGTCATCAGAATGACGGCATATTATAGGAAAAAACCATGAACAGCATAACCTTCTCCGAAAACTCCCCAACCCTTTGGAAAAACCTGTTCCCACAGGTAAAACCCGCCGATAACAAATACACACGCGGCCACCTGCTCATCAACGGTGCGCCGCTTGATTCCACCGGGGCGACCAAACTCGCCGCCTTCGCCGCCGCGCGCGCTGGTGCCGGAATGGTGACCGTTGCGTGTGAGGAGGAGGCGCTGCCGGTCTACGCGGCATCGTTCCAGTCCATCATGGCAAAGCCGATGGATGACGGGCAGTTCATGGATTTCATGAGGGAGCGCAAAATAAGCGCCATCCTGCTCGGCCCAGGCAACCGCACTACCGATGCGGCAAAAAAACGCGTGTTGGAAGTTCTGAAAAATAAAACCATGAGAACCGTTTTAGATGCTGATGCGATCTCCGCCTTTGAGCGCGATCGCAACCTGCTGTTCAACAGCCTGCACCCGAACTGCGTTCTCACTCCGCATGAAGGTGAGTTCAAGCGCCTGTTCAGCCTCAAGGCCCACCCCGCCAACGTCAAGCAGGACGACTCTGAACGCGTTGCCGCAGCCGTTGCAGCCGCCAAGGCGTCAAACGCCATCATAGTTTTAAAAGGCAACACCACCGTTATTGCTGCGCCAGATGGCCGCACCGTAACCAATAGCAACGCTCCCACCAACCTGGCAACCGCGGGTTCGGGTGATGTGCTTGCCGGAATTATCGCCGCCCTTTTTGCGCAGAACATGCCGTGTTTTGAAGCCACCTGCGCCGGCGTATGGCTCCACACCGAAGCCGCAAAACTGGCCGGAGCCGGCCTGATAGCCGATGACCTTCCGGGCTTGATACCACAGGTTTTGGGGAAGCTTTAGCGGCCTTATAAAACCTCAACCCCTTTGTTCTTCGGAATGGGAATAGACCTTACTATCTTGTCAGTAAGGGTCATGAAAGCCTTTTTGCTTTTTGTTAATGTTTTTGCCGCTTTAAGGCTGAGTTTTATTTCCGAATAAAACATATCTGAAGACTTGGGATCTGCCAATATATGAGCTTTTATTGAAGCCCTGTCGAATGAGCTATCCTTCAGCAAAAGATTTTCAAGTTTTTTTGTAAGGCGTGTCAGCAGGCCGGGATTTTGTTCCTCTTTTTTTATCAAGACCGAAAACTGCTCTTTCTCCCTGTCATAGCTGATGTTATCTGAGTAATGTTTTGTTTTAAAGCCATGAAGAAAACTATTTTGCAGCCGCAGGTGAACGCCATCATATAGATTTTGTTCTTCATGCAGGTTGGCATCCTTATTGTCTATCTGTTTTATTATTAACGGTAGCGCCGCAAATATCTTTGCAAAGATTTTCTGCGTTTCTTTAGGCAGGGATGCCATTCCCGGGTCTGTTTTGAAATTAATCTCAAGCGGATGAGGGGGGAGGATAATTTTGCTATCGGATTTTTCCAGGTTGAAAGCCGGGGGATCCATAAAGCCCATATGCATTAATGAATATGAATTTTGTGGGCCGGTTATCTCTGGAAATTCAGACATCACAAGAACCTTGTTTATGCCAAGTTCCTTGCGCAGGCCAAGCAGCAAAAGGTTAACATTGTTCTTTGAGCCCGTAATATTTAATGTGATGGATAAGGTATCATTTGCATGCTTAACCTCATCAAGGGAAATTTGTTCGCTAACGGCGGCGTTAACGGCATCCTGCGCAATGGCTCTTGCTTCATCAACCGTACTGAATGAAAACTTATTGATCACCACTGATAGCCCCGGCAAATGTTCCTTATCAATACGATCATATAAAAAAAATAAACAAAATCAATAGACTTTTGGCCGCTTTCGGCTATATTCGCGCTGCACGAAATTATTAACCTCCCTCTCCCTTGAGGTAGATGGAAGAAAGAGAAAAAATGACAAACGCGCCTGAACATAAAAAACTATTCATCAAAACCTATGGTTGCCAGATGAATTTTTATGACTCTGAGAAAATGCAGGATATGATGCAGACCCAGGGCTTCCAAACCTCGCAGGATGTCGAGGATTCCGAGCTGATAATCCTGAACACCTGCCACATTCGCGAAAAGGCCTCCGAGAAAATGTATTCCGAACTCGGCCGCATGCGCGACATCAAAAACGAGCGCAAAAAACTCGGCAAGAACACCGTCATCGCCGTTGCCGGTTGCGTGGCGCAGGCTGAGGGCGCTGAGATACGCACCCGCGCGCCTTATGTAGATATAGTCGTCGGCCCCCAATCTTACCAGCGCTTGCCGCAAATGGTCAACAATGCTGAGGCCGGCACAAAAAACGGTGTCGAGCTTGATTTTTCCGCCAACGATAAATTCGATTTCCTCAATGAAGAGATCGAAAAACAAAACCAGGAAAAAGAAGTAAAAGCGAAAGCGCAACCCGCCCTGCAAGCCCCCACAACTTCCCAGCCTCTTCAACCAAGTCGCTCCACCGCATTCCTCACCATCCAGGAAGGCTGCGATAAATTCTGCACCTTCTGCGTAGTGCCCTATACCCGCGGCGCTGAAGTTTCCCGCTCGGTTCCCGAGATTTACCGCGAGGCGCTGAAACTCGTTTCCGAAGGTGTGAAGGAAATTAACCTACTCGGCCAGAACGTGAATGCATTCCACGGCAAAGATGAAACCGGCAACATAATTTCCCTCGGCCTGCTCATGGATAAACTCGCCCTTATCCCAGGCCTTGAGCGCATCCGCTACACCACCTCCCACCCGAACGATGTAGATGCTGATCTCATAAACTCCCATAAATATAACGAAAAAGTAATGCCGTTTGTGCATCTGCCCATCCAATCCGGCAATGATAGAATTTTAAGATCGATGAACCGCAAGCACACGCGTGAAGATTACCTGCGCGTGATAGAGCGTTTCCGCGCCGCACGCAGTGACATCGAATTCTCATCAGATTTCATCGTCGGCTATCCCAATGAAACTGACGCTGAATTCCTCGACACCATAAAACTTATCGAAGAAGTAAAATTCACCCTCTCATATTCCTTCATCTATTCCCCACGCCCGGGAACTCCCGCGGCAGGCATGGCAGATGATATCACCAAAGAAACCAAGACCGTGCGTTTGCAGCAGCTGCAAAAACTCCTCGAGCAACAGATGTTCGAATTCCTCGCCAACAAAGTTGGCCGTACCATGCCGGTGCTGATAAACCGCAAAGGCAAGTTCGACCACCACACCCTCGGCTTCACGCCATACATGCAGCCATGCATCCTGGAAAACGCCAGCGAATTCTTCCACCAGATAGTCAACGTTGAAGTAACCGCCGCCCGCGACAGGGCGCTGATCGGAAGGATCATCGAAGCGGGCAAAAAAGCGGCTTAATTATAGTGACAGGCGATATTTTCATGTTATAGTTTTCAATGTTATCAATATAATAGAGGGGTGTATATGACATTTAACTGGCGAGCTAGAATTAACAAAAATGATGGGGCTGTAGAAAAAGGCGGCGATTTTGTTCAGGACGATGCAATTCTTTCTTATACATTTAAGGTTGATAAGAGTGTTGAAGATGAGTGGAAGAATTATATGAGCGGGAATGGCAAGGTTGAAGGCGGGTTTATAGCCGGATGTCTTGAAACAAACAGTAAATGCTTTCATAATTATAATGTAAGAAAACAGATTGATGAAAATAATGATAAACCCTCTACATACCATGTCGAATTTATTTCCAGGAGTACAAAAAAGGTAAATGAATTTCTAGAGAACTATGAGCAGAGATTATTTGCTGAACATGATAAAAGATTTGAAGAAAAAGTTCAAGCGACCCGGGAAGTAATGGAGAGCCAATTTAATCAATGGTTTGAAAGGATCCCTTTGGATAATATCGCAAGAAATGTTTAACCAGATAGTCAACGTTGAAGTAACCGCCGCCCGCGACAGGGCGCTGATCGGAAGGATCATCGAAGCGGGTAAAAAAGCGGCTTAAATTGGAATTGTTGTAAAAATATGCATATTTTTCAAATGATTACTTCTTTGGCCCATTAACGGTTTATTAACCTTTTTATGGTATACTGTTCCCAGGGATCAACCATTTAAAATATAATATTTCTATGAATGACGGTAACTTACATGGCCTTTTAGTAAAAGAACTTGATTGGGATAAAATAAGTTCACAGGGCTTACTTGATATTATCAAGTTTGATGAAACATATATTAAACTTAGAAGTGATCGTTCCCTTAATAATGATTTTGGGAGCTTTGAACGGTTTGCTTATACATTTGGGAAAACCCCGATAAAAGATCTGGATTTTAATTCTGCGGCATTGCTTGCTGGTGGGTTATCGCAAAATATTCATGAGAATAAGATGGAGTATGACGAAGATTATTCCAAGCTGGTGGCAATGATTGTAGATAACAGCACAAAAAAATGCATAGAGTCGGGACGGTTAGATGTTGAGGATATATCGATCTTTCGATTCATATTTGATGAGGTGGACAAAGCTAGAAAAAATCTTGGTGAGGGATCCCAGGTAAGAAGAAACCTTGATTCTATAATGGAAAATGTTGCCGAGGTACAGGGTGAGACTGCAAAAGGAAATCTACTTGATGTAGATACCTTATCCAAGGCCGAACTCTATTTCAAAGACGCGGAAATAAAAAATACAGGCCATAGATATACAATAGAATTACGCACGGGTGATAAAACAAAAGAGATCGAAACCATAAGCAAAATTAAAAAGCTGTTTGGAGAAGATAGAGTTCAGGCAGTTGATAATATGATTAAAATTAATCTTACAACAGCTTCAAAAAGATTAACTCGTGTGTTTAAGGAGCTCGGTCTAAACGAAATAAAAATGTAGATTGTTTTGATTTGCCAAGCAAGTTTGTTCCGCTCACAATTTTTACTGTCATTCCAGAGAGCACACTAGTGTAGAAATCCGGAAGCCCAACTAACAAATTTATTGCCGCACGCAATTCAACATCTATACTAAACCCATGACCTACGACCTCATAATAAAGAATGGCACCGTCCTCACACCCGAAGGGCGCAAGCAAACCGACATCGCGGTTTCCAGCGGAAAAATAATTGAACTCGGCGACCTATCAGGAAAAACTGCCCTACGCATAGTAGACGCCACCAACCAGTTCGTCCTCCCCGGCCTTATCGATACGCAGGTTCATTTTCGCGAGCCCGGCAACGAACATAAGGAAAACCTTGAGGCTGGAACCAAGGGCGCGGTTCTTGGCGGCGTAACCGGCGTGTTTGAAATGCCGAACACCAACCCGCCCACCACCAATGTTGAAGCGCTTAACGATAAACTCACCCGCATGAAAGGCCGTGCCTGGTGTAACTATGCCTTTTACATCGGCGGCACGCCCGATAAAGCGACAGACTGGCACAAGCTTGAAATGCTGCCCGGCTGCTGCGGCATAAAAATTTTCATGGGCGCATCCACCGGCAATTTGCTGGTTGAGGAAGACGAAGCCGTTGAGGCCATCCTGAAAAAAGCCCAGCGCCGCGTTTCCATCCACTCGGAAGATAATTTCATCATGAAAGAGCGTAAGCACATCGCGGAGGAGGGGGCGCACCCGCGTTACCATCCCATCTGGCGCAATAAGGAATCTGCCGTGTCATCCACCAACCGCCTGCTGAAAATTGCACGCAAGACCGGCGCCAAGGTTCACGTCCTCCACGTCACCACCGCTGAGGAAATGGAAATCCTCGCCCGCAATAAAGATATCGCCACGGTTGAAATTCTCGCCAATCACCTGGTTTTTACTGATGGTGATTATGAAACCCAGGGCACGTTGGTGCAAATGAACCCGCCCATCCGCGACAAAGAGAACCAGGCAAAATTGTGGGAGGCCGTGCGTGCAGATATCGTTGACATTTTCGGCTCCGACCATGCCCCGCACACTCTCGCCGAAAAAGCGCTGCCCTATCCTCAATCGCCATCCGGCATGCCGGGCGTGCAAACGCTGGTTCCCGCGCTGCTTGATGCGATAAACAAAGGCAAAATGACGCTGGAAAAACTGGTTGATGGCATGAACACAAAAGTTGCCGCCATCTGGAACATCAAGAACAAAGGCGCAATAAAACCCGGGTATGACGCTGACTTCACCATCGTGGACATGAACCAAACCCACACCTATCGCAACGCTGAAATGGCCAACATCTCCGGCTGGACACCCTTCAACGGCATGACCTTAAAAGGCGTGCCCACCCACACCATAATCAGCGGCAAAGTGATAATGGAGAACGGCCAGCTCAACGAAGCCCTGAAAGGCACGGGCAGGGCATTCGAGTTTGATGTGAATTAATGCAACGGCACTTTTCCGGTGCTGTCAGATATTCTCGGTTTGATATCCAATTCTTTCTTGCAACAGTTATGCCAACCTTTCCGCCAGCGATCATGTTGGCTCCAGCGGGATGAGTTCAGTTGGATTCTTCCAGCGAGGTTAATTATTGCCCGCATTTTTCCCGCCGCCCGGCTTAGTAGTTGGCTCTCCCAAACCTGTTATAGATATAGTGCCAAGAGGAACCTCTGCGATGCCCCTTTTTTGACGTATCATCGCCTCTATTTCATCTTCTGTATATAATTTTGGATCTTTTAATTTAAAATCATTATTTTTGGTATACTGAACCGGAGGCTTTCCTGTGACTGCTGCATCCCTGATACCTCTTTTATCACTGTATTTTATTTCATCAGGTAGAAGAGGCCCTCTTTCAGCGCTCCTTTTTCCTGCTTCATTTAATTTTGCCACCAGATCTGGTTCTTTATCATTAGCCATATGAACTCCTCAATTGATTTTGTTAGTTATTATAGCACGGTAAGGTTAAAAAATCGTTAACAAAAGTGAGATATTTTACGATTTTATCACTTTTTCCCGCATATCCCCCGTTGTCATTCTGAATCAAGTTCAGAATGACAACGCTGGGCAATGGCATAAACACGTTCCTCCATCACTAAACCCCTGCATCCATGCGTTGGTTGTGTTGTGCTTCCAGGAAGGCGGCCTCGCGGATAGAGCCTTCGGCCTTTTCCAGCAGCCTTGTGGTGATCTTCAGTTTCACCGGCTTGTCTTTTTCAATGCGGTTCAGGCGGTTCTCAAGTATCACCTCGCCGATATTCTTTATCACTTCCGGTTCCGCCTTCGGATTCTTCATTATAAGGTCGCAAATGGCTTTATGCATAGAGCGGATAAGCTTGGTCTTCTTGCTCATTTTTGTTTTTTCTGCTGATTTCATAATATAACCCCATTTAACGGATTATATCACAAAAAGGTTAACAAATAGTTAACGGTTTAAGATAAATTTTATATATTTTAATTCATTGAATTAGCGGGGAAATTTCCTGCTGCGCACTTCGCCTGCATAGGTTTTTACCGCGTTTTCTATCTCAGTTTTAACATCGGCATATCTTTTTACGAATTTCGGGGTTTTCTCGAACATCCCTATCATGTCATCAACCACCAGAACCTGGCCATCGCACTGGTTTCCGGCACCAATGCCGATCACCGGGATCTTAACCGCTGCGCAAACCTCTGCTGCAACTTCATTTGTTACATGCTCCAGCACGAAGCTGAACGCACCGGCTTTCTGCACGGCAAATGCATCATCCATTATTTTATCGCGTGATTCCTCAGTTTTGCCTTGCACCGCAAACCCGCCGTAAATATTATGGTGCTGCGGTTTCATCCCCACATGCCCCATCACCGGAATTCCCAGGTCAACAATATGTTTTATAGTGTCTGCGATTTCCACGCCGCCTTCAAGTTTCACCGCCTGCGCGCCTGTTTCCGCGAGCACGCGCCCGCAATTCTCAAACGCCTGTTCCTTGCTTTTCTGGTAGCTGCCGAACGGCATATCCACCACCACCAGCGCGTTTCCGCTGCCTTTCACCACGGCCTTGCCATGTTGTATCATCAGCTCGACAGAAACGGTGAGCGTAGAGTCATACCCGTAAAGCACCATGCCGAGCGAATCGCCAACCAGCAGCAGGTCAACCTGTTCATCGAGCATCCTTGCGATAGGGAAGGTATAGGCGGTCAGGCAAACTACAGGCTTACCCGCGCTTTTAAGCGAGATTATATCGTGGATGGTTTTACGTTTGTTCATTTTGTTGAAATTTAGAAATCTAGAGATCCAGAATTTTATAGAAGAATATCTATAAATTCTAAGTTTTCAAGTTTCTAATCATCCAAATTTCTAAGCAGAAGCAGTTGCAGTAGCTGTAACTTTAGAGCCTTCAAGAGCTTTTTTGATCTTCTTTTTAAGCGTGATAGCTTCCGCGGTTAGTTTGCGGTTTGAAGTAGTGATAAGGAATTCATCAAGCCCGCCATTATGTTCAACCGAACGCAGGGTAGAAACCGCAACTTTCAGGTTAACAGTGGTTTTTAGGGCTTCAGAGTAAAGCGAATAGTTCTGCAGATTCACTTTGAAAGCGCGTTTGGTTTTCACGTTAGAGTGGGAAACCTTATGGCCGATCTGTAGGCCTTTGTTAGTTAGTGAGCATCTTGCAGACATGGTAGATCCTATAGTTTAAAAATTTTGAAGGCGCAGAATAGCCATTTTGAGGTGGCTGTCAAGAGGTTTTATGTGTATAATATCCTCGTTTTCCTACCCCGATCATCCCGCCACTCCGAACGTTTCTTACCCGATCCCGATCCTCGCCCACCGTCATCACGGAGTTTATCTCCGTGATCCAGCCGCGCCATTAGCGGCCATAACTATGGCTGGATACCGGACCTAAAGTCCGGTATGACGGCGGGTTGGAATATTGTCGTCATTGCGAGGCCACGCTTGAGGTCGTGGTAATCCCGGCGCTTGGATTGCCGCATCGCTAAGAGGCCCATTGCGACCCTCTTTATTCATTCATCCTATATATCCGAACTATCCCGCAGAAAAGTAGCTACCTTGCTCGCTTTTTCCAGGTTGTAGTGCAGCGAGCCGGTAAGCGGGGCCTCTGTGGGGTTGCAGCTGACACATTCCTCGTCAAGTTTGAACCCTACTGTTATGCCTCTGGTCACAAAGCCGCCGGTTATCATGCCGCTACCAAGGTTGAATCTGCCATCTTTAAAAGTGATATCAACAGACCTGTCCGGGGTAGAATAAAGAATGCTACTATCCTTCTGGGGGCCTAGCGATTCGAATATCATTCCATAAAAACCGCCACCATTTAGAACCAAATATTTATGTTGTATGTTTTTCACCCCAAAGCCCTTTCAGTAGCGTTTTGCGCCAGTTCAACCGTTTTATAAAAATGGCCGCCCATTTTCCTTGGTTTAGCGATAGTGAGTTCGTCAGGTTTTATGCCATCTATGGTCATCGGCCTGTAATCATCGATAAAAGCGCGGATGGTATAACCTTCTACAGCCTTCCTGATGCGCATCTGGTTAACGGTAAGTGTTATATTCTTTCCAAACATATTATATTTCCCGGCGATATAATTATTGTTAATGCTGAACTCACCCAGAAATGCTCCGGTATTGCGGTTAAGCGTTAATGTCATGTCACTCGGCCAGCCATTTTCATCGACAGATATATATTTATAGATATCCGCGCTTTCACAAATATAATTGTGTTTGTCATAGTTGCGAACAGGCGTGGTTATCTCATCGCCGCGGGCGCCATTGGGATAGCGGGCATAGATGCGCTCTGTGATATGTTCGCTGAGTTCGAACACCTGGCCTTTTAAGTCGCCGGTTTTGATAAATAACCCCTGGTCAGGCGCTATCAGATTTTTTCTCTTGATGCCAAATAACATAAACCCCTATTTTATTTGACTGAAGCATAGCATAAAAAGCTTAAGAAAAAACCATTTTCTTATAGATGTTCCTCATCCGGTTATCTTATCATCCAGCTTTACATCCGCCCCGATCGCCTCGGAAATGTTAGCGAAGCCATCGCGTTTCAGCAGTTCCACCAGGCCGTTATTTATCTCGCTCACCAGCCCGAACCCCTCGTAAATGAGCGCGGAGTAAACCTGCACCAGGCTTGCGCCCTTGCGGATCTTGGTATATGCATCTGCCGCCGAAGATATGCCGCCAACCCCGATTATCCGCACTTTCCCGCCGGTGAACCTGTAGAATCTTTCGATCACCTGGTTGGAAAGTTCAAACACCGGTTTGCCGCTGATGCCGCCGACCAGTTTTTTTTCCGCCAGTTTTTTCTCCATCACCTCCCTGCCGAGCAGGTTGGTTTTTGTGGTGGTATTGCTGATTATCACGCCGTTTATCTTCTTTTTGATCACGATTTTTGCGATATCTTCCAGCCTTTCGTCATTTTCATCGGGCGATATCTTTATCAGGATAGGCATTTTGCCTTTATATTTCGTCTTTATCTCTTTTTTCTTTGCTTTTATATCGGTGATAAGCTTGGTCAGCTCGTCTTTCCCCTGCATGTCGCGCAGTCCCGGAGTGTTCGGGCTGGAGATGTTTATCACCACATAATCACAAAGCCCATAAACCTTTTCCAGGCATTTCAGATAGTCAGATGAATCATTGGGCGAATTCTTATTCTTACCGATATTGGCTCCCACCAGCACTTCCCGCTGGCCGAACCCGGAATATTTCCACAGCCGCAATTTCTGGCTGTAAAGCTCGATGCCCTTGTTGTTGAACCCCATCCGGTTCACCACCGCCAGCTTTTCCCTGATACGGAACAGCCGTGGCTTAGGGTTGCCGGCCTGCGGGATGGGCGTAACAGTTCCCACCTCAATGAACCCAAACCCCTGGCCAGAAAGCGCGTTCAAACATTCTGCGTTCTTGTCAAACCCTGCTGCCAGCCCCACCGGATTTTTAAAATCCAGCCCGAATATCCTTTGCCCCAGCATTTTGCTGCGCAGCATATCATCCGATAGCCCCTTAGATGGCCACAGATTCTTCGATAGCGCCCAGACCGCCAGATTATGCGCCGTTTCTGCCGGAAGCATGAACAGCAGCGGACGGATTATTTTATAGTGGTCGACCATGGATTTTATGATTCTATTTTTTTTTGCCCTATCCTGGCGCAAAAACCTTAATTTTTAGAATGTTATATAGATTAAAATTAGATGCAAGCCAAAAAAAGAGCCCCGCAAAAACCGGGGCTCTTCGGAAATAGAATATTATATCTGCTATTTATCTATGAAGGAATTCTTTAATCGTGTTAACGCCATCTTTAATTTTTTTGACTTTACTTTGAGTGCTATTCACATCCTTAGTCACATTATTCGCATCCTTCTCAATATCTTCCACCCCGCTTGAGTTCTTTTCTATTTCAGCCGCGGTGATCGTAGCGGAGTTATCGGTTTTCTTATCATATTGGTCTGCATGGTGTTGGATGACGATCTTTTTATCGCTGCTCACGCCCTGCTCGTAGGCCGTAAGTAATTCAGATGCTTCTTTCGGTGTGAATTTCAAATTCGCCGGAAGTTTTTCTGTGGCTTTAAAATGTTCTTTCAGGGTAGGGTGGAGCGCCTTGCCATCCATCACAACATTTATATAAATATCTTTCATCTCAAGGTCTTTGCCTTTTGCATCATGCGCGCGGCCGTTCTTATCAACCGTAGCTTCCTTGAAAGTATCGCCGTCTTTATAAGTGATAGCCCCGTTCGCCAGAAGTTTTTCTTCCGGATGCGTTACGGTAATAGGTGTTGTTTTCGCAGCTGGCGCTGCATTAACGGTTGTCGTCTTAGTTGCAATTGGCGTGGTCGTATGCGTTTCCGCAGGTGCCGGAGTTACGGTTGTTGTGGTAGTGGTTGGTGGTGTATATGGGCCATCCATATCAGGCAATGTATGTTGTTTTTTCTTGGCGGGTGCGGTTGCAGGCGGTTCAACAGATTGCATCACTCCGGGTTTGGCTCCTAGTTCATAATTAAAATCAGCCAAAAGTAATTTTGTTTTCTTATAAGTCATGATTATTCTCCTGCAAATTTATTTGATCGGACACCCCGATTATACCACCAAAAGGTTAATAAAAGGTTAACAAACTAAAAAAATACTCAAATTATTCAGGGTCTTTATACATTCCGTACTTTTTGCGCAACTCCTCTTTTATCTCCTCAGAAGGCTCGCCATAACCTGAATATAAGAGCTTTCCGAAGTCTTTCAGGTCAATTTGCCTGCCTTCTTCGCTTGCGCGCAGAAATTCGGTATGCTTCGCTTTTTCAACTTCAAGGATAAAGAATGCATTATCGGTCTTAGGATATTTTAACTCATAGACCAGCGCATTATCCATTATTATCCTTGCGGCGAACCCTGCTCCAGAACCTTTGGAAAATTTAGATGAGAAATTCATTTTAATTAAGATTTGCAGTTATTGTTCTCTCTGGCTTGCTTAGCAGGGGCAGAGCCATTTGTTATCTCATCAGCGCTATTTGTGCGAAGAGTGTTCGGCAGGACGATCGGCCCATTATCATCCCTGTGTGGATTATTAACGGTAGCTAAATAATCCGTTAGCTTAGCCGTCATTGTATTCGGGTCATCATTATTTAAATATTCATTTAGCTTATTATGAATTTCTTCTTCGCTGGGTTTTAAGGGGTTTCCGTGTTTTTTATCGTTGGAAGCATGATCAATCAGATGAATTGCTGGCTTCTGATCTTTTAAAAGATCGCTGAGTTTATTTTCGTTATCACTTGCCATATAATTAGGCCTCCTTATTACAACTTATGATTTATAACCTTTATGGTGAATTATACCACCAAAAGGTTAATAAAAGGTTAACAAACTTGCCATTTTTCCTATTTTTACTAATCGATTGAAATTTCAGCGATTATTCATCTGCGCTGTCGTCCCGCATCTGGTTTGGGATGAAAGAACGTTCCCGTCATTGCATGGCCTCAAGAGGGGGGGCTCGCAATGATGTTCCGATAATTTCAAAGGCCTAAAAGAACCAAAATTAGCCCTTCCTATACCCCAGCCCCTTCAGCAAATTCCTGGTTTCATAGAGCGGCAGGCCTATAACATTCGTAAACGAGCCGTTTATTTTTATCACGAACGCGCCCGGGTCTTCCTGCAACCCATAAGCGCCGGCTTTGCCCTGCCACAAATTCGTTTCCAGGTAATCTTTCAATTCTTCCTGCGATATGCTCTTGAACTCCACCAGTGTTTTAACCAGTTTCGCCCGCACCTCGTTCTTCGGTGAGATCACATGGATGGCGGTCAGCACTTTGTGTTTCCGTCCGCTCATCTTCATTATTATTTTTGCGGCCTCTGCCTTATCACGCGCCTTGCCTAGAATTTGCGTGCCCACTACCGCCTCGGTATCGGCGCTCAGGATAAAACACCCGTTTGCCCGCTCGCCCAATATCTCGCGCACTTTTTCCGCCTTTTCACGCGCAACACGCTGCACATATTCATTCGGCGTTTCACTGCGCTTTGGCGTTTCATCAATATCAGCGGGAATTATCTCATCAGGCACAAACCCGATACGCGTAAGCAACTCAAGGCGGCGAGGGGAGGCTGAGGCGAGGATAAGTTTCATAAATGGTAATTTGGTTATTTAGTAACTTAGTTATTTAGAAATCGGTTTAACCAAAGTGGCTTATTTCTAAATTACCAAATAACCAGATCACTAAATTACTATTTCTTATGCCTGTGAATAACCCTACCCTTCGAGAGGTCGTAAGGTGTCATTTCAACTGTAATTTTATCGCCAAGCAGAACGCGGATGCGGTTCTTTCTCATCCTGCCGGAAGTGTGTGCGATTATTTCGTGGCCATTATCAAGCTTCACACGGAACATTGCGTTCGGAAGGATCTCAATAACAATGCCATCAAATTCTATTAATTCTTCTTTTGCCATTCTTCTTATTTTAAACTTGTTATATTTTTCAATCTATTTAACCTATATTTTAATATTAGCAAGGTAATTTAGTTATTTAGTGATTTGGTAATTTAGAATTTTTTCTTTTCCAAATAACTAAATAACTAGAATTACCAAATCACCAATTATGGCCGACGAAAAAGAAAAAAATAAGAAAGAAAAAGCCGTTGCGCTTGGCTATGATATGGCCAAAGACCCATCGCCCCGGCTGCTTGCCAAGGGTGAGGGCGAAATGGCGCTGCAAATAATCAAAATAGCCAAAGAGCACGGTGTTGAAATAAAGCAGGATGCCAACCTGGTGGAGATACTCTCCGCCCTCGAGTTAGACGAGTTCATCCCCCTTGAAGCCTACGCCGCCACCGCGGAGATATTGCGTTACATATATAAGAAGCAGGGGAAGCTTAAATGACAAAAACATTGGGTGAGGCGCAGCCGAATCCTTAGGTTTTTGTCATCCTGAACTTGATTCAGGATCTCAACCAACTCTTGATCTTGAGTTTTTGCAAAACAAAAACGAACTTCACTGACAAAAACATTGGGTGTTTATTGCGAAGCAATTCATAAATTAGTTCGCGGGTTCACAGTTCACAAGTTGACGAGTTTTTTATTTCCTGTAGAATTGCGAACTATGAACCCGTGAACTGTGAACTTTTTCCATGAGCCTCGAGAACCAGATATCAAAAATAAACCGCTCCCTTGAGCAGAGCCTCCAGGATGTTTTCTCCGGCCTGGCGCCGAGTATGCAGCAGCTTGAGGAAGATATTGTGCATTTCATAACCCTCATCCAGGGGCTGCCGGAAGATAAGCGCAGGGAATATTCCCAGTTGCTGCAAGTGTGGGCGATCGAGATAAAAAAAATGTCCGAAAAACTTAACGACACCAAACAAGAGCTTGAGTCTGAAATATCCAAGATCCAGCAACAGGGCCGCGCCACTAACGCCTACGCCAACACCAACGCGCTGGATAAAAAATCCGAAGAATGATCTAATAATTAAAATTGAATCCGTGCCGTCACTGCCGCTTCACGCTGCGCACTCCTCACAATGACGAGCGCGTTCTTCCGCCGATCTCTTCACCAACGTGCACCTCATTCTCCATCGCCCCGCAATGAATGCGTAATAAGCTCACCGTTATATCAAAGCTGGATGTGGCAATCTTCCCCACACATCATTACCGCCGGCAAGCGCTCTTTGCAACGCCGCTAATTCCTATTTCTCGCGATAGATATAAAGTGCCCGGACTATATCAAGCCCGCGTGCAAGCTGATAGTCGGTTTCGTCCAAAGGTTTATCGGCGTTGGCGGCTTCTTCCTTGCTCAGGTCAGCATCCTTGTTCTTTTTCAAACGCTCAACCACACCTTTTATCCTGTCTTTCTCGGCGCGTTCCTTTTTAGCATCCTCGCTATCGGCGTTATTTATCAGATGGCCTTTGAGTTCCGCTTCAGTCGTGCGTTCAAAATCGTCATTGAAAATAACTTTGCCCTGCTTGATCTCAAGATCAGGAGTTATCCCTTTTGCCTGGATGGAATTCCCTGAAGGCGTGTAATAACGGGATGTCGTCAAGCGGATAGCAGTATCAGAAGCAAGCGGGATGACCGTTTGCACCGAGCCTTTACCGAATGATTTCTCACCCGCGATAACTGCGCGTTTATGATCCTGCAACGCACCTGAAACGATCTCAGAGGCCGATGCAGAGCCAGAGTTGATAAGCACAACAACCGGCGCGCCATTGGTTATGTCACCGGCGGTCGCGTTGAATTTTTGTGAATCCCTCGGGTGCCTGCCGCGGGTGGAAACAATTTCACCCTGCGTTAAAAAGTCGTCAGAAACCGCGATAGCCTCGGTGAGCAACCCACCAGGGTTATTGCGCAGGTCGAGCACGAAGCCTTTCACTTTGTCCTTACCGATCTCTGCTGTCATTTTGGTTATAGCCTCAGCGGTTGCTTTACCAACCCCGTCAGAGAAACTTGAGATGCGCACATAGCCAACATCGTCATAAACCTTGCTTTTCACGGCTTTAACTTTGATAATATCGCGGATGATGGTAACCTCGATAGGTTTTTTCTCGCCTTCGCGTATAAGTTTCAGCCCGATAGATTCACCAGGTTTGCCGCGCATTTTCTTCACCGCCTCGCTGATGGTCATGCCATATACCGCCTCATTATCAATATGGCTGATATAATCGCCTGCCTTAACGCCAGCCTTGTAAGCCGGTGTGTCGTCAATAGGTGCAACAACATAGACCAGGCCGTTCTTCATCGTAACTTCAATCCCAAGCCCGCCGAACTCGCCTTTGGTCTGTTCCTGCATGTCCTTGAAATCTTCCGCGTTCAGGAAGCTTGAGTGAGGGTCAAGGCTTGAAAGCATGCCGTTGATCGCTGACTCAACAATTTTCTTGTCGGAAACTTCCTCAACATAATCTTCACGAACCTTCTGGAAAACATCGCCGAAAAGGTCAAGCAGCTGCAAGGTGGTCATCTTGTCATCAGCTTCTTTCTTGGCAGCCTTTGCCTTATCTTTTTTCGCCGGTTTTACATCCTTGTCAGATTTATCCTTGTCGCCATCAGTTTTCTCATCAGATTTTTTCTCGTCAGATTTCTCATCGCCCTTATCTTTATTTTTCTCAACCTTGCCGGCCTTTTCTTTCGTATCATCCTTATCGGTTGCTTCATCAGCTTTCGGGTCAACTGCGCTATCAGGTGCCGCCGCTTTATCCTCCACCACTTTTTCTTCTGCGGATGCCGCCGGGGTGAAAGAGATTAAAGATGAAGTTGAAAGCGAGGTCGTCAGCAAAAGTGACAGGAGAATTTTCTTTAACATAAAGTATGAATACCAGTTGATGGTTAAATTATTTATAGTTCCGTTTGAACAGTTGGAACAATATATCAACTGAAAAAATTAATTCAAATGGTGTTTTGAGAAAAGATATGGGGCGCCGGCGAAGATACGGAAATTACGATTTACCTCTATCCGGCTTCCCCGGTTTTTGTGGAGATTCGGGGACTGCCTTAGTGTTGATCGCGCCCTCGAATACTCCCTTGAATTCCTCCAGCAACTTCATGGCCTCCGGGTCATCACCAACTGCCTTGGTATAATTATTTATCAGGATCCTCTCTTTCTGGATGATAGTTCTTAATTCTTTTTGTGCAGCTTTACGATAAACAGCTATGCTGCCATCCACGGAGTTCTCAAAAAAATCCAGCAAGTCGCCCGCGATATGCAGGGCTTCATGTTTTTTATTAGATTCCGGTGCATGTTTGGATAAACGGTCTTCCATTTCAAGCAGGTTTGAAACCAGATGGTTTATTTTTTCTGGGCCCATACCATAGATTATGTTGGGAAAAGCCTTTGTTTGCGGATGGTCTTTTGTATCCCTGAATGCAAGCCAGCCATAGGCCATTGCATTTTTTTCATTTTTTGACAGTTTTAGATGGTGGCTTTGTGCCTGGCCATCAATGAACCTTAGTGCATGGCTAAAATCAGGGTCTGGCGCTGGGCTTCCGCGCCCATTTCCAGTATGTGTTACCAGCGTTTTATACCTGTCATAATAATCTTTGATGGGCGGCGGCGGGGTATCTCCTTTTTTCTTTTCCTCTTCCACCAGTTTGGTGAAATCTGATTTGGTTATGTTGTTGAAGGTTTCTTTCAAAACATTATATTGCTCCTCGTAATTAGAAACTGGTACCATTTCTTCAGTAGCATCCGCTTTAATCGCAATAAATGTTCCGGTAACAAGAGCGGGGTCCGGTACACTCCAAGGGCTAATATGATTATCTGTAGCTATTCTTGGGTTCTTTAATTTTAAGCCAAGTTCCGTTAATTTCTTTTCAATGATATTTTTTATCACCGCTGCTTCATGTTTATCTAATTTCTGCCCATCGTTCTTTTTGAAATAGATCTCGTGATGATCTTCATGATAGTCTGCATAATTTTGATATGAACCACTGATAATAGATATAGGCGGGGTTTCGGGTTGTGGAATCGGGGTGGTATTTTTTATTTCCGGCTCCGCGTATCTCTCCTGCAATTTAGCGAGATCCACGCTGTTCAGCGCATGCCCATATTGCCACCCGGATGCCCGCGTATCATCATACACTTCTTTTATTTTTTCAATTTCAGCCGCCATCGCCTCCGGCTTAACTTTTTTTATTGAGATCACATTATCCGGGCTTTTAAATTTATTTTCTATGCCATCTTCATCGATGACGCCTTCGCTATAAACAAACGTATTTATTTTCCCCTGCCTATCCCGAGGCGTTTCCGGGTATACCCCCTCATACCTGGTTATATCTTTCTGCCCGAATTCAAAACGCACCTCCCTGTGCATTTTCGTTTCTTCATCATCGGGATAAATGATCGTCATCGAGGTCAGGGCTAAGCTATCATATCTCACTACCAGAAAAGGTTCTTTATCAGCCATAATTTTTGCTTTTGTTTACAGCCGATTATATCACAAAAAGGTTAATAAATCGTTAACCGGCCAATAAAAACAACCTATTGTTTTATCAACGAAACGCTGCCGTGCCTTCTCCCCTTGCGGGAGAAGGTTAGGATGAGGGGGCTGTCATTATTAAAACTCCCAACCCCTCACCCCAGCCCTCTCCCGCAGGGGGAGAGGGGGCGGTTATTGTTTTATCAGCGAAACTCCATCCATCTCCGCTGGACTTTTTAATTGGTGTTTTGAATGAAAGTAAGATTTTTGAAATGAGTGTGATTATACGGATCTGCCGTTTGGCTTTAATGTAATGCTGGCGGAATATGGTGAAGATGCCAATTCTTTTTCATTTTGTAATACTTCCTTATAGCTATTTTTTATCTCATCAAGTTTTTTAATCATCTCTTCTGCCAATTCTTTTGCTTGTGGGTCCTTCGCCCCTTTACTTTCCATATACTTTTTCTTGAGGTCGTCTTGCATAATAGAGAGCTCCGGAAAGAACATATCTGGCACTTCGGTATTTTTATCAGGGTTCATAAGCATCATCGCGCCAATATGGGCTTGATTACTATTGTGGTTTACAGTTCCAACCATAGTTCCTAAGGCGCTTTCGACAGACGTATTTACCTCAAGTAATTTTTCAATATTTTGATTGATCTTATTTCTGTCCTCATCAGAAAAAGGCCTTTCTCTATTTGTAAAACTATTTTCCCGTTTTGTTTGTCCTGAGCTTACAAAAAGATGTTCTCCGTAGGCTCTAACTAATATAGCCGCTTCATCCTTATTCAGATTAAAATCATTTGTTAAAACATCTTCAGTTTTCCCCTCAAATTGTAAGCTGTGATGGGTAGGGTCTGCGTTACGTGAAATATCTTTGATAATCGGTCTATATGCATCCTTAAGGTAGTCATATTTTTTATTATGGATTAGCTCCTCATAAATTCCCACATAGTCTTTAGGTGTATTTTTTATCTTTTCATCTTCTTTTTTTGCCACAGCCATAGGTTCTGGCTCCGCATAACGTTCTTGCAATTTAGCGAGACCCACGTTGCTCAACTCATGCCCATATTGCCGCCCGGATGCCCGCGTATCATCATACACTTCTTTTATTTTTTCAATTTCAGCCGCCATCGCCTCCGGCTTAACTTTTTTTATTGAGATCACATTATCCGGGCTTTTAAATTTATTTTCTATGCCATCTTCATCGATGACGCCTTCGCTATAAACAAACGTATTTATTTTCCCCTGCCTATCCCGAGGCGTTTCCGGGTATACCCCCTCATACCTGGTTATATCTTTCTGCCCGAATTCAAAACGCACCTCCCTGTGCATTTTCGTTTCTTCATCATCGGGATAAATGATCGTCATCGAGGTCAGGGCTAAGCTATCATATCTCACTACCAGAAAAGGTTCTTTATCAGCCATAATTTTTGCTTTTGTTTACAGCCGATTATATCACAAAAAGGTTAATAAATCGTTAACCGGCCAATAAAAA
>Ga0206887_10073_pt2 | contig 22610 bp, 24 predicted proteins | sample Alteio_BWOrgHeat_89_FD_153248 | JGI IMG/M metagenome (GOLD analysis project Ga0206887, IMG submission 153248) | Enriched cells from forest soil in Barre Woods Harvard Forest LTER site, Petersham, Massachusetts, United States - Alteio_BWOrgHeat_Nextera3 ...
TCCTGAGCAGCGGCAGCTGCATCTTCGACCTGGAGGCACTCGACAAGAGGACCAGGGAACTGCCACGGCCGGCGGAACGCGGGCCAGCGGGTGAACTGCTGGTGTGGTATCCCCCGGTCGCCGGGCGGGAATACGTGGTGGCGGCAGACCCGGCAGGAGGAGGGTCAGAGGGTGACTACTCCGCGATACAGGTAGTGGACGTGGAGCAGGGTCTACAGTGCGCAGAGGTGCAGGCGAAGCTGGGAACACTGGAGCTGGCGCAGCGGGCGACGGAGCTCGCGAAGAGATATAACGGTGCGTTGCTGGCGGTGGAACGCAACAACCACGGATCGGGCGTCCTGGCATACCTGGAAAGCGTGTGCCGGTATCCGCGGATCTACTGCTCGGGAGGCCAGGCGGGATGGCTGACCACGTCGGTGAGCCGGCCGATGATGCTGTGGAGGCTGGGAGCGGCGCTGGTCGAGAGCCCGAGGCTGTTTCAGAGCCGACGGCTGCTTGACGAGTGCCGTAGCTTTGTCCGGCATGCGAATGGCAAGACCGGGGCGCAGGCGGGGAGCCACGATGATTGCGTGATGGCCATGGCGCTAGGGATCGCGTTGCGGGCGGAGATGCTGGAAAGAGGATCGCGGCACGGCCAGGCAAAGGTAGAATCCGACTAAGGATCGCGGGTACGGGGGAACGTTTGGCTGTTCTGGCGGTGCAGGAGATCCGGCGGATGCGGGGCGGAGCACAGAGTCACCTGATGCTGGGGGCTGACGGTGAACTCTACGTGGTGAAGTTCCAGAATAATCCGCAGCACATCCGGGTGCTGGCCAACGAGCTGCTGGCGAGCCGGCTGGCAGCGCTGGTGGGGCTGACGGTTCCACCCTGCGAGGTGATCGAGGTAACGCCGTGGCTGGTGGATCACACTCCCGAGCTGGACATGGAGCTGGCGAGAAGCCGCGAGGTATGCAAGCCGGGGCTGCAGTTCGGCTCGCGCCTGGTAGGTGGACTGATGCCGGGACAGCTGGTGGATTACCTGCCCGATGAGCAACTGGTGGAGACCCGCAACCTGCAGGAGTTTGCGGGCATGCTGGCGCTGGACAAGTGGACCTGCAATGTCAATGGACGGCAGGCGGTGTTCCACAAGAAGAGCCGGGAGAAGCGCTATTCGGCGACGTTCATCGACCAGGGATATTGCTTCAACGCCGGGGAGTGGAGGTTCAAGGATGCGCCGCTGCGGGGCGTTTTCGCGCGCAACCTGGTGTATCGCGAGATCAGGGGCTGGGAGAGCTTTGAACCGTGGCTGAGCCGGATCGAGAGCGTGGCAGAAGAGAAGGTGTGGGCAGTGGCGGAGTTGGTGCCTCCGGAGTGGTACGGCGGCGACGTGAGCGTGCTGGAACAGCTGATCGAGGGGCTGTTGCGGCGACGCGATAGGGTTCGGGAGATGATTGAAGAGTTTCGAGTGTCAGATCGGGTGCCTTTTCCAAAATGGGTGGAAGGGGGGGAGAAATTGGAGGGAGAAGGAGTAGAGGGGTTGGAATGGGTTCATGATGTTGGAGACAAGAGGGTGATGTGAGGTGAGGGAGCGCCGCGAGTGCGAGTTCTTCCTGGTCAGATATGTTCCTGATCCGGTGAAGAACGAGTATGTGAACATCGGAGTTCTGCTGCGCGAACAAGGCGTGGCGGAAGAGGCCGTGGTGCGCTTCACCAGAGACTGGTCGAGGGTGCGGTGCGTGGATCCGGATGCGGACACAACCATGCTGGAGGCGCTGGAAGAGGATGTGCGGCGCCGTATGAGCGTGCAAGGCGCGGCGGCGATCAAGGCGCTCCAGGATTCCCTCTCGAACGACGTGCAGCTGACGGAAGCAAAGGGATTTCTGGCAGAGTCAATTCCGGCGGGAATGGAAGAGCTAATGCGGCTCTATGTAGAGCCGCGCAAGCGAGAGGCAGTGGCGCGGCGCGGCGGCCGGCAGGCGGTCCACGCGAAGATGCGGACCCAGTTTGAGCGTACCGGCGTATGGGACCTGATGCGGAAGCGAATCGCGGCGGCCAACTACACCAGGCCGGGGGATCCGCTGCGCATCGACTGCGGGTATCGTCCCAACGGGGTGGTGAGAATGTTTCACGCGGTGTCGCTTGAAGGCGACCTAGAGCTGGCCAAGGTACTGGCATTCAGCGCGCCGGTAATGCGGGAGGGGATCGCGCGGGTAGAGAAGGCGACCCTGGAGCTGACCGCGGTGATTGAGCCGCTGGCTGAATTGCGCAAAGCCAGGGACGATGAGGATCGTGTGGCACAGTACCGATTCGCCGTCGAGACGATGGAGCAGCAGGCTATCCGGGTGATGACCACCAGCGATCTTCCGCGGATTGCGCAGACTGCGCAGAGGGAGCTGCTGGGGAGCAGTTGATGGACGCGCGCGGAGAGTGACGTCCGCCGCGGGAAGGATGACCCGGAGGTTCTGAGGGCCGGGCGAAAGACAGCGGAAACGGGAGTTAAGAGGCATGGCAGACGCCATGCCTTTTGCTTTTTGTGGTGGAAGCGGGAGAGGCGATCAAGTGAGAGTGAGAGAGTCCATCCGAAACGCATGGAGACGATGGGGAGCAGCAGAGGCAGGGGCGCAGGAGGCGGCCCAACGGAAGACGATGGGATTGCCCGTGGTCCTCAGTCCGTACATGGGGACGAGTCACGTGTCCGGGAATCTATTGCCGAAGCCCACGCCGGCGAACCTGCGCAGGTTTGCGGAAACGCCGCTGGTCAGGCGGGCGATCAACGTGATCAAGGACCGCATCGCCAGCCTGGACTGGCAGGTGAAGCTCAAACGCGGATATGAGACTGCTGCAGATGCGGTGATGCGGGCCGAGATCCTGCGCCGATCGCTTGAAGAGCCGAACCCGTCCGATTCGTTTCGCACGCTGCTTGAACAGGTGCTGGAAGACACGCTGGTCGGCGGCTTCGGCGCGGTTGAGATGGTGCTGACCGGCGACGCGGAGAAGCCGTTCGAGCTGTGGGCGGTAGACGGTTCGACCATCAGGATCAATCCCAAGTGGGATGGCAGCGAGGAGACCCCTCGTTACGGACAGGCGCAGGCGTCCTGGAGCACACCGGTATGGTTACGTGACGATGAGTTGATGTATATCCGCACGAATCCCCGGACACACACGCCCTTCGGACTGGGGCCACTGGAAGTGGCTTTTGAAACGGTGAACTCGTTTCTCAGCGCGCATCGGTTTGCCGGCAAGCTGGCCAGCAATTCGGTAGTGCAGTATGCGCTGTGGCTGAATGAGGCCACGCCCGCGCAGCATGAGCGGCTGATTCGCTGGTGGCAGGACGAGATCGAAGGAACCGGACGGGTACCGCTGCTGAGTTCTGAGCAGAAGCCGGAGGTACTGCACTTCGGTTCCGGAACAGATGCGGATCTGCGGCTGAGCTGGCAGGAATTCCTCATCCGGATGATCGGCAATGCGTTTTCCCTGCCCCCCATGCTGCTGGGGTTGGAGCGCGACGTAAACCAATCCACTGCAAGCGAGCAGGCGGACGAAGCATTCCGCAGCGCCATCGCCCCGCTGGCCAAGCTGGTGGCCGAGCACCTGACGCGAGACCTGTTCGCGAAACGACTGGGCTGGAGTTCGAGTTCGTCTTCAACGAACTCGACGCGCGCGATGAGATGAACGAGGTGCAGATACAGACCGCACTGCTGAAGGCCGGAGTGCTGACCGTGGACGAGGTGCGAGCGATGCGGGGATTGGGGCCGCTCAACGACACCGCGGGCCCGGATGGCAGGAAAAACACGGCGGCGACAGAAGAAGAAGCTGAGGACAAGCAATGAAACTCCAGGCAATGGCCGTAGCGATGCCGGCATGTGCAGGTCATCCGAACAGAGTTCCCTTCGAAGGCGTGTTGACGCTGGTGGACGAGGCCAGCGACCGGGCGCCCTCTGGCGCGCGCGGACACCGCGTAATCCTGACCAGGGCAGCGGCGATGAATGCGCTGCCGTCGCTGCTGGGGATGGCGGTGGACTATCGCCCGAATTGGGACGGGCACGACGCGCGCAGGAAGTGCGGAATTATTACCAAGGCCGATGTGGTGGGCAACCGGTTGTGCGTGAGCGGTTACCTGTACGGAAGGGACTTTCCGGAGGTAGAAGCGCGCATGCACGGGGGCGAGCGAGACGCGATGGGGATGTCGTATGAACTTGCCGATGCGCACGTAGCGGACATGCGAGCGGACGTGTGGACGTTGACCCGGGTGACATTCACCGGGGCGGCGATTCTGCTACGGGACAAAGCCGCATATCAAAAGACGGCTTTCCGTTTGATCCCACGGGAGGAGACGGAGCCAGGGCAGGCGGTGAGAGCCTGCCTGGCGGCTGGAGATGGCCGCAGGAGATAGGAAGGGCAGCAGCATGGCTTCGGAGGGGAGCAGCTCCCGCGGCTGAAGAGATCTGCTCCAACACAAACGAGGAAGGAGAAAACGATGGAAGTGGAAACGCAAGAAATCCTCGGCTCGCTCGGCGACAGCGTAGGTCGGCTGAATGCCGCCGCCAGCCTGCTGGAACGGACGGTGGCATGGTTGGAGGCAAGGGAGAGTGCAATCTCCGGGGATGTTCAAAAGGTAGTGGCGGCAGTGGAGAACGCGAGCGAACCCTCGCAGGCCGAGGCCGAACTGGAGCGGAAGCTGCGGGCGGCCGAAGAGGAGATTGCCGAACTTCGTGCCGCGGCGAGCCAGCCGCCGCAGCGGCGGAAGACACAGGCTGGTGAATCGACGCAATTGCTGGCCAAGCAGGGCACCGGCGTTGAACAGATCGAATCGGCAACGCTGGATGCAGCGTTGACCGGATTAAGCCTGGAGCAACGGATCGCGGTGAAGTCCCGCCTGCTGCGCGCGGGCGCATTGATCTAAGGCAGGCCGAGCGGGGAAAAGACCCTGCGAAATCGAAGAACGTTACGAAGAAAGAAGGCCTGGAGACAGGCGGAAAGAAGATATGAACGCAAATTTCTTTGACATACACGCGGCTGCCGACTTCATGGGGCCAGGAGCGGTGGAAGTTCCCTTTTACCAGAGCGAGATCACGGACATCGTGCGCCGCCGCGGGATGTTCGGGCAGCGAGTGAAGCAGGTGCCGGCGACCGGCCATCCGTCGCGATTCTTTGAAGAGACGGCGATTCCCGCACCGACGGCGGTGGGCGGATTTGTGGATCCGAGGAACATCGTTGCACCGGTGGTGACGCCAACACGCGTTGAACGGAGTGTTCCGCTGAAGGCGATTGTGGCACAGCTGAATTACAACCTGTTCGATATCGAATTGGGAAGCCAGCAAAAGCAGTTCGCGTATCTGCAGGCAAAGGACCTGGTCGACACGGTGGAAGGCGTGATGCGCACGCACGATGTGGCGTTGTGGAACGGCACCGACACATCGCTCTCTGCTCCCACTACGACTCAGTATTACGGGGCGGCGGCGCAGATTGCAGCGGGCGGAAATACCACCACGATCGGCACGAGCCAAAGCATCGTCGATGGACTGAAGTCAGCGGTCGCGCAGATGGTAGCGAGCAGCGGCTATGCGGTTCGTCCGACGGCCATCTACGCGAACCCGGTGTTGCTGGACCTGATCGATCGCGAGATGAAGACGGAATTCAACGTGGTGTTGAACTCGACGGAGATCACGGCCGGCTTCTCGGTCAAGATGCTGTCCACGCAAGCCGGCGACCTTCCATTGATCCCGGAATGGGCGCTGAGCTACACGGGAACACCGGGATCCGGAAGCGCGGTGCTGCCCGCGTACATCGTGAGCGAGGACATGATCGAGTACCACTGGTTGAGCGATCCTGCCCCGCGGGTGTTTCAGCTGGGAGTACCGGGCTCGCTGGCATCGCAGTATGTTGCGGTGAAATTTGGCGGCCTGGTGGTGAAGGGCGCAAGTTACGCACACACGCAGGTGTTGGTCGATCGCTAGAACGCAGCGGGCATAACGACGAAGGCCAGCCAAACCAAAGGGCTGGCCTTTGGGTTTTTGGACGCGACGCGACGTTTGTCAGCCAGGTGGGGCCAGAGCGCAAGAGAGCGGGGACAAAAATCAATGGGATATCTGCAGGCGACAGAATATGAAAATTTCGGGCTGGCTTGCGACACAACAGATGATTGGGTGACGGGGGCGTCGGCACTGATCGATGGACACTGCCGCAGGGTCAGCCTGAGCCCGACACAATACGTGGAACGCCTGCGGCTGGCGGATGGCTCGCAATGCGCGCGACTGAGTTTTCTGCCGCTGGTAGCGGTAGCGCCGGCGAGTTCGCCGCTGATGAGCGTTCGGGCGCGATATGGCAGGCCCCGGCGCGGAGAGATGGTTTATCCAATCCAGGCAGAGATTGCCTGGGCCTTTGGGCTGCCGGGAACATGGAACACGTTGGACAGCGCAACTGTCGACTACGTGAGCGATACGGGTGAACTGGTGTTTCCGCAAAACATCTTTGGCATGCCTTACAACGAGGTAGAGGTGACCTACACAGCCGGGCTGGCGGTGATTCCGGACGCAGTAAAGAGCGCCTGCGCGATGATCGTCAAGAATGCCCAGGCAACGCCTTCGCTCAATGTAAAGTCGACCCGAATCGACACGATGCAGATGGAGTACTTCTCTAATTCCCTGCTGGATGATGCGGTGAAGTTGCTGCTGCGGCCTTACGTCGCGAATCGGCTGGGCTGAGCCATGAGCGCAGACCTGAGTACCCGCAAGCCGAATCGTGCCCCACTCCGCGTTGCCGATGCATTGCTGCGTTCGCTGGGCGGCGCCAGTATCTGCCTGCGATTGCCGCTGGCACCGGGCGACAAATCCGACGCGGCGCAGATTGGACTGGCTGCTCCGGCAGTGCTGGACGTGCCGTTAGCTCCAGCCCTGTTCAGGAAGGTTCGCGTACCGATGCAGGAAGGCCAGCCGACGAAGTACGAGGTATTAGTGTCGGCGTCCGCAGTAGCGGCGGTTGCAGGTGAATGGATGGCAAGCGCGGACAGTCTTTTTCAGATGGCCATGGGCTTGGTGATCGCGGACAAGTTGTATTTGATCGAGGCGGTGGCCGCGCCCGAGCTATTTGGCCAGACGTATCTGTACCGCTTGCTGGTGAGGGAAACAAGGCCACAAAGCCAGTAGAGCCGCGGAGACAAGAGAACATGCAGAACGCTAAGGATAGTTTCTATATCGCGCTGCGCAATCGACTGGCGGTATTGAATCCGGCACGGATGATGACGCTGCGCGGAGTGCAGCGGCCGGGAATTCTGACCGAAGAGGCCGAGGCGGTGTCCGCGCAGATCGCGCCAGACGTTTTTGTGTTGCGCTGGACAGGCCTGAAGGCGGATCTGAATCTGCCTCAGCCGCTGCTTCAGCTCGACTGCGAGATTCACTACACGACGAGCGGCACCCAAAACAGCGCGGGAATGGACCGCGGACGCCAGCTGGAAGGCATGGACGCGGAATTGTTATCGATCGTTGCGCCGTTTTCGACGGCGAAGATGGACTACACGCAGGCGCCGCCGGTGGAAGTGGGAACCACTGTCTTCTGGAATCAGCCGGCGTTTGGACCGGCCACTACGATCCGCGACCGGGTGGAGCGAGCTGTGAAAGTGAGCATCTTCACCTACCAGGAGCAGGGCGAGCAATGAACGCATCCGGGTTGACAGCAATGAGCAAAACGCCGGCGGTCACCAGGCGTGTTCGTGCCTATTTTGCGCCAGTGGACAGGGTTCTGGGGATCCCGACCATATTTGATCCGGCCGCCGCGGGACGGTTCGATCTTGATAATCCTCCAGATCCATGGACGGACCTGGGATGGATTGAGCACTTCACAAGAAAATCCGGTAGCCAGGCCGGAACGCTGATGGCGGGGGCGCCGGCAACCGTACAGATGCAGGTCAAGGATAACGTATCCGCCACAGTGTCGTTTCGTTTTGTGACCTGGAACAAGCTAACGATGGCATTGGCGGCGGGCTCGCAACACATGAACCTGCTGAGCCCGGTGGGCGGTACTGCCGCGATCGGTTCGGGCGGCAAAGCGACGCCGGCGGTTGGGTTGACAGCTGGATCAACGGCGAAGTTGCTCGCGATGTCTGCAACGGATTCTGCGACATTTGCGGCCGGTCAGATTGTCGCAGTTGATGGTGACTATAGCGGACAGATCGGTCACGTCGGCAAGCCGGTAAGCGCGGCATATGTTCGAAGTGCAGATGATGTAGCGAACGACCCCGATTATGTACGGAGGGTTACGTTCAACCTGGCTCGCGTGGCGCAGGTAACGTCCACCGGGCTCACCCTGACAGATGCGCTTCCGGCAGGCCTACCCGACCCGGGTATGAAGGTCCAGGTGGTGGTCGGCTTCGTAGATCGAGAGGGCGGCAGATTCTTCCAGGAGTGGTCGGCGCTCTTTGTGATGGAAGGGGAACAAGGAGAGCGGCTCTTATTTCACTATCCGCGGCTGCAATCGATGGAGGGAGCGCAAGAGACCTCGGTGCCGATGGTGTCACCGCTCAACCGGGAGATGCTGGATGCCTGCTTTCGGGCGCTTCCTGTGAGTGATGGGAATGACGGTGAACAAGTGCTGTGTTATCGCACCTTTTTGCCTGTTTCGGTATATCAGGGCTGACGGACGTGATGGAGAAGAGACAGTGAAGCTTACGATCGACAATCTCGACGGCAGGGGCCCGATTGATTATTCAGACGCAATCGGCAGCGGGTCACCGCTGGTGATCAGCCGTAAGTGGAATGCAGCTACGGTTTGCACGGTCTCGCTCCTGCCGTGTGGTGGACTTCCAGCGCCGGTTCGTGGGGCGCGCCTGGTAGTTGCAGATGACGCTGGGGCGCATTTGTTCACTGGCTACGTGGAGTTGGAGCCGGCGTTGCACTATGTGGGAACGGGGGCAGAAGGAGCCGTCTACGAGAGGGCCACCACCGCACTAAGCGACGAGATTATCCTCGATCGGCAAACCGTTCCTCAGACCACGGCTACTTCAGGCCAATCATTCTCGGCGGCACTCGAAGCGTTTACCGGCAGGATTGGACAGATGCCGATTGCGGTTGACGCCCTGCTGGACCAGGTTGCGGTCAGCGAGTTCGCAGCGCAGCCGGGAAGATCGTGGTCGGAGAATGCCGGCCGATTGACCACTGCGGCCGGCGCAACGTACCGGGCACTGGATGGGGCAGTAGCCGTAAGCCAGGTTGGCAGTGCGGTGCACACACTCGATGAAAAGGACGGCACCTTAAATGTCGGTGGTCTTTCTGCGGCATTGACCCGAGCGCCTGTAAATGATGTGACCGTTTTCGGAGGCGCAGAGCCATCGGCATACGTGACCGAGGTATTTCGCGGCGATGGTATTACCTCCGCCTTCGAATTGGGCTCGCTGCCTTACGTACCGGCGGCCGGCGCTGCCAAGCCTTTGGCCGACCAGTTTGAGTTGGGATCAGTAAACGGATTGCAATGGACGGTCAACGATCCTTCGTCATTGATCTCTGTGAGTGACAAAGGACTGACCTTCAAAGGCGGAACCGGGATGGATGGGACGACGTTTGTTGCGTCCATCGACCAGATTGAGTTGGGCGGGCAGGTGATTGCGGAAGTCGCCGGCTTGCAGGTGCAGCCGGGAGGAACTGGTGTGCTGTGCGGCCTCTACACAGGCGGGCGATTACTGGATCAATGTTTTGCGGGCCTTCGTGTCGAACAAAGCTCAGGTGGGCAGGTAATCCGGCCCATCATCATGGGCAGCTATGCGGGAGCGCAGCAGCCGCTTACAGCGGGGCGCAGCTATACGCTGCGAATGCGACTGTACTGCCAGGAGATACAACGTACGCTGCAGACCTATCGGTATTTACAGGGAAACGAGATGGCGTCGCTGGGCGGCGACCAGTTGGACAGCCCGGCGAAGATCACTCTTGAGATTCAAGATGTAAGCAACGGTATCCATGGAACTGTCACAGTGCTCTATGACGGAACTGCGGAGAGTTCGCCCGCAGCGTGCAATTTTGTGGCGCTCAATAGTATTTCGCTATCCGGGAGCATGCAAAGCATTTCAGTGAAACAGACTGGTTCAGCATGGGTTACCGTTCAGCCGCCAGGCGGAGTTGTAACGACCAGGAGGATGGGCACCGCAGCCGAGGGAGCAAACTGCATCCTCGACCGGATGGGCAGACTGCAGTTCTACGCGGGAAGCATTCCCAAAGCGGGTGAGTTGATAACGGTGAACTACCGGACCACGGGGAGATCGGTTTCGCGGATCGCCGATCCGCAAAGCATCGCGCAGGAGGGCAGTTCGCGTTGGGCGGGAAGCGTGGTTTCCCCGTCACCGAGAAGTTCAGCCGACTGTGGAAATGCGGCCGCCGCGCTGCTGGCAATCGCAGAGGACCGCAATGCCGCCTGGAAGGGGAGATACACGGGGTTCAACATGCAATCGATGGGCGATATCTGGCCGGGAGACTTGCTGGAGATTATCAATGATTCGGCCCAGATGCGAGCCAGCGTGGCGGTCCGGGAGGTCCAATTGGAAGTCGGGAGTTCGTCGCCGGAGCTAGTGAAGTATTCGATCCAATTTGCGAACGACTGGGCAGAGAGTCTTTCGATCACCGTCTCAGCCACTGTACCCGCGGTTGCATGGTTTCCAGCTCAACCGGCGAGCGCAGCTAGCGCCCTGGCAAATCTGCAGGGTTTGTCGATCAGCGGCGCGGACAGCAACAGTATTCAAGTGCAGGCAGGAATTATGCCGCCCGCGTGCGGAGGCTTCGAAGTCCGCCGAAGAGACTGGGCGTTTCGGCCTGGAAACGATCCTGACCTCGTCCTGCGCAGCCCGGTACCCAATTTCAGTATTCCGAGGGAAGCCGCCGGAGAGCATTTCTATGTGCGGATGTATGACGGGTCAGTCCCGCCGGTTTATTCGAGGTTTTCGAGTGCCATTTTCAACAACGTCCCGATGTAACGGATGGTCAATCAGCGCGAAGAGGAAAGGGACGTGGGACAGCGAAGCGGTGGGCTGAACGTTCGCCAGGAAGATACGATGAGCGAATTTGAAGGACAGGTACTTGCAGATCTGTCGGTTTTGAAGAGCCAGATGGCTGCCCTTCTGGGAGATGGGCAAAGGGGAAGGTTGGCCGCCCTGGAAGAGCGCGTGGAGTCTCACGAGAGAGACTTTCAACGAGCCAAGGGATTCGCGGCCGCGCTGGGTGCCTTATTCACCCTAGTGCACTTGTTGGTTGTCCAGTTTGTGCGCTCCCGATTTTGAAAATACAAGCGCAACAAGTAACGAAGGTCTGAACGAGTGAAGCGAAGAGCCTCGCGACGATCAAGGATGGAGAGATTGATGAATTGGCAAGGAAGCAGGGCCTCAACCGCGGCTCTTGCGCTCGCCGTTTTGCTGTTAGCCATGCTGATATTTGCTGGCTACGGATGGAAAGAAGAGCGCGATGCCCGCCAGAGAGCCAACTCGCAAACCTCGCAGCAGGAAAAGGCGATCAAGGAACTCGAGTCGCAGCGAGAGCGCATGCAGAGCGCTTTGGATGAGCAGATCGAAGCGTTGGAAAGACAAAAGAAACAGAGGGTCTCTGCTCCTCAATTTGTGGCGGAGGCTTCGCGGCTTATTCCTGACCTGCCAAAGCCACTGGAAGTCCGCGAGGTAAAAGCTGAGCCGAACCTCCCTGACAGCCCGGTGGTCCAGGAGGTGGTCGTCCCGAAAGAGGACCTGCGTGCCATTCGCGACGCAGGGATAGATTGCGAGGAGAAAAGCCTTCAGTACGCGGCGTGTACTTCCGAGCAAGCGATGCTTAACGAGCAGTTGAAGGTGACGAAAGAACAGAGGGATGAATGGAAGACCGCCGCCAAGGGCGGCAGCCGGTGGCACCGCACCTTGGCCGCCGCAAAATGGTTCGCGGTTGGGGCCGGGGCAGGATACGCCGGATACGCATTCGCTCATCGTTAGGAGACGTGATGGATAACTGGAGTCGTCCGTTTTTGCGGTCGATGTTGTCGGAGGAGGATGGCACGGTGTCGAGCGCGCGATTCTGCATCGTGCTGGTGATACTTGTGTCGTTGGCCTGGGTAAGTTGGCTGGTTGTACGTGACAGGAAGCTGCCGGACCTTGGGGTAGTGGCTACATACACCACACTGGTGTGTGGGTCGTTATATGCAATCAATCGCAGCGCGGCCGTAATTGACCGGAAGTCGCAACAGGGCGGAAACGCCAACTAAGGAGCAACAAAATGGGGTATTTGTTCGCATTTTTGGCAGGCTGTCTGCTGACATCGCTGGCATTCGCACGCAGGACCATGCTTGAGCAGATGGGCGTAAAGCTGGAAGCGTCTGGCCGGCGCAAGGCGGCGGAGATCGTCCGATCTGTCTTATCGAAGTTGTAAGTCGATCGGGCTGCCTACACTGGCATTGAGCGCTGACGATGTATCGAAAACAGGAGCCGTATAATCACGATTATGGAACACGGTCCACTGGTCGGCGTGGTAATGGGAAGCAAAAGCGATTATGAAATTCTGAAAGCTGCAGCGGAGCTACTGGAGGAATTCGAAATACCGCACGAGGTTCGCGTGGTGTCGGCGCATCGCACTCCGGATTGGCTCTTCACCTATGCCGAAGAGGCAGAGCCGCGGGGACTGCAGGCCATTATCGCGGGAGCCGGGGGGGCCGCGCATCTGCCGGGTATGCTGGCGGCGAAGACGATGGTTCCGGTGCTTGGAGTACCAGTTCCTGCGACCCTGCTGAATGGAATAGACTCACTCCTCTCGATTGTGCAGATGCCGAAGGGTGTGCCCGTAGCGACCTTCGCGATTGGCAAGGCTGGAGCGGCGAATGCCGCGATCTTTGCGGCCGAGTTGCTGGCTTTGACCAATGAACCGTTGCGCTCGCGTCTTCGAGCCTGGCGGGAGGCAAGGACGCGTGAAGTCATGAATGAGGAATTGCCCCAGTGAGTCCAATTCTTCCCGGATCGACAATTGGCATTCTGGGCGGCGGGCAACTAGGCCGGATGACGGCTATGGCGGCGAGGACGCTGGGCTATCGGATCCAGGTGATGGATCCGAGCCCGTCGTGTCCGGCGAGATTTGTAGTTGACGCCTGTTTTGAGGGTTCATGGGACGACGAACGCGCAGCCAGGAACCTGGCGAGGGGCAGCGATGTCGTTACTCTCGAGATTGAGCAGATCTCGCTGAGTTGCATGGAGACAGCAGCGAAGTACGCTCCTGTGCGGCCGGGAATCGAACTGCTCCGTATCGTTCAGGATCGCATTCTGCAGAAGAACTGGCTTCGTGATCACGGCTTCCCAGTTGGCGATTATCGGGCGGTTACATCCGAAGCGGAGTTGCGTTCGGCGATCGATGCGTTGGGAGGCCGGTGTTTCGTAAAAAGCGCACGCGGCGGATACGACGGACGTGGGCAAGTGAAGATCGGGTTCGAAACAACCCGCCAGTCGCTGGATGAGGTGGTCTCCGAGGCGTGGAAGGAACTGGGCAAGGTACCCTGCATCACCGAGAGGGCGCTCAACCTGGCGCGCGAAATATCTGTGATGGTGGCTCGAACCCCCAGCGGTGAGGTGAAGAGCTTTCCCTCGGCGTGGAATCACCATGAGAACCAGATCCTTGCCTGGAGTGTGATCCCGTCCGCAATCCCGGCTGACCTCGAGCAGAGAGCGCAACGAATCGCCGCGGACCTTACGATAGGGCTCAACCTCGAAGGTTTGCTGGCGGTGGAGATGTTTGTAACCGAGGACGGCAAGCTGCTGGTGAATGAGTTGGCACCGCGCCCGCACAATAGCTATCACGCGAGCGAGCGAGCTTGTGTCACCAGCCAATTTGAACAGGCGGTCCGTGCGATCTGCGACTTACCATTGGGAGAGGTGGAGATATTGCGGCCTGCTGCGATCGCCAACCTACTGGGCGATCTCTGGCTCAACCACGAGCCGCGATTTGACCGGGCGCTAAGAGTGCCGGGCGTCGACCTGCATCTCTATGAGAAACATACACCGCGCATGGGCCGAAAGATGGGGCATCTGTCTGCAATCGGGGAGACGCCTGACGAGGCCGTCCGACGGGTGCTGGAAGCGAAACAGATGCTGTGACAATTCTCGAGCGGCAGGAATACGAGGGTTTCTTGCCTCAGATTGCATTACGGTGGCGGCTGGTGTGCAGGACGCGCGCTGGATTGCGCGCCCTCGGTTCACAATTCATCATGTCAAAGAGTCTGCCGCCGGGTGTGACCTCTTGATGAATTGTCGCGGTTTTGAGTTAGCCGATATCCTCGTTCCAATTCTCGAGATACTTCTTTACTTCTGCCATGAACTTGCCGGCATCTGCCCCGTCGACGATCCGGTGATCGAAACCCAGCGTCAAGCGGATGATACTGCGCACGGCGATTGCGTCGTTCCCATTCTCATCTGTAACAACCGTAGGCTCCTTGAACAAACCGCCCACTCCCAGGATGGCGCTCTCCGGCTGGTTAATGATAGGAGTTCCAAACTGCTCGCCGAAGATCCCGGGATTCGTAATAGTAAAAGTGCCAGATCCTACCTCGTCCGGCTTGAGCTTCTTGCCGCGCGCACGTTCTGCCAGGTCGGCAATGGCGCGCGCCACTCCGAGAAAGCTCTTCTCCTCCGCCTGCTTGATGACCGGAACAATCAATCCCCATTCCAACGCGACGGCGATGCCGATGTTCACGTTCTTGTGGTAGCGAATTGCGTCGCCTTCCATTGAGGCATTCACGATCGGCATCTTGCGCAACGTGTTGACGACGGCGCGCGTGATAAACGGCATATAGGTCAGCTTGACTCCGTTCCTCTGTTCATACTTCGATTTTTCCTTTTCCCGCAGCCTTACGATCTTGCTGAGATCGATTTTGAAAACCGTGTGCACATGCGGGCTGGTGCGCTTTGACTCAACCATGCGCTGAGCGATAATCGCGCGCATGCGGCTGAGGGGAACCAGATCACCCGGTGTGGGGCCAGCCGGGGTGGCAGGCTTCGACGAGGACGCGGCGGCTGCCGGTGCAGCCGCAGGCACGGGGGCGCTGACAACTGGCGGGGCTGCCGGAGCCGGCGCAGCTGCAGCAGGCGCCTTGCCTTCGCCCTGCTGAGCGAGAAATTGAAGAACATCTTCCTTGGTGATGCGGCCCGCCGAGCCGGTTCCCGGGACCTTGTCGAGATCGAGGTTGTTCTCCTTGGCGAGCTTGCGAACCAAGGGCGATGAGCGCACACTCTCTCCCCCGCGCTCAGCGCTGGTGGACGCAGCCTCGGGCTGGGCAGCAGGGGCCGCCGCCTTCGTCTCGGGGGCAGGTGCGGCAGGCGTAGCAGCCTGACCGGCCGAGCCACCGATAACTGCGACCACCGTACTGATCTGAACCGTGTTGCCGGCTGGGACCTTAATTTCCGACAGCACGCCGGCGGCCGGCGAAGGAATTTCGGCGTCAACCTTGTCCGTTGAAATCTCGAACAATGGTTCGTCGCGCTGGACGCTATCACCCACCTGCTTCAACCACTTGGTGATGGTTCCCTCGAAGATGGATTCTCCCATCTGGGGCATGATCACATCCACACCTGGCTCATACGGCGCGGACGTTGCCTTAGCCGCCGAGGGAGCTGGCGCGGCAGGTGTTTCCGGTGGCGCAGTCGATGCAGCCGAGGCTGACGCGCCGTCCGCCTGGGCTGCGGGAGCGGGAGGTGCTGTTTCCGGCTTCTCCGCAGCGGCGGTAGCCGTTGAACTACCTTCGTCGGCAATGACCGCCACGACCGTGTTGATCTGGACCGTAGAGCCTTCAGCCACTTTGACCTCGCTCAACACTCCACCCACCGGCGACGGAATCTCCGCGTCAACCTTATCAGTCGAAATCTCGAAGAGAGGCTCATCGCGCTGCACCGAGTCGCCCGGCTTCTTCAGCCACTTGGTAATGGTTCCTTCAAAGATCGACTCGCCCATCTGAGGCATGATCACATCGGTCGGCATTGTTCCCTCTCTTCAAAACTTCAGAACGAATCCATCAAACGCAAGTGGGATTATAAATCGCGACAGCGGGGCGCATTCGGCGGCGCGCCTCCCCAGAAATACAATCCCTTCGTCACGCCCACAAAGACTCCTCTTCTCTTCGAAGCTGTTTGAGCTCGCGGGGAATCCGTAACGGCGTGTCTTCGGGCATGGGCTGACTGGAGCTCGGTGATTGATCTTCGTCCGGCTGGCCCCCAAGCAGATCCTGCAACGAACTGACGCCTAATACCTGCTGTCCAAGCACGTGACCAAACTGCTTCGCAACCGAATTCGAGACCTGATCAAAGGTTGGCATCGACGCTGGCTCCACCTCGCACTCCAGGCTCGTCACCTGCCGATCGGCAATTCCGCACGGCACGATCAAGTCGAAATCCCTCAAATCGGTGGTCACGTTGAATGCGAATCCGTGCGATGTAATGCCTCGCGAGATGTGAACACCGATGGCGGCGATCTTCTTTTCACGAAGCGAGCCGCCAGGGATTGTCCACACGCCGGTGCGCCCCTTGATACTCTGCGCCAGCACGCCATATTCAGCGCAGCTGCGAATGAGCACCTCTTCGAGAAGGCGCACGTAATCCACCGCTCCAAGTCGCGGCGAGAAACTACGCAGATCGAAGATCGGATAGCCGACCAGTTGGCCGGGCCCGTGATAAGTCACATCGCCCCCGCGATTGATCTCGTGCACCTCGACGCCTCGCCCGGCAAGCAGATCGTCGCCAGCCAGAATGTGGGAACGATCTGAATTGCGGCCAAGGGTGAGAACGGGAGGGTGCTCAAGCAGAAGAAGGACGTTGCCGATACGCTGCTGGTGCCGCAACTCGACCAGCGTCTTCTGCAGCCGGAGTGCCGTGGAGTAATCGATGCGGCCGAGATGGAGTAGGGAGAGCAGCATGAATTCCGTTGAGTGGGAGTGAGGCGGAGCGCAGGAACGGAGAACAAGCTCCCGCTCCCGCACTGCATCAGGCGTTGATAGCCATGCCTTCTACGCTACCGAAGGCGTCGAGCATCCCCTCCGCTAGGGTTGGATGCGCATGAATGGTGAACATCATCTCTTCCACCGTCGCTTCCAGCTCCATCGACGTTACAGCCTCGGCGATCAGCTCCGTCGCCTGGGGACCGATGATGTGCACGCCCAGGACCTCGCCGAGTTTGGCGTCGGCGACGATCTTGATGAAGCCCTCGTGCGATCCGACAATCGATGCCTTGGAGTTGGCAGAGAATGGGAATTTGCCGACCTTGACCTGTTTGCCCTGTTCCTTTGCCTGAGCTTCTGTCAGGCCGACGCTGCCGATCTGCGGTTCGGTGTACGTGCAAGCGGGAATTCGCTCCCGCTTGATCCCCCGCGCGTATCTGCCGGCGATCCTGGCAGCGACCACCATTCCCGCCATGGCCCCGACATGGGCCAACTGCGGCAGGCCGGCGACAATATCCCCGATGGCATAGATCCCGGGTTCTTCCGTCTGCTGCCACTGGTCAGTCTTGATGAACCCGCGCTCCGGCTTGATCTTCGTCTTTTCCAGGCCAATGCCTTCGGTCCGTGGAGAACGGCCGACGGCCACCAGCACCTTTTCGGCTTCCTTCACCACCTGCTTGCCGTCCGAAGCGGTGAAAGTGACCTTCACTCCGCCCTCGGTCAGCTCCACCTTTTCGACCTTCGCACCGGTGTTGATGTCGATCCCGCGCTTTCTGAAGCTGCGGGCCAGTTCTTTGCTGATGTCCTCGTCTTCGTTAGGCACCACGCGCGGCAGGTACTCGACGATGGTTATCTGCGTACCGAAACTGTTAAAGATGCTTCCAAACTCCACGCCCACCGCTCCGGCGCCGATGACGATCAGCGACTTGGGAATCGAGTCCATTGCCAGGATTTCTACGTTGGTCAGGATGCGCGGATCGGTTGGCAATCCCGGCAGCATCTTGGCGTCGGAACCGGTTGCGATCATCACGTTCTTGGCTTTGACTGCGCTGGTCTCGCCTTTACCGCCCTTGCCGTCCTTGGCCACTTCGATGGAGTGAATGCCATCTTTGGCCGAACCGGTGAGGCGTCCAAAACCCTGGATGGTGGTGACCTTGTTCTTACGCATGAGGAAGTCCAGACCCTTGGTGTGCTTGGTGATGATCTGGTTCTTACGCTGCAGTACCGTGGCCCAATTGACCTTCACATCGTCGCTGACGCCTTCAATTCCGTACTCTTTGGCGTGCTTCAAGTGGTCCCAAACCTCCGCGTTAAACAGCAGAGACTTGGTAGGAATGCATCCCCAGTGCAAGCAAGTGCCTCCCAGCTTGTCGGTTTTTTCGATCAGGGCGACTTTCAGGCCGTATTGTCCGGCGCGGATGGCCGCAGTATAGCCAGCCGGGCCGCCCCCGATGATTGCTACGTCGTAAATGGTTTCTGCCAAAGGAAGCTCCGTTCAGGAAATGCCCGAAATGTGCCGGGATGAACCGTGCGGAAACACGCGCCATCAACCAAACACTCCATATTACGCGATCCCGGAGAGAGTCCGGGATGAGTGGGCATTCCTACTAGAGATGTGCCTGGTCCTGCGCTGGATTCAAGGCGCCGCTGCGCCGCTCAGGATGCTCGGCTTATGCCAGCGCCTGGGCGGCCTCTTTGGCAAAGTAGGTGACGATAAACCCGGCGCCGGCCCGGCGGATGGAGATCAGCGACTCCAGCATGGCTCGCTTCGGTTCCAGCCATCCCCGGGCAAAGGCAGCCTGCATCATGGAGTATTCTCCGGAGACCTGGTAAGCGCCGATGGGGACGTCGAACCGCTCGCGTGCGGCGAGAATTACGTCCAGGTAGGGCATGGCCGGTTTCATCAGGATCATGTCCGCGCCCTCTGCCAGGTCCAGCTCGATTTCTCGCATCGCCTCGCGAAGGTTGGCCCCGTCCATCTGGTAGCTGCGGCGGTCGCCGAATTGGGGCGCAGAATCGGCCGCCTCGCGAAACGGCCCGTAGAACGCCGAAGAGAACTTCGACGCGTAGGAGAGAATCGGCGTCTGCTCCAGCCCGGCTACATCCAGCTCATCGCGGATCCCCGCCACGCGGCCATCCATCATGTCCGATGGCGCAACGATGTCGGCGCCCGCTTGCGCCAGGGTTACAGCCGCCCGGGCAATCAGATCAACGCTTGAGTCGTTGTCTACCTCGAAGTTGTCGCCGGTCTTCTTCACGATCCCGCAGTGTCCGTGCGAGGTGTATTCGCAGAGGCAAACATCGGCGATCAGCAGCAGCTTGTCGAGCGCCCGATCGTTCTTAAGCGTCCGCAGAGCCTGTTGCACAATGCCGTCCTCTGACCAGGCGCCTGAGGCCTCCTCGTCCTTTTTCTCGGGCAAGCCAAACAGGAGCAGGCCGCCTATCCCAAGCGCGGCAGCCGCAGCGGCCTCTTTGACCGCCTCGTCGACTGACAGGTTATAGACGCCGGGCATGGAGCTGACTTCGCGCCTTACGCCTTCACCCGGGCACAGAAACATCGGATAGATCAGGGCGCCGGGCTCAAGATGGGTCTCGCGAACCAGCGATCGCATGGACTCGGTGCGCCGCAGTCGGCGCAGGCGGGTGATCGGGTATTCCATGACTCAATTCTACCGGGTCTCTACCGGCTCGCTATCCCATGCTGATCTGCTCGTATTCGGCGGCCGAGTATCCCGGCAGCAGAACCCAAAGCGTATAGATAGCCAAGGCCGTTCCGGTGATAGGCTTCAACAGGGTCAGAAAGGCCGTCACCAGCGCCAGGGTTCGCGCCCACGGCGCGCGCCTCATCAGCGCCAGGCCGGTCACGATTGCCAGCATCGATCGCGCCACCACGATCACGGTCACAAAGGGCAGAAACCACGGCACATGCATGAAGGGAAAGCCTTCGCCGAAGGGCCCGCTGTTCACTCCCCAGCCCCAGTTCCGCCCCATGCCGCCGAACATCGCCGAGAGAAAGGTCGCAGCCAGCAGCCATTGCATTACGCTCCACACCGCGTAGACGGCCCAGAGCACGCCCAAGGTCTGGATGTGCCGGTGGACCCGGTTGTATGGCTGGAGCGCCGCTACTGGCGCCTGGGCGACAGGCCGGCCGCAGGCCGGACAGATCTGGAAATGAGGTTCAACCGCTCGTCCGCATCCGCTGCAATACATGGTCGGATCTCCTCTGAGTGACACTCGGCGAACGGGCCAGGCCACCCATTAGAAAACTTACGTATCTCCCCGCGCTTGAGTTCCCTGCGGCTCTTCAACTCTGTCCCGCAGACGGGCCAACCCTTTCACCCGGCAATCCTCGGCACAAAGCGCGCCACCCCGCCTTGGCGGTACCATCGATCTGTGCCGCTTTCTCAGCCCATCCCGTCGCTGGTCCAGGATTGTAGCCGGGAATCCCTAGAGTGGGACCGGTTTCTCGAGCTGCTGGCCGGATACTCCCATTCTCCTGTCGGGAAGGCCTGGGTCCTCGGCCTAAGCCCTTCCACCGATCTGGCCTGGCTGGAGAGACAGCACAACCTCGTCGCAGAGATGCGCCTGCTCCTGCGGCAGGGCGTCTCGCCTTCTCTCGGCTCGCTCTTCGACCCTACCCAGCTGTTGGCCAAATCCGGGATCCAGGGAGCGGCGCTTGAAGCCGACGAGATTCGAGACACTTTGCGGCTTCTCGACGATCTCACCGCCTGGACCGAGCTGATCCGTACTCCGCCCGACGCCCTCACCACCCGCCTTCCCGAACTCCAGGCGTTGTCCGCTCCGCTGCTCGCCTCCGATCTCAGTGGCCTTCTCCGTTCGCTGCGCTCCCGCTTCTTGCCCGATGGCACGCTCTCCGACGATGCCTCTCCAGAACTGCGTCGAGTCCGTCGCGAGATCGAGCGCCAGCAGCGCCAGATTGAAGAGAGCCTGCGCCACATGCTGCGCCGGCTGTCCGAGGGAGGCACCACCCAGGATGAGCTCATCACCATCCGCGGAGAGCGCTTCGTGATTCCCATCAAGGCCGAGCAGAAGCGGCGCGTTCCCGGCGTGGTTCATGGCGCCAGCTCCAGCGGACAGACCGTCTATGTCGAGCCGCTCGAGACCATCGAGCAGAACAATGAGCTGGTCCGCATGCTCGAGGACGAGCAGGCCGAGATTCACCGCATCTTCCTCGCCATGACCCGCCAGATCGGCGCCCTTGCTCCCACCATCGGCCAGGGAGCGGAGATCCTTGTCGAGGTTGAATCGCTGGTCGTCCGCAGCCGCTTCGCCGAAGAGTTTCAGTGTGTCCGTCCTGCCTTCTCCGACGAACCGATGCCTGAGCTGTCAATTTCCCAGGCCCGCCACCCGCTGCTCGAAAAACGCCTGCGCAACAGCGGCGGCCAGATCGTTCCTCTCAGCATTCACCTCACGTCGGAGCAGCGCCAGCTGATCATCAGCGGCCCCAACACCGGGGGCAAGACCGTCGGCCTGAAGACCACCGGACTGCTCGCGATCCTCGCCCAGGCCGGCATTCCAGTCCCTGCTGAAGGGGCCGTCTTTCCCCTTTTCACCACCATACTGGCCGATATCGGCGACTCCCAGTCCATCGAGCAGAACCTTTCCACCTTCTCCGCCCACATCGTCAACCTGAACCGAATCGCGCACCTGGCAGGACCCACCACCCTCGTGTTGCTCGACGAGCTCGGCGCGGCTACCGATCCCGAGGAGGGTGCCGCGCTGGCCGTCGCCATCGCCGAACACTTCCTGCGCAGCCGTGCCTGGTGCCTCATCTCGACACATCACACCTCGCTCAAGGTCTATGGGGTCAATACACCGGGGGTCCTCAACGCGGCGGTGGGTTTCGACGAGCGCACCCTCTCCCCGACCTATGAACTCCGGCTCGGCGTACCCGGAGCCTCCGCCGGTATCAACATCGCGGGCCGCATCGGCCTCGATCCCGCCATCATCGACTCTGCCCGCGCCCACCTGAACACTCAAACCCTCGACATTGCCCGCTTTCTCGATGAACTCCACTCGCAGCTGGAGGCCGTCTCTGGCGAGCGCGCCCGGCTGCGCGAACGCGAGGGCGAAGTTGCCCGAGAGAAGAACCGGCTCGAAGTGGAGGGAATGAAGGAGTGGCGTGCCAAGGTCCGCGAGATGGAGTTGAAGCTGCAATCGCTGCTCAAGGACTTCGAATACCAGGCCCGTGAAACGGTGAAGGTGATCGACGATCGCGCCGCCCAGCAGAAGCTCTCCAAGGAAGCCGAACGGCGCATCTCCCGCCTGCGCCGTGAATTCAGCGAACAGTTCAACTCCTCGATCGTGGCCAACCACACTGGTGCCGACCGCGGCGACGCCAATGCCCAGCCCCACGTCGTCCGCCATGTCGTCGCCGGCGATTCCGTAAAGCTCAAATCCTTGGGCAAGACCGCCGTCGTGCAGCGCCAGATCGACCAGAACACCTTTGAAGTCGCCATCGGTCCCATGAAGATGCGCGTAAGCCGCGACGACATCGCCGAGGTCATCCGTACCTCCGAAACTGCCCGGCCGGCCTTGACCCCGCTCCAGGCAGCCCGCGGGCGCGGCGTCTCCATCTCCGTCGCCGAACCCGACGAGAACATGAGCTGGGAGCTGAAGGTCATCGGCCGCACCGTGGATGAAGCCACCGACGAGGTCCAGAAATTCCTCGACCGGGCCTTCCTTGCCGGTCT
>Ga0206887_10079_pt1 | contig 22569 bp, 24 predicted proteins | sample Alteio_BWOrgHeat_89_FD_153248 | JGI IMG/M metagenome (GOLD analysis project Ga0206887, IMG submission 153248) | Enriched cells from forest soil in Barre Woods Harvard Forest LTER site, Petersham, Massachusetts, United States - Alteio_BWOrgHeat_Nextera3 ...
CATCACCCGCTGCTGTGCCGGCTGCGGCTCCGGTTGCTCCCCCTGTGGCTGCGGTTCCTTCTGTTCCTTCAACAATTTCAGCTCCGCCTGCAGTTACAGTCGCTCCGGCACCTGTAGCGGTGAAAGATCTGGAAGGTCTGGCTCTTGTGCGCTTACGGAACTGCTTACAAGTTTATTGTTTCAGCAAATTTTTTTAACCAACAACAGAATTAAATGGATAAAAATTTTATCATTATTGCTTTAGGGTCAAACCTGGGGGAAAGGTACCAAAACCTGAAAACCGCCCTTTTGGCGTTAAAAACCAAAATAAGCAATATAAACTGCTCTAATATATACTCTTCAAAAGCGCTATTACCGCCTGGTTCACCAGAAGAGTGGAACCATGATTTTTATAATTGTGTATTTTCTGGCACCACAGAACTGGACTTAAGATCATTATTTGAATTTTCTTTAGATGTTGAAAATACTGCACTACCCAAAAAAAAACTTAAAGGCACTTACTCCCCAAGATATATAGATATCGATATAATTGCCTTTAATGATGAGGTTTTTGAGAGCGAGGTACTACAGATTCCACACCGCAGGATGTGCGAACGTGATTTTGTGCTCTTCCCCTTGGCAGATATTTTGCCCGAATGGAGATACCCGGCAAAAGGTTTGAATTTTCAGAAAACTGCTTTAGAACTGGCGCAGGGTTTAGGTTATAACTCCAGTAATGAGATCAAAAAACTGAACTTTAAAGTAATATGACAAAAATAGTCGGGATACTCAACATAACACCTGATTCTTTTTCAGATGGTGGCAAATTCCTGGATGTGAAAGCCGCGCTTCAACAGGTGGAAATAATGCTGGCGCAAGGGGCCGATGTTATAGATATTGGCGCACAATCTACCCGTCCCCAGGCTGAAACCATCAGTCATGAAGAAGAATGGTTCCGCCTTGAACCAGTCTTAAAAGAGATAAGGTCATCAGCAAGCAAGGTAGAAATAAGCATTGATAGTTTTTATCCTCAAACCATCAGAAAGGCCTTGGATTATAACATTTCCATCATTAATGACGTCACAGGTTTTTACTCCAGCGAGATGAAAAAGCTCGCCGCGGAAACCGGGAAAAAAATAATCTTTATGCATAGCCTCACCATTCCGGTGGATAAAAATATAAACCTCCCTGAATATACTGATGTTATAAATTTCCTGAAAGACTGGGCAGAAAAAAAGACTCGAGAGCTTGAATATAACGGCATTAAAAAAGATAAACTGATATTTGACCCAGGCATTGGTTTTGGCAAAACACCTAAGCAAAGCCTTCAAATCGCGCTGCATGCAGAAAAATTCAATGACCTTGGTGTTGAAGTGATGATAGGACATTCTGAAAAATCATTCATGTCTTTATTCACTGAAAACCAGGCGGGAAAAAGAAATGTAGAAACGCATATTTTCTCATATCTACTGGCGCGAAAAAAAGTTAATTATTTGCGTGTACATGATGTTGAAGGGAATAAACGTGCGGTGAATTTAGCAAAATATTTATTATAAGTTTATGAAATTTGAATCTCACCAGATAATGCAACAGGCAATCAATGAAGCCGCTAAAGCAGGGCAGATCGGCGAAGTTCCGGTTGGGGCAATAATAATCTCAAATGACGGAAAAATAATTTCTAAAACCCATAATTTGGTTGAGGCAAATAAAAACCCAACCCATCACGCAGAAATGCTGGCAATAAGTGAGGCTACAAAAGTACTTGGCTATAAATCTTTAAGTGGATGTACAATTTTTGTAACGCTTGAGCCATGCGCAATGTGTGCTTCTGCAATTTCCCAGGCTAGAATTTCAAAATTGGTTTATGGCGCAAAAGATGAAAAAGGCGGCGCAGTGGAAAATGGGGCAAAAATTTATAGCCTCTCAACCACCAATCACAAGCCTGAGATAATCTCGGGAATATTGGAAGAAGAATGTGGAAAAATCTTGGTAGATTTTTTTAAAGACCTAAGAAAGAATTAGTTAAAGCTAGCCAGCTTTTTCTTCATATAAGCCACAAAATCCGGGTCTTCCCCTGAAAGCAATTCCGGCAAAACTTTTCTGAAATCAGGCTTGCTCATCCAGAAATCTATATAATCTTCCCAGGTTGCCCACATCCTGGCTTCCTGTTTACTCATACTATCTTCATAGATCAAAATATAAGAACGCTCAAAGAACGAGACCAGCACGTCAAAAATGATAAGTTTTTTTTCCTTCTGCTCCGGTGTCAGCTCAGAGTCATCTTTCCCTCCAGACATAAGCCTCAAGTCAGCATTATCAATTAGTATCTTTGCAAACGCATTATACTCATCAAGCAGTTTTACAAAAAGCTCATCCTGCTCGTTAGCCCTCTCTTTCCTTTGTTCCAGCCAAAAAACATAAATAGCGAATGGCAGCGCAACAACCTCTACAACGTAACTTAAAAGTTCCCAGGTCTCTATATCTGTTATGTCAAAATTCATAATCTTTTTCCGAAACGCCTTTCCCTGCTATTAAAATCTTCAATCGCTTTTATCAATTCTTTTTTATCAAAATCCGGCCATAGGGTTTCAGTAAAATAAAATTCTGTGTAAGCACACTGCCAGAGTAAAAAATTGCTGATACGCAGATCACCACCAGTTCTTATCAGCAGGTCCGGATCTGGTGTGCCTTTAGTATATAGTAATTCTGAAAACTCTTCAGCGGTTATTTCTTTATTCTGTTTGATAGATCTATGGACCGCGTTCAAAATCTCCTGCCTACCGCCATAATTAAGTGCGATGCTGACAGTCATTTTTTTGTGGTTCTTAGTTTTCTGCTCAAGGTCAGCGCAGCGTTTTTGTATATCTTCCGAGAAGGCAGAAATATCTCCAATGAATTTCATCCTTATATCATTCTTCACCAGTTTCTCCGCCTCAACACCGAGATAAAATTTCAGTAGGCTCAAAATATTTTTCACCTCCACTTCGGAGCGATTCCAGTTCTCTGCCGAAAATGTATATAATGTTAAATATTCAACACCCAGCTCAACACAGGCTTTGGTAAGGTTTTTAGCAGCTTCCGCACCAGCTTTATGACCCGCAACAACGGGCAGCGTTTTTTTCTGCGCCCACCTGCCATTGCCATCCATTATTATGGCAAGATGTTTTATGTTGTGAGAAACGGACAAATCAAACAGTTAAAATTTCTTTTTCTTTATCAGCAACAAGTTTATCAACTTGTGCGATGTAAGAATCTGTGAGTTTTTGAATCTTTTCAGAAACCCCGGCAAGAACATCTTTCGACATTTTTCCGTCTTTTTCTTCTTTTTTCCCAGCATCCATTCCATCGCGGCGAACGTTACGGATGGCCACCCGCGTAGCTTCAGCATTGCTGTTAGCGGCTTTGGCAAGCTCCTTGCGGCGTTCTTCTGTAAGTTGCGGTAGGTTCAGGCGGATAACCGTACCTTCAGTGTTAGGGTTCAAACCAAGGTTTGAAGTTTGAATTGCTTTTTCAACCGCAGAAACATTTTCCTTATCCCAGACAGAGATTGATATCATCCGCGGCTCAGGAACGTTCACCGAAGCCACTTGACTTATCGGCATCATCGAACCATAAACCTCAACCCGTAGATTATCAACCAAGGCCGATGAAGCTCTGCCCGTACGAAGACCAGCAAGATTGTGTTTGAAATTCTCAACACTCGCCTTCATTCTTTTTTCAACGTCATTAATATCAACCATAATTACCTCACTATTGTAAAACTACCTTTACCGTTAATAACTTTCTCAAACGCACCCGCTTCATGAATATTGAAAACTATGATCGGAAGTTCGTTCTCACGCGCAAGCGCAATTGCTGCACCATCCATAACTTTCAGGTCTTTTTCAAGAACCTCTTTATAAGTTACATTTTCATATTTAATAGCGTTCTTATCCTTTTTCGGGTCGGCCGAATAAACCCCATCAACCTGTGTTCCCTTGAACAGCCCTTCACAATCAAGCTCCATCGCACGTAGCGCAGCGGCAGTGTCAGTGGTAAAAAACGGATTGCCTGTTCCTGCAGCACAAATAACCACACGCCCGTGCTCCATATGGCGGATAGCACGCCTGCGAATAAATGGCTCGCACACGCTCTGCATACCGATTGCCGAAAGCACGCGGGTTTCAACGCCGATACCTTCTAAAATATTTTGCAGCGCCAGCGCATTCATCACCGTTGCGAGCATACCCATATAATCAGCAGCTGCACGCTCCATACCACTTTCAGCCGCCTGCATGCCACGGAAAATATTTCCGCCACCAACCACTATTGATATCTGGATGCCCAGTTTGTGAACTGATTTTATTTCCTCGGATATACGGCGCAGGGTTGGGAGATGCTGACCATATTGCTGGTCACCCATCAGAGCCTCACCGGAAAGTTTCAGAAGAATTCTTTTATAGCCCATAAATTTTACCTTTATGTTCAATTAAATCTTATTATCTGAAAATTCAATTAAATTATAAGGTTCAAATACAAAACTACTATTTTATACCTTTCTGGTTATCCAGATTTTTAATTTCCGCATGCGATAAAGATAAAATATCTTTCAGTTCGGTTATGGTTTTACACTCATGGTCAACAACCCTCAATTCTTCGGCTAAATTATTAATTTTCAGATAGCCTAACAACTTCAATCTTTCGGTCGACCAGCCAGAAATTTTATCCAATATCTCATGGCTTCTTTTATCTTTATTACCATTGGAATTCTTTTTGCTTTCCTCACCATAAACCGCCTTTACACAAACAACACCCGCATTATTGAAAAGTAGGTGGTCCCTGTAATCATCACCAAAACCAATGGTGTTAGCCAGTAAGTTGGTAAATAATTCTTTATGGCTACTATCTTTTACCGATAATTTTCTGCCAATATATTTGTTGCATCCATGCGGAATATTCGGAAGTTGGTGAAGCTCAAAAACATCTTTAAATTTTAGATCATCCGCAACCAGATTTTTTTCCTTCGCATAATTAAGTAAAATATTCCCTACTATCCTTGGATCCGGCTTATAAGAACCCTGAGTAAATTCAAACACTTTTGTGTTTTCCAATCTTGAAACCTGTACCATTGCCTCAGGCGCTGAAGGGCAGCAATATACCCCATCAACCTTGCCATCAAGCCCAAGGGCTTTTACCTGCGGCTCGGTGCCGGTGCGGTTTGTATCGGTAACAATATATACAGTATGGCCCTCTTCCCGCGCAGATCTTATAAAATCCTCAACGCCGTTGTAAATATTGTTTCTGGAATAATTTTCTGAATGATTATTTCTTACTTCGATTGCTTTTTTCCTGGCAGCTTCATATTTTTCCGCGTCATTACCCATAAGCGCCAATAAAGATGGGGCATTTTCATGGTTAAAAATACGGTTATCCCAGTCATCTGCAAGAAATTTTATATGAGCAGCTTTTATTTCAGAAAAAACCTTGGTGTCTTTGAATTTTTCAACGTCAAAACTCTCATCTATCTTTCCTGAGGCCTTGGCTTGGTTGATGAAAACATTTACTGCTTCATCAACCGCAAGGCCATATTCTCCCTCAGGAACTAAGGTATAATGCAAATCCAATAAAATTATCTTACGTGGATTTATCAAATCGCCCCCACAATTCAATTACTTACCAGCAGCCGCCATAGTTGCCTGAACTTCAGCCGCGAAATCGGTTTCTTCTTTCTCAATGCCTTCACCTAGGGTGAATTGTACGTAAGAAATGATTTTTGCGCCTGCATCTTTCAGTATTTCCTTAACTGTTTTATCAGGGTTCATAACGAATGCCTGTTCAGTCAGAACAACCTGCTCGTAGAATTTACGCATACGGCCTTCGATCATTTTTTCGATAACATTATCAGGTTTTCCGGAAGCACGCGCCTGCTCAACGAATATTTGTTTTTCGCGGGCGATAAGGTCTTGGCTCAAGCTTTCAACATTCAATGATTCAGGTTTGTTAGCTGCGATATGCATGCAGATCTGCTTACCTATCTCAGCATTGCCACCTTCAAGTGCAACCAGAACGCCAATTTTACCAAGGCCCTCAGCAACTGCACCGTGAATGTATGTGAATACCTCACCACCTTTCGCATCAAGCACTTTTGAGCGGCGCAGGTTAAGATGTTCACCGATTTTTGCAACAGCAGCTGTGATGTTCTCATCAACAGTTTTGCCATTCTCAAGTTTAGCAGCTTTAACCGCTTCAACATCACCTGATGTTTGCAGCGCGGCTTTTGCAATGGAACGGCCAAGATTCTGGAATTCTTCATTGCGTGCAACGAAATCAGTTTCAGAGTTAAGCTCAATTATCGCAGCTTTTTTGCCGCTATTAACTATGGCAACCACACCTTCTGAAGCAACGCGTGATGCTTTTTTAGCGGCTTTAGCCAGGCCTTTCGTGCGCAGCCAGTCTTTCGCGCCTTCAAAATCACCTTTGGTTTCTTCAAGTGCTTTTTTGCAGTCCATCATCCCGGCGCCGGTTTGTTCGCGCAGGTCTCTAATTACAGTTGCGGAAATTGCTGTCATTTCAATTCTCCTTTTAAATTTATAAGATAGGTTTTTGCTAATTATTTCTTAGCAGTTTTCTTTTTAGCAGAAGCAGGCGCAGCTTTCTTAGCCGGTTTTGCAGCAGCTTTTTCTTCGGCAGCTATTTCAGCATCCTTATCGATAACTTCCATATCAGCAACTGGTTGCTTAGCTTTAGATTTAGGAGTTTCTCTTTGAACTGTTACTAGTTTAGCTTTGCCTTTATCAGCACCTTCAGCAGTTTCAGCTTTCCTGTTGTTGCCCATAGTGTTTTTAAGGCCGGCAAGAACCGCATCAGAAAACAGGTCGCAGAACAGGCGGATTGATTTGATAGAATCATCATTACCAGGAATGATGTAATCAATGCCGTCTGGGTTACAGTTTGTATCAACAACTGCAATAACCGGAATGCCAAGTTTGCGGGCTTCAAGGATAGCTATATCCTCACGGTTAGTGTCGATAACGAAAAGCAGATCAGGCTTACCACCCATTTGACGTATTCCACCAAGTGCAAGCTCCAACTTATCAATTTTACGTTGTGTTTGCAGGCGTTCTTTTTTGCTGATCGTAACTTCTGGGTCAGCAAGGCGCTGTTCCATGGTGTTCAGCATTTTGATAGATTTTGAAACCGTGTTCCAGTTTGTTAATGTACCACCCATCCAGCGGTGGTTAACATAATACTGGCCACATTTTTCAGCAGTTTCAGCGATAATTGATGAAGCCTGGCGTTTTGTAGCAACAAAAAGTATACGGCCATTTTTCGCAGCAACTTCCTTAGCAACGTTAAGCGCTTTATTAAGAAGTGGAGCGGTTTTTTGCAGATCGATAATGTGAATACTGTTCCTTGCACCATAGATGTATGGTTGCATCTTCGCGTTCCATCTCATTGTGCGGTGACCGAAGTGAACACCGGCATCCATAAGGTTTTGTATAGAGAAATTGTTTTTAGTATTAAGATTAGCAGTCATGATATTTTCCTTTATCGGTTGAACCTCCACAAACTTTAGCCAGTTAATATAATTAAATACCTGCCGGACCGAATGCTGCCAAAAATCGCGAAATTCAAGGTGGCAAGTTTGTGTGTGAAATCACGGCAAAATCGCCGTGTGGAAGGGTTTATATACAATAACGGTTTTATTGCAACAGAAAAAACCACTCTTTTAAAGAAAAATATTGACAAAATAAGGGGGCAAAACTATTAATCACCCCTCTTTTGATTCTCACCAGCGCCAAATAAGCGCTAAAATGTGGGGGATTAGCTCAGCTGGGAGAGCGCCTGATTTGCATTCAGGAGGTCAGCGGTTCGATCCCGCTATCCTCCACCAACTAACTCATTATTATTATAATGAATATTGGTGGTAATTGTCGCTATCGCGATATCTTGTCAAAGATGTAATTAACCTTAGATAAGGCTATTAAGAATATTTTGTTGAAACTATATATCCGTGTTTGCCTTTTTTTGCTTTATATAAAGCTTCGTCTGCGGCACTTATTATATTGTCGGCATTTGTTTCACTTTTGGAAGGCGTAACGATCCCTATACTTAAACCTGTTGCGACCTCGCCCTTTTCTGTGCTGAACGTAGCAGGCATTCTTTTTAATATACGTTCAGCAAGACTCACTTCACTTCCTTCTAATATTTCTTCAAATAAAATTATGAATTCATCTCCCCCAAGCCGGGTTACAGAATCGCTCGACCTCACGCAAGTTTTTAGTATCAAGGCAAGATTGACAAGTAAGTCATCACCCGCTTGATGCCCCAACTGGTCGTTTACCTGTTTCAACCCGTCTACATCTAGATAGAAAACAGAATAGCAATCTTTTTCTCTGCGTTGCGCCAGACTTATGCGGCGGTTCAATTGCTCCATGAACACCCTACGAGTGGTAAGCCCGGTCAATGGATCATGTGAGGCCAGGAACCTGAGTTCCTTTTCGGCGAGGCGTCGCTTCATATCGGTTCGATATAAAAAATAACTACTGATACAGGTTATGGAAAAAAGCATTATCAGGTTCAAGATCACCGAAAGGGCCACACCAAATTCAGAGTCATAATATCCCTCCCTTTGCCCCCACAAACGCAACCACCCTAAAACTAAAGGAATCACTATTGAAGCCGGCAACAGATATTGTGCAACCTCACCTGAAGGTCCATCATTAAAAATAAACCGCAGTAACCCTTCTCGCATTTTATTTATCAATAACCCACATGAAGTAACAAAAAAATTTATAGAGGTTATCAATGCCATTGGCGTGAATATCCCAACACCGTAAAACGACCGGATGTTAAATATATAGCCAACAAAGGCAAATAGTGAAATTATTGTGACAATAAATAAAAGTAGCTGGCCAGCGACAATTCTTATTTTAGATGTACCCATTAAAATAATATTCGCAACGGCAATTAGAAAAAAATTTAATGCTGAATTAGGCGCTATCCTATTAGGAAAAGCAGGTTCATCATGAAGCTTGCCTATGAATAGGTATGAATCCACCTGGAAGGAAGTGCCATAAAAAATATCAAGTAATTTTAGCAGGCTTATCACCAATACTGCAATATTAATGAGGAAATAAAGTTTTTTCTTATGTCCGGTAACAATAATTATGCCAAGCAGTATGAATAAGACCGCAGTAACGGGGTTCATCGGTATAGGAGAATCAATGATACGTTTTAAAATATAACTATTGCTGACCCATCCGGTAATAACCAATAACCCAGTAATAACAGGCCATACGCCAAAAATTATTTTGAGATATTTATTTGAATCATCTGTTGACATAGTATTTTCGCTAAATCTCCGGTTACAAATAATCTTTTATACAAAGAAAAACAACCGCCATCATTTATCATGTAATTCTTTATGTAAGAATGAAAAAACTATTACTTCTTATCACTTATGCCTTCATAACCCTGACTTATCATAGACCAAAAGGTTCCTTCCTTGCCAGATATTCCCTTAAGCCGGAACGGTCAAAAGATATTAATTAGGATTGCGCAATAACCAGTGTTTCTTAACGAATAGATATTTGCGTATCGGGGTTTTTATAACGATAAGTATGAACCCAATAGAAAGCAGGCACCATACAGCTGGGCGCTCGTTAAGATTATTGGTGAGCAATGCACTCAAAACTGGCCCCATTATCAGGTGATATACTGTAAATCTCCACGAACCGTATAAAAGTGGTACCCAGAAGGCAGTTATAACATAGGTTATATATCCGTTGTCAAAAAACGGTTTTATATGCAGTCGTGTTAGATAATTACCAAGCCCGTTTGTTGGAACTTCCCACGCAATATGCCAATTGCCGGAAACCGAACAAAGCATGTTGCCGCATAATGGCCGTGCCCCAACCATGCATTGCCCCGCCCATTCAAATGGATATAGTTGGATTATCATAACGATAGTGGAAATAAAACAAAGCGCATAAACTGGTACCTCAACTTTTTTCCTGACATGTTCAGGAACGAAATACATTGATATCATATTTATAAAGAACGGCTGAAAAGCTATGTGAAGATAACCAAGTAAAGTTGCTACCTGGTTTGCCGGGCTGTTGCATTGGTTAATGACCGTGTAGGTATATGCCTGCAAAACTTCCATCAGCGAGAAATAAACCAGCGGAATAATAAGCGCTCTATCTTCCTTTTTATAAGCTGCATATGCCGAAGCAGACAGACCGATTGCAGCCCATACCGTAGATGCTTCACCACTCCAACACATAGAATCCTGCCTAATTTATACTATACTTTACCCGCTCAACCCGCAGAGCCTTCTCAAAATAAGGCAACTCTTTTACTTTTCTACAAATATCAAGAGTTTTTGTTCCTGGTGTAACCACAGGACTTATCACCTGGCACCAATTTGCAATCACCGCCATTAAAATATCAGCAACACTCACCTGATTTCCGCATATAAAATCTGAAGCAATTTCCATCTCAACAAAATTCCATAATTTCTGAATACGTTTTGTAATAAGCGTGGTTGCAACTTCAGCAGCAGCTTTATCTTTAAGGTTTTTGCTGATAAGAAAATATGCACCGAACGTCTGGTGCATGGTACTGTTGAAAAACAACAACCATTGCATCACTTTTCTGCGCTGTTCCACATCTTGGGGTAATAGTGCATGTTTATATTTATCCAGCAGATATATCATGATAGCCCCACTTTCACGCAGAACCACACCATCCTCAAGCAAAACCGGAACCTGTCCCAGCGGGCTTAGAGCAAGATATTCAGGTTTACGGTTATCATCATTTTCAAGCCTTACCAGTTCGAAATCCGCGTTGACCGCATTCAGTATAACATGCACGGCGGTTGCACATGTTGCAGGTGCATAAAAAAGTTTATATTTCTGTACCGATTTTTCCAAACTAAATACCTGTGATAACAAAAATCATAAATGATAATTTATAACCAACAAGTTAATTATATATCTGTGTCATCCGCAGAAATTTTTTCTGAACCGCTTTCAGATGATTTCCCCGAAAAATCCTCTTTTCTCCAGCCGCCACCCAAAGCGCGTATCAATTTAACTGTAGCGTTCAGCCTCTGGCCTTTTAATTGTGCTTCACTCTGCTGTTGGACAAGTGAATCACGCTCGGCGTTCACCACTTCAAAATAATTAACATCGCCCTCATCATAACTAAGTTTGGTCAGATCGGCTGCACGTTTAGAAGATTTAGCTGCAATATTCTGCTGCTCATATTGTTCAGCAAGATAATGCTGGGCAGCTAAACTATCCTCAACTTCCTGGAAAGCAACCAGTACCTGCTGACGATAGCTAGCCACCGATTCTTTATATCCAGATTTCGCCTGGTCTAGATTTGCCCAATCACGACCACCTGCAAATATTGGGATAGAAAGCGCCGAGCCCGCCAAAGGGCCCAGAGCCCAGCTGCGGCTTGACCATTTGAACAAGTCGCTAAGCGTACTTGATTGCAGACCGCCGGAAGCAGTTAGGTCAAGGCTTGGAAAGAATGCTGAACGCGCAACGCCAATATTGTAATTGGCTGCCATCATGCTGTTCTGTGCAGATACAACATCTGGCCTGCGCTCAAGCAGGGTTGATGGCAAACCCGCGGGAATGGAAGGAGGTAAAATATTGAACGGCGCTTCAGCGAGTTTGAAACGTTCCGGCATTTTGCCAAGCAGCACGGCAAGTGCATGTTCACTTTGCGCGCGTTGATTATCAAGTGCCAGCTCCTGTGCCTTTGCAATAGCGAGTTCATTTTTCGCACGCGAATTATCACGTTCGCCAACATCACCTTCATCAGTACGGGATTTCATTATGCGCGCCGCTTCTTCCAGAATTTTGACTTGGCGACCGGTTATACGGCGCTGCTCATCTATAGTACGGAGATTGAAATAATTCTGCGCAACATCGCCCTGCAATGCCAGAAGCATGCTTTTATATGTCGCCTCGTCTGCCTTGGAATGCAAGAGCGCCGTGCGGTAGGTATCACGCACGCGACCGAACAAGTCGGCCTCGTAGGAAACATCTCCGCTTACCGAATAGGCTGTGTAAGGTTTTATCTGCGTTCCCGCAGGCGCACCGAATGCAACCGCACTTACACTGGAAGGTTTTGTGCGTAAATAATTAGCACCAGTGCCAACAGTAGGGAAAAAATCAGCCTCACTGGAACGGACAGTTGCGCGTGACTGCTCAAGCCGCTCAGCCGCGATTTTTATTGATTGGTTTTCTTCAAGCGCTTGTTTTTCCAAACCATCAAGAATCTTATCGTTAAATATCTTCCACCAATCACCACGATCAGCAGCTTCCATGGTTTTCGCTACCTTCCACTTACCTTTCTCATTATCGTTTTGCTCGTCATAAGCCTGCGGGACATCCATTTTTGGCTGCACAAAATCTGGGGCAAGGCTACATGCACTTAATAAAGTTAGTACAGTGATAATAAAAAATCTATTCATGGCCATTACCATCATAATTTTCATCTACCACCGGCTCATCAGTAATAGCCAAGTGTGAAGCGGAATGGAGTGGTTTCTGCCCGGTTATCAAACGTAAGCCAACATAAAAGACCGGGGTTAAAAACAGCCCAAAGAAAGTAACACCCAACATACCCGAGAATACCGCAACACCCATTGCATGTCGCATTTCAGAACCGGCACCCGTAGAAGTAATTAGAGGGATAACACCCATGATAAATGCGAAGGATGTCATCAATATTGGCCTCAACCTCATTTTTGCAGCATGTATAGCGGCAGTAAGAGGACTTTCTCCATTAATTTCCAACTCACGGGCAAATTCAACAATAAGGATAGCATTCTTACATGAAAGCCCGATAAGCACTATTAAGCCTATCTGGGTGAAAACGTTATTTTCTCCACCTGAGATCCACACACCCATGATCGCACATAGCTGACACATTGGAACTATCATTATGACCGCCAACGGCAGCACCAGGCTTTCATATTGCGCGGCCAAAACCAGGAACGCCAGCAATACGCAAAGCGGGAAAACATAAAGCGATGTATTGCCGGCAAGAATTTGCTGATAAGTTAGCTCTGTCCATTCATAACTCATGCCTTTTGGCAATACTTCACGCGCAATCCTTTCAATAGCCGCCTGAGCTTGACCAGTTGAATAACCAGGCGCAGGGCTACCGTTAATATCAGCAGCGCGGTAACCATTATATCGCGTGGCACGTTCTGGACCAAAACTTTGGTTAACTGTTAGAACGTTACCAAGCGGCACCATATCACCAGCAAGATTACGGGTTTTTAACTGGGTTATATCTTCGGCATGTGCACGGAAAGGAGCATCTGCCTGGGCAATAACCTGATAGGTACGGCCAAATTTATTGAAGTCGTTGATATAAAGCGAACCAAGATAAACCTGCATCGTATCAAATATTGAAGTTATAGAAACTCCGAGTTGCTTGGCTTTTGTACGATTAACATCGGCATATAATTGTGGCACGTTTATCTGGTAACCGCTAAAAACCCCCGCTAGTTCAGGTGTTTGATATGCCTTGCCCGTAATTGCCTGAATTGCATTGAACACCGCCTGGTTACCCAGATCTGCACGGTCTTCAATCTGAAGTTTAAAACCACCTATTGTACCAAGACCCATAACCGCTGGCGGCGGGAATACAGCAATATAAGCATCTTTCATCGTACTGAATTTTTGGTTTAGTGCCTGAACTATTGCGCCGCCCGAAAGATTACTACTAGTGCGCTCTGAAAATGGTTTGAGAGTTACAAAAACTATTCCAGCGCTACTGCTATTAGTAAATCCGTTGATCGATAATCCCGGGAAAGCCACTGCGTTCTGTACGCCTGGCTGCTTCAAAACTATGTCCGACATTTCACGTATTGTTTTTTCAGTCCGCTGCAAATTTGCGCCATCTGGCAATTGCGCGAACGCGACCAGATATTGTTTATCCTGTGAAGGGATGAACCCCCCAGGTACATGGTGGAAACCATATAATGTAAGCATTATCAGACATACATAAACTATCAACGCGCGCGCCTTATGGTTAAGCACCCTTGTCACCTGAGTTGAATATTTATGTGATGCAGAGTTGAAACCACGGTTGAACCTTGGGAAAAGCCAGGCAAAATATTTATCCATTTTGCGGGTAAGCCAGTCTTTCGGTGCATCATGGCTTTTAAGCAGTAGGGCGGCGATGGCAGGGCTTAATGTTAATGAATTGAAGGCTGATATCACAGTTGAGATTGCAATTGTTAACGCAAACTGGCGATAGAACTGGCCGGTCAAACCGCTGATGAAAGCTATCGGCACGAACACCGCACAAAGCGTTAACGCAATTGCGATGATAGGGCCGCTCACTTCGCGCATTGCCTGGTAGGTTGCGGCTTTTGGTTTTAACCCACGGCCAATATTACGCTCAACGTTCTCAACCACAACAATGGCATCGTCAACCACAATGCCGATCGCCAGCACCAACCCGAACAACGAAAGCGCATTGATGGAAAAGCCGAAAAGCAGCATTAAAGTGAATGTACCAATAATGGAAACAGGCACCGCCATTAAAGGAATTATCGAAGCACGCCATGTTTGCAGGAATAAAATAACCACCAATACCACCAGCGCAATAGCTTCAAACAATGTGCGGATAACTGCTTTTATTGAATCGCGTACAAATACGGTTGGGTCATAAACTATAGTGTAATCAACGCCTGCTGGGAAATCTTTCTTCAACTCTTCCATGGTCTTGCGAACGTCGTTGGATATATCTATGGCATTTGATCCGGGTGCCTGGAATATCGGGATCGCAACTGCCTGTTTGTTATCCAGCAATGATTGCAGGGAATATTGTGTTGCGCCGAGTTCTATCCTTGCAACATCCTTAAGCCTGGTGATGGCACCATCTGGCATCGTCTTGATTATCACATTGGCGAAATCTTCTTCCGTCTGTAGGCGGCCTTGCGCATTTATTGAAAGGGTAAGGTCAAGGTTATTTGAAGGCGCACCACCAATTGTTCCAACAGCAGCCTGTGTATTCTGTTCGCGGATAGCATTTACAACATCAATTGCAGTTAATCCGCGTGATGCGATCTTTTGCGGGTCGAGCCAAAGGCGCATTGCATAATCACCACTACCGAAAATCTGCACCTGTCCAACACCCTGCAAGCGCGCCAAACGGTCTTTAACATTGAGCAGCGCATAATTGCGTAAATATAGCATGTCATAACGCGAATCTGGCGAGGTAAGATGCACAACCATTGTCAGGTCCGGCGAGCTTTTGAGTGTGGTAACACCAAACTGGCGAACGATATCCGGCAGCCTTGGCAACGCCTGGTTAACCCGGTTCTGCACCAGTTGTTGGGCTTTATCTGGGTCGGTACCAAGTTTGAAAGTTATGGTCAGGTTCATCTGGCCATCTGTTGTGCCTTGCGAGAACATATAAAGCATGTTCTCCACACCGTTTATCTGCTCTTCAAGCGGCGCGGCGACGGCTTCTGCTATTACCTGCGGGTTAGCACCAGGATATTGTGCCTGTACCACAACCGAAGGCGGAACCACTTCCGGATATTCCGAGATCGGCAGCATGAATATTGAGATAAAGCCGCATATCAGAACTATTATCGAAAGAACTGCTGCAAAGATCGGTCGGTCAATAAAAAACCGGGAAATATTCATTCACCATCCCCGTTAGCATCATCTCCACCGGGCTTCTTCAGACCCTTATCCTTCACATCTTTTAGTTTTATATCTTCAGTTTTCTCAGCAGGGCTCTGTGCTGAATTGCTTTCCTCAAAGTCATCATCATCTTTTTCCTGAGGTTTTGTAACCTCTGTTTTTGTAGACGGGTCATATGCTGAATTATTTTCTTCAAAGCTATTATCAGAGTTATTATCATTTTCTTCAACATCTTCAGTTTCGTCGCTGTTTGATACTGGTTCAGCAGTTACGGATTTTTTCTCCGACACGGCAGGGCTATCATCCATAGGTACGGTTTCAGGGGTAACCACACTATCAGGGCGCGCACGTTGTAATCCGCTAACAATGATCTTCTCGCCGGGTTTCAAGCCTTCTTCAACAACCCGCAAACCTTCATATTCCTGGCCAAGCTTAACATCTCGGCGTTCAACTTTATTATCACTACCTACTACCAGCACAAATTTCTTGCTCTGGTCTGTGCCAATTGCACGGTCAGTCACCAATATAACTTTAGCCTTCGCCGATGAACCCAAACGCATATGCACAAACAAACCTGGAACCAGGTTTCCATTCTTATTATCAAACACCGCACGCACCCTTATAGTACCGGAATTCCGCTCAAGCTGGTTATCAAATGATATTATCTCACCCTTATGCGGAGTACCGGCTTCACCAGTTAACCCCATCATAACCGGAACTTTACTTGAATTACCGTTAGAGCGGACTTTGGTGTAAGTTAAGTAGGTTTGTTCATCTATCTCAAAATCAGCATAAATAGGATCACTTGAAACTATAGTTGTTAGTAGCGGCGCATTACCACCAGCATCAACCAGATTACCGGTAGTAACTTCTGCACGGCTGATACGACCTGCTATCGGTGCTTTTACCAGACTATATTCAAGGTTCAATTTAGCAATTGTTAAGCCCGCTTCGGCAGTTTTTAAATTAGCATCAGCAAGTTTTAAATTATTGCTGCGCTGGTCAAACTCTTTCTGAGGGATTGCCTTTCCGGCAATAAGTTTTTTCGCGCGATCCATATCTGTTTTAGCCAGCGACTCCTGTGCCTGGGCCGAAGCCAACTCAGCCTCTGCCTTGCCAACCGCTGCTATATATGGACGCTGGTCAATAATGAATAGTACATCACCCTTTTTAACATATGTACCTTCCTGGAAATTGACACTTTCAATAGCGCCACCTATGCGCGGGCGGATCTCAACCTGGTCTACAGCATCAAGCCTGCCAGAAAATTCATTATATAACTGCACTTTGCGCTCAATAACCTCAGCTATGCTTACTGGTGTTGGCTGCGGAGCAGGCGGGGTTACAGGAGCTTTAATTAAAAATTCATAACCAAAAAAAATTACAACAAGCACTACAGCAGCACCAAGTATCTGTTTTGTTCTTTTATTCATACGGCTGTTCAGTTGCGTTAGCTGTTCTTTGCCATAATTCCGCATTTTTGATACTCGTTGATTTGGATCAATATACATTGGTCAGCCCTAAATTTTCTTTAAAGTATTAGACCGGAATGTAGGTAGGTGAAAAGAAATAATCAATAAAACTGCCAAAAATACTCAATCATCTCCGCCTGGTGATGCCAAAAACTCACCAATTAACGCCATTTATTGAGCTTTTAGAAATCTAAATGCCGGAGATAAGGCTTTCAAAGATCATTTTCCCATCTATTCCACCGGTTTTTTCATCACAATGGCGCTCTGGATGGGGCATCATACCAAGAATATTTTTCTTTTTATTGAACACACCTGCAATATTTGCAATCGAACCGTTTGGGTTTGCAGATTCACTTAAATTGCCGCTCTCATCGCAATATCTGAAGGCTATCTGGTTATTATCGTTAAGTGCCTTCATCTCATCTTCAGATACAAAATAATTTCCATCTGCATGAGCAACAGATATTTTGGCAATTTTATTTTTGAATTTCGTAGTAAAAACCGTACCGGTATTTTCCGGCTTCAGGTTAACTTCCCTGCACACGAATTGAAGGCTACGGTTCTTCATCAAAGCACCAGGCAAAAGCTGTGCCTCCGTTAATATCTGGAAACCATTGCATACACCCAGAACATAGCCGCCTTTTTCAGTGAACTTTTTTATCTCCAGCATAAGGTTTGAATGGGCTGCCATTGCACCACAACGAAGATAATCACCATAGGAGAAACCACCTGGCAGAACTACCAGATCAAGCTTAGGCAGAACAGTTTCCTTGTGCCACAGCATACTCACATCAGCACCCAGATTTTCAAGGGCGGTTTTCATGTCCCTGTCACAATTGGAACCGGGAAATACTACAACACCAGCTTTCATATTATTCTTTGATCTCAAATTCGTAATTTTCAATGACCGTATTCGCAAGAAGATTTTTGCACATATTTTCTATCTTCTCAGAAGCTTTATTTTTATCAGTCTCATCCAAGGAAACCTCAATAAGCTTACCCTGACGAACGCCCTTCACGCCTTTAAAGCCAAGATTTTCCAGACTTCCCTGGATCGCTTTACCCTGCGGGTCAAGGACACCATTCTTTAATGTAACAAAAACACGAGCTTTCATATTATTTATCTTCTCCACGAGCTTCATTCAGATCAACGATGTTAGTATCAGATTCATGGATAATACCAAGCCTTTTTGCAACTTCACGATATGCTTCCTGAAGACCTCCAAGATTTTTCCTGAACCTGTCTTTATCAAGTACATTACCAGTTTGTATGTCCCACAAGCGGCAGCTATCTGGGCTTATTTCATCAGCCACAAGAAGGTAAAGATTACCATCTTCATCAAACACACGGCCAAATTCCAGCTTCATATCAACCAGTTTTATGCCAACTGCATGGAATATACCGCATAGGAAATCATTGACCCTTACCGCGATATTTTTCATGGCCTCAACTTCCTCAGCAGCAGCCCAGCCAAAAATCTCGATATGCTCATCAGTAACAAATGGATCACCAAGCTTGTCACTTTTAAGACACATTTCTATGACCGGTCGATAAAAATTAATACCTTCATCTATCGCAAATCTTTTGCAGAAAGAACCGGCAGAAATATTCCTTACTATGATCTCGATAGGTATCATCTCACAGGCTTTAACCAACTGTTCACGCATATTCATACGCTTTATGAAGTGGGTATGAATACCAACATCCTCGAGCTTCACCATGACATATTCTGATATCCGGTTATTCAACACACCTTTACCGGAAAGAACCTCATGTTTCTCACCATTGAACGCCGTTGCATCATCCTTGAAATACTGGATAAGGGTTCCGGCTTCTGGGCCTTCATATAGAATTTTAGACTTACCTTCGTAAATAAGCTTCTTAGTTAATTTTTTCTTAGCCATTTAGCCTCTTTTTATTGACAATTTATTGCTAAAACTTTTAAAGTTCATATCTATAAGCAAAAAGTAATTAAATCAAACAAATTTAAAAGGAAGCCAATGACCAGCTTTAATGACAGAGAAAAAGCCTATGAGAACAGATATGCCCATGATGAGGAAATAAGGTTTAAAATAGCCTCACGTAGAAGGAAACTCCTTGGCCTGTGGGTAGCTGAAAAAATAGGCCTGAGCGATACAGATTCACTGAATTATGCCATGGAACTTGTTCTATATGGCATAGACGATACAACCCCAGGAGCCGTTATAAATAAAATAGTTACCGATTCAGTAGTTAAAGGCAAGGCTCTGGCTGAAACGGAGGTTCGGAAGAAAAATAACGAACTTGAGGTTATCGCAACCAGACAGATTATTGAAAGTAAATAATGAAAAAATTCCTTCTATTGTTTTTCCTCTTCCCGGTGATTTTTTCAAGTGCCGCAGCGGAGGTAAGGGCAGAAGACTGGAAAGATATTAAATTATCCACCACAGATGGTAGTTTTTCGATTAATGACCTTAAAGGTAAAACCGTTCTTCTGATGTTCTGGGCAACCTGGTGCCCGCATTGCAAGAACCAGATACCTGCACTTTCACTTCTAAAAAATTCTTATAGTTCAATTAATAATCTTGAAATATTGGCCGTTTCAACTGATGAGGATGGAGTTCCGGCCGTTCAGAATTTTTACCAGACCCAGAATATAACCAATCTTCCGGTTATTATAGATAATGATAGTAATCTATTTAAAAATATGGGCTTTTCCGGCATCCCCACCGTGGTTCTAATTTCAAAGGAAAGCAAGATTCTAGGTATTTATAGAGGTTTACAGAATTTTGATATACAATACTTGGATAAGGTGCTGGGAAAAAATGTTTAACACTAGAAAAACATCCGGATTTACTTTAGTTGAACTTTCTATCGTTCTTGCAATAGTTTCTGTCTTTTTGGGAATGATACTTCTTAGCACCGAGGCAAGGATTGCAGAGGCGAAGATCTATTCTACCAAGGAAAAAATGCAGGTGATACTCGATGCCCTGGATAAATATGTAAAAACCTACGGCGCCCTGCCCTGCCCAACAAATATAACCCTGTCACGCGACTCCGCAAATTATGGCAAAGGCCTGGGCTCAAACAATATAAACCCTCCAGGGGGTGATCCGGCTGGCGCTTGTATCGGTTCTATAACTTTAGCCAATTTTGGTGGCACCGTTCCTATCACAGCGATTTTGAAAGGCGGCATACCTTTTAAAGATCTGGGACTTGATGCCGATGCAGTAGTGGATGGCTGGGGAAACCGCTTCACATACATTATCAACCAAGATAACACCACTTTTATAAGCTTCAGAAGTGGTCTAAATCCTCAATTTGAGAAGATACAACTATTCTCTGATGCGGCGGCAACGGTACCAATAGTAGGTAATCTTAACGGCACAGTTACACGGGACAGAGCTATTCTCCTCATTATCAGCCATGGCGCAAACGGCTATGGGGCTTATCTTGACAAGGATGGCTCACAACTAGGCACAAGCGGTGCTTCTGCTCCTGAGATTGCAAATGCAAATTCCGTTCCGATCTCTTTTCCCCCAGGCCCTTCACCAAAATTTTATGCAATAACACCCAACAAAGATTTTGATGATATTGTTATATATAGGACCCGCTGGCAGTTTCCACCTTATTTCTACCAGCAATAAAATATGAAAAGAACCAGTCATAACACATCCGGTTTTTCCCTTATCGAGCTTTCGATAGTGATAGCTATTGCCGCTGTTATGATCGGTAGTGGCCTTATGATGATCAATGAATATTCCAACCGAAGCAAAATTGAACAGACCCGTGAAAAGATGGAAGAAATAATGAAGATGGTAAAAAGATATTATATACGTTTTCACCGCCTTCCATGCCCGGCTGACCCGAACCTTTCATTTTCCGACCCTTCAATAGGAATGGAAACCAACTGTAATACTGCAACGATAACCCACACGAACGCCGGGGCCCTGCCTACAGATGCTTTCGGGTTGCACCCAAATTATATGATAGATGCGTGGGGCAACAGGTTTAAATATGCAGTAGAGTTTCAAACTTCCCTCAACTGCAATCCTAACAATGGAACTCCCTCCCCATCAGCGCCCACCGATACTATAAAACTTATATCCCTGGCATACGGTGGAGGTGTTGGTATAAATGGAATGTATGCTACAGCTATTGGTATCCCTACAATTGCCGTGGCCTTGATAAGCCACGGGGAAAACGGCCTTGGTGCCCATACCGGCAGGAGCGGCTCAACAAACCCAGCTTCAGCTGAACCACATGAAGTACTTAACGCAACTGATCCTTATGACCTTTACGCTTCTGTTGCTGTAAATAGTTATGATGATATCACTTATATGTATAGTTATGGGCAGTTGATAGCTACCAGTCCAGCAATAGGTGGGGCCTGCACTAATTTTGCTGACCCTCTTATGCAATTATATGATGAAGGTATTATGTATGGCAGATAAGGCTTTTAAAAACGGCTTTACGCTTATTGAGCTTTCAATAGTGATAGCTATTGCTGCTATTTTACTTTCTTCCGCCGCAGTTTTTTTTGGAAACCAAACTAGCGCTGACAAGAACCGCAAAACCCGCGAAAAAATGGAGGTTATTGCCCAAGCCATAGAAACTTTCACGCGTTATAATGCCGGTCTGCCCTGTCCTGCATCCAAATCCTCTACTTTGACCAGTGACGCAACATTAGGAGTTGGAGGCGCTATATGTGCATATTCCACTTCCTACACAGGAGCGTATCCTGATATTGTTATGGGTGCCGTTCCTTATCTGGCGCTTGACCTGCCGCCAGAATATATGTTTGACGAGTGGGGTAACAGGATAGACTATATCATGGATGAAAACCTGGTTGTTGGCAGCGCTGGGGCTTGGTACCCTGATAATCTGCCGCATACCTCACATATTCTAATTACCCTGCCAACCGGTGAGCCTGCTATGGAACGCACACCACGGGGCCAACAAACAACGGGGGGGGGGCCAGGAAGTTGGCACTACGCCAACCAGTTGTGTAGATGGCACACTAATTCCAACCGCAACTTATGCCACTAAAATACCCGTCTGCGCCGCTTTCCTTCTAATAAGTCATGGTGCAAACGGCTACATGGCCTATAATTCCAGAGGACAACAAATTGCGCCACCAGCCGCACCCTCCACAAATCCAAATGAGATAGGCAATAGTTTTGTAGGGCCTACGATAGGCACCGGCGCCTATCCAGCTACTGATAATATTTTTGTGACCAGCCAACCTAGCCTTGATAGGTCAAACCCACATAATTATTTTGATGATATACTTGTTTACCGCAGCAAAGAGAATATTATATCTCCGTAACCGGGAACCTAAATATAATTAATTATGCAGAAGATATTGATAGCCTCAGACCACGCAGGGTTTGAGTTGAAAGAAGAAGTTAAAAAAATCCTTTCAGGTAAATTCCAATTCATAGACCTTGGTACAAATTAAACC
>Ga0206887_10080_pt1 | contig 22563 bp, 17 predicted proteins | sample Alteio_BWOrgHeat_89_FD_153248 | JGI IMG/M metagenome (GOLD analysis project Ga0206887, IMG submission 153248) | Enriched cells from forest soil in Barre Woods Harvard Forest LTER site, Petersham, Massachusetts, United States - Alteio_BWOrgHeat_Nextera3 ...
TTGCTGTTCCGCTGGCGACGACTGCGGCGCGGCTGTGCATGAGGGCAGCTCGCGCGTCTGTGACCAAGGTGACTGAAGCGTCTGGAGGCCAGTTCGCAATCGATTTGACTGTTGTGAAAACCAGATCGCTCACAGTTTGAAAATCGAGCGTTGGTGCAATCGGAAGCAGGAAATCGTAATCTCCACCGAGCAACGCTGCTGCTGCCAACATGGTGGGAAGATTTGCGGTCATTTCCTTCCAATGGCTGCCCGGTAATAACGAAACCCAAGGTTTGCCGGAGTGAGAGCTGTTCGCAGCATTGGCGTAGAAATATTTTCGAACGAAATCCTCACGCGAGATGGTGGGCATTGGTTGTTCCGCTAGTGGGTGGCCGACGAATTCGGCTTGTACTCCGCGATTGGCATAGAAGGGCTGCTCAAAGGGGAAGATGGTGAGCATCTTCGCGACACGCTGTTGTACCCAGCGCAGACGCTTGCGCTTCCATGCCCAGAGTTGCGGCGAGACGAACCAGATGACCGGCACGCCCATGCGCTTGAGATGTTTGGCGAGGCGGAAGTTTACGTCGGGGAAATCGACGAGGACAGCGACGTCGGGCCGCTGTTTTTTTATGGAATGCACGAGCGTGTAGTAGCTGCGCAGGATGGTGGGGATATGGCGGAGGATCTCCGTGATGCCCATGACGGCTACGTCTTCTGCGCGGATGACGCGTTGCTGGCCTGCGGCTTCCATGGCGGTGCCGCCGAGGCCAGTGAATCGGGCTTCAGGGAGCACGGCACGAAGTGCTGTGATCAGCTCTTCGCCGTAATGGTCGCCGGAGGCTTCCCCTGCTGACAGAAAGATGAGCGGACTCTTCACGCACCTTCAGTCTAGTGGCTCGCGCATGAAAGTGCAGATGACAGGAACATTTGGCCACAACAGAAAGAAAAGTTTTCTGTGCAACATCCCCGACGCAGCCGTGTCTTCACGTTTGTCCCGCAGCCATGCTGCGAACAAGGGAGAAGAGTTTGATGAAGACGTCTACACGCACTGCCGCTCTTGCAGCTGTTGCTGCTTTCGCTGTTGCCGTTCCACTGGCACAGCATGCTTCCGCGCAGTCTTTTGCGATTGGGATTTCCATTCATACTGCACCGCCGGCATTGCCTGTGTATGTGCAGCCGCCTTGCCCGCAGCCGGGTTACATGTGGACGCCGGGATACTGGGCATGGGGACCGGCGGGCTATTACTGGGTTCCGGGTGTCTGGGTGGCGCCGCCGCGCGTGGGTGTGTTGTGGACGCCGGGTTACTGGGGTTTTGAGAGCGGCGCCTACCTGTGGCATGGAGGCTACTGGGGACCGCATGTCGGCTTCTATGGCGGTGTGAACTACGGCTTTGGCTATGGTGGTGTGGGCTTTGGTGGTGGCATGTGGTCTGGGAACGTCTTCCGCTACAACACCGCCGTGGTGAATGTGAATACGACCATCATTCACAACACCTACATTGATCGCACGGTGGTCCGCAACACGGTGGTCAACCGTACGAGCTTCAATGGCCCTGGAGGCATTTCCGCACGGCCCACGCCGCAACAGATGGCATTCAATCGTGAGCAACACTTTGGTGCAACCGTGAACCAGCAGCAACACCAGAACTTCGCAGCGCAGGATCGCAATGCGTTTGCGAGGAACAATGGTGGACGTCCGCAGACCGTGGCGATGACGAATGTCGGCGGCAACCGCTTTGGTGCACAGGGACGTCCTGCTGCCGGGCCAGTCATGAATCCGGGTGTGCGTCCGGTAGGACAACCGAACGCAGCTCCTGTGCAGCGCGGCTTTGCCAACAACACGGTGAACAATCGTGAGGTGAATCAGCAACAACGCATTGCGAACGGCATCGACAACGGTCGTATGTCACCGGGTGAGGCAGCACGTGCGGAGAATCGTCAGCAGTCGATTGATCGCCAGGTACGGCAGGATCGTGTTGCGAATGGTGGCCGTATGACGGGTCCGGAACGGCAGCAGGTGAACCGCGAACAGAATGTTGCCAGCCACCAGATCAATCGCGAAAACCATAATGAGGCGCATGGACCGCGTCGTTAAACAGCACTGAAAGTAATAGGGCGCGCTTCATGAATAAGCGCGCCCTATTTATTGCTTGATGCTGATTCCTAATGAATGGCGACCGCGCCACCGAGCCATGCTTCCAGCGTGACGTGGAGCAGGTAGTAGGTGATTGCTCCCACAAGTGCCGCGCCTGGGAAGGTAAGAATCCAGCCATAGATAATGCGCTTGGCCCAGATCCAGCGAACCGCGTGGAGACCGCGTGTGGCACCAACACCGGAGATCGCTCCGCCGATGGCGTGGGTGGTGGAGATGGGAACCTTCGCAACCGTGGCAAGACCAATTGTGATCGCTGCGGCCATTTCCGCGGAGAACCCACCCATGGGGCGAAGGTGCGGTGTGATGCGCGAACCCATTGTCTTGACGATCTTCCATCCGCCGATCATGGTGCCGGCGGCGATGGCCGCGTGGCAGGAGAGGATGATCCAGATGGGGATTTCATGGTGGCGGCCCAACAGATTGGTGTGGCCCTGTGCGTACTGACCATACCCGGTGGCGACGAGTGTGGCCACGATGATGCCCATGGTCTTCTGCGCGTCGTTGGTGCCGTGGCCGAGCGAGTAGGCACCTGCAGAGATGAGTTGCAGGCGGCGGAACCAGCGGGCAGCATCCTCGCGCGGTGCCTTGTAGCTGCTCCATGCCACGATATGCATGATGATGTAGCCGAGAACCATGCCGACGAGCGGAGACAGGATAAGGAAGATGAGGATGGAACCCCAGCCTGTGCCCCATCCCGTGAAGAGGATTGCGTGGTAGCTGCCGAACGATGCAATGGCTGCTCCGGCGAGCGCCGAGATGATGGCGTGAGAAGAGCTGGTAGGCAGGGCGAGATACCAGGTCAGCAGATTCCAGAGGATGGCGCCGATGAGGCCAGCGAGGACCACGTAAATGGTCATCGCTTCTGGCCGAATAAGACCGCTGCTGATGGTATGCGCTACGCCGGTGCCGAAGACGAATGCCGCGACGAAGTTGAAGATGGCGGCCCAGAGCACCGCCTGCGGCGGAGTGAGCACGCGCGTGGTGACGATGGTGGCGATGGAGTTCGCCGCATCATGCACACCGTTGAGGAAGTCAAACCCCAGAGCGATGACGACCGTAATGATGACCAGGAGCAGAGGCGCTGCGTGCATGCGTCAGTCGTTCTTTAGAAGGATGCGCTCGATGGTGCGGCCAAGGTTGTCGAGGAGGTAAATCGCCTCAAGCATCAGGTCATGCACTTCGCGCTTTTTCATGACTGAGATGGGATCCGGCTGGCCGCTGTACAACTCCACCAGAAACTTGTCACGGCTCTGGCGAGCCGACTCTTCCTGTCGACCAATCTCGTCGAGATTGCCACGGAGTTCGCTGAGCTTCGCCTTCTTGCGCAGGCGGTTCAGCGTGGCCGAAACCTCAGACGCCATGGTGTCGATCGCAGTGGTGTGCGCGCGCAGCGAGGGGTGCATCTCCTCAAGCCGGTAGAGTTCCATGCGGCGACCCGCCGAGGCGATGACGGCGATGGCTTCATAAATGCGACTGGTGAGTTCGAGGATATCTTCACGATCGAACGGGGTAATGAAGGCCGTATCGAGCCGGAGGAGCGTTTCACGCATGACGCGGTGCGCTTCATGGCGGCTCTGTTCCATTTTGGCTACGTGACCGTTCGTGCCGGGCCAGAGATTCATGCTTCCAGCGAGTTGGTCAGAGACCACCACCAGGCATTTGCCAAGCTGTTCAAAGTGGTCAAAAAAACTTCTGTCCTGTGGCATCACGCTGAACATGCTTGCGTTCTTCTCCTCCTGCGTTGCGTCTCTGAGCGCAGGCACCCGGGCAAGGATAGCGCACCCGAAGGGCTAAATCGTAGTGTTGTGTTGGTTTTTTGCAGAACTGTAATAAATCTCAGTCGCCAGGTTGGAGGCGCAGAGCGTCGAGAGCCAATGGGACTGGGGTCGTTTCCTGATCCTTGTACTGGAGGCGGTAGAGACGCCAATACAGGCCGCGGTGGGCCAGCAGTTCGTTATGCGTACCGCTTTCGCGAAGCTTGCCCTTGTGCATGACCAGGATTTTGTCGGCGCTCTGGATGGTCGATAATCGGTGGGCGATAACGAAGGACGTTCGTCCGGAGATCATCTTTTCCAGCGCGGACCGGACGCGGAGTTCGGTGTCGGTATCGACGGAGGAGGTGGCTTCGTCCAGGATGAGGATTTCTGGCCGGTGCGCCAAAGCGCGGGCGAAGCTGATGAGCTGCTTCTGGCCGGTGGAGAGAGTCGCGCCGCGTTCCTGCATGGGTTCGTTGAAGCCCTGGGGCAGGGTGCGGATGTAGTCGCCGATGTTGACCTCGTCGGCAGCGCGTTCCACTTCGGCATCGGTGATCCATTCGGAGCCGAGGCGGATGTTGGACTTGACGGTGCCGGTGAAGAGGAACGCGTCCTGCAGGACGACACCGAAGCGTTTGCGGAGGGCTTCCAGCGGCATCTGCCGGACGTCCATGCCGTCGACGAACACGCTGCCGTGCTGGACGTCGTAGAAGCGCATCATCAGCGCGGTAATGGTCGTCTTACCCGCGCCGGTGTGACCCACCACGGCTGCGGTTTCGCCCTTAGCAACAGCGAAAGAAACGCCGCGCAGAATCCATTCGACTTCAGGTATAGCGGCGAGGTCTTCGTCAGTTGTCGCGAGGGCGATGGCGGACTTCTGCTCGTCGGTCAGTGTCTGATAGGTAAACCAGACGTTACGGAACTCAATGGCGCAGGGTTCGCCGTGCGGCGGTTCAACGGCTACGGCCGGAGAGACGATCTCCGGTTCCATGTCGATGAGTTTGAAGACGCGCTCGCTGGCGGCCATGGCAGCCTGCAGGATGTTGTATTTTTCGCTGAGGTCCTGGATGGGCCGGAAGAAGCGCTGCGCGTACTGCATGAATGCCAGCAGCACACCTACGGTGACGGCGCGACCAAAGAATGTGGCTCCATGCAGGACGCCGAAGCCGCCCTTCCACAGCACCATGGCAATAGCGATGGTGCTGAGGAGTTCCACCGCGGGGTAGTACAGCGAATAGGCCTGCACCTGGTCCACGTAGGCGTCGCGATGTTCCGCGTTGATCAGGGTGAAGTCGTCGTAGGCACGCTGTTCGCGATTGAAGAGCTGCACCACGCTCATGCCGCTGACGTGTTCCTGCGTGTACGCATTGATCTTGGCGATGGCGACGCGGATACGGCGATAACTGCTGCGGACAGCGATGCGGAAGAGGCGCGTGGCGTAGCCGATGAGCGGCAACACCGACAACGTAAGCAATGCCAGCGGCCAGCTGAGCCACAGCATGATGCCAACAATGAAGATCAGCACGAACACATCTTCAAAGATGGCGAGAACGCCACTGGTGAACATTTCGTTCAGGGCGTCGATGTCGCTGGTTACGCGGGTGACGAGGCGTCCAACGGGATTACGGTCGTAAAAGCCTACGTCCATGCGTTGCAGATGGCGGAAGATCTGCGAGCGCATGTCAAACATAATGCGCTGGCCCGTCCACTGCATCAGGTACGTCTGCATGAACTCCAGCGCGTAGCTGAGGAGCAGCGCACAGAGATAGAGCGCCGCGCATTCGGTGATGCCGACAATGGGTTGTGGGCTCAAATGCCGCGCGAACCATCCGGGAACAAACGTGGTGTTGTGGCCGGTCATATAACGGTCGGTGGCGACCAGGACAAGGTACGGGCCAACGACGTCCGCCGCTGCTTTCAACAGGATGGAGGCGAAGCTGAGGCCAGCATGGCCCGCGTAGGGGCGCATGTAGGTGAGCAGACGCCTCATCAGGCGGCTGTCATACGCCTTCCCCAGCACCTCTTCGTCGTGCGTGGACTTTGCCGCGGGTTTCGGCTTCTCTTTGCTTTTCTTCGCCATGCGCTTGTCTGATTGTAGATGTCTTTGTGGCATGCTTCGGCTCACGATTTTTACAGCGCATACATGGGAAAATAGAAAGAATGCATTCCCACGACACCACGCTCGGCCTGTATGTGTCTGTGCCGTTCTGCCGGCAGAAGTGTACTTTCTGCAACTTCGCGTCGGACGCGTTTCCTCCGGCGCGGATGGCGGCGTATGTCGACAGGCTGGTGGCGGAGATTGAGGCGTCGCGTGAATTTGCCGCGCAGCATCAACTGACGGTCCCGCAGCGGGTGGATTCGGTGTTTCTGGGCGGAGGAACACCATCGTTGCTGGAACCGGAGCAGATGGCACGGGTATTTGCGGCTCTCCGTGCGACTTATCCCATGGAGTCGAATGCTGAGGTCACCGTGGAGGCGGCTCCGGGGCAGATTTCGGATGAGTTGCTGGATGTGTTGCTCCACAGCGGCGTGAACCGCGTTTCACTGGGCGTGCAGAGTTTCGTCGATGCGGAATCGCGTGCCGTGGGCCGCGTGCACACGGGCGATGCCTGCCTTGCGGAGTTAAAGCGTTTGCGCGCTGCCGGGATCAACAACCTGAACGTTGATCTGATTGCAGGATTGCCGCACCAGACTGCTGCATCGTGGTCGCATTCCCTGAAAACGGCCATCGATTCCGGTGTGGAGCACGTATCGGTGTACATGCTTGAGGTGGATGAGGATTCGCGGCTGGGACGGGAACTGATTGGCCCTGGCGTTCGCTATGGTGCACATGCTGCGCCAACGGATTCACTGGTAGCCGATCTTTATATGCAGGCCTGCGAGACGTTCGATGCGGCAGGACTTTCGCAGTATGAGATTTCGAATTTTGCGCGTGCGGGCTATGCTTCGCGGCACAACCTGAAGTACTGGAAGCGCGGTGCGTATTTTGGCTTCGGGCTGGATGCGCACTCCATGCTGCGCGCGCAAAGCGATGGACGCGCTTCGCGCTTTGCAAACGGCGATGAACTTGATCCCTACATTGCAGGTAACGAAGCCGTCGAAGTGGAACACATCGACATGCTGGGTGAGTGGGAAGAGAGTATCTTCCTGGGGCTGCGATTGATTGAGGGAGTTTCCATTTCAGAGCTGCAGCAATCGTTTCCTGCGCCGTGGCTGGATGCATTTGTGGAGCGAGTGCAGAGTTTGCAACGTGATGGGTTGATGCGGTTGGACGATGGTCGTGCCATGCTGACGCAGCAGGGACGCATTGTGTCATCGAGCATCTTTGGTGAATTGTTGGCGGATGAGCCAGCGGTAGCATGAATGCTCCCAAAGGATTAGGAGAAGTGACGATGGAAGTGATTGACCTGCGCAGCGACACCGTAACCAAACCCACGCCGGAGATGCGTGAGGCGATGGCGTCTGCCGAAGTGGGCGATGACGTGTACAGCGAAGACCCGACGGTGAATCGGCTGGAGCAGCGCGCTGCGGAGGTCTTTGGCATGGAGGCGGCGATCTTTGTTCCCACGGGATCCATGGGAAACCAGATTGCGTTGCGCCTGCATACAGAACCGGGCAGGGAAGTTGTCTGCGAATCGCGCGCGCACGTGCTGGATTGGGAGATGGGCATGGCTGCGATGTTTAGCGGATGCCAGCTTCGCACAGTGCAAGGCGAGCGCGGCATTCTTCGCTGGAGAGACATTGAACCCGCACTTGCCACAACGGGTTTGTATTACAAGGCGCAGACGGGCCTGATCTGGGTAGAGAACACGCACAATATGGCGGGTGGATCGGTCACGCCGCTGGCAGTGATGCGTGAGCTTCGCGATGGTGCGCATGGTCGCGGACTTCCGATTCACCTGGATGGTGCGCGTGTCTTCAATGCTGCCGCCGCGCTGAAGACGGATGTCGCCACATTGACCGCGGGTTATGACTCCGTAAACTTCTGCCTGTCGAAGGGGCTGTGTGCGCCCGTTGGATCACTGCTGGTGAGTTCGCGTAAGAACATCGAGAAGGCGCGGCGTATCCGCAAGGCACTCGGCGGTGGTATGCGCCAGGCTGGCGTGCTGGCGGCGGCTGGATTGATTGCGCTGGATGTGATGTCAAAGCGGCTGGATGACGATCATGCCAACGCGAAGCTGCTGGCGCAGAAGATCGCGGGAGTCAAAGGCATCTCTGTCGATCCTGCGGACGTGGAGACGAACATCGTCATCTTCCGTACAGAGTTCGATGCGCCCGCCTATGTGGCTTCGCTAAAAGAGCGTGGTGTGCTGGCGAGCGCCATCAATGCAAACACGGTTCGTTTTGTTACGCATCATGATGTAAACCAGGAACAATGCGCGCAGGCGGGTGAGATTGCTGTCGAAGCTGCCGCTGAGATGCTTTTAGAAACCGCATAAAACAAGGCATTTACGCTGTACACTGGCAATACACGTTTTGAGTGCAATTCTGAATAGGATTGCTTTGTTCAACACAAGCGCAGCGGAATGCATTGGGAAGCGCGGTGAGAATCCGCCACTGCCCCGCAACTGTAAGCGCGCATCTTCGACTATGTTTCGAAGACACATTCTTTTCGTGACACAGCTATCACTGCGTAAGTGGGAAGACAGCATGTGCAGGATACGAACACAATGTGCGATGCGCGTAAGTCAGGAGACCGATTCCGCTGCTGGTTGTAAGCCATGCTCCCGCGGGGGAAGCAGAGGAGAATTCTGATATGTATCGCATCGCTCAGAAGCGACGCGCAGCAGCGCAATTGTGCGCAGTTGCTGTGTGCGCCTTCACCGCATCGGTTGCACACGCTGTTGTAGTACGCGGCATCGTCCGCGATCCACTGGGACGTCCCATCACCGTTGCACATGTGCGACTGGTCAAGGGAACGCAGGTGGTGGCATCCACCGTCACGCAACCCGATGGATCCTTTGAAATTCGCTCCACGGAAGATGGTCGCTTCCTCCTGATTGCGGATGCGCCCACGTTTTCTCCGCAGGTCAGCGACTCGTTTTATGGTCGGCAATGGGATGTGTTGCAGAAGAATCTGCAACTGACGATCAGCCCCATCAAGCAGGACATTACGGTAACGGCGACAGGCGAACCGATGCCTGTTCAGCAGACGAGCGGAAGCGTCTCCTTGATCGATTCTGAGGCGCTGAGCACACGTGCAGGTGTTGTGAATGAACTTCGCCTGCAGCCGGGTGTTGCGATGGTGCAGACGGGACAATATGGCGGTGTGACGTCGATGTTTGTGCGCGGTGCAAATTCCGATGCAAACAAGGTGTTGATCGACGATGTGCCCGCAAACGATGTGGGTGGAGTATTCGATTACGGCACCGTATCTTCGACTGCGCTTGCCTCGATCGAAACGCATCGCGGCCCCGACAGCATTCTGTATGGAACGGACGCGCGTGCTGGTGTGGTGCGTTTTGAAACGCCGCATGGAACCACGCTGAAGCCAGTGCTGACGTACTCCGGCGACGCGGGCAACCTGCACACGTGGCGTAACGAGGGCACACTTTCCGGCACGTATGGCAAAGCTGATTACTTCGGTGCGTTCTCGCGCTTTGATAGTTCGAATGCGCTCCCGAATGATCGCTATCACGTGGCAACTTCCGCGGCGAACCTGGGCTACAGCTTTACCGCAAAAACAAGCATCCGCGGGACCGTTCGCAATGCTGTCAGCGCCACGGGAATACCCGGTGCATGGGACTTCCAAGGACTTGCGCAGAACGGCAAACAGGGTGACCAGGACACCTACATGAGTGGTGTGCTGGATGACACACGCGGCAATGGTTGGCACAACACCTTCCGTTACATTGGTGCGCGGAAGCGCGAACAGGCTCGTTACTTTGCCGCTGTCGGTACGCCGGATGGTTATGGTGAATACTTCGGTAACACCGTGACGATTCGTGGCGCCAACGGCACAAAGGCCACGGGACAGGTCATCGTTGGGTACGATCCATTTCCCACTTACTACGAGATGGTGAACAATCGCGACGGTCTGGACTATCACACCAGTTACAGCTTCAACCCTCACTTATCTGTGGTGGGAGGTTTCCGCTTCCAGGATGAGCGCGGTGCGTATCGCTATCCGCTGTATGGCGAGAACGATCAGGTAGGTCGTAGTAATTACGATTACACGCTGGCGTTCAACGGGAATGCGTGGCATCGGGTGTTCTATACCGTGGGCGGCGCGATCCAGCGCAACTCCTTGTATGGAACCGAAGGCCAGCCGCAGCTTGGACTTTCGTACTACCTGTTTCGACCGGCACGTGGATGGTTTCATGGAACGCGCTTTCGCTTCCAGTTTGCGAAAGGCGTTCAGGAACCCAGCCTGAATGCGCAGCTTTCGTCGCTTTACCAGAAGCTGATCGGAATTGGAGATACCGCAGCTATTGCGAATTTCCATGTAAGTCCGATTGGTGCACAGCGGAGCCGCGTATATGAAGGTGGGTTTGATCAGAATATTTACTCTGACAGCGCGATTCTTCATGTGACTTACTTCCACTCGACCTATGGACGAGGTACCGAGGGTGTTCCAGTTACGTTGTACAACGCGTATTTCCATCAGAACTTACCCGTTGCATTGGGAAGCTTTTATCTGAATTCGCTTGATACACGGTCAACAGGCCTTGAGGCGTCGCTCGAATACCAGGTGCTGCATCACCTATTCCTGCGTGCCGGATATACGTACCAGGATTCACTGGTGAAGCAATCATTCTCCAGCGATGCGCTGGCGGCGTTAGGTGGTTCAACGACGATCAACCCGAACTATCCGGGTATCCCCATCGGACAGTATTCGCCGTTGGTGGGCCAGCGTCCGTTCCGTCGTCCGCCGCAGACGGGCTTCTTCGTGGCTCAGTACACCACCGCGAAGTGGTCTGCGGCCGTGAAGGGTGCGATTGCTTCGCGCGCGGATGACTCCACGTTTATCGACGCATATTCCAACTCGTCATTCGATAACTCCATGCTGCTTCCGAACCGGAATCTTGATCCTGGATTTACCAAGCTGGATGCGAACTTCACGTACCAGGTAAGGCCGTCAGTAGCGGTGTTTTCGCAGCTGGATAATCTGCTCAATAACCAACATATGGGGCCAATCGGTTATCCATCGTTGCCGTTTACCTTCCGTGCTGGATTGAAGTTGCGCTTCCCGCACGAGTGATGCTCGATGCATGTCGAACATGCGCCAACAATGTACCCAGCGGTCCATGCTATGCGTCTGATAGCATGGGCCGCTTGAGTTTGGGCCGGAGGAATTTCATGTTGGCACGTCTTCGTTTTGCAGGTACTGCTTTGGCGCTTCTTTTTGCTGCGCTTCCTTCTTACGGGCAGGAAGGTCCGTATAACATTCGCGTGGTGGTGCGTGCCGAAACGAAAGGACAGGTTACGACCCTGCAACCGTCCGATGTCCGCGTGCAGTTCGCTGGCAAGACAGTGCCCGTGCAGAGGCTGGAACCGTTACTTGGCAATCGTCCAAGGCCTGTGCAGGTAGCCATCCTGATTGATGACGGTTTGCGCGGTAGCTTTGGCAGCCAGGTAAGTGAAATCCGCGCGTTTGCGGCGGATCTTGCGGCAGAGCATGTCTCTGTAGGTGTGGCTTACATGCAGAATGGCCGCGCTGTATTTGGCGAAGGCGGGTTCACTTCTGATCCTGAAGTGGTGGCGAAGCAGTTGCGGTTATCCATGGGGGGTGCAGGCATCAGTGCCAGCCCGTATTTCTGCCTGCAGGATTTGATCAAGAATTGGCCGGGCGATAGGACAGCGCCGCGTGCAGTGCTGATGATCACCAACGGCATTGATCTATACAACGGCGCGCCCACGCCGAATAACCAATACAGCCCATACGTGCAGTCGGCAATTCAGGATGCGCAGCGTGCGGGCGTGCCCGTGTACTCCATCTACTACGGCCGCTTTGATAATCATCCGGGTTTCGCCAGCTTCAGCGGCCAAAGTTATCTTGGCGATCTAGCGGATTCTACCGGCGCCAGTACGTTCAATCAGGGGAGCCTGAATCCGCCTAGCATCAGCCCGTATCTCAAACAGTTTGAGAAGAACTTGAACGAGAGTTGGCTGCTGTCGTTCCAGACGGGAACGCGCAAACTGGAACAACTCAAAGTGAATGGGGCGAAGGGAACAAAGCTGTACGTCCAACGCATGGCGCAGGGAAAAGATGCCACGACAGGGGCGGTGCATCGCTAGAAACTTTTCGTATGCAAACAGCAAGAAGCCCCGGATTGCTCCGGGGCTTTCTTGTGGATGAACCCACGTCTCAGGAGCGAGACGTGGGGCACCCAGGTTTAGTACATGCCGTCCATGCCGCCACCGTGCGAGTGGCCGCCTGCCGGAGCAGCTGCCTTCTCCGGGATGTCGGCGATCATGGCTTCCGTGGTCAGCATCAGGCCAGCGATCGAAGCTGCGTTCTGCAGGGCAGTACGCGTTACCTTCGTCGGGTCGATGACGCCAGCGGCCACCAGATCTTCGTACGCGCCGGTACCGGCGTTGTAGCCGAACGACAGGTCCTTGGACTCGGTGATCTTGCCGATGACGACTGCGCCTTCTTCACCTGCGTTGTAGGCGATCATGCGCAGCGGCTCTTCGATGGCGCGGCGGATGATCTGTGCACCGATCTTCTCGTCGCCTTCGAGGGACTTCACAAGAGCGTCAACCTCAGGAATCGTGCGGATGAGAGCAACACCGCCGCCCGGGACGATGCCTTCTTCCACGGCAGCGCGGGTTGCATGCATTGCATCTTCAACGCGAGCCTTCTTTTCCTTCATCTCGGTCTCGGTAGCAGCACCGACCTTGATGACGGCAACGCCGCCAACCAGCTTTGCAAGACGCTCCTGGAGCTTCTCGCGATCGTAGTCGGACGTGGTCTTCTCAACCTGAGCGCGGATTTCACGCACGCGTCCGTCGATCTCGGATTCCTTGCCAGCACCGTCGATGATGGTGGTGTTGTCCTTGTCGATGGTGACGCGCTTCGCCGTGCCGAGGTCTTCGATCTTCACCGACTCCAGCTTGATGCCGAGGTCTTCCGTGATGGCCTTGCCACCGGTCAGGATGGCGATGTCGCCCAGCATTGCCTTGCGGCGATCGCCGAAGCCAGGAGCCTTCACAGCAGCCACGTTGATGGTGCCGCGCAGCTTGTTGACCACCAGGGTTGCAAGAGCCTCACCGTCGACGTCTTCCGCGATGATGATGAGTGCCTTACCGGTGCGGGCAACCTGCTCCAGCAGGGGCAGGATGTCCTTCATCGACGAGATCTTCTTCTCGTAGATGAGGATGTAGGGCTCGTCAAATGCAGCTTCCATGCGCTCTGCATCGGTCACGAAGTAGGGCGAGAGGTAGCCGCGATCAAACTGCATGCCTTCCACAACGTCGAGCTGGGTCTCCATGCTCTTCGCTTCTTCAACGGTGATGACGCCGTCCTTGCCAACCTTCTTCATCGCTTCGGCAATGATGGTGCCGATCTGCGAATCCGAGTTAGCCGAGATGGTGCCGACCTGCGCGATCATGTCGCCAGAAACGGGCTTGGAGAACTTGGAGAGAGCGCCGCCCTCAACCACGCCGTCGTTGTTACGCACACCGACGATGGCTGCAACAGCCTTGTCGATGCCGCGCTTCAGCGCCATGGGGTTTGCACCGGCAGCAACCGTCTTCACGCCTTCGCGGAAGATAGCCTGCGCCAGAACGGTAGCGGTGGTGGTGCCGTCACCGGCAACATCGCTGGTCTTGGAAGCAACTTCCTTCACCATCTGCGCGCCCATGTTCTCAAGCGAGTTGGGCAGCTCAATTTCCTTGGCGACGGTGACGCCGTCCTTGGTGATGGTGGGCGAACCGAACTTCTTTTCGATGACAACGTTGCGGCCCTTGGGGCCGAGGGTCACCTTAACCGCGTCAGCGAGGACGTTCACGCCGCGGAGGATAGCCTGACGGGAATCTTCACCGTGCAGAATTTGCTTTGCCATTGTGTTTTCCTTTGTGTTGCGCACGAGGCGCATCGTTCAAATGTCGTGACTACTGAAAAGTAGCGGGGAAACCAAAGCCTTCATTCCAGCCACGGAGCGCTATGCGCATGTCGCTGGACGCGCACTCCTACTTGAGGATGCCGAGGACTTCTTCTTCGCGCATGATCAGGAGGTCTTCGCCGTCCAGCTTGATCTCAGTGCCGGAGTACTTGCCGAAGAGAACCGTGTCGCCAGCCTTGACGTCCAGCGGGAAGACCTTGCCTTCATCGTTGCTCTTGCCTTTGCCAACGCTGATAACGGTGCCCTGCTGCGGCTTTTCCTTGGCGGAGTCGGGGATGATGATGCCGCCGCGAAGCGTCTCGCCCTCTTCCAGGCGGCGCACCAGAATGCGGTCATGCAGCGGTGTGAAAGTCGATGCCATGGTGTTTCGTTCTCCTTGGGTGGTGGTTGATGGTGATGCTTAGCACTCCATCATTCCGATTGCTAATGTACGAACTGGCAGTCACCCTCGTCAAGTGCTAATCAGTGAAATATGAGTGAAACGCACTCATGTCCGAATTCGGGACATGCATAGCGTCAGAACGCGCCAAGCCCACCGCGACAGAACACCCCTCGGAACGATAGAATGCAGGGCATGTTGTCCCGTCGTTCGCTTCCCGTCGTTGCCACCCTGCTGCTCTCTGCCGCACCGCTACTTTCCGCTCAGAGCGAGCGCCATGGCCGTAAGTACAAGGCTCCGCCGGAGACCAGCCACTTTGAAATTCTGGTGGTGCGCGATTTTAACGGCAAGGTGATTGAGAATGCCGGCGTGATCTTCCATCCCACCAAGGACGGCATTGACGAGGGCAACCTGGAAGTGAAGTCTGGCCCCGACGGCAAGGCCTTCATCGACATCATCCCGACGGGATCGAATGTGCAGGTACAGGTGATTGCGAACGGGTTTGAGACCTACGCAGGCGACATCAAGCTGGATACCCCGTCGAAACAGTTGACGATACGCATGAAGCGGCCGTCGTCGCAGGTTTCCGCCTACGACGAGAGCGAGGGCAAGGGCAATCTGAAGCGTAGCGTGGGCGTGCAGGAACCCATCCGCAACCAGGCTGTACCTGGCGGGGGCGCAAAGCCGTTGTCGGCGAGCGAACCAGTGATCAAGCTGCCAACGTTGCCTAAGAAAAAGACCGCAGATGGCGATGCGACGGTTCAGCCTGGCCCCACAACTGCGCCGGCCTTCAAAGAGCCGGCAAAGACTGGCAACTCTGCACCGGTTGCAGACGGAACCCCCGCCCCGCCGCAAACCAACTAAGCATGACTCCTTCGCACGAGAGCCTCCGTGGGCGCCGCGTCCTGATTACAGGCGGTGTACGGAGGCTTGGCCGCGCCTTTGCGTTGGCATTGGCGAATGCAGGGGCTGACGTTGTTGTTACCACGCGTCGTTCCGATGAAGAAGCTACGGAGTTTCTTCAGGCAATAACGCCACTAGGCGGCCGATACGCAGTCATTCAAAGTGATGTGACTGTTCCCGAACAGGTCAGCCGTGCTGTGGAAGAAGCCGTCGGCTTCCTCGGCGGAATCGATCTCCTCATCAACAACGCAGGGATGTTTGAGTCGGCAAAGCTGGAAGACCTGACACCGGACCAGTGGGATCGCGTCTTTGCAACGAACACGCGTGGGCCGTTCCTGATGGCGCAGGCTGCGTTGCCGCATCTTCGCAGCAGCGGGCAGGGAAGGATTCTCAACATCGGTTCGCTGGGCGGCATTCGTCCGTGGGTTACACATGGTCACTACTGTTCCAGCAAGGCCGCGCTGCACATGCTGACACAGACCATGGCGAAAGCGTGGGCTCCTGAGGTGAGTGTGAACGCGATCGCTCCAGGCATGATTCGCTTTCCCGATGAGCCAGAACGCATGGCAGCAAAGACTCCGATGCAACGCGATGGTTCACCTGCTGATGTGGTGAAGGCGGTGTTGTTCTTTGCGTCGGCGCCACGGTTTATCACTGGTCAGATACTGGCGGTCGATGGCGGACTTGGGCTTGCCTGAGCCTTCGCTTCGATACACTGAAAGCTGAACTGCCCATGTCTTTTGAAATTGTTCTCAAACCTTCTTCGGATGCCATTTCGCTTGCAGAACGACGCGAACAGCTTGCTGCTGTGCGTACGCAGCTAGCGGAACTGGAGGCGGAGCTTGCACAGTTTCGTGCGCAGTTAACGGCATTTGAAGGCCGTTATCTGCGACAGGTAGGCGTCCTGTATGCCGAGCTTGATGCGCTGGAAGCGCGCATCACGGAGCACGAAGCTTCGCTCTATGATTCCGATGCCGCACGGCAACGCGCAGAAGAGGCAAAGCAGCGTGCGCAGGAAAGCCACGATGCTGCCTTCGGTGAAGCGCGCGAGGCTGAAGAGTTTGACCCACCAACAAATCTGAAGACACTCTTTCGCGAAGTAGCCAAGCGCATTCATCCGGACTTTGCGCGCGACGATGCGGAGCAGCAGTACTTCACGCTGCTAATGGCGCGTGCGAATCAGGCCTATCGGCGCGGCGATTTAGAAACACTGCAGCGCATGCTGGACGACCATCTTGAAATCAATGCGGCTGTCGCTGGTGAAACCACCGCTGCAGAACTGCTGCGCATCACGCGGCAGATGCAGCATGCGAAGCGCGACATTGCCTCACTGGAGATGGAACGTTACACGCTACAGGGCAGCGAGATCGCGATGTTGTTTCACGATGCAGAGACGGCTGCTCGTGAGCATCGTGATCTATTGACGGAGATCGACGTCAGCGTGCGCGAACAGATTGCGGAGGCGCAGCGTCGCTTTGAGTTGATTGATCGGCAGATGAACGTTCATGGAAGATAACGAACAACCCGGTCTGCAACATGTACCCACAGGGTCCGGCTTGTCATTGCACACGGCACGATCAGGCATGATTGCGCGTGGCCGCCGCGATGCCGCCAGCGCAGCGTCAAACCCGCATTATAAGCAGGCATTGGAACAATACAACGCAGGTGATCATGCTGCCGCTGCAGCGTTGTTTCGTCTCGCCGCAGATCAGGGCCACGCAGAATCGCAATACATCTTAAGCACGCTCTATGACGAAGGCACGGGTGTCGCCAAAGACGATGAGCAGGCTGCGTATTGGGAGCGCAAAGCAGCAGAACAAGGGCATGCGTATGCACAGGCCAACGTAAGCTTTCGATATTACGCTGCGAACGATTTTGCAGAGGCCTTCACCTGGTGCCAGCGTGCAGCGTACAGCAAGCTGGCGTGGGCGCAGTACAACCTTGGCCTGATGTATCGCAAAGGCGAAGGCGTGGAAGTGAGCGACACGCAGGCAGCATACTGGTATCGGCTTGCGGCCACGCAAAACTTTGCAGAGGCGCAGCAGAAGCTTGCCGACCTGTATTACTTCGGCCACGGTGTACCGCAGAATTATGTGCAGGCTGCGTCGTGGTATCGCAAAGCCGCCGACCAGGACAATGCAGAGGCACAATTTCAGCTCGGACATCTGTACGCCATTGGTGAAGGCGTAGAGCATGACTACGTGCAATCGCGCTATTGGATTCGCAAAGCCGCGCAACAGGGACACGAGCACGCAGTAAAGGAACTGAAGCGCCGCCAGTATCGCGACGCGTAGTCGGGATTACTCTGCGACGATCTCTTCTTCGAGCTGTTGCTTCTCGAAGAGTTCTGCGTAGTAGCCACCTTCGGCCAGCAGCTCTTCATGCGTGCCAAGCTGGGCGATACGTCCGTTGACCAACACAGCAATGCGATCCGCAGAACGCGCGGTGGAGACGCGGTGCGCAATGAGGATGGTAGTGCGATCCTCCATTACCTCGCGTAGACCTTTCAGTATCTGCTCTTCCGTGTACGTGTCCACAGAGGCAAGCGCATCATCAAGGATCAGGATGCGGGGATTGCGCAGCAGAGCACGTGCAATCGACGTGCGTTGTTTCTGTCCACCGGAGAGCGTTACGCCGCGTTCGCCAACAAGCGTCGCAAAGCCATGCGGGAATTCAAGAATCTCCGCGGCAATGTGCGCGCGGCGGGCCGCCTCTTCCACCTGTTCATCGGTTGCGTCAGGAACACCGAAGGCGATGTTGTCGCGGATGGAAGTGGAGAACAGGAACGTCTCCTGTGGTACGAATCCAATGGCGCCACGCAGTGTGGCAAGCGGCCATTCGCGAATGGGCAGCCCGTCAATCAGTACTTCGCCAGCAGGCGCATCCAGCAGGCGCGGAATCAGGTTTACGAGCGTTGTCTTGCCGCTACCTGTGGGACCAACGATGGCAAGCGATGATCCTGCAGGAATGGTCAGGTTTACACCGTCAAGAATCTTGGGGCCGTTGCCGTACGCGAAGGTGAGATTGCGGAACTCAACCTCGCCCTGCGGTACTGCATCAATGGCAACTGCGTTGCCACTCTCATCCTGAATCGACGGCACGGCCTTCATCAGTTCGTCGATGCGCATCACGGAAGCCGTGCCGCGCTGGAAGAGATTAATCACATAACCAAGCGCCAGCATGGGGAAGGTCAACTGCACCATGAAGACCATGTAGCTGGTGAACTGGCCCGCGGTGACGTTTCCTAAGACAACCTGGTGTCCGCCGACGAGCAACGTCAGAACGATGGATAGTCCAAGTACAAATTCCAGCGTAGGCCACAGCATGGCCATGATGCGAACAAGGAATAGCGAGCGCCGGATGTATTCGTGATTCGCTTCTTCAAAGGAACGAATCTCCGCTTCTTCCTGCGCAAAGGCACGCACCAGTCGCACACCAGAGAAGTTCTCCTGGGCCTTGGCGCTGATCTCCGAAAACATGGCCTGGATGCGCTCAAAACGCTGATGGATTCGGCGCCCCATCAACTGCACGACAACAGAAGCAATCGGCAGAGGCAGGAAGGCAAGCAGCGTCAGCCGCGGCGAGATGCGGATCATGAAGGGAAGCGCTGCGGCAGTGAAAACCACTGTGTTTGCCGAATACATGATCGCGGGTCCCAACAACTGTCGAACGGCATTTAGATCATTCGTCGCGCGGGCCATGATGTCGCCCGTGCGATGTTCATGGAAGAAAGTGATGGATTGCTTTTCAAGTGACGCGAAGAGGTCGTTGCGCAGATCGTATTCAATCTCGCGCGATGCGCCGATCAGAATCCATCGCGTGGCATACAGACAGACTGCAGCAACGCAGGCAACGGCGATCAGCACCATCACATTGCGCGCCACGATGCCTTGCGCGCCGTGATGAACAACATCGTCCACCGCATGACCAATGAGCAGCGGCATAACGACTTTCGATGCGTTGTAAAATAGAACGGCCACCGCTCCACGGACAAGATGTCCGCGATAACGGTTCAGGTAAGGGAACAGTGGCCGTAGTTTATCCAGCATCGTTACTCGTGGCGCTCCTCAGGGCGTTCCGCAGGCTTCGCCGGTGTCTGGCTTGCCGCAGGAGGAATGGTTGGGCCAGCCTCGGGCGCTTCAAAGTGCGTTCCGGTAACTGGCTGCGGGGTATTTCCCTGACCGACCAACTCAATGTCAAAGATGAGATCAGCTTTCTCAGGAATGACCGGAGGATGTCCAGCCGCGCCATACGCAAGCTGCCACGGAATGATCAGGCGACGCTTGCCGCCCACACGCATTCCTTGAAAACCCACGTCCCATCCGGTGATGACACGCTTCAGGCCAATCGGGAACACGATCGGTTCGCCACGATCGACAGACGAGTCGAACTTGGTGCCATCGGTGGTCCAGCCTGTGTAATGCACGGTGTAGAAGACCACCTTGTCAGGCGGCATGGATGGGCGAGCTTCTTCACCATCGCCAACCTTCAGGTCAATGAAGCGCAACGAAAACAGTTGTGCGGGTGTGCCGGTCGCGGCGGGCATGGTTCCCACGGCGGCGACGCCTTCGGTAGCTTTAGGATCTGCTGGCATAGGACGTGTCGGTGAAGTCGGTCTCAGTTTCTGTGGTGCTGCGGTACTTTTCGTGGCCGTGGTGGCAGGCTTCTTCGTGGTGGTTGTTTGTGCCGCCAGCGTGGTGCTGACGATCAGTGCTGCTGCCAGTGCTCGCATCTTGTTCCTCGAATCCATTCTACGTCTGCGCCTTCAGCAGCAGATATCCGCCAGCCATACCGAAGAGCAGGTCAGGCGACCACGCAGCAATCACAGGCGGCAACGCATTCACGTTGCCCATAGCTTCAAAGATCGATGAAACCACCATGTAGGCAATCGCCATACCTATGGCCGTCGCAAAGCCGGCAAGTGAACCCCGCTTGCCCATGGTGAGCGCGAATGGCACAGCGAAGATCGCCATAACAAGCGTGATAAGCGGATAGGCAAGTTTGCGATTCAACTGAACGCGCAGACGCATGGTGTCAAAGCCGCTCTGTTGCAGATCGTGAATGTAGTTATTCAATTCGCCGAAACTCATCTCCTGCGACTGACGGCTTTCCTTCTTGAAGTACACGGGCTGTTCGCGTATTTCAGGGAACGACGCTACCTCAAATGGTTCGTAAGAAGCGACGCTGTCGCCACGGAAGTTTCTTTCCCATCCGTTTTCCAGTACCCATCGCTGTGCATGCGTATCCCAATGCGCGGCACCGGCAAAGATACGGCGACTGAGATGAAAGCTATTCGGTTCAAACTCAAAAACTGTCAGGTTGGCGAAGACGTCTTTGTCAGGATCGAAGAACTGGTAATAGAAAATGCGCGTGGGCTCGCCTACGGAATCCTGTTGCCCGCTGATCCACTTGCGATCGGGCCGAAGGAAGGTCTGCGCGGGTTTGCCCTTGATAACAGAACGCAAGGACTCCTGCCTGCGGTTCGCCTGCGGAAGATAGAGTTCATCAAACGCAAAGAGCGACACGGCCAGGATGCCAGCAAGCGCCAGCAAAGGAATAATGAGGCGATACAGACTGACGCCGCTTGCTTTCATCGCGGTGAGTTCACTGGAGCGGCTCAGCGCGCCAACCGTAATCAAGACAGCCAGCAAAGCGCACAGCGGTGTCAGGTTGTAGAGCATGTAGGGAATCAAGTTCAGCAGGTAATCGCCCACGGTGATCAGCGGTGTGCGATTGCGGAAGATATCCCCAATCAGTTCAAAGAAGCTGAAAATCAGCGACAGCATGACGAAGGAAGATAACACCAGCCCGAAGGTGGTCAAGAACTGCCGCATCATGTAGTCGTCAAAGATCAGCGGGAAACGATTTTGCCTTGTGGGACGATGCACGGTCGTAGCGGCACGATGTTCGCCGCTCTCCTGCGCAGGCGTAACGTGCGCACTGCGCATGCGTTTCGGCAGACGGCGTTCGATCCAGACCCCCAACGGCGCCAGACCGCGTGCCATGGTGGCGACCAACCCCGTTTCACCGCGCGACATCTGTCGCAGCAGAACAATGCCAACCGCAGCGAAGACTACGTTCGCGGCCCAAACACCGACCACCGGTGCAATTTTCCCCTGCTTCGCCATGGCAACACCGATGGACGAAAAGAAGTAATAGACGAAGACCAGGGCCACCGTCAGCACAAAGCCGGTACTCTTACCGCCGCGCCGCGAAGACAGTCCCAGTGGCACACCGACCAACATGAGAACGATGCACGCCACAGGATAGGAGAGGCGCTTGTTCCACTCGATCATGTAGGTGCGGCCCTGTTCCTCGTGCCGACGCTGCCATAGCTCAGTAGCGGACATGGCAACCAGCGGCGTGTCCGCATGGCCTAGCTTCAGGTCTTCCTGCGAGCCTATCTGGATGGGCGTATCCGTCTCGGTAAAGGTGGAGATGTCGTACTGATTCGGGTCTTTTGGCGAGGTCTCGTGCTTGGTGCCGTCCCGAAAGTGCAGACGCAATTCATTGCCGGGAGCGGGCAGTACAACCGCGTCTTCCGCCGTGGTGACACGAGGCGTGGCCGGGTTTGTCAGGTCCGCAAGAAACACGTGTTGCCAAAGCGATGCTCCCTGACCCGGACGAGTGTTTTGGACATAGAGCACGTAGTTCTTGAAGTCTTCATAGAAGACGCGTGGCTGCACTTCAAAACCTGCCTGCTGCGTCTTCAGGCTGTCTTCCAGTCGCAGCAGGGCTGCCGCCGAACGCGGCGCCACATAAAGCGAATTGAACAAGCCAAGCGCAAGCCCGATGCTGGCCGCGATAGAAACAATCCCCACAAAGTGCAGAACACCCACACCCGCAGCGCGCATCGCAGTGATCTCGCTATCCGCAGAGAGGCGCGACAACCCCAGCAGGATGCCGACGAGCACAGTCATGGGGATTGTGAGGATGAGCGTAGTCGGCAGCGTGTAGAAGAAAACGTCAGCCACGGCCTGCAGCGACGCCGAACCGCGCACCAACAACTCAAGGATGTGCCCCAGGTCGCGCATGAACAGCACAAACGTGAAAAGCACGCCGCCCAGCAGGGCATGCGACAGCACTTCGCGCAGAATATATCTCGTTAGAATCCGCACAATGTCAGCGCCGCCTCTTGCATCCGTACCAGTTTAGTAATTTGACGCCGTGGACGTCGTCTGAGGTTCGCAAAATCTTCGATATCCAGTTTATTGGACCGCCCCGTCGCCCACGACAAAGCGGTAGCCCACGCCGCGCACCGTCAGCAGGTGCTTCGGCTTCACAGGGTCGTCCTCCAGGTAGCGGCGTAAACGCACAATGAAGTTGT
>Ga0206887_10081_pt1 | contig 22222 bp, 22 predicted proteins | sample Alteio_BWOrgHeat_89_FD_153248 | JGI IMG/M metagenome (GOLD analysis project Ga0206887, IMG submission 153248) | Enriched cells from forest soil in Barre Woods Harvard Forest LTER site, Petersham, Massachusetts, United States - Alteio_BWOrgHeat_Nextera3 ...
GTTTCCGTGATCTTCTTTCTAAAATCTATTATTTCTTCAAAAAAGCTCTGGATTTCTAATTGAACAGCTTTAGAATTTCCTGCGCTTATTTTTGCACTTTCATATTGCGCAGTTACATCTTCATTAGTTTTCTTAATAGAAAGTAGTATCTGATCTGTTTCAGTCTTGACTTGTGCCGAATCGTTTCGCGTCTGTGCTGAACTCGCAACATCACCTTCTACTTGCGTTTTATATGTTTCAATATCTTTAAGGTTAGTTTCTGCTTTTTCTTTTAACTCTGCTATTTTCTTTTCTACGCGCATCGCTTTCTTCGCAGCAGAAACACTCGAGGAAATTTCTTCCTCTATTTGTTTTAATCTATTACTTTCTCTGATATAATCAAATTGCGAACTCGATAGTGTAATGAGCCTATCACTCCAAAGTTGGACCATTAAATTCTCAACATGAGTGGTTATTAAAGTTACTACATCACCCCCTTCAATTGCAGTTTCTATATCTTTTACTATCTTGTTAAAACTAGCGCTTAGATTCTGCTGGATTGTTATTGGTGCGAACCTAAATTTATCTTCGGTAATTATAGATTTTAGAATTTCTCTCGAGCTTTTAATATTACCAATTGTTACATTAAGAGGTACTAAAAGCTCTTCCATGCCTTCAGAGAAAGCTAATAGTTTAGACTCTACTTCTAAAAGCTTTTCATCCGTAACTGATTCAAGTATTACCCAAAGTTCTTCTGGTCTCATTTTGTGTCTTTATATAAAATATAGGTGCCTATAATCTGGACGTTAATATACGGAATAAATTAGGACTTTACAATAATTTCTCCTGTCCCCTCTTCTTCTTTTTCTCTTTGGGCTTTTTGAATTGCAATGTGCCGCATGTTATGAGAATGATAAGGTTATTTCCGAAGTAGATGTTATTCATAGGTACAAAGATAAGGAGTTTTGAGCAAGGCTATGATGATGGATGAAGCATGAAAGATGAAAAGCGAAATTACAGAAACTTCAGGATAAAGGTTAAATTAAAACGTGTAGTTACGAAGGTTAATAATTATCTTCCTCTTGGTGATCTGCGATTGTAGGAATGAACGTAAGTCCCATTCTTCTTACGGTAGCTTTTTACATGGACAGTTTTTTTTCGTGAACTGGAAGTGTGCGAACGAGAAGAATGTGATCTGGTAGAGCTATGGTACCCTTTACTAGCAAAACCAAGAGAAGGTGTAAAGAGAGAAAGTGTAAGAATCAAAACCAATAACTTTTTCATTTTCATAATATACTCCCAATGGCTTAGTAAAACAACGAAATATAAAATATGAGCAAATTCTTAAAATCCGCCTTCAAAACCACACTATTTGAGGCAGATATTAAGAAAGTGCTCTTTGTTATGGATAATGCGTTTCGAAGACACAAATGTGACATTTAAAAAACATCTATTATTAGGTAAACCTTAGCTTCAAATTATTGAGAGCATTTCCAATTAACAAGTAGGTAGATTTTCGTCAAGCCATTTCTGGTTTGTAGTATTACCCCGTAATGAGGCTGGATTAATTAAAGGAATAATAGAAAAACTTACGTGCTCTTTAACCCCGCTATTTTCAATCATTTCGTTTATAATATCAAAAAGTCTTTTTTGAGTTATTTGAAGGCTAATTGCATAGGCTGATTCTGATAACCTGATGCCAAGTTTTTTATCAATGTAATTGTATTTAAGATAACCAAAAATAGTATCTCTAAGCTTGTCAGTCATTTTTTTGATTGATCTATTGTCAATCCCCTCCTTGATTTGACTTTTCTTTATATTTACATCGTAAGCTACTATAACCACTTTCTTCGGTACAGACATTTTGGTAGCTTTCGCTATTGCAGTAGTTTTACCAGAGAAAGCAGGTTTTAATATGTCTTTTATAAATCTCCCGTTGGCGTTATCCATATATTTTGGTGCTACAAATATAATCAATTCATTACTGGATGAATCTTGCAAAGTCAATTAACTTTACCAAGCCATCACTTCCACTGAACCACAGTTCACTTTCCGGGGGAAGTAAAATTTATTTTCCTATGATTGCAACCTTACCAGCTTCAACAGGATAACCCCAAGGGTTATTCACCAAAACATAATAGATACCTTTTGCTAAAGTAGAAATGTCTATTGACAATGTTGCATGGTCGAGTGTCATCCCAGACAACACAACTCTACCCATAATATCAATAATCTGAAATTTTGAAGGAGTTTCACCCGAAACTAAATTCAATATGTTGCTGGCAGGGTCGGGATAGATACGGTGATTATAAGATAATTTGCCGCCTCCAGCGTCTACAACTGTGTTGCTTCCAATTGTCAAAACTTCTGTTGTACTTAAATAAGTAGTTTGTGCTTGCTGACCATCCATTGTAAATATTTTATTTCCGATTACATTCGAACCTAAATAATATCTTGCGGTGAATGTGCCATCAGTCGGGAATAAAGACCATGTTCTTGATTGTGGATCGTATACTTCTGTTGTTGAAATATCTCCACCGCCATCTTTCTCTCCACCCATTATATAAATCTTTCCATTTATTTCATTCGCCGCAAAATATTGTCGTGGCGTTTTCATTCCGTTTGTCAGAGGGATAGACCATACATTAGTTTGTGGATCATAGACCTGCACGTCGCAATGACATGAAGGATCTAAAGGATAACCAACAACATAAATCTTTCCATCTATCACAAATGATTTTGGTGTTATCAAAATATGAAATGAATCATTAGTAACTTGTGGTGTACTCCAAATCCGAGAATTTAAATTGAATACTTCAACAGTACTCACAAACCAAAGAGGACCTGCATTTCCACCAATCATATAAATATTATCACCTATGGCAGAACATGCCACATTATATCTATCTGTAAAATGCGTTCCTTCAAGAGGTAGTACAACAGACCACTCATTATTAGATGGGTCAAAAACCCAAATCGAATCTGCAAAATCTATATTGTTTTCCACTCCGCCTATTACATAAATTTTACCACCAACTTCCACAGCAGAATGAGAAAAATGCCTCGTAAAATCGCCTTGTGCTGCTACCGTGCTCCATGAATCTACAGAAGGATCGTAGACTTGAATATCATTAAGAAGCCAGTCTTTTCCTTCACCACCTATTACATAGATTTTATCATTAACAAGCGTTGAAGTTGCTCCGTAACGGGCAATAAACCCAGTATTAGAGAACTGTGACCACAAAGATTGTCCTTGTGCTTCTGAAAATATCAGAAGCACAAGAAACATTTTTACTATAATTATTTTTTTTTGCATTAATTTTATTCCCCTGTACCGCAAGGTATTTGGAAACATGTTCCTATTGTCCAGTCTCTCATATTTGTTGGTGCTGTACCGCCGGGACAATCAGGTGTTCCATAAAGATTGTGTACGCAATTGACTCTATCAATATGTGCATTAATCCCTACTCCTGTCAAACATAATTCACATTTCATTACACAATAGGAACTATCAGTATTATGACAACCAACAAAATGTTTATGATTGCCACTTCCTGAATCTATTTTCATACATGAGGGCATTCGTAATTCTAAGTGCTGATACGCATACGAGCCACTACATGGTGGTACCTGATTAGGATTAAGATGTGCGATTACATCGTTATTAACACCATCTGAAACATAATCTAAAAGATCCTGTGTCGTGTAATCAGAGGCACAGCCCCCAACAGAATCTATTGATGTTATTGTCGCTTGAACAGTTGTCTCTGTCGGAATCGGCCAACCAGGTATCCTTCGCCAACAATAGCATACATACATCGTACAACCACTTGGCAGTATAATTTCAACAGGACATGCTGCACATATATTCCACGCTGTGCTATATGGTGCAATGTCATGCGAACACGAATCACATTGCGCTTTTGCCTGATTAACAAATAGAGTTAAGGCTAATAGAATTCCTAATACAAGGGAAAACAAACGGTGTATGGTTTTCATATTTTTATTTTTTATAGGATAAATACAGTAAGAAAACAAGTCATTAACATTTTGCAATTAAATTGCTAATTTGATGTGTGACATCAAATGACTTTTCGGCAAATATACGCATTTTTGTAAGATGGATAGCCGGAAAGCCATTGGTATTAATATACGCCGTTTCCGGAAGGATATTGAGTGGACACAAGAGAAACTTGCAGTCAGACTTAAAATCAGCAATGAATTTATTTCCAGACTTGAAAATGGCACAGAATATCCTTCAATTCGACTCTTGGAAAAGATGGCAGTTATTATGAAAAGAAAATTATTTGAATTCTTTATCGAGCGGTGAACCACGACTTTCCTCATTATTCCAATTACTTGCCACAGAGGGAAACGCATAAAAGGTCAGCGGGAAGCAGCTCAGGGATGGTTTGAACGGTATTTGCTATACACTCGGTCAATTGCATTCCAATGGAAACCCCTGATGATACTGATATTTTTGAGACTACTTATCATCTGCGGGGACTGCTACTTCTTCAATATTAATCCAAGGATGGCACAGTAAATCAGTCAGATCGATGATTTTTCCGGTAGCATTATCTTTTACCTGTATAAGATGTTTTGCTTGCGGGATAAGGTCCAGCGTTTCAAAATAGGAAGTATCGCCATAAGAATATACATTCCCATTGCCGTAAAAAATCTTATATCGTTTGTTTGGCCGCAGAGCGATCATAGCAGAGCAAATAATAATTTGAGACAGGGGAAGATGCAAAAAAAAACCGCTCCTGTACCGCTGCTTTGTGAAAACTGCTAAGAGGCGTTGGAATTTATCTGGCTGTGATAAGACACCCTTTATGACTACATCGTTCCGTGAAGGGGGAAGGGCATGAACTGCGCCTTCCCCAATTTTATAAAGTACATTTTTAATTTTTCACTATCTTTTTGGTGACCACAGAATTCGGCGATGAGAACCTGATGTAATAGGTACCGGGATTAAGTTTTGAAAGATCCAGAGAAAAGCCGGGACTATCCGGTTTATGCAATTTCATTACCGTTTCACCCATCACATTTATCACATTAACTTCCGTCACCGTTGCAGGAACAGCATCCAGATTAATAATATTATTGGCTGGATTCGGAAAGAGAGTAGGTTCGATCTCAGGCGCAACGCTATGCACCCCTGAGGATTCCGTATATTTTATCACCCATGCATCCGAGGATGAAGGTCCGTGAAATCCCTTTACATAATCGCCGTTAGACTCGGTGTAACCGGCCTCCAGAAGCGCTCCGTCAGTTGTTTGAATAATAGCAAGCGCCTCATCTCCCTCGGGACTTCCAAAACAACGCCCCCATTGAACATTCCCTTGCGGATCCAGTTTTACAGTCCAGAAATCTGCGATACCATCATTCCCGAGCGCCACAGGATCATCGTTTGTGTTTGTTTCCCCGCCAACTGCAAAACCTCCATCATTCGTTCGGATGATAGCATTTAACACATCGTCGCCGTTTCCGCCAATACATTTTTTCCAGATGATATCGCCTGAAGCACTAAGCTTTGCAACCCATCCGTCAGTCACTCCGAACTCATTCTTTCCTGAAACATCGCCATCTTTGGATTCGACAGTTCCGCATACAACCAATCCGCTGTCGGAAGTTTGAATAATACCACCGGCCTTATCGCTTCTGGAACCTCCGAGGCATTTCTGCCAGATGATCGTGCCGGTAGAATTGATCTTTACCACCCAGATATCATTAAACCCAAGTCCGGGATTATGCAGCCCTTTTACATCACCATTGCTTGAGGCTGTAGTGCCGGCAAATACATACCCACCGTCATAGGTTTGCAGGATTGATACCGCAACATCCACATCATTGCCGCCATAGATTTTTTGCCACTCAAGATCACCGTTGGAATTCAATTTGGCTACAAATACATCTCCTCCTGCACCATGCGTGGAAATAGAATCCGTTGATCCTGCTAAGATAAAACCGCCATCGGCAGTTTCCACAATGGAATTCGCTTTTTCATAGGCCTTCGTCCCAAAACATTTTTGCCAGAGCAATTTTCCGGCGGAGTCAAGTTTGACAACCCATGCATCAGGATTGTTATAACCATGATTTCCTGTCACATCTCCGTCATTCGATTCCGTATATCCTGCGGCCACAAAGCCGCCATCGGATGTTTGCACTACTGAGTTAAAGACATCTCTGTATGTACCTCCCAGGCATTTTTCCCATTCAAGATTCCCTGAGGCGCTTAGCTTAACGATCCATCCATCGCCCCACTGTGTATCATGAATCCCGGTGACATCACCATCCTTGGACATAGTCCATCCTGCCATGACGAATCCGCCGTCGCGCGCTTGAATAATAGAATAACCAATATCCTGATCGGTACCACCGAGGCACTTTTGCCATATAGCTTTTGAATAGAACTGCGCAGAAACATCGCCGGTAAAAAAAAATAATGAAACAGCTAATAGGAAATATCTCATAAAAAAATGTGGAATGAAGTACTGCAACCCGCTCAGGAAAATATTCAGTTTTACACTTTGAGCATATACAAACCCCGTAACGATTCATATTGTCCCTCGATGTATATTTCCGAACCGATAATTCCGCAATCAACGTAATCTATTAATACCAAATCATAGTTCAGTCATTCCACGTACAAATATCTTTCGAAATGCTCAGAGGAGGAGCATGTCAATATTCAAGCTACCACATAAAACTCATTGAAATGCATCCGCCAAAGGTTGTTTGCGGCGAAGTGCTGCGGGAGCTTCGTCGGCGGTATAGACAAACCTACCACGTAAAACTCAGGGAAGCATTAATATTAAAAGCAGCTTGGGGCGAAGAATTTCGAGAGAAAAGCTGGTCGGTGCGGAGGAAAAATTCGAGCGCAAAAGGAGAACTGAACGAATATCCGATGCCTGCCGCTTCCGAAGTAATTCCGCCCTGTGAGCTTGCTCCGAGAAGAACCTCGGCATATGGAATGAATGAGCCGAACTCTGTAAAGGCATAACGGTATCCTGCTCCGAGTGAGAATAGAGGATTCGTAAGTTGTCCCGGGACTTGTAAAAATTCGCCAATAGTATTGTGGTATGTTTGTCCTCCTACGGTCAAAACTGTGTCATGGAGTGTGACTTTATTTGCAGTATATTTTTGGATAAATACATTCCGGCGTACTTCAAAGACGAGTGATGAAACGGAATTTAAATGATAACGAAGACCGGTTGAGCCATAGAAAAGATTTGCCATCGAAAAAGTTGAGTGAACCGGTGGCAAACCGCCGGAAATAAAAAGCGAAAACTTTTTTTCGTCATTCGTCAACCGTCGGCCATCATTCGTCTCAACGGGCGGTTGCGCTTTTGTTTGTTCTTGCGCTGATGGTTGTATGCTCTTTGTCTTTTGCTGATCGTCTTTTATTTGCTTCGTTTCGTTTATTTTCTGCAGCGGTTGATCGGCACTGAGTTGGATTTCATGGTTAGCAGGTTGTTCTTTCGTAGGTTCTATAGTTTCTAAATAACTTATCGGACCTCCGTTTACTGCACGGTGCTCTTCCAAAGGAACAGAATAATCGGCAACCAACGATTGATGACCAACGGTTGATGAAGGACGATTCTCGACTCTCTGCAACCCAAATATTTCAGGAAAAAGAAGAATCGAAAATGCAACCAACAGAGGGGCGCTTGCGAAGGCGAAAAGCCAAAACGGAATCGGTAACAATCTGCGTGACCGCTTTTCGTGCAGTACAAGCGTGCGAATTTCTTCGAATGACGGCTCGGCCTCGCGGCTGCGAAGTGCTTCTATTGCCTGATGATAATTATTAAAGTGCATAATCTCCTGCCTTCCTCAGTGCCGGAACGAACTGTTCAGTTCGTTTTGTAGCGATATTCATTTTTAAATCTTTTTTAATACCCAGATGATCTTGCAGCATTTCGCGTCCGCGCTTAATGCGGCTTTTGACTCCGCTCAAAGTACCGCCCTGAATGACGCGTATCTCTTCGAGCGGAAGATCGGCAACATCAGCAAGAACGATCGCTTCCTTCATTTTTTCCGGAAGCTTATCCAGTGCCTGCATTACAATGGCGATCTCCGCCGCCTGATCGGGCCGCGGAGCCGAATCTTCGCGGGCTTCGGCAATTTCTTGATTGTAAGTCATGCGAAAACGTTCGCGGTAGCGTTTGCGTTTATGAAGCCGCGAAGCGATCTTGAAAAGAAATCCGGCAAAATGATCCTGCGATTTCATCTTCTCAAATTGTTCGAGCGCGACGAGAACAGTGTCGCTTGCGAGGTCTTTCGCTTCTTCGGAATTTCCCGTTATCGCAAATGTATAGCGCGAAAGCCTCGGGTATACCGGCTCTAGTAATCTTAAGAATTCTTCTTTGGAACGTTGTTTCATTATGGGACAACAAACCGGTATCGCACAACTTGCGGTCCGTATGGCGTCGTCAGAAAATGCTCATACTGCCCGCCGATGGGCGGCAATCCGTCTGTCTTAGAATGCCCGACTAAATAGACGTAGATCACCTGCCCACTTTCGAACGAAAACGGTTTTCGTTCGATCACATCAGCGGAGACCGTATCCATAAAAATTCCATTTATGATATGCGGCACTTGAAACGATGTATGAAATAAAGAGTCATTTACATGCTCGCCGAGCCAGGCATCGATCGTCAGATTAGTCGTTTCACGGCAAGCCGAATTCGGATACAGCGCGCTATCGAGTGAGCTGTAGACATACATATTATCCGGAATCTGGTTGCCTGAAAAGCCGCACGTCATTATGAGCTTTATCGGCGTTCTCGCCGTGTCGTATGTGATAATCGTCGTATCGAAAGAACGAACAATCGTATCTTTATTGCCATCGGGTTTTATTTTAATTAGGGTATCGATAATATGGACGAGTTTCGTGATGCTTACCGAATACACCGGGGAGAAAATTTCGAAAATAATCGAATCGGTCGATTCGGCAACGAGATACGCGTCGTTGATAATATCATTTCCCGCGCCGATCAAATGATGTACGGGATAGATCATCGAATCGAATCCAGGCTTCCAGAAAATGATATTATAGACTCCGGCGGGAATATTATCGATACGGAAATTCCCGAGTGAATCGGCATCGGCATGAAATTGTGTTGCCTGTAATTTGACATGAATGCCAAACGGATTAACAGTCTGAGCCGAGGTAACAGCATACGCTTTGACCGTGCCGCTCAATGAACCTGATCCGGAAGAAGTGAGAGGATTAGATGAGCTTTTGCAGCCTGAGAGCAGGATGAATACCAGAAGAACAAATAAAAAATCTTTTTTTTGGGTCATTTGGATAACAACGGGAAACCGGATTCACGATCCGGTTTCCCTCATGCATATAATGTTTATTACCAATGCAAAGTTACAATTATTCTTTCACAATCTTTTTTGTCGTCACCCCATCCTGGGAAACGATCCGAAGATAATATGCACCGGATTGGAGCTGAGAAATGTTGATCCGGAAATTATCTGTAAGCGGGGGAGCAATGTGCATCATCGTTTCTCCAAGCAGGTTAATAATATCCATGTTCACAATTGTTCCAGGTATGTTCTGAAGTTCAATAGTGCTTGTCGCGGGATTTGGTGCAATCATGATTCGGGCAAGCGCTGCATCTTCTCTGACTACCCCCTGCTGTGGGAATGCCTTATTCGGCGGGGCATTGGTATAATCGAAATTTAAACCACCACATAATATACGATTAGAATATAGTGTTTGTGAAATACTTGCACCGCTATCATAGGTAATAAGATCCCCCGCTCCGCCATTAAGTGATGATCCTCTCTTCATATAAATTACTAATCCCTCACCTTGTCCCGGAGGAAAGGTCAGACTTGCCCCTGACTCAAGATATAAAGTGTCCCCTTGTCCGGCGAATGTAACGTTAACTCCGGGGTTGATCCAATAGGCATTTCCATGATACTGATTCGCAATATCTGTGTCTCTATCTATAACGACTGTTCGGTGTGATATAGATGGGTAAACACAACCATAAACTACAATTTGTGTTGTAAGAGTTGTAGAACATCCGTTCGAAATTGTCACAGTGACAGTTTTTGTTCCTGTGAAAGAGTATGTAATCCTCTTATAAAGAAAAGTATCAATATTATTAAACACGGAGTCGACTGCCGAAGAGGGGGAAGCTCCATCTCCAAAATTCCACGTGACCTTAAAATGCTGAGTGGTATCAGCAAGATCGCCGGAAGACAGCGTAAGATCAATCGGCATACCGACGATAGGTGTTGCCGATGATGAATATGTAATACGAATTGTCGGTGCTTTATGAATAATAATATCCAGTCCATTATCGGCACTTGCCGTATAAGGATATGCGCCGGTGATACGAATACGATAATGGATCGAGCTGGGAATTCCGGTAGGAACCATCGAGGCAAGGGTGAATGCGCCATCGGCAGTATCTTTGATCGATCCTAAATTATTAAATGTATTGGCAAAACTCCCACCTGCATCCGAAAGCTGGATAGTGAAGGCATTGTTTTTATTTTGAGACCAATTTCCGGAAGCAGTAAAAGTAACCGAAATTGAATCTCCCTCGCAGAAACTTGTCCCCGAGACGGAGTTGATCGTAATAGCCTGCGCCGAAAGGAATCTTGGCAGAACCAACAGCACAAAAGCGCAGAAAAGAGTAAAACGGATTGCGATTGTTTTCATAGATCCAAAATAATTGCTGTAATGATTAAAACGTTTCGATCTGACATGCCATTCAGATATAATATGACCTAAGGGTGACCGAAAGTTTCAAAAGAAGATGATACCAGTCCGCGAAATACATGTTAAAAATGAACGCAGGTTTTTTTAGCATGCATCTGTAACTTCATTATACAGATTGTGTTTATGTTCTATGAAAAGAATTATTCCCCTTATAGTAGCGGCTCTCTGCATATCTGATCTTGCTTTTGCGCAGCACTGGCAAAAATTAACGACTCCGTGGACTCCTGAATACATGTATTACCAGGTTCCTTACTTTCTCAATTCGGATATCGGTTTCGTCTTCGTTACCACAAACCGTTATTCGGCAAGCGTGCTAACGCTGGGTAATCCGCATGGCATCAGCACGGGGCGTATTTTTCGAACGACCAATGGTGGCGCGTCATGGACACGTATCCATCCGTTCGACAGCACGGAGGTTTCCATCCAACAGCTTTGCTTTACGAGCCTATCGCATGGGTTTGCGTTGATCGATTCCACATCGGCTAACGGACTGATTACCGGAATAATCTATGAAACATCCGATACGGGTAATTCCTGGAAAAGAATTACTGCACCGGATTTCAGTGCCTATTCCGTCTATAGCGCAGGCGATAAGATCTTTGCCACAGGGGCCGAACCAAGTGTCCTCGATTTTTTTGCTTTTCCGACAATCGGATTATTTCCCTACCAGATACCCGGAAAATTATTTGTCTCCGGAGATGACGGCAGGAGCTGGACTGCTGTTGCCGAAGTACCTGGTACAGATGTCGGACAAGTGATGGGAAATCGCGACAGTCTGGTTTATTGTATGAGCACGGATTACCTTGGTACCTTCCTTACCTCTTCCCGTGATCTGGGAGCACATTGGGCCGTCACTCCGCTCGACCCATTTAGTAGCGGCGGCGTGTTTCCGGTTCTTGTCGAAATGTCTATCGAACCCTCTCCCTATTCCTGCGATGTTGCACGTGCATGGGTAACCGATTCCGAAAGTCTTGCTGATGTTATTTCGATCTATACCGGAAACCTAAGCACTCCTAAGGTTTCATGGAAGAAGATCGTTACTCAGGAATTGGGAGGATGGATTGCCGGGACAGATTGTGCCAGATATTATTCCAATGCAAATTCTTTGCCGAACCTCGATACAGGATTATACCGTCTGACTGGCAATACAATCGCCGCAGTCGGAAATACAAATCTGCTGGAAATAGACGATGATGATTATGCAAATATTTCTGTCGTCGGGCATGGTGCCGTGGTTTATGTGGGAAACCCGAATCAGAACTCTTTTATCTTAAAAACTACCGATGGCGGGGATGGCGCACTTTCCGAAGCTGCACTTGCTCCGCAATTTTCACTTGCATATTCTCTATCCGGCGGAAGAACTGATTCGCTGATCGCTTGTACGAGCGGCACAGTAACTGTTATTGATCATAATAACTCCTGTTCCCACACATTATTCTCCGGTTTTTCTATCACCGGTTTAGATTCTTCAGAATACTCTATCACGCGCACCCATCACTTGCTTTGTGACAATTTACCTGATACCACATCTATTACCGTTATGCCACTGGTGGCAAATCTTCGGAATATTCATGTGGTCGAACATTTTACTGATGATGAGTTCAATACTGTCGATACCGGCTTTACGTTTATCCTGAATTCAGTACCGAAAACTCCTATTGCCATGTACCTCAAAGCTGAAGAGTTAACACCGGCATCGGGAGATACCATTACTATTCCTGTCTATCTTTCCGGGGTTGCAACGTTCACCGGAGCTGATATTACTCTTCCCTTCACCTTAGATACGAATCGTATGCGAGTCATAGGTTTTTTCCCGGCACTAAGCGGAGTATCTGTGGCAAATCAGTCATACGAACAAGGGACCGAAACGATCCGGCTGCAAACAACACAGTTCACGGTTTCGGGCGAAGTGCTGCTCGGTAAACTGCGGTGTATCGTTTATCTCAGCGATACAATAACAAGCTCAGTTAAGCTTTCAGGAGGCAGTTTCTCAGGACAAGGTCCCGGGTGTACTCTTCTATCGGTAGGTTCGGGTAGTATGGATTTTTCCATATCAGGCTGCGGAGCAAAAACAATTTCCGAATTTCTGAGGAACGACGAATTACCTGCCTTCACTATTCATCCAAATCCAGCATCTATGAGTTTTCAGGTTTTGGCGCAACATTTGCATCTTCCATGTACCTATGAACTCAGTGATGCTCTTGGTACCACAAGAAAAAAATGGACAAGTGCCCAGAGTTCAATGCAGATCGATATTTCCGATCTCCCTGCCGGCAACTATTACTTACTTATGCATGCAGAAGGATTTTTCACCACAAAGCATATCGTTGTCACGAAATAAGCACAGATACTCTTCGTTTACGAACGCTTGCAAATCTACTTCAAAAATTGCTTGTAAATCCGATACTTCAACAAAACACATATCCCTCCTCCCACTATAGAATCCCGTATTATCCGGACTAAAATAAAACTCGTGATTGGAAAAAAAAAGTGTTACTTTTTGCAATTTGGCGTGTTCTTTCAATATGATGAAAAAAATTAATTCTGCTGCAATTCAGCATTGCTTCCTGATAATCGTACTTATACTTTCTATAAGTAGTGTTCGTGCTCAGTGGGTAAAAACCGACATTCCTTTAGATGCTCATGCATCTTCTTTCGTGATCAGCGGCACTACTTTTTTTGCAGGTACTGATAAGGGCGTTTTTCGCTCCACTGATAATGGAAGCAGTTGGCAAGTAGTCAATACGGGTTTAACGCCTACGATTGTCCATGCTCTTGCAGTCAATGGTTCGACTCTCTTTGCAGGTCTTAGTGACCAATTGGGCGATGGCACCGTTTGTATTTCAAGCAACAACGGATCAAACTGGTCTTCTACCAACACTATAAGCACAGCCGTCATGTGCTTCGCTATCGATGGTGCGAATGTCTTTGCAGGAACCAGCACCGGCAGCGGCGTATTTCGGTCGACCAATAATGGCAAGAACTGGAAAAGCGTCAATGTGGATATGCAAGGACCGAATCTTCAGGCTTTCGCTGGAAGTGGTGCGAACATATTCGCAGGAACCGATCAAGGTATTTTTCTTTCGACAAACAACGGAGTAAATTGGAAAGCTATTAATACCGGATTAACGGACAGGTATATTTATTCGATGGCTGCCGAAGGGACGAATATCCTTGCAGGAACAACATTCTACGGCGTTTTCCTTTCAACCAATAACGGCACCAACTGGAACCCTATAAATAACGGATTGAAAGGCTTTGAGAAAATTTCTATCAGTGCCCTAGCAGTCAGCGGCACAAATTTTTTCGTTGGGACCGATAGCGGCATTTTTCTGTCAACCGATAGCGGTGCAAATTGGGTAGCCGCCAACATAGGTTTAACGAATGATACCGTTATTGCCATTGGAGTAGTCGGCTCAAACCTGTTTGCAGGGACTAATGAGGGCACGTGGATGCGTCCACTTTCTGAAATGATCTCAACCGCATCTGTCGCACCAACCGGACAATCGGCGACATTTACCATGGAACAAAATTATCCAAACCCTTTTAAAGTTCATACTCTGATTCATTATACAACTTCTGTACACGAGCCTGTTCGAATAACATTATCCAACCTTCTCGGCGAAGAACTTCAAATTCTTCTTGCTGAAGATGTCGATGCAGGTGTTCACGATCTGGACATCAATACTAACGATCTTACGAGCGGACTATATGTAATAACAATGAGAGCCGGAGGCATCAGCAAATCGCAGAATATTATTATTCAGAAGTAATAAAGAAACCTAGAGGTTTAAAATAAAAAATCCCATCTGGTAACGACGGGATTTTCATTCATTTTGTCGTCTTGCTGCCCATTTGAATGCCAAGTTTTTCATATTGAATATCATTCGGCTCCCACAATTCAATCTTGTTTTCTTCAGTATCCATGATGTGAGCAAATTTCCCGTAATCAAATGTTTGAATGCTGTCTGTTACTGTCACTCCCTCTTTTTTTAGTTCAGCAATTAGCGTTTCCAAATTTTCAACGCGGTAGTTTATCATAAAATCTTTTGTTGATGGTGCAAAATATTGTGTCTTTTCAGAAAACGGACTCCATTGTAAAAAACCTTTTTTGCTTGAGTCAGCCCCTTGCCTCCATTCAAAGACTGCACCATATTGATTCGTATTGACTCCGAGGTGAACTTGATACCACTCTCTGATTTTTTTCGGATCCTTGCATTTGAAAAAAATCCCGCCAATTCCAGTTACTCTTTTCATTTTGCCGTTATCATCAGCATTGCTCGTTGTAATTGATTTAAAAGCAAAACCAAAAAAGAATGATGCGGCTAATGCAAAAACAAGTACTGTATTTTTTTTCATAAGTTGCAATTAGTTTAAGATTTTGCTGTATTCCACCTATTTTGCTTCTGGCAAGTGCATTATTTATTTCAGGATGTAGCTCTGAAGCTTGGCTGCGTTAACCAAGAAATAATTTTTATTCTGATCGTAGCCATAATCATCTTCCTTTATCTGACCTACATGAGGAGCAAAATACTGCTTACGTATTGAGGATGTATCAAGTACCCCGGCTTGTCCTGAGATGTAGAGATCATCAATATGTACAACAGAGGAGAAAGAACCTGCGGGAACAGTAATCTGCTCACTATTGGATCGCAAAACTAAGACTTCTCGCTGAATAGATCCGCTGATAGTTGTATCCATCACAACATAACTTTCTCCTACATTCAACGGATAATGCAATGCGCGAATAGCCTTCCCTCTGCTAACAGTAATTAAGTCCGGACCACTATAAAATTCTAAATTGGTATCTGGATTCATCTGTGTCAATTTGTATGCTGTCATCCCTTGGTAGGTAGTGCTGCCTACAATGTTCACGGTATCGAAATATGTGCCTTTTACCGTTCCGTCACTTCGATATTCAGTTATGCCTAAAACCCACTGGTTTCCTACGCTCAGCGGAAGAATATCCTGGATTCCGACTGAAGTGATCGCAGGACCCGAACTGCCGGATTTACACCCCGCAGAAATTATAAAAAGCAACAAGAAGAATATACTTGCTGAAGAACACATTTTATTTCTCATAACCAAAGAGAGAATTAAAACGTTAATTCAAACTTAGTCCCCTAAGCTTCGTTACAAATATACATAGATATTAGAAGTCACATCTCTCCTCTCAAATTTAAAGTATCAGTAATAATAAATATTTCGGAAATAGTTTAAAATAAAAATCCCATCGCATAACGATGGGATAGGATTGAAAACATTCATAAAAACATCTAACTCTTGCCCTGTTAAGAAAATGCCGTATCCTGAATAGAATTCCCTACTCTACTTATAAAGCAGCAGACTTTTCACAATTCAGATTATGAGAATATTCCTATTTCGGAATATAGATATCGAAGGTAGCGCCTTTATTGATTTCTCCGCTTGCCGTGATAACGCCCAGGTGATTTTCGACAATCCGCTTGACAATGGAAAGACCGATGCCGGTGCCGCTATATTGATCTTTCGTATGCAGCCGCTGAAAGACTTCAAAAATCTTTTCACGGTATTTAGGCTCGAAGCCGATGCCATTATCAGAAATCGAGATATGACAATAGTTCTGATCTGCAAAAAGATTTTGGTTTTGAAATTCTTTCCCTGACGCCACTTCACTTTTAATTGTTATATGAGGAGGGAGACATGGTTGGGAAAATTTTAACGAATTACCAATGAGATTAAATAATAACTGACGGAATTGAAATGGAAGTGCACTGATGTCGCATAAATCGGAAGTTTCAATCGTTGCATGTTTTTCTTTTAACTCTTCGCTCAGATCCTCCTTAATTTCGTCAATAACCTGATTTAAATGGATATTTTCAAATTTCTGCCCATTCGTATTCGACCGTGAATATGTGAGCAAATCCTGAATAAGGGTCTGCATGCGTTCGGCAGCAACGTTCATTCTTTGAAACATCAATTGTCCTTCTTCGGATAAATGATGGTGATCTTTTTCAAGGATTAGATTGGAAAAAGTGCGGATCTTTCGTAACGGCTCTTGCAAATCGTGTGAAGCAACATAGCTGAACGATGCCAGTTCTGCATTGCTTTTTGCAAGTTGCTCGTTTTTTTGCCGGAGTATTTTTTCCTGTTTTTTCTTCTCACTGAGATCGGTGACGATCATTCCAATAGTCGGCAGAGAAGGATAAAGCGAAGTAAGGGAAATATAGACCGGTATGATCTTGTTGCGAACCGATAAATTGATCTCTCCCTTTACCTGACCGGCTAATCCCTTCTTGAAAAATTCATTAAACTGCTCTGTAGATGAACTATGAATGAATTGAAAAATCGAACTGCCGATTACTTGCTGATATGGCAGATTCAGCAGGTTGAGTAAATAATTGTTTGTATAGACGATCAACCCATCTTCCGAGAGATTTAATGCACCTTCATTAAAATTTTCTACCAGAATGCGGTATGCATAATCGCCGCTTTCAAGCGTAAAAATCTCCGATTTGTTGTTTTTATTGAGGGCAAATGCATCAACTTCACCGGCTCTGATAGCTTCAATTAGTTGATCGGACTCGGCAAGCCGGTTTTCCAACTCCTCAATTTTTCTTAATAGATCTTCTGTCGAACGTATTCCCATTGTTATTCTTTCACTGTAATACCCAGACCTTTCATGACTTTTTCCGTATCGGAAAAATTTCCGATCAGGATTTTTCTGGGAAGAGGCAATTGCTTTATGAGGGAAGGGCTAAAAACAATTTGCTGTTCACTTGCTGCCTTGGGATTTTTATATAGGTCAATAATTTCAAGTTCAAAAGCTCCCTGCAAATACCGGTCACAGAGCCGTCGAATATTTTCGATTGCTACCATGGATTTGGCTGACATGCCGGAGACAAAGAGCTGCAAAACGAGCTTTTCTACTTCAATACTTTTATCGTCCGTTTCTTTTTTCATGCCATGGCACTCTATTGAGAAAGGGGGCGGATATTTAGTCCAACGAGCACACGCTCTTCATTCGAAAGATCGCCGATGATCTTGCGGATCGGCTGGGGCACCTTCCGTACCAATGTTGGGATGGCAAAAATCTGATCGCCTTCGGCCAATTGAGGATTTTTAAGCAAGTCGATCACTTCGATGGAATATTGACCTTCCAAATGATCTTTGCAATATTTGGTGATATTTTTCAGTGCCATTACCGATTTAGGCGTCTGTCCTGCAATGTATAATCTTAATTCATATTGTTTACCTTTTGCCATAGTAGCGTTTCCGGGGAGATTATGAGTTTTCAATCGAATGCAGCAATCGAATTCCTTTGCTGCCTATTGTAAAATGCTGAGTTTCCGTTTCATGTCCCATACCCCTCGATTTCACGATGCGCAGACCGCGAATACGCTGCTCATTATGTTTTTCATTTTCCAAATTGATCCAGATATCGGCAAGCGAGGAGATTGCATTCACCGTAGAATCCTTTTCATCGGAAGAAGAATCATGTGTAAGAGAAGTAAAAAAAGCATTAATATTCCTGGTTTTCAGCATGTCAATTAATCGCACTAACATATCGCGTACTTCGCTAATACTTCCGATACTCAGCAAACTACTGATCGGATCGACAATGACGGTTTTAGGACGATGCTGCTCAATAAGTTTGTTAAGAATCAGAAGATGCATTTCCAACCCTTGAAGAGAAGGACGAGATGAGTGTATCGTCAGTACTTTCGATTTTACAAAAGGACTGAGATGTATTCCCACAGATTGCATATTGCGCACCAATTGATCCGGTGACTCTTCAAAAGATAAATATAATGTCCGCTCTTTCCTTTTGCAGCTGCTTAAAGCAAAATAGGATGCAAGAATAGTTTTTGCCGTGCCTGCAGTGCCGGTCAGCAATGTAGATGATCCTCTAAAAAAGCCGCCTTTCGAAAACAGGTCATCAATCTCTTTCAAACCGGTTGAAATAATATCACTGGAAATTTTATGCTCCAGTTTTAAGGAAGTGATCGGAAGAACAGATATTCCGTTTTCATCAATAAGGAATGGATACTCATTCGAACCATGCGTCGAGCCTCGGTATTTAACGATGCGTAATCTCCTTGTAGCGATCTGATCGATTACCCGAAAATCCAGAAGGATTACGCAATCGGAAACAAATTCTTCCAGTCCCTGACGCGTGAGAGATTTTCCTCCGCTTTCTCCCGTGATCACTGCTGTTATTCCCTTTTGCTTGAGCCAGTGAAATAATCTACGAATTTCCGAACGCAGAACTGCCGTATTATCAATACCACTAAAAAGTGATTCCATCGTATCAAGTACGACGCGCTTTGCTCCTACACTTTCGATTGCGTGACCAAGACGGATAAATAATGCTTCCAAATCATATTCGCCTGTTTCTTCGATTTCGGAACGTTCGATCTGTACATAATCGATTCGTAGTTTTTTTTGCGCTACAAGTTTTTCAATATCAATGCCAAGCGATTGTACGTTTTGCGCCAGATCCGATTTTGTTTCCTCAAAACTCATAAAAACTCCATTTTCCCCGTACTCTAAAATTCCCTGGGCAAGGAATTGAATACCAAAGAGCGTTTTACCACAGCCGGCACTGCCGCAGACCAAAGTAGGGCGCCCTTTTGGGAATCCTCCGTTCGTTACTTCGTCCAAACCGTTAATGCCGGTCGGCGTTTTAGGAAAAATATGGTCTGTTTTTTGCTTCATGACTGCACGTTTTAGTTACGTAAAATACCCAGGTAATGGATTGATTAAAAAAAGCGGAAATCTGTACTTGGGATGCGAAGATCCCAGATTTGATCGCAAGAATTGGACTCCTTTGGGAAGGCGATCACATTAAAAACAAATAGCTAATTTGAAAAATTTCAAGGATTTCTTCATCCATTTTCGTGAGGACGGAATTCGTGACTGTCTTTGAGATAAGATTTTATATATAAGAGAAATGGAGTTTCTAAAAAATCCCATGGAATACTGATGGGATTAGTTGGATATAAAATCCAAAGAGTAGAGAAGTCTTAGGATGTCACTATGAATTCTGGTTCATATATGCTGCAAGTCCGCAGTGGCGAGATTCTGTGCCGATGTAATGAAGTGTCCGTGAAGACCATTCATATTATCGTTTTTTCCATTAGCATTTTCAGACTTACGTCTTACGATGATCTTAGATTGCACCCATTCGCATTCGCTCAGGGCAGGCTCTTAGAAAGGAGGTGATCCAGCCGCATCCATTCGCGGAGTTTACACTGAGCAAAGCGAATGTGCTCAGGACAGGCTCTTCCGGTACGGCTACCTTGTTACGACTTCGCCCCAACGACTGCTAATAGAATATTAGTTATGCGGTCCTACAACGATAAAATTAAACCCACCATCGACCGGTGTCGTTGCATCCGGAAAAAATTCGGTAACAGAAATTGTCAGCGGATTTAGGCTCGTAATAAAATTACTGATGGGATTTAAGCCCGCAGACATAAGCACGATCGGATACTGCGAAACACCGTAAGGAAAAGTGATAGTATACTTTCCCACCCCCGGATGGGCAATCGTATAATTCCCAACTTGAGAAACAAGTGTGCCTATAAGCCCCGCATATCCTGCAGCCATGATCATATTATCGGTATAGACTCCGCCATTGGCAGCGGTACCTGATCCAAGTGCAGCCCCTGGCTGAAGAATGCCTGATGCCGTAACATTACCGCTTGTCGAGCTGATGTTTGATGTTGCCGTTATAGTCCCCGAAGCAGAAATATTTCCCGAGGCTCCTGTCGCTGTGATCGCCCCTGCATTGCTAAGCGTGCTTCCGACATTGGTCACGCTCGGAGATAATTCCCATTGAGATGTGACATTGTTCCAACGAAGGGTTTGACCTGTTATAGTACCACTTGCCGTGTTCACCAGTGTAACATTGCCCGATGGTAATGTTAACGTGCCCGATACCGATGGAGTAGGCATTTGGATCGTCAGGTAATGACCAGACCCATCATCAAGCTGTATTTTATGCTGGGCAAAGGAATATGATACACTGGTAAAAAGAAACATAAAAGAAAGTAACGTTATGCGTAGTCTCATGGTCAGATGTATATTACGGAATTAAAGCTCCGGCGAAACAGGGTTAATGTGTTTCGATCGGAATTATATCATACTAATATACTACTGTCAACCCTATTGTGGTAAAAAAAGTACCATTGCCTTTCATAGGGGGGCGAAGCGACGACGGGAGTTTCGTCGGTGGTGTTCCCCAATAATCCGGGTCGAATCCGATAAATCCCATAATCACGGTCAATTTTTATTTCCCCCCTTTCATCCTTCATCCTTCCGCCTTCATCCTTGCCCCAAGTGCCGTTTATGTCTTTGCAAATATGCTACAAAAAATGAGACGAAAAAAGCGAATGTTCTGCCGAGCAGAAGTGCGAAACTATAGAGAACATATTTCTATCACGCTATCAATGTTTTTTATCTTTTGTCAACCACTTTGTAGAATATGAGGCGGTATCGTGATACTCCCTTGATGCTTTGTATTTTGCAAGTGCACTTTGGAACTGGGCCATTACTAGCACCGCGTCGCTGTTTGTCGGAAGCTCATCTTCATCGAGAAGATCAAGGAAATTAGACATAGGGTCGGTGCCAATCAATTCCTTTACCCTAGTTAATACACGGTTTATAGTTTTGACTTTGAATCGATTAAGTTGCACATCTTGTTTTTTCGAACTGAATGTCTTTACTTCATCAAACAAAGTATCAAGCAAAGGGTCTAACAGGTTGTACTCATCGATTTCCTTTTGAGTAATGGTTTGTAATTCTGCCATAATTATTTTTGAAGTTTAATTGGAATAAAAGTACGAGGCCCTGATTTATCACCTTCCATTCTCCATCTCCACTGACCGGCATCTAACTTGACATTGTCAGACCTTAATTCTTCCATGCAATTAATATACTGACCTAGAATCATTACAACATCACTTGCCGTCGGTAAAGTATCGATGTCAAATTGTTCAAATTCTGCAAATGGTCTTCCTTTGTCCTCTAATATCGTATTGCATTGCGAAATTATCGAATTTACGAACTTGATTTTAAACTCCTTGAGTGGCCCATCCGGATTCTTTTTTGAAAGCGCACCAATTTCCTCATACATAGATGAGAGTTGGCCAGAGATTTTTTCAAAAGTCTCTACAAATTTTCCGTCTATTTTCATGATGGATATTTTCTATTAAGGTCTATGAATTTCGCTTTTATCACTTCTATTGGTAATCTTTGTTTATTTTCAAAAACATTTGTCATTAATTTTAAATCTTCGTCATCAAGAATCAAGATACACTTCCGTTGACCCGACCACAAATCAATAATATTTTGTATTATCTTTTTTGGAGGCTTATTTCTTGTAAAAATAATCCCGAATTTCCCGAATTGTTCAGAAAGATATCTATTAAGCTGATCGATATGCTACGTTTCATTCCATGGATAAACTTTGAAGACTATTATGCTACGGCTTTACCAAAAGATTATGAC
>Ga0206887_10082_pt1 | contig 22051 bp, 14 predicted proteins | sample Alteio_BWOrgHeat_89_FD_153248 | JGI IMG/M metagenome (GOLD analysis project Ga0206887, IMG submission 153248) | Enriched cells from forest soil in Barre Woods Harvard Forest LTER site, Petersham, Massachusetts, United States - Alteio_BWOrgHeat_Nextera3 ...
CTTTGCCAGGACTTCTGCATCCGACTTTGTATCGGGGTGCTTCTCCAGATGGCGGTCCACCTTCGCGACGGGAAGGGACGCCTGCACCGGCAACGAACCGGGTTGGCCGTCGGCAGCCTGAGCCAGCAAATCACCATGAATGAACGGCGCAGCAACACGGGCCGTGGGTGCCGTCCGCGGAATCTGAGTTGCAGCCTCGGCGGCGTCATCGTCATCCGTGGTGCGAGCCAGATTTTGCGCCTGGACTGTACGGATGGCCTGCCGCTGCTGTTCCAGCGCACGGTCAAAGTCCTCTACCGTGGCTTTGCGTGGCGTGGTTGAGAGGTCGGGTGCGACAGCAGCCTTAGCCGGCTTCGCCTTCCCCACTACTGGCTTCGCAGGAGCAGCATCTGCCGTCTCGTCAGAGGATACGGCGGAATGCGATTTGTACCAGGCATGCACGCGGTCCTGCGTGGCGCGATCGATACTCGCCTCTTCTACCGGTGCTGTTGCCTTGTGTGTGGGGGCTTCGACTACCGGGGCAGACTTCTTCTGTGCCGCTGTATGTGCACCTCGCACCTCGGCACGCGCGGCCTCAATGGCTTCACGTCCAACGGGTCGCTTTACAGCGACTTCCGGCTTGGCGGCAGCTTCCGGTTTCGCGGCGCGGCCCTTCACGGGTTTACGCGAAGATGCTTCCGCACGCTCAAGCTCCGTGTTGCGATGGGATTTCGCAGGCTTAGCAGCAGTCGCATGGGCTGGTGCCGCCTTTGCATGCTTTACAGCAGGATGCGAGGCGGTGTGACGGGTGACAGCATAACTCAGGGTGGGCAGCAGCGTTGCCGCTAGGGCAAGCGCCACCGTGCGCACCGAAAGAGAGCGGGAGACGGTTCCGTTGGGGGTCGCGGGCATGCCGTTGGCTGGCCGCGGAGAATCAAACATCAGAGCCCTTTCAGAGTAGGCGTGTCACCCGATTCCCGTAAGTGACTGGTGTGAGTCGTTACCAGTTTGTTACGGGGAGGAATTTGGCGCATCCGATCCGAAGGTGCAACCGTGAGGCCGTTGAGCCTCTGATCTTTCTGTGAAGGGGCTAAGCGTTAGTCCAGCAAGCCACCTGATTCCTGTTGCAGCGAGTCCAGAAAGCTTTGCAGAGCTGTGATGCGTGGCTGGGCAAGCTCCTTCGTTTTCCCTAACCGAATCTGCGGCGGCACCGAGGCGAGCGACTTTTCCAGCGAACGGGCCGCATCGCCAAAGGTGATGAAGCGCGTGTCCTGCGCGATCTTTGCCGTTGTCCGCATCACCGCGACTGCGCCCAGCTGCTCCAGCAGGTCGGCGTCGCGAAGGATCGTTCCCTCAGTGGTGGTGGGTTCTCCATGTGCCTCATGCGTGCGAATGCACTCAATCGCAGCCGCAATCTTCTCTTCCGGAAATCCACAGGCACGCAGGACTTCCCCTACATGCGCCACGGTGTAGGCCGTGGAGTTCCACAGCTTCAACGCCTCCGGCTCCGAAGGCCGATGGCCGAGAAACACCCCGAGATCATGCACCCACGTTGCGCCAAACAAGACGTCATCATCCACCGGCTCGGTAAAGCTGGCAGCAATCTCCTGAGTGAGCGCATAGAGCCGCGCCTGATGCGAGAACTTTTCTGGGGGCAGTGCCTCCGTGCGAATGCGCTTCACCAGCGCACCGCGCCAGCCCTGGTACGTCTCAAAGGGTTCCATCGCTGCAGACTACATGTTTTTCCGGTGGACTTGCGCCACAGGAAGGGACACCATGAGGCGGGGAGGAGTTTTGATATGGCTGAAACGGGTGTTGTCGCAACGGAACGTTCTCACGGTGTCTCCATCACCATCAGCGTGCTGATGATTGTGGTGGGACTCCTGGCCCTGGCCATGCCTCTGCTCGCAGGTGTGGCGGTGGCAGCCATCTTCGGGTGGGGCCTGATCCTGGTGGGATTCCTTCACCTGGTGCTGGGATGGCAGGTGCGCGGTTTGGGTGCGCACATCTGGGAATTCGTCGTCGCTCTCATCTATCTCTTCTGCGGCGTTTACACGCTGATGCATCCGCTGGCCGGGCTGGTGGGGCTGACGGCGATCCTGGGCGCATACCTCCTCATCAAGGGCGCGACGGAACTGGTAGGCGGCCTTGTGGCTCGCCGCATTCCCGGCTCAGGATGGTTGCTGCTCGACGGTATTATCTCGCTGGCGCTGGCTGGCATCATCTGGGCGCACGTGCTGGCAGCCGCGACGTGGGTCATCGGCACACTGCTGGGCTTCTCGATTCTGTTCACCGGCTTCTCGCGCCTGCTGTTGCTGCTGAGCGTGAAGCGCTCCTACAGAACCGCAACGGTGTAACTGCCTTAGCGACCTAACTGTTTTCGTATCGACGCAGCGACCTGTTCGGCCTGCAGGTCGCTGCCTGCCGCGGTCCAGTGAACATCGTCTGCGTGCATGTCTGCGTGCGGCAGCATCAATGTATGTTGATCATCTGTAGCAATGGCAAGCCGCTGCATCGCCTGCGCCGCATCGCGATTGCGCTGGTCAATGCGAGCATTCGTCGCACCTGTATCCGAGTCTTTGCGAACAGGCGTGGTGTTCGTCCATACGAGATGCGCCTGCGGTTGTAGCTTCTTCAACGTGTTGACGACGCCGGGTAGCGACGCCGCATATTCAGCCTCAGTAAATCGCCATCCGTGCATGCCGTTATTGAAATGAACCACCGCGAACGGCATCGCAGCAAGCGCCATGTAGTCCTTCAACTGTCCCGCATAACGAGGGTCAGCGCTGCAAGCAGAAGTCGCAAAGAGATACACATTCGCAACACCCTCCAGCGCCTTCGCCGTTGCCGGATAGTAGGCGCGCGTAATGGAATCGCCCAGCAGCAGAACATTCGGTAGCGTGGGATTGGGCGATTCGGGGCGATCAGCCCACGTCCACTCGATCTTCTCTGTGCGCAGATCTGGAGTATGCTTTGTCTGCGCGTTCACTGCAACGGGCAAGAGAACGCACAGGGCGAGGACATGCGTCGTCAGCTTCATGCGGATCATGGTCACATTCCTACGTCGATGCTGGCAACATTGCCTCGTCAATTCGTGGCAGCGATTGCAGACACAATCCTGTCCATCGCCTTCATGTCATCGCTGGTGCGCGGCGTATGCGCATTCACCATCACAGAGAAGATGAGCGTCTGTCCGCTGGCGCAATCAATGTAGCCTGACAACGCACGAGCCTCGCTCAACGTTCCCGTCTTCGCAAACACATGGTCTTTCATGGGCGCACCGGGAAAGCGCGCACGCAGTGTTCCGTCTTCGCCACCGACAGGCAGCGTGGCTTTCCATGTGGCAAACCAGGGCTGTGTGGCAGCGTATTGAAGCAACGAAGTGATGGCGCGGGGTGTGACAAGATCATGTCCGCTCAGGCCCGAGCCGTCGAAGAAGATAAAGTCCTCAGGGTCAACACCCGCACGCTGCGTTACAAACGTCCGCACCACACGCGCTCCGCTCAAGGTGGAACCATTGCCAAATGCCGCGCCCAGTTGATGCAGAAAGATCTCCGCATGCAGGTTCTGCGAAATCTTGTTGGTCAGCATCATGTCCGTCGCAACGGTCTGCGAGGTCACAGATGCTAACGTGGTGTGACTTGCCGGATCCGCTCCAGAAGCCGGAATCCCGGTTGGCCTATGCGCTAGCTCCCCTGCAGCAGGCAGCGTGACCGGCTTACGCGCTTCCACCGTAAAGCTGCCTTCATTCTGCGGCAACCGATGCTTACTCACTGGCTTGCCATCCACCTTAATGCCGCGCTGCTCCATCAACATCTTGAATGCAGTCGCTGCATAATCCGCAGGATCGTTGATTGCCAACTCCTCATTGTCTGGCTCGCTATCCACGGCGATGGTGCCATAGATGCGGACATTGCGTGAATCCGGCATGCGCTCAATCGCCAGGTGCGATCCACTCTTCGCATCACCTGTCTTCGCATCCACCGTATCGATGGAGTACCAGGGCATCGCGGGCGAAAGTTCATACGTGACGGGGTCGCCAACCTTCGCGCCCGGCTTCAGCTTAATGTTGATCAGGTTGTCGTTGATGGTCAACGCGGAGACTGGCGCGCCATAGCCCCAGACCGCATCGTCGATGCTCCAGTCCTCAGGATACGGCTCGTATGGAAACAGCGTGTCATCGCCAACAATGTTCCCCGCTACATGTTTCAACCCGGTCGCAGCAACTTTATCCGCAAGCTGCGCAAGATATCGCAGCGGGTCAACCGGCGGTGCATTCGGATCAATCTTCGGCCTCTGTGAAGGAGAAAGATACGGCAGCGTGGTTCCGGAAAGATTCGGGTCGCCATCGCCCACCAGTTCCAGATCACCATCCAGGTTGCCTTCATGGATCGGCTTGAGCGGACTTGCAATCACGCGCGTTTCAAAGGTGGTATCAGCCCCCAGCAGCGCCATTGCCGCGGCAGTAGTAAACAGCTTTGCATTCGATGCCGGCTGAAACAATTGCACATCGTTCATGCTGAACACTGGCGTTCCATCCATCTTCGTCACACGCACACCCCAGTGCGCGCGGACCACTGCCTGCTCGCTGGTGATGCGCTGCACGCGTTCCGCCAGAGGCAGGCCGTCATACGTGGGCAACGCCTGCGTCTGCGCACAGGCTGACGCGATCGACACAGAAAGCAACAGTACAGGCAGAAACCGGAATCTCATGCGGCTGAGTGTACAGCCTGTGGCGGGTTTTCGACGGTCAGAGGCCGAAGCATTTTCTACAATGGCAACGATGCAGATCGCGGCCCGCAGTCAATACGAGTGGAAACTGCGCACGCGTGCGTTGCAACTGGGCAAACGCACGCTGGTCATGGGAATCCTCAATGTCACGCCTGACTCCTTCTCAGATGGCGGCGAGTATGCCTCTCTCAGTTCCGCCCTGCAACATGCTTTCTACATGTTGGATCACGGCGCCGACATCATCGATATTGGCGGCGAATCGACTCGCCCCGGCACGGCAGCGGGCACGGGTGATGCCATCGGTACGGGCGTGGAACAGGCACGCATCCTGCCGTTGATCCGCCATCTTATGCATGCCCGGCCCGACACGATCATCTCTGTTGACACCTATCGCGCATCCACCGCGCGGCTTGCCATGGAAGAGGGCGCAGAAATTGTGAACGACGTCAGCGGGATGCTCTGGGATCGCGAGATGGCCGCCACATGCGCGGAGCTGCGCTGCGGCGTCGTTGCCATGCACACACGCGGTTTGCCCTCCGAATGGGCGAAACAAGCTCGGCTGCAACCAAACCAGATTGTCCCGATGGTATCAACCGAGCTGCATGAAACAGCGTCGCGCCTCATGCTTGCGGGATGCGAACGCTCCAGCATCGTTCTTGATCCCGGCTTCGGCTTCGGCAAGACCGGCAATGAAAACTGGACCTTGCTGCACGAAATGGATCAGCTCCAGGAGCTTGGCTTCCCTCTACTGGCAGGGCTTTCACGCAAAGGATTCCTTGGGGAAGCACTGCGAAGTACCACCGGAGGCGAAGTGCCCGCGCCGCATTTACGCGACAAGGCCACCGCTGCAGCTAATGTCATTGCAGCGCTCGCCGGAGCACACATCGTTCGTGTCCACGATATTCGACGCACACGCGAAGCCATGGCCGTTACAGACGCCGTCCGCGAAGCTGCATTCTGAACTGTGATTTAGCGCGTACTGTTCTTGCTCAGCCGGCGATAGTAATCGGCAACGGAATCGCTGTATCCCGCGGGGATTGTTTGCGGCGCTCCTGTGTGCGCTGTCGTATCGCCACTGCGTTGTAGCTGCAACTCCAGGCGATCCACGGTGCGCAATACTTCGCTGTGCATCTGTTCCACCATCGCGGGGTTTCCAGGGAACCGCTTCGGATCCAGGTTCTGCATTTGCCGCGTTAATTCTGCAAGATCCTTCTGCGCCTGCGGATCACCCTGCACCATACCGCGCAACGCCTGTAGTTGCCGCAATGATTGCTGAAAGTTTCGTTCGGTATCCGCAGGATTGTCAGACGTATCCTTCGCGCCGAAAGGCGTGCCCCCGGCCGCATACGTATTGTTGCCAGTGTTGGCACCGCCAAACACCGTCCCGCGCCCACCTCCGCCGCCGTTCACGCGATTGCCCAAATCGCCAAGCTGACCACCGCGATCATCCGTAGCGCCATCACGTCCATTACCCCGCGTTAAAGCGCCACCATTGCGATTGCCTGCCATCTGCCCATTGCTGCCTTGGCCTCCACCACTTTGTGCAGATTGCGAGCCGCCACCTTGTTGAGAACCTGACGATTGCTGACCACCGCGTCCCTGCTGCGATCCATTGCCCTGCTGTGATCCTTGCCCTTGTTGTTGTCCCTGCCCTTGCTGACCGTTACCATTCTGCTGACCGTTGCGATTCTGCTGACCATTCCCCTGCTGACCGCCGTCGCCACGATTCAACCCGTTGCCCTGCCGCGAAGCCTGCATTGCTTGCAACTCCGAACGCAAACGCGCCACTTGTCCCAATGCCGCATTCTGATCCGGCTTACCTGCATCTTGTGGACGCTGGCCATTGCCACTGCCAACGGCACCGGAAGCGGCACGCAGTTGCGACGACAGCTTCGACAAGCCATCCGCGATTCCCTTCTCCGTACCATTGCTGTTGGGATTAACGCCGGTTCTCAGCCAGTCCGCACTCCGCTGCATACGGTTGTCGAGATCGCTGTTATCCATCTCCGACAACGCATCACGCACCTTCTTCGCAGCGTCCGGCTGATTCGCTGCCATGCCCGACGCGGCATCGCGCATATTCTTCTGCAACTTCGACAAGCTATCCGACAACTGCTGCCGATCCCCAGCAAGCTGGTTCCGCTGACGCATCCGGTTTTGAAAATCCTGTGTGTTGAAGTCGCGATTCTGCGTCTGCTTGGTGAAGTCGTCAATGCGCTGCGCCTGCGCCTTCTCTTCCTGCTGGATACGATCGGCCTCACGTGAAAGCTGCCCCATGCGATTGCCGGCAAGACTCTGCTGCGCGCCGCCAAGCATCCCTGTCGCTTCACGCAAGCGCTCCGCCGCCTGTCGCTGTGCCTCTGCACTGCTGCCGCTTGCACCCGGCGTTCCTGCACGCTTCATCGCATCACTCGCAGAGCGCACGCGATTCAAAGCCTGCTCAATGCGCTGATCCGTACTCGACTGCGATCCGCTGCTACTACCGCGCCCCTGCTGCTGACCACTGCTACCCGAGGAAGAAGACCCTTGGCCATTCTGCTGGCCGCCCTGTTGTCCACGCTGAGAAGATTGGCCGGCCTGCGAAGAAGACTGCCCCTGCTGTCCGCTCTGCGACTGTCCCTGCTGGCCGTTCTGATTGTTCTGCGCAAGCTGCTCCATCTGCCGCTGTAACTGTTCCGCCTCGCGACGCAACATCTCCTGTTGCCAGCGTTCTTGAAATGCCTGCTGCGGATTCTTCTGTTGCTGCGCCAATTCTTCCTGTCGCTTCGCTAACGCATCCAGCTTGGCCAGCGCATCTTCAACTTGCTTTTGGTGCTCCTCCTGCGGAGACGAAGTGCGCGCGGTCTCATACTGGTTCTTCTCGGTGTCCATCTCCAGATCAAACAACGAAGCCAGATCGCGCCCCGTGCTGTTCCCTCCACCACCGCCACCGCCGCCTTGCTGTCCAAACGCCACCTGGATCTGCCGGAACGTCGCCTCCGCACGCAGCAACGCCTGTAGCGCCTTCTGTTCCGACGTCAACGCGTCCTGCCACTTCGTCACCGAAAGCTTCTCGCTCGCGGGCAACATGTTCTTTGCGGCCTCTTGCATGGCCTTGTCGAAGGTGGTGAACTCTTCATTCGCCTCAGAAAGATCACGGCTATTCACGCGAACACTCAACGCGTTCACCTGGTCGCGCAGCTTTATCTGCGCTCCGGAAAGGAAATCACCCTGTGCCTTCGCGCTCTTTTCTGTCGCAGTCTTATCGTTGATCTGCTTCCACGTCTGCTCAATCAACTCTTTCTGTCGCCGCGAAATATCAGTCTGGTTGCCTCCCTGCTGACCACCACCACCACCGCCTCCGCCGCCACCCTGTTGCGACTGCGAAAACTCGCGCTCAAACGGATCGGCCTGGATAAACGAAATATCCGTACGCGACTCCGCATGACCATCACGCGCCGTTGCATACAGGCTGACAAGATCACCCGGCTGCAACTTGAAATCTTCCAGCCGCAGCGTGTACTTCCCATCCGCGTCGCGTGCACCCGGCTTGTTCAGCATGGCAATGTCCTTATCCGGGCCGCCATTCACGCTGTAATGCAAATGCATATCGCGGAGCCCGAATTGCGCGCCACCCTTCACGCCAACCGTCACTTCTTCAATCGGACTGGCACGGTAATCCCGACCCGGCTTCTCGATCGCAATCTGCGGCGACTCCGCTTTATCCGTAGCAATGAAGTAATCCTCACTCAACCGCACCGGCTTGCCATCAGCGGTGCCCGCAACGTGATATGCACCATCCTTCGCCATGGCAATCGTTCCCTTGTAACGATTGCCTTCGACGGACTCCAGATGAATCGTTCGGCCATCATCCAGCGAAAGATTGCCATCTTTCAGCGGGCGATCCATCTCAATCTGCAACTCTGCCTGCGTGCCTTCAATCGCACGCAGATCACCCGCATGCTCCTGGCTCTCCGTCTTCAACCCAGTCCACGCCGGATAGTGGTACGTCACCTTCACCGACTTCACCGCAGCCAGATCAGCCACGCGCACCGTGTGATGCTCCGAAGTCAACGGCCCTGCGGTAACGTAATACTCCACATCCTCTGGCAATCCAGTAAACGTGAACTGATAACTCGCATTGCCCGCTGCAGACGGAATCGCCTGCATCACTACAGGTTCCCATCCATTACTGCTATGAAAGCGCGCAAGCAACTCCACACGCTCTGGATGCAGATTTGTAACCTCTGCCGTGATGAGCTGATCGCTGTTGCGTCGAACCGTCACGTCACCGGGCTGCACCGCTATTCCATAGAGCGGTTGCACAGCTTTCCGCTCACCACGCCACAGCAGCGAAGCACCGTAGCCCACATAGCCAGGCGCTGCAAAAATCATCCACAACAACGCCACGACGCACCCAGCGCCCGCGCCAGCGAACATTGCCAACGTTGATACTGGCACAACCGTTTGCGGCTTCACATATTCCGTCTTCGCCAACGTGTCCGCAGCGAGCAACTCGACAAACGGATTCGTCTCTTCCTCGCGCTGATGAAACGTCGTCAAACGATCTTCGAGTTCAGGGTGCGAAGCCTCAACGTTTGCGATCGCTCGTGACGCTGTCATTCGCCATAGCGGCCACGCAATACCTGCACACGCGACCACAACAAGCAGAGCGAGCAATAGAGCACGCGCCTGCGTCGTACCAGCATGAGGAAACGCATAGTGGTTCAGCAACAACACCAACACCAGCGTCATCACCAATGCGGTTGCAAAGAAGATCGCCACGCCACGCACGCCTGCATGTATCTGCAACCGTTGCCGGATGCGTGCAATATAACTGCGGAGTTCGCCCTGATAACTCATGCATCCTCCCGCTGCGTGGCCATGTAGCTTCCGGAGAGAGCCGTCTCCGCGAGCACTACGAGGAGTGCCAGCAGCATAACCCACCACCATAAGCTCACGCGCTGAAATTTCGCGACGCCGGCGACAGCAGCTTTTTCCTGCGTCTCGCCGCCATTGCTTCCCGCCCACAACTGCTGTAGATCCTGCGGCATCGGCTCCAGATCGCTCTCCAGCCGATTCGCATTGACGCCAATCACCGCGTCCCGGCCGCTGGCAAAATGCACGCTGTAAAAGCCTGTGCGCTCCAGGTGGAACGTCTGCGCCGTGCGCGCTTCCTCCAAGGACAGCGCTCGTTTCGCATCAGGATCAATCACCTCAACGTTCGCCGTCGATGCGTTGCCCGAGCGCAACGTTACAAAACTATCCACCATGCGCGAACCAGCCAACCGTTCTGCACCCGCAAGATAGCGCGCACTCCGATCCACGAATGCCACAAACACAGGATGCAGCGGTAGATCGTTCGTTAAGTTGTCGAACCCGGTGGTCAGCAACAGCACATGTCCTTCACCCATTGCGCGGTCCAACAGCAGGGGTGTGCCATCATTCAATCGCGCCAATACCCGAGTATTCGCCGCATCCACCTGCGCGGCATAAAAGATCTTCGCTTCCGCCCATCCGCCGTTGTCACGCCCCGGCTGCGCATCCTGTAGCGCTGGATGCGTAAAGTCCACCTGTCCTACCATTGCAGGCGCATTCGCGCTGTAGCTATGGGTATTCTTCACGTCGCTGCCCCATAACGGAATGCGCGCATGATGTCCCGCAGCCGTGCCCAAGGCAATCAATACGTTGCCGCCCTTCTGCACATAATCCTGCAGGTTGTGTTCAAAGATCGAAGGCAACGAAACGGCATCCGACAACACGACAAACGCAAACCGTGAAGGGTCAAGATCATTCGCAGCCGCCGCACTCGTGCTTTGCAGTGTGAACGAAGCGCGCGCCGCTGCAGCCAGCGCCGAGCCGTAGTACACCTCCGAACGCGTATCGCCAATGCCGTGCAGAAACAGCACCTTCTCCGGATCAGAACGCCGAATTGCAAAGTAACTCACGTCATCCGCCGCAAATGAGTCACCGCCATCGATACGCGCTTCGCAACGGTTGAATCCATATGCCACATCCAGCGGCGCAAACTCTACTGTGGCGCTGCCATTCTCTGGCACATCCACTTGCTTCGTGGCGACAACGTGCCCATTCACCAGCAGTGAAACGCTCTTCTTCGCCGCACGTGCATGAAATCCCGTTACCGTTACACGTGCACGCGACTGCTTCGGATCCTTCACATCGGCAATCTCTGCAGGCGCATCCACGCTCCCCACCGTCCAGTTTTCTGTAGGACTTCCCTTCGCCACCTGGTGCAATGTCAACGCCACATCTGCCGGCATCACCATATCCGCAAAACTCGCAGGCATTGCGGACTTCTGCACGTCGCTGAACAAATGCAAGTCCGCGGGCTGCCTGCTACCTTCACGCAACGAACGCAGCGTACGTGCCAGTTCGCCATAACTTGCATGTCCGTCACCCGGCTGAGTACTCTCCACCGCGGATCGCAACTGAGTGCCATCATCTGTGAGTTGAGTCAGCACTTGTACCTGTCCGCCCAGTGCAATCACCTGCGCCCGTTGCGATCCAGTGCGTTTCGCCAACATCTCCAACGCTTCGCGCTTCGCATCGTTAAAGCGAGTCCCGGCGCGCATGCTATACGAGTTATCCAGCACAATCATCAGCAGCCGCCCCGCAGGATTAGCTGCAGGCCGTTTCACGAAGGGATTTGCAAACGCCAGCACCACCAGCAACACCAACGCCGCACGCAACGCAAACAGCAACAGATATTTCAAGCGCCGATGCTTCGTAGAGCTCTGCGTGCCGCGTTCAAAAAACATCAGCGAACCGACAGGTCGCGGCACCGTGACATGACGCCGCAGCAGGTGCACAAACACAGGCACACCCAACGCAAGCAACCCACCCAGAAACCACGGCGCAAGAAATCCCACGGCTTAACGTATCTCCTTTCCACGCTGCTGTCGGTCCGTCATACGTTCCCCATCTGGCGCAACGTTAGGTACTCTCGCAACGCATGATCCAGCGGCTGATCCGTCAACAACAGTCGATAGCCCAATCCCGCAGCGCGCGCCTTCGACTGCAGCGTTTCGATATGCGTCTGCATTTTCTGTCTGTACGTCGTCTTCGCATATTCCGGGATCACTTCGATGCGTTGATCCGTCTCAAGATCAACAAGCACGGAAGCCGACTTCAACTCCATCCGCACTTCCTGCGGGTCCAGCACATGAAACAGCACCACCTCATTTCCGTGAAAGCGCAGCGGTTCAATCGTCTTCACAATCAAGTCCGGTTCTTCATAAAAGTCCGAAACCACAACCGCAATGCCGCGCCGATGCAACAACTGCTGAAAGTGATGGAGCGGCTTGCCAAAGTCCGTACGCGCACGCGGCTCTGCATGCTCCAATCCAGCCAGCAATCGCGCCATCTGCCCTGCTCGCGCGGAAGGCCGCACGTATTCGCGCACCTCATCATCAAAGACGATCAGTCCCGCTGCGTCGCGCTGCCGTTTAATTGCCAAATAGAACAACGACGCTGCGAGATATCGCGCGTAATCCATCTTGGAAACATCTGCATTCGCCAGCTGCATACTGTTGCTCGCATCCAGCAGCACCGTTAACTGTGAATTCGTCTCGCCGCGATAGCGCTTGATGTACGTGCGATCCGTGCGCCCATACAGGTTCCAGTCCACATGCCGCAGATCATCGCCCGGCGTATATGCGCGATACTCCGCAAACTCCTGCGAGAAGCCGAAGTCCGGTGACCGGTGCAGTCCGGCAACAAAGCCATCCACCACCGTCTTCGCCAACAAATCCAGCGAAGAGATGGCCGACAACACCGCGGGCTGTAGAAATCGTTGCAACCGCTACTCCTTTGGCCTTGGCACGGTAGCGATCAACCTTGTAAGAATGTTGTCCGCATCCACGCGCTCTGACTCCGCATGGAAGTTCAGCAGGATACGATGCCGCAGCACCGGAATCACAACCGCGGTAATGTCCTCCTGCGCCACGTGATAACGCTTCCGTGACAGGGCACGCGCCTTCGCGGCCAGAACAATAAACTGTGCCGCACGAATACTGCCGCCGTAACTCACATACTTCTTCACAAATTCTGGCGCGTTGTCGCTCTTATGCCGGGTCGCACGCACCAGGTCCACCACATAACGCGCAAGAGTTTCGGCGATGGGAACCTCACGCACCAACCTTTGAAAATCCAGCAACTCGTCAGCGGAGGTAACAGCGGCAATCGTCGGCACACGGGTTGCTGTTGTTAGATCGACGACCTTCAACTCATCCTCAGGACTCAGATAATCCAACACCGCGTTGAAGAGAAAGCGGTCCAACTGCGCCTCCGGCAATGGATACGTTCCTTCCAACTCAGTCGGGTTCTGCGTGGCCAGCACAAAGAACGGCGCGGGTAACTGATAGACATGCCCACGCACCGTGCATGAGCGCTCCTGCATTGCCTCCAGCAGCGCAGACTGCGTCTTCGGCGGTGTGCGATTGATTTCATCTGCAAGAATCACGTTGCCAAAAATCGGCCCGTGCACAAACGTCCACCGGCGATGTCCCGTTGTTGCATCTTCTTCAATAATGTCCGTGCCTGTAATGTCTGAGGGCATCAGGTCCGGCGTAAATTGAATACGCCGAAACTCCAGCCCAAGTGCCTCTGCAACAGTGCGCACCATCAGCGTCTTCGCCGTTCCCGGCATACCGGTCAACAAGCAATGGCCACCGACAAACAATGAGATGAGCACCTGCTCAATCACCTCGTCCTGGCCAACGATGACCTGTCGAACCTGCTGAACTATACCCTCGCGCACAGCATGAAATCGCTCAATGCGCTGCTGAAGTTGCGCTGCATCCGGTGGAAGATCGGTGAAGGCCATTTGGTCTCGCGTTCCTTTCACTTCGTTTGTTGCAATTCAAGTAAGAGCTTCTGCGCAGGCCGAAAATCCGGTGCAGCCTCAAGCGCCAGCAACACCGCTTCCTGCGCTTTATCGCGTTGCCCTGCTGCCATATACGCAGTGGCCAGATCATATTGCGCGCCCGCCATGTCCAGCGGTCGCGTCGCAACCGCAGCAGCATATTCCCGCGCCGCGCCGTCATATTGCTTTGCTGCAATCAACAGCGATCCAAGATGCTTATGTAGCTCCGTATCGCGCACTGGATAGATATAAAGAACCCGAGTGAGCGTCGCGATGGCGGCACGGGCATCACCAGCCTTCTCTTGCAAAACAGCAAGCCGCTTCAACAACTCCGGTTGCTGACCGCCAGCATGCATGTAAGCATTCAGCGCCTTCGCTTCTTCCGCGACATTGCTCTTCACATGCTGCGCATCCGCAAGCAACTCATACGCATTCGCTTCACCTATGTACTCGGGATACAGCGCAATGGCCGCAGGCGCATTCGCAATCACATCGTCATACTGCTTCGCTTCAGAAGCTGCCACCAAGGCTTTCAACTTCGCGCGCCAGGCATCGAATCCTTGCGCCTTTTTGCCATACTGCTTGTCAATCGAGGCCAGGAACTGCGTATCAAACGCTTCGGGTGAAAGGTGCAGCACAGACTGCAATGCCTGCTTCGTATCCTGCCCGGCAGCGTAGGCGTGCACCATCTCCAGCAACTTCGCCTCACCTGCAGTATTGCTGATGTAATCGCAGATGGCGCCTGCCTGGAAGTAACTCACTAGCACCTGGCGCGGATACTCCTGGTGCACAAATCCACGATCCAGCTTGTCTACGGGCATCAGTTTCTTATCGCGAATGGCGAGCAGAATATCCGGCGTAACACGGTCTCCCCACTCCACCGATCGTTGCCCTTCTTCATGAACAGCAAGCCCCTCAGTAAACCATCGCGGCACGCGCTGATTCGTTGCCGTGATGATGTACGCATGGCTCATCTCGTGCCACAGCGTTGCGCCCCAGTTAAACTCGCCCGGCTTGCGTCCCGATGGCGAATCCATCGCAATCACCTGCCCAAATGTCACGCCCAGCGCGCCTAGACCCGGCATACCCATCGTGCGCACTGCGAAGTCTTCATGGTTGGGATACATCTCCACCTGCACCGATCCCTGCAACTGCATCGCATACTTTTTCGAATACGTCGCAAGAATGGTGTGCAACTCAGCCTGCACGTATGGCGCCAGGAGATCGCTCTCCTTGGGATCAAGGATCAGCACGGTGCTTGCATCCTTCACCGTCTTGAACTTCGCCAGTGAGTCCAACAACCGCAAACTGTTCACTGTTGCCGGGGCACGATAGCTGTTGTTGTAGGCGAGCTCCAGTTCTTTCTGTGGCTCCTCCGCACGCCCCAATCGCATCTCTTCCACACCCAAAGCCGAGTGCGCCGCCCATAACTCCGGCTGCTTTTCCGTCGCTCTGCGGTAATACGCAGCCGCATCGTTAAACCGATAATGCAACTCAAGGTGGTGCGCCATCTGCATGTACGCGTCGCCATCGTGCGGGTTCACTGCTGTAATCTTCGCGATCCACGCATCTGCTGAGCGATCCGCGATTAACTCCAGCGCAGCATGTGCCGCCATTGCACTTGTCGCTTCTGAATCAAGTGCCAGCGCTGCGTCTGCTTCCTTCTCCGCCAGTTCACGATTGTCGTTATCCAACGCGATCTTCGCAGCAAGCTCGTGTGCCGCAGCCAGCTTCGGATCATGCTCCAATGCCTTTGCAATCGAAGCATTCGGATTGCCGCTGTAATCTTCAGCCTCTACAGTCGCAAGCCCTAAATATGCCTGCGCGTTATTCGGCTCTTTCTGCAACGCCTCGCGGAACAAGTCGGCAGCCTCAGCATTGTTGAATCGCTCATGGAGTAGCATGCCCCAGCGGACTTTGTACATTGCAGGGCTATTCGCACTCGCGGCTGCGTCGCGAAAATTCTCGTTCGCGTTCTGCCAGTCCTCCAGCCCCCACGCACCCTCCGCACGCTCATAGGCGCTGCTGCTTTGCGTCAATCGCGTAAAGCAGGCACGCGCAGACTGACCGTGGTGTACCAGCTTCCAGCAATCCGCAGGTGTCACGGCGTGTGCAGCGGAAGCGAACAAAGCGAAGGCGAGCAGGGGTTTCATTTGTCCAGCTCCCCCTGCACTCGCGCCAACTCCAACAATGCCGCGGTCAACTGCTGCTTATACTCAGCAGGATCCATTGCGGCCTTGTTGTACTTCAGCACATCAATCTTCTGTTCCAGCTCTTCCTTTTTCGCAAGGAGTGATTGCTTCGCAGGATCGCTCGCAGCCTTCTGCGCGGCGCCATAGTGCAACAGGGTGAAGCTGGCCATCAACTGCCCTTGACCATTGCCGGCATCACGTACAGCTTCCCCATGACCGATGTCGTTAAACATCGCATGTTCCGTCGCCAATCGCTTCTGCGATTCATAAAACGCAGCGGTCTTCCGCGACGCATACGTGTAAGCCTCTGCTGCTGTCAGCGATTCATTCTTGTCCACATCCGCAGAGGCATCCTGTAACGACTCGACAAAATACCGTGCGAAGACCGTTGCATTTTTCTCCGTACCAGACTTCGTCGCCGCAATCACAATCCGTCCGCTGCGCTCCAGTGCCGCAACCGCACCACCGCTCGAACTTGTCGTGTCCACTACTAACTGCCGCTTGGCTGCAATGCGATCGCACATGGCAGCGATTTCCGCGGCCGTTAAATCGGGGCCCACCAGGTTGAACTTGTATTCCGTTCCATCGAACGATCCGTGCCCAATGAGCACCAGCACAAAGTCATCGGGGGCTGTAGCCTGCTGCGCCACAGTTGACAATGCAGATCGCAACTGTGCCGCAGTGGCCTGCGCGCCAGCTAACGTCACTACATGCGCACCTGCGATCCCGCGGAATACCTTATCCAAATCTTTTGCATTCGCGGTGAATCGCTGTTCGTAATCCGGCTCGCCACCTAAGCCGGCGACGGTGACGTAATACGTTGCAGCCGCGGCATGCAGCGTGAAGATGAAACTCGCCAGCAACAGGAGGAGCCGCCTCATACGACACCCCACTTCCGGCGCATCAACCATTCTGTCAATGGCAACGCCAACAGCAACACAAACACAATCGGCATGTTCCAAAGCTCTTTGATCGAGCGAACGGAGATGCCTGCCTCGGAGTACGAAATGTCCTGTGGCAGATTCTTCAGATTGTTCGCATTCCACGCACTGCCACCGGTATCGCGTGCGAGCTGCTCCAGAAGCTTCGGGTTTGCCTCCGTATGGAATGCCTCTGCGACACCATCTTCATGCTGAAACGTCGCTGTATCGCGTCCAAGATCGTTCTTGTCGGAGGTTGCCGTAACTTCCGTAAGGTACGGCCCCGCCTTCTCTGCCGTATAACTCGCGGTATACAAGCCCGGAGTCTCCTGCGAAGGCTTCATCTCCAACGCAGCGTCCACTCCAGCAGGCCCAGTCACGTGGGCCATCACATGTGCATCGCGCGCGGGTTGAAACTGCTTGTCATGCACGGTCGCCGTAATGTCGATACGCCCCGTGTCTGACAACGTACGCGCCGATGTGTTCACGCTCACAGCACCCGGCGTATCCGCCACCAACCAACGTAGCAACTGCTGAAAGAACAGATTGTGCGATGGATCACCCAGCGCCTCACTCATCTGCCACCGCCAGGTACCACCGCTGGCAAGAATTGCGGTGCGCCCATTGCCATAGTTCTGCGTGATGAGAAACGGCATACGCTTTCCGCCGCTGTTCATCTCCGCAAGTACTGTAGCGCCAGGCTTTGCACTGCCCGGATCTTCAAAGTCCGCAAGATACGTCAGCTTTCTCCAGCGCTCCGCATTCTTTTGCGGATCTTCCAGCAGACGCGTCGTCGTCGACGCCACACCCGCATCCGTCAGGTTGACCAAAGCCGCATTGCGTTTGAAATGGTTCGTCCCCGCGGGTAGAAACGTCGGCATCAACTCATTCAAACTTGATGACGTCCATCCACCATCACTCAGCCCTTGCCTACCACCAAGAAACAGAACGCCACCACCACGTCGATCCACATACTCGCGTATCAACTCCTGCTGTGCAGGCGTGAAGTAATCCGCTGCGACAGAGCCGATGATGATGCCGCTATATGCAAATAGATCTTCAGCCTTCGTGGGGAATCCATCAGCAAGCTCATCCGGCCCGCTGATGCCCTGCCGATAAATCTTGTTCTCGCTGGTGCGCAGCATCGAGACAATCTGCACAGAAGGATCATCTTCTTCCGCACGGCGCAGAAAACGAAACTGCCATCGCGGTTCGCCTTCCACATACAAAATGCGGCGTTTCGCATCGCGCACCAGCAACGGCCGCGTCAACACGTTGTTCTTCGCGTTGCTTTCATCCGCGAACGGCTCCACGGAAAACACCAGCGTACGCGCCCCTGCCTCTCCAGCAGAGAAGAACAACGGCTCTGTCTGCATCACACCATCGCGTTGCAGCGTAATGCTCTTCGCCGCCAGCGTTCGGTCACCATCACGAATCGTCAGCGTAGCTTGCCGATTCGCATAGCCATGCTGCATGAAAGTTAACGAAGCACTGGTGCGTGCATTCACCACTGCGTTCGGTGCAACGCTGACATCTTCCATCTCAAGATCGTGCAACGGCTTGTCTGAACCAAACGCGACGGTATGCACCGGCAATCTACGATTGCGCAAAGCCTGCATAGCCGCCAACGATATCCCGCTGCCGCCAAGCCCGGCAGCATTCTCGCTACCATCCGTTAGCAGAACAACAGCACCCACCGGCAAATCCGCCGTCTCCGTCGCAAGCTGCTGTAGCCCATCGCCCAGGTGCGTTGCGCTTCCTGCAGCAGCCATGCCGTTCAACGAATCCACCTTCGTCAACTTGCTATCCAGCGTGTACAGCCGCGTGTGAAAACGTTTGTTCAAACCATCCAGAACGCCGCCGCGCAACGCATTCAGCGCGACATCAATTCGCGGCTTTCCATCCGCATCCGCTGTGGCCATAGAACGCGAATCATCGACGACCACCGCAATGATGTTCTGCTGCGAACTCAATTCCGCAACGGACAGCGCAGGTTGCCATAGCAACAGAAGAATCAACGCCACCAACGCCGACTGCAACGCCCACACGCTCCACGCGCGCCGATGCGTCATTGCCGGAGCTTCGTTGCGATACGGCTTGATCTGCCGCAGACGATACCGAATCAACATCCCGAGCCCAACCACTGCCAGCACCACGAGCAACGGCAGCAACCACACAGGCCACCGCGACAGGAACACAAGGTGTCCCTTCGCAAACACCGTACTCGGATACTTGAAGAGCAGCGGAAACATGTTTGGGAGAGCGCCTCAGTGCGTCATGCCATACAGGATGTAGTCCAACCCCACGCGAAACGCCATGGAGGCAAACGGTTCAGGATAGTAAGGATCGTCGGCCCACTCCCACGCATCGCCCAGATGCATGTTGTGGCAGATGGCCACCATAATGCGTCCATCCTTATCGCGGATGGCGCGCCACTTCGGCTGATAGCCATCCTTTTCATAGGTGCGATGCGTGCGGATATAGTGCTCGCCCGGAATCTGCATCTTGTCGTCCACGTCGTACAGCGTGTGAAAGATTTCATCGTTCGATTGCAGATCTTCCACTGGACTATCTGGCAGCACCTGCCGCATGCCACGCATGAAGTTGTCCCAGTCATCCGTACCGTGGAAGTCATCCACCATCAGGAAGCCACCCTTCAGCAGATAGTCGTGTAGCCGCTTCGCCTCATCATCTGTGAAGCTCCACGTCTGCACCTGCACCGCATAAATCCACGGGTAGTTAAAGATCTCGTCGGAATCCAGGTTCACCACCTGCTCATACGGACGCCCATCAATGCGGGTCAGCCGATGCATCGCAATTAGAAATTGTCGGTCTGCCTTGGGATAATCGCGCGCCCAGGAATAGCGTCCGAAGTAGCCACCGCCATAGCCGCCATAGCTGGACAGGGACGACGCGTACGACAACCGCGACCAGTAAAACTCTGACTTCACATTGGAGGGCGAGTCATCGCTACCAAAGCCGAAGTTGCCCACGCGCTGCCACGCACGCACTCCAACAGCACACACGGCTCCGCACAGGGCGGCGAGCATTGCAATGCGCGAAAGCTTCATCGGGAGGCGTCCTCCAACAAAAGCGGTGTGCGTGCGTGTGCGGCTGAGACTAACAGAAATCGCGTGCGTCTTACCGATACAGACGAACGACACCGCGCAGTGGTTGCAGTGTCGTCGAAACAGTTGCAGCGACTATCTGGCGCATGAGACGATGCAGCCACCCGGCACGTGAGCGGCATTTCTAAAGAAATGTGAGGTAGCCTTGGACCGGCGCCACCTTCTGAAGATGGGCTCGCTCGCCACGCTCGGCCATTTGGCGCGGCCGTTGCCTCTATTCGCGCAACAACCTAAAGCCGATTTCGAACTCCACATCGCTCCCGTGCAGGTTGACCTGGATCAGCAGCGATCTATCTCCACCATCGGCTACAACGGCTCAGCGCCCGGCCCGCTGCTTCGAATGAAGGCAGGCAAGCCTGTCACGGTCGACATATTTAACGAAACTGACACCCCCGAACTCGTCCATTGGCACGGCATGATCATTCCCGCCGAAGCGGACGGCACCGAAGAAGAACAATCGCCCTTCGTTCCGCCCCACGGACACCGCCGCGTCACATTTACGCCCGGCCCCTCCGGCCTGCGCTGGTACCACTCGCACGCTATGGCCATGGACGAGCTGCACAAAGGCGGCTACACCGGCCAGTTCGGGCTCGTTTACGTTGAAGACGGCAACGACAAAGGCAGTTACGACCAGGAACTGTTCCTGACCCTGCGCGACTGGGAACCATTCTTCTCCGGCAGCATGGAAGACGATGACGACGACACCCACGACGCCCCCATGCTCGAAAAGCCGCCGAAGATCAATACCGATCCCAACGGCCTCGAAGTCGTCTCCGTCGCATACAGCATCAACGACAAAGCGTTAGGCGCAGGCGATCCCATCCGCGTGAAACCGGGGCAGAAGCTGCTGATTCACTTCTGCAACGCCAGCCCCATTGAGAATCGGCGCGTCGCACTCGCGGGTCACACCATGCGCGTAATAGGCCTCGACGGCAACCCTGTACCGAAACCAGCAGATCGCAGCAGCGTTTTTCTAGGTGCAGGTGAACGCGCCGACGTGGAAGTCACCATGAACAACCCCGGCGTCTGGATTCTGGGCGGCACGGAGAAGATGGTGCGCGAGGGTGGTCTTGGCTGCATCATCGAGTACGCCGGGCAAAAGGGTCAGCCCAAATGGATCGACCCGAAAAAAGAACCGTGGGATTACACCCCTTTCGCCCTGCCGCAATCCACGCAGCCCACGCCGAAGAACGTAATCGACATGCACTTTGAAAAACTGCCACGCGGCATGGGCAAATTCAACGTGTGGACCATCAACGGCAAACCCTACCCACACGAAAACGATTACGTACTGCAACGTGGCGAGCGCTATCGCCTCATCATGCGCAACTGGACCGACGATGCGCACCCTATGCACCTGCACCGCCATCTGTGGGAAGTCGTCGAGATGAACGGCAAAAAGATGGGCGGGCTCATGAAAGACACAGTCGTCGTCCCGTACTACGGTCGCGCCGTCGTCGACTTCACCGCAGATCAGCCCGGCCTGTCACTCTTCCACTGCCATATCCAGCAGCACATGGATTACGGCTTCAAGGCCCTCTTCCGCACCACGTAGCCGCAGGCGTATCGTTCCTGCCATGCGCATCTTCAGCCTTTTCATGATGGCCGCGATTCTCAGCGTGCAAACCTCGCCTGCTCAGACACCCAACACGCTCACGCCCGCCGAGAAGTCCGCGGGCTGGAAGCTGCTGTTCAATGGCCACGACAGCACGGGCTGGCGCAGCACACGCTCCAGCGCTTTTCCTGCTTCGGGTTGGGAAGTGAAGGATGGCCTGCTTGCCGTGACGGAATCTGGCGGCGAAGAGGGCGGAAACGCAGGCGACATCATCACCACCCGCGAATACACCAACTTCGAACTCACCGTTGACTTCCGCATCACGCCCGGCGCGAACTCCGGCATCAAGTACTTCGTCAACCTGAACGACACACCGGGCCACGAGGGCCACGGCTCCAACATCGGCTTCGAATACCAGATCCTCGACGACGCCCGACACCCCGACGCCAAACTGGGCAAAGACGGCGACCGCACCATCGCCTCGCTGTATGACATGATCCCCGCCGCCGCAAACAAGCCCACACATCCCATCGGCGAATGGAACACCGCCCGCATCGTCATCCGCGGCACACACGGCGAACACTGGCTCAACGGCGTCAAGGTCGTCGAATACGACCGCAAGACTCCGGCCTTCCGCGCTCTCGTCGCCGGCAGCAAGTACCACGTTTACCCCGGCTTCGGCG
>Ga0206887_10083_pt1 | contig 21940 bp, 6 predicted proteins | sample Alteio_BWOrgHeat_89_FD_153248 | JGI IMG/M metagenome (GOLD analysis project Ga0206887, IMG submission 153248) | Enriched cells from forest soil in Barre Woods Harvard Forest LTER site, Petersham, Massachusetts, United States - Alteio_BWOrgHeat_Nextera3 ...
TGGATAACGGTTGGCGGACCCGCGTTACCAACCGTAAACTTGAATTTGCCACCGCTACTGGAAGCGCCGCTCACTGTCGGTGGCGTCAGGATGGTCACGTTCAACGTGACGGAAGCGGAGCCGTCGGAAGGATTTTGGTCCGGTGTCAGGGCAGTAACATCGGCAGAATTGATCGCCATTCCCTGGGTACCCGCCTGAACGGTCAAGTTCGCCTGCGCACCGGCGGTAACGGCCAGGTTGCCGATATTCCAGGTTATTGTCTGGCCGCTGGGAATAAGAGACCCTGCCGTCACGTTCGACGAAACCAAGGAAAAGCCAAGGGGCAAGGTATCGAAGACAACCACATTACTGGAGACGTTAGGACCAAAATTGGTGACGCCGATAGAAATGAGCGTATTGTTGCCGGTGAAAAGATTTGTGGGTGTTGCGCTCATCGTCAAATAGTCGTCGGCAACGAAGCCGATGGGGTTGGCAGTGGTAACCGCGATGGCCCAGCCGTTGGAAATGGCGCCTAAGTTAAAGGTCTGATCGTCCTGCACAAAAAGATACCAGTTGCCGTTTGGATTACCGCCATTCAAAGCACTTAGGGTTGAACCGTAAGGAGGAAGCGGGGCGGAAAGGTGCGTGAACACATTGGTGGATGGAATGGTAATCAGAGCACTGATTAAATTGGAACCATTGGGAGAGCCCAAACCGGTGCACAGATCGTAACCGGGCACGGCAAAATAGGCATTGCCCACACTGAAATTTGTGTTATTTCCCGTGATGATGTCGTGAAAACAATTCGTATAGATGGGGCTCTTGCCAATGGCATAAAGGGCCGGGTTCAGGAAGCCGACCGTCGGTTTGCCGCTGGCGAGTGCCTGCTGATTCACAAGCGCGGTATAGGCCGCCCACAACGGCGCGGCCGCGCTGGTACCCCCAAACTCACCATTCTGGCCATTCTCAAAAATGACGAAAAGATTATCGGCCGTCAGCGATACATCGGGAATATTACGCAGGGTTGTTGAACCCTGGTTGTTGACCATGGAAATGCCCTGTTGCCAACTCGGAATCGGAATACCATTGAAATTGGTCCCTCCGCCACTGGCAGAAGTGCCAATCCTCTGCACAAACCAGCTCCAAACCGTTTCTGATGACCAGGCACCCTGCGGACCGGCTGTGGACAGCGTTGTCCCGCCAACGAGTGTGATGTTGGTATCGTCCGTGTATTGCTCGATCTGTTCATTGCTGGTGAAAAATGCGCCGTCATCACCAGAGGCCTGGAAAAAGCTTTGCCCTTGCACGGCCATTTCCTGGTAGAATAAATCGAAAGCCGGATTATCGCCAATCAGCCATGAAGAACTAATCTGTTTGGAGGTGTTGTCGGCAGCAATGCGATTTAGCAGGTCAACCACGCTGTTCTGAACGCCGTTAGGGGCCTCATAAACAATGATTTCGGAAAGATTGGTGGCCATCGAAACGACCATTTCAATATCCAGAGACACTTCAGGATCGCCAAAGCCGGTCGGATTAGGCACGCCGCCATTGACGGCGATGTTCGTCAGAGTAACGTCTGGCAAACCCGCCTGGGCTTCATAGGAAAGGATATCAGCGGTGAAATAACCATCCAATTCAAACAGAGCGACAGACTGACCGGTGCCGTCTAAAGCAACGCCCGGCACGTAGGCTGCGCGAAAGTCTTTTCCAATATATTCGCCAAACGGGCCGGAACCCAATCCATGCTGAGTGCCGGCAGGCTGATTATTTGAACCTTCCTTTATAAGAGCCGGATGTGGAATGAGATAATTGTCCAAACCGCTGATGTGCATGATGGGAAGCGCGGCGTTGATAGACGGATCCTTGTCCGGCGCATAAAAATCGCGGTTTTCCTTTGGATGATGATAGGTTCGCAGGGAGATTTGAAAGGCTTTTTCAATGTCCGAAACCCGACCGCGCACGTCCAGGACCATATGGTTTGAAGAGGTGCCAATGACAGTCAATCCATTCACTTCCGCAAAATTTATGACCATCTGATAATCCTGCGCGCTGGGACCAAATTGGGTGTTGAACTCGCCGGGCGTGAGGAAATGGCGATAGTTTGGACTGGAAGGATCGTAAACCTGGCTGATTAAATCAGCGAGGCCCTTTTGATTATGCAAGGGCAGGCTGAGGGCCAAATCCAAGGTTGAATTGGTCGCCAGATTACCTGTGGACCGCAAACCGGATCTGGAAATGGCGGACGGCACATGGCCAGGCAGTGTTTTCATTGACTGTGCCAAAGCGATGCGCGGAAACAGAGCCAGGGCCAGAACCGCAACAAGCCCGATATTAAATAAGTTTCTATTCGTTTTCATTGCCGATCAGGGGAAGTTGGGTATGGCAGCGTCCTGGGTCGGTTTATAGACGCCGTTGGTAATGGGTGTTGAAACAGTGGTGGTGGGCGGCAGCGAATTGGTGGCTGCGTCGCTAAACGTAATTGTCACGTTGTTCGCCCCGACGTTCGGGGTACCAACACCCGACATGAGAAGGGTATCCTGCTGTCCGGGCGACATGACCAATGCGCCAACCGCATTGGGCGAGGTATGCGTGAAGTTCGTGAAGGTCACACTGGTGCCCACGAGCACACCGCCAACGTTACTCACTACGATCATCGAAGGATAAGGCGTAGCAATCGCAGCCTGGAAGTTCGCTGACGACGCGGGGATGGTAATCGTATTCGTATTCGCGAATATCGTGGTCATACTGCCAATGCTCAAGGCAAAGGCGTTCGTGCCAATAATGTTGCCACTGTCCTGGAGTTTGAATTCAGCCAAAATTGTCTGGCCGTTGGTGCCAATCGGCACAAACGTGAAATTGGTCGAAACCGACGGTCCGTTTACTATCAGTTTCCCAAGCGACTGCGCAGTGGCCGGCAATGGGATGGTAACACCGCCAGCGGACAGCAAGGTAACCATGAGGTTGGCCACGTTCGTCCCCCCGGCAGCCCGGAAGGCAAACGACAATTGGGCAGCCTGATTAGATTGGAGTATGCCGCCCGGAGGAGTGTTGGGTGAGCCCGGCACCAGCGACACGCCAGCCGGGACCACAAAGCTGCCATTGTTATTGAAAATTGTCAGCGTGGCCCCGGACGGCGCCATGAGAACGCCATTGGTCGGATTAGAGAGTTGCAACAGGATTGTTTTGTTTGGCTGCACACCGGAGCTGCCAATAACCGTAACCGAGAAGCTGGCGCTGGTCTGGCCGTTGCTAAACGTCAAAGTACCATTTGTTGGGAAGTAATCCGTGCCCGAGATTGCCGAGCCTCCCCCTTCGGTCCCGAAGTTAACGGTGGAAACCGTGTTGGTGTTGTCGGTGCGGACGACGGTAATATTGGCGACGCCGCTGTCCAGAATTGAATAATTGGCACTGGAGAAGGAAAGGCCAGAATTGCTGTCAATGATGGTAATGACCTGGTTGGTTGGAGAAATCAGCCTGGCAGGCGGAACGGGAATAGCGTTTGACAGGATCAGGGAGAATGTCCTCAAGCCAGTGATCAGGCTATTGTTGAGGATGGGAACGGAAATCGTGTTTGTGGCGATGCCGTTCGTAAAGATGAGCGTGCCGCTGACAGGGATAAAGTCCACATTTGCCTGGGCCGTGCCATTGGTGACGGTGAAATAGTTAACGGATAATGGCACCGTATTCGAAGTAACAATCACCGGCTCGGCCAGAGGATTCACGCAAATGACCGGAACAATGAGCGCACCGCCATTCTTGAAGGTGCTGTTCGTCGGGCTGGCAAAGGACAACCCGGCGGCCGAGGGCTGGATAATAACAACGGAATTGCTGGGCGAACCCAACGGCACACCAGCGGAAGGCCCCGTTAGCACTATGCCGAATTGCACATTCGTTACATCGGCGCTGTTAGTCAGAGTCAGGGTAATTCCGGCGAAGGTCTGTCCCGAAGCAAAGGTCAAGACACCACTGTTCGTCACATAATTAACACCGGCCAAGGCCGTACCGTTGGTGGTGTAATAGTGAACCGAGAAAGCGTTGTTGGTGTTGCCCAGGCGCACGACCGGGACGGTAGCTGTTCCATTGGTTTCCAGGAACGTGTTTGTGGCATTCAAGAACGCAACGCCTGTCTTCAGGTCATCCACAATGGTCACCTGCGTGTTGGTTGGCGGGATGAGTACCGCGCCGCCGCCAGGAGCCGAAAGCCCGATCGTAAATGTGACAGGCGCCTGCGGCGGATTATTGGTCAGGAATGATATCGTAATGGTTCCGGACGAGGTGTTCCGGCGAACCTGGACTGAGGCGCCGTTGGTTATATAATTGATTCCCGCGACCGCCGTGCCGTCCAGGGTATTGAAATTGGCAGAGACATCACCGGTGAAACCATTCGTACGCTGCACCGTGACCGTTGCGCTGCCGGCGCTTTCATTAAAGGTGTAATTCGTCGAGCCGAAGTACAATTCTCCCGGCGGCCCGACGTTATTTTCGATGGCCAGGATCGCATTGGACGGCGCGAAGATAAACGGTGTGCTGCCAATATTGGTCAAAATCATGCCGACCGTCTTGGCCAGGGCGGCGTTGCTGATGATCAAAACCTGGGCCTGGACATCGGCAACTCCCGGGTTAAAGGTGATAGTCTCATTGGTTGGGAAATAATCCGTGCCAGGAATTCCCGTGGTACTATTTGTCGAAGTAAGGAATTCCACCGAGGAAAAGCCGTTGGTATTCCCCTGGCGAAGAATATCAATATTGGCAACTCCATTGGGCACATTTTCAAAGACGGTGGTAGAAGCGCTCGCGAAGTTTACCGCCGTGTTCACGTTCTGGATCGACAGCACGGCGTTGGACTGGCTTTGCGGTCCCAGCAATGTTGCCGGCGGCGTAGGATTAGCCAGATGCATCGTCACCGTCCATTGACTCGCGGAAACATCGTTAAGGTCGTCTAAAACCGGCACGTTTACTGTTTCGACGCTTTCACCGGCCGGGAAATCCACGCTGGCCGAAAGCGGAAGATAATTGACATTCACGATCGCCGTATCATTGGAAGTTCCAGCAACGAAATTTGTATCCGTTGAGAAATTAACAAAAACGTCACCGGTGCCATCGGCATTGGTGCCGGCGGTGCCGCCGGTGCGAAGAATGGTAATGGGAGCGACAATTCCAGTTTCCGTGACTACATAATTGCCGGCGTTGAATTCAAAAACGCCGGAACCCGTCATGGAAAGGCCGTAAATTTGGATGATGTGCCCCACCGGCGAGCCATTATAAGCCGTAAATGCGCCACCCAAAGTGATGATGCCGGTGCTGGTCTGAACCAGCGCGGCGTCAACCGCGGCATTGGCGCCAGTGCCGAAATTAATCGTCGGGTCGGTCGCGCCTGTCGCCAGCAAGCGGGTCACACCATTGCGTATTACCCCGTTGAAATCAGTAAACTGGCCGACAACGAGAATACGATTGTCCGGCTGCAATACAATTCCATTTACGCCATTATTGGCGCCCTGCACCACATTGGCGGCGAAGTTGGTATCCGTCGAACCGTCGGTGTTTAACCGGATGATGTTGCCTGCTGATATACCATTAAAGGCGCCAAAGTTGCCGCCTACAACGATGCGGCCATCCAACTGGATCGCGATGGCGTTGACCGAGCCATTGGTCGCTGCCGTGCCAGTGTTGAAAGTGTTATCCAGCGAACCGTTTGGATTCAACCGGGCGAGGCCATTCACGATCACGCCATTGTAGTGGACAAAGGAGCCACCGATAATAATTTCATCTGCCAGAGGAGAATTAGTCGGATAAACGGCAAGCGCGTCAACAGTCCCATCCACGCCCGAGCCAACGTTGAAGCCGGTATCGAGCGAGCCATCGTTATTGAGGCGCGCGATGCCAAAGCTCGTTCCGAGAGTATTGCCCGACCCGCTGCTGATTGCGCTAAAGGCGCCGCCAACATAAATCTCCCGGGCACCATTGACGAATGCTTCAGCAATCGAATAGACCGTCCCGTTGGCGCCCGAACCCGGATTGAAGGTCGTGTCCAAAAAGCCGTTGGTCATGAAACGGGCAATGTTATTTCGGGTAAGCCCATCAGCACTTGAGAAGGTGCCACCGATAAGCACATTGCCATCCGTTTGGCAGACCACAGCCTGGACCGGGCCGTTGGCGCCGACGGCAAATCCGTTGTCCGTAGAGCCATCCGAGTTTAATCGTACAATATAATTCTGCGGATTGCCGTTGACGGATGTGAAATTGCCACCCGCCAGGATTTGCCCATTGGTCAAGTAGGCCAGCGCCAGCACGTCACCATTGATATTCGCGCCAAACAGGCCATTGGATGAACCGGGAGGCTGATTATACGCCGCCGACAAAATGTTCACGGCGGCATTCGTCGGCATTCCCAATGTTGCATTCGTGGGATTGGACAAATTAACATTAAAGAAGTAATTGCTGGCAATCAGGGCGCCAGTATTGGTGACCGGCACATTGAAGCTGGCGGTCAACTGATTGCTGGTAAGCACAAGAACGCCACTGGCTGGCGCATAATCAACACCGGCCGTCGTGTTGCTGCCGTTGCTGGTATTGTAATTGACAGAAACTTTGCCGGTGGCCCCGCCCGTGCGCACAACGTTAATCGTAGCAAAACCACCGTTGGCACTGACGAGATAGGAAGGCTGGCTGAACTCGAGCGTGCCGTAACTATCATTGTTGGTAATAGTCATTATGGCATTAGTAATGGAGCCCGGCGAAGTCGCAAAATAGAACAGCCCGGGGGAGGGGCCGCCGGTGTTGAGCGGATTGAACAAACGGACGCTAAACTGTTCTGAACCGCCAACAATCAAGGTATTAATGACTGGAACATTGATAATACGCGGTGAGGCATCTCCACTATTCCAATTCAATGTGTTGGTGGAACCAATATAGTTGACGCCATTAAACGCCGTCCCATTGGTCGTGGCATACTGGACGGAAACCTGCCCGCCGCTGCCGGCAACACGATTTACGACAAAGCTGATAGAGCCGCCGCTTTCGTTTGCCACGTAGTTCGACGCGGTGAGCGTCAAATAGCCCTGGAAACTGGGATTGATGAGGGTCAGCGTCGCGTTGGAAATTCCAAACGCCGCATTGCCGCTGCCACCTCCCAGTGAAGTCAGGCTAAGATTAACGGTCTTTCCAACAAAGTTGGTGGAAACCAGGCCATTCGCCAAAATGGTGACAGAATAATTATTGGACGACACGTTGATCCCGGTTCCAAACTGAAGGCTGAAGTTGGTGACACCACGATAGTCAACGCCGGCAATTGCCGTTCCGTTAGTCGCCCAAGCCCTCATGGTCACGATTCCGAAAACACCGTTGCTGCGAACCACGGGGATGGTCACCGGGCTGTTGGTGGCAATGAAGTTGGTGTTATAGAAACTAAACGTGCCGGACGGCGATGTATTGTCAACCACGGTAAATGGCACCGCTGAAGATCCCAAGGCCGAGCCCAGCGGGATATTTTCGCCGCCAAGATAAAACGTATTTGCGCCGCTGGGATTCGCCAGTTGAAATTGCGCGTTAATATTTCCCGAAGTCTGGGAGTTGTTAATCACGCTGACCACGGCGATGGACTGATTGTTCAGCGGAAGGTCCGCCAAGGTCAGAAACAGGCCGTAAGGGTCTATAAGTGAGCCACCAAGGCCAAACAGTCCATCACTCCGTTCGCGGGACGGGTGAGTCGTAAATTGGGAGGCGACCCAGTCTAAAGGCGGTGTGCTGTCATAAAAATAATCGCGGCCGCTTTGGGCCAGGCCCGGCGAAACTGAAAAGTTGGCCGAAACGGGTCCCAAATCACCATTCGTCCGCACCAGTCCCACAGTGAGAAGTGATCCGCTTTTATTTGCGGAATAAGAGGAAAACTGAAATTGGATGCTACCCGGCCCGGGTGTCGAACCGCCAATCAAACGCGCCACACTGTACCGGTTGCGCACACCGTCGCGTGTCTTTGGTTCCACCCACAAATTGGTATCAAAGAAACTGTTCTGAATGCCAAGGGCTTCATCGAGGCTGTCACAGACATTTGTGTATGCCTGGCCGCCGCCAACCTGGTTGAAATCTCCGCCAACGAGGATATTGCTGTCACTCTGGACTCCTGAGATATAAACGGCCGCAACGTCGTTCGCAAAAATCTTCTTCAAACCGGCAAACTGGTTATAGGCCGTATCCATGAACGTGGTGTCCACGGTGCCATTGGAATATAACCGCGCGAACCCAAGCCGATGCGTGCCGTTAACAGTGGAGAACTGGCCGCCAACATACATCGAGCCGTTCTGCTGAATATTGATATTCCAAACAATGTCGTCGGCGCCGTTGCCGATGAAAAAGCTATTGTCAATGCTGCCGTCCCAATTCAGGCGGGTGATGTAATTGGCGGGGACGCCATTGAAATGGGTGAAGGCGCCGCCGATGACGGCCTTGCCGTCCGATTGCCAGCCAAGCGCGTAAATCGTATTGTCTGCCCCCGCAAAAACGTTGCTAAAGGTCGTATCCAACAAGCCATTGGTTGTGAAACGCGCGATGTTGGCGTTCTGGCCGTTCACGCTGAAAGCGCCACCTGCCAGGACGTCTGAATTGGTGACGACCGTGACCTTATAGCTCCAATTAGTGGCGTCCACATTGAAGAAATTTGGGACTGGATTAACCCTAAGATCCAAAGGCGTCGCGCCAGGACCGAAAGGAACGGTAAATTGGTTTATGCCGTTAGAAATTATCCCCGTGTCAAAAATCACATTGCCGCCGTATAACACCTGCATTTCATTCGTCGCCGGGAAATTGTAATTCACGGTAACATAGCCCACGGCAGCGGAACCAACGTTGAGGAACAGGTCATCCTGGTTGGTTGTACCATTGGAAACGCGATTTGCGTAAAAACCCGGGAGAGTCGCAAGCGCCTGGACGGAACCAGAGAGAACGGTTCCGGGATTGAAGCTCGTATCCAGTGAACCGTCCGTATTCAACCGGGCCACTCCGTTAATTTGCTGGGTGCCAATCGCGGTGAAGGAACCGCCGATGAGCACCTTGCCATCCGGTTGCACGATAACGGATTCTACCGGACCATTCACGGCCGGACCGAAGGATGCGTCAAGGGATCCGTTAGGATTAACACGAGCGATATAGCTCTGAGGCTGGTTATTGAACGCCGTAAAGTTACCCCCGATATAGTATTGGAGCGGCGCGTAGGGAGGAGTCAATGCCACGGATTTAATCGCGTCATTGGCGCCGGTAACGGGAGAAAAAGAGGAATCCAAATTGCCGTTGGTATCCACCAGCAGGATATTGTTAATCGCGTTGCCATTGTTCAAAAGGAAGCCGTTGTAGGAAACAAAATCACCGGCGAGCAGGGCCTCGTTGTTTGTCAGCATGGCCAGGCTATAGACCACGCCGGAGACACCCGGGGTGGCATCCCGGCTCGGAGTGGTACTGGGCACCTGGGTGGGCTTCAAGGCCATAAAACTGTTGAAATCCGCGTTATAAAGCTCGTCCACTGAACCTGCGGGCGGGTTCTGGTCATTAAACAAAATCGTCACCGTCGTTTGCGCCACCTCACCGGCCAGCCAAGGGACCGTCCTGTTACCGACAGGAGCCTCCCGATAGAGCTCTATTCTGAAGTCCTTATTAAATTTTGTCAGGACCGAATTACTGACGGTAAAGGTGATTTCCTGGAAGGTAGCGCCAGGCCCGGTTGCGGGGAATGAAACCGTTCCTTCGGCCAGTGTATAATCAGAATTGGCTCCGCGGATGACCGAGCCGGTAAATACCGGCGGCGTTGGCAAGGCGTAATCCGAACCGGGCTGGAGAGGATAGAAAATATTCTCCTCTTCATCGGCCTCAGTATCGTCTCCTTCAAGATTATTAATGCGATAGTTCAGGGTGGTAGCGGCGTTGTTTGTGCCAAACCGCTCCACATAAACCGCCACATGGGTCCAGGTGCTGCCGTCGCTGACATCCTCCGGAACGCGATAATTCGCCTTCTCAAAGCCAAACAGGACGTTCGTGGGCGCCAGGGCAAGCGCCACGTTGGTGATCGACATTGTATTGGTGACCATCATATTGGTCCCCATAACATTTGTCAGCGATATGAGCGTATTGGTATAGACAAACGGGAATAAATCCGGCCCGTAGGGATCGGCCGACTGGTTCAGAATTTTTATCATGGCCGTGCTGAAGGTGGGATCCAGCCGGGGCTGCGAGACATTCGCCCCTTCATAGGGGTCCAATTGCGCATTGGACAATACCAGCCCGAAATAGACGTTCTGAATGTTGTTGATGGGGACTTGTCCATTGCGTGAATTGGCTCCAATAATTGGTATCATGATGGTCTTGCTCATTTCGTAATCATCAAAGACCAGCGTGCCGTGGACAGGCGTATAATCAACGTTGGCCACACCGGGCACGTCATTGGGGGGCAAGGATGTCCCTTGTGCCACCAGGTTTGTCCCATCCTCAGTCGAATAATTTATCGTGCAACGGCCCGAGGAGCCGGCCACACGGGTGACCGTCACCAGCGCACCCGGCGCATTATAGGGGTAATAAGTCAAAACTACCGAATTTTGATCCACAAAAAGACCTGACGGCGGCAAACTCTCCGTCGAGGCTGTTTGGTAAAGCGGCAGAGCCGAATACGGGTCGAAATCCTCCGTGGCAAACCGGAAAACGCCGGAAGACTGGTAAGCCCATTGCAAGGCTACCGTCCCCGCAGCAGGGAAATCCACAGGAGTGAATCCTGCGAACGCGTTAAGCGGAAAAATCGAATTTGCCTTGGTATCCACGGCAACGTAGTAAGTCGTGCCGGCGACGGCATTAAACCGCAAATGACTGGGCCCGTAATATGGCTCAAGGTAGGAATATTCTATAATGGTCCCCTGATTCCCGGGCAGAATAGGCAGCACAGGGAACGGAGGGTTTATATTGTAATAATCACCGCTGTCGCTTTCAGTTTCCTGGCGAAGAGAGGCTTGCTGGTTTCCCGTAGAACTGTTGTTTATCGGGAATAGATTGTCGTTCGCCGCGATCTGGTTTAGACCGGTTATCGAATTTCCGGTAAAGACCGCCAGCACGGTGTCCAGAGGATAATCGTTCGTGGCCACCACCAGGTTAAACACATCCTGAACCGTGGTGTATGTAACCGTGCTGGGACCGTAATTCGTTGTGCCAGGCGCAATTTCCGTTTCCAAATTCGTCACCGTAATATTCGTCACCAGATAACCAAAACTAAAATTAGTGACCGCACTTTCCGAAAAACTCCCCACCGTATCCATCTCTACTTCCCCGCTCTGCGGCGCTGTCCACGAATACCAAAGCGGCGCGTTTGGCGGATTACCGGCAATGTTCGGGGGATTATCACTTGGGACGACGCCAACATTACTGTTTGTCACCGTACCCCAGGTGCCCGATATGACCTGTGCTGAAGCGAAAGTGGTTTGCGCCCTGCCGGTCACGGCCAGCAAACCGTTTACCAGGACCAATGCAATAACCACCACAGGCGGCATCCGGCGCCAGGAAACCAGCTTTGATCGGTAACGGGCCCAAAAATTTTTCATATGCTTCTCGAGTTATCGCGCGCTTTCCACGCTAAAGTTCTGTCTTCTCTTCTTTCTTTTTTAGAGCCTGCGGCTCCGGGTCTCTCTCTTCCGAGACAACATTTATTTATTGCCCGTAAACATCCGCTGAATTGGGGCTGACGCTGACCCGATAATACCCGTGCGCAGACGAATCAATCGGTTCATTAACCACGTTGGTAATCGGCCAGCCGCCCACCGGCGGAACATTGGTGGGCGAAATGAAATTCGTTACCACCATCCAGGAAATCATATTAGTCGAATAAAAAATTGTATTGGTCGAACTGGGAATCGAATCCCAGGTCAGTTGTACCGTCTTTTGGCCCGGCTTGACTGATGACGACAACAGGTTGACTTCACTGCCTACAAAGAATGGATTGGGACTGATTGCATTAGGAACGGGAACGCCATTAACGCCATAGCCGCTGGAATCCAGCGGGCTTTCGAGAAGCCCGATGTTGACCCGATAGCTTTCGCCTGCTGAGGGAGCGAAGTTGGTGGAACTAAAGAGGCCCATGAATTGGGGCACCCAGCGCAAGCGGTTCGTATTGGAACCATTCAACTGGAAGGAAACCTCCTGGAGCGGACCGCCGGTCTCAGTGAGGGAAGCAACGGCGTCGGCGTAATAAATGACCAGGTTGGTGTTGAACAAGAGCGTCGGAATGTTTTTATTACCCAAGCCATTCGCATAACTCGCGTAGTCCAGCAGGATCAGACGATCCACATAAATGGCATTGGTCACGCCCGGAGTACCGATGCCAGTAAAGTAAAACGAGCTGTTTGGCGCGAGGGCATCCAGGCTCAACTGCCCAATGGCCACATTGTTGCTATAGCCGCTGGTGGAAATTCCAAAATCCGTCCCCGCCCAGGTACTCGAAATGATTTTATTTGGCGCCGGCGCGGTCATCCCGATGGTCGTAGCCAGCAAATCACCCGCGACCGGTTTGACCGGCATGACCAAACCATTTCCACTCCCGCCATTGGCACTTCCCAGTGTCCAGACATTGGCATTACTTTGTCCCTGGTCCGTAAGCAAATTCGTCTCATTAAACACCAGCGAGCGTCCCGACTCCAATGTGAGGTTGGATGTCGTCAGCGTAGAACCCGCGAGGATAATATCGCCGCCCGCGGCCAGAAGGCCATTTGTCAGCGTGGTCGTCATCGAAGTAAGGTTAAATGAGCCAACGCCATTGGAAATGACGCCGCCGCTTTGGAAATTAGTCACCCAAATCTGCGAGCCCTGGTCAGTAAGCAAACCGTTATTGATAATCGCACCATACGGAACCTGGAATGCTATGACATTTGTCATTCCCGGCACGGCATTGGAACCGCCCGCAAGGAAATTGGCCGGATTCCACGTAAGATTGGTTGCAGTCGTCCCCACCGGTATGAGATTTCCAAACGTCCCGCTATCGGCGGGAAGCGCGGTTACCGTAAACAAATAATTTGTGGATACGCCAACGGTTATATTTGTCGTCAATGGACCAGCCGTTACAAACCCGTTCTTAAATGTTTGGTTGGTGCTATAAACTTTATTTCCCCCGGCGCTCCCATTGATTGCAGCAATCAGGTTCGTCATTGTGGCCTTGAAATTCGCCCCGACCAACACCGCATAAGCAGGCGATTTGCTGGTGATCGAATTGGTAAAGACGTAAGGTAGCGCTCCAATCCCGATTGTTACCGTGTTGTTTTTCAATACATTCGCCCCCTTGCCCGACGAAAGCGTCGCTGTCGCCAGGGTGGCCGGGGTATTGGTCGTAATCAGGTTGGTCTGGGAGTTGCCGATAAATTGCGCGAAATTAGGCAGGCGCATGGCGCCGCTGTTTGTGATCCAAAGCAAATTGGGGAACGAACGGGTCCAGCTCCAGGTCGTCGGCTCGGCATTCTGTAAATTCAACTCTCCATCAGGCGAGCTCACACCCGTTCCTATTACGTTGGTCGTCAGCGTCAGATTCCGGGCATTGGCAAACATCGAGCCAAAAACATTTAATACATCGCTAATCACGAGGGAATTGGAGGCATTGAGCGTCAGGTTGCGAATCTGCGGCGAAGTCTGCGGATTCAGGTTGGCATCAACCAGGACAGTACGCCAGTCATTCGTCAACACGACGACGTTTGTTGTTGGAACATTATTGGAAATACTGATGGTAATATTGCTGACAACATCAAACCATCGCGTGCTCCATGCCTCAATGGTTCCATTCCAATCCGGTATTTGAGCCACTACCAGATTGCTGATGGCCAACGAGCCATTGGTTTTGGCGAGGTTGATATCAGAGTATAGAGGATCCATATCCGCCCCGCTGCTGTCAAATTCATTGGTCGCGGTCAGGGACAAGTATTCTGGATCAGTGATTTGAGCGGCGCTCAAATTCAACTCGCGAGTGGCGACGATGCGAACCGAGGCGGGCAGGTTGGTGATGGACCCACTTGGATTTATGACGCTAATGTTGGTAGCCCCCGTCCCATTACCCAGGAATTGGCCAAAAACGTAGGGATTATTTGTAAGTGTGCCGGGATCGAAAACTGGAAATTGAGGAGGGGAGGATTGCGAGGTAATCAATTCCGTGGGGCTCTGGGTAAGAACAAAGTTGTCCGGCCATCCGCCGGGACCGATTGGCACATTGGTTACCGCGCCGGCCACGTAGTCATCGTTCAGATAAAGGCGATTCGTGATTAACTGGCCGGTGGCATAGTTCAAATAAGTGCCCAGCCATTCAACGGTCACATCTCCGGCACCGATGAAAACGTTGTTCACGGTGCTCGCGTTGAAGTAAACGTTATACGTCACATTCGTAGAGCTGTCATTTTCAACGAAAGCTGACCGGTTTAAAGTCGCTCCGGTCTGCTGGTCATAGGGCAAACAGTCGGTCAGGTCCAAAATAAAAGGTGGAATCCTAAAAGGCGCCGAGTCGGCATTAATCAATCCCGTGATAGGATTAATAAAACCCAATTCTGCTGATGGAGTCCATGCATTGGTGTTTACTGCCGAATCTCCCGTACCAATAAAAGGCGCAGGGGGCAGGGACTCAAGGATCCCATTGACAAATCCAAAAACAGAACTTTCAATCGAAATGACACTGCGGCTCAAATTCACATTTTGTCCGTTTACTTCAATTGAGCCTGCCGAACCGATGGCGATCGTCCCCGGAACAATGATATTCGTCGCCTGGATGAGGCATGCCCCGGGACCAAAGTTTCCGTCCAGCGCCGAATTGCAATGGATGATGCCCGGATTATAAAACGTATCGGCCATCACGTTAGTGGTGTTGGAATTGGTTTGTTGCAGGTCAAACTTGAAACCAAAAGCCGTAAGCCCGGCCCCGTTAAGAAATTCAATAGAGGCGTTAACGAGCATTTGGCCGTTGTTCGTGTAAGAAAGCGTACCCCACCATGGCTCGCAAAAAAGGACCTGGTTATTGAAATTAATACCATACGTCACGCTGAAGATGCTTTCATTGTCAAAGGCCGTGGCGTTAATTTGGGGCAACTGCGGCGGCCCCGGCTCCGAATAAAATACGTTCTGATTATTGACGTACGTTTGCGCCAGCACCGTCTGCACAAACAACAGGCACAACAGCAAACCGGTCAATTTCCGTCCCACTGGACCGAAACCGAAAACTGCGAATTTGAAAAGGGTCAGATTCATGGGCTATTGTGCATGGTAATGGTCATGGGCATCGTAACGATATTCGTGGGCAGGGACGAGTCCATGAGTTGGACGGTGACGTCATAAACACCGTTGGTATTTCCGTTGGGAGTCCCTTCCACCACGTTGCCGCCCAACAAGGCCAAACCTGAAGGCAATCCCGAAACGGACCATGAATAAGGCGGCGTGCCGCCGGTGGCCGTAAATGGAGTTGGCACATAAGGCACCCCATTCGTGCCGTCGGGCAGGCTGGTCGGTGAAATCGAAATGATCATTTGGCTTTCCAGTTCCTGAATGCTCGCGCCCGTGGGATAAACGATGGGGGTATTCGTCGTGCCATCAAACGATGCCCAGAGCACGCTGGGAACGGCGGTGGCCTGGTTGACTCCGCTCACCTGCCCATTCACAAATGAATTAGTATCCACAAACGGGCCGTTCCAAAAGGGCGTTCCAACCTTGTTGAAATTGAAAACGGTTTCCCCGTCAATGACACCCGGGCCAGCCTCTTGCGGCAGAACCTGGCCGGTTTCAAAATTGATGTTCCGACTTACGGTGCTGACAAAATCGTTCGCCGCCACTTGATCCGACGCGGTAAACAGAAAATCCGGCGCCGTGATGACACGCTGGAACCGTCGCACGCCCAGTTGGGAATTCGTCGGATTAAACCAAACCATCGGATAACTATTGGTGATGGGCGTGAAAAATGCCTGTGTCAGCGGATCTACATTGTTGTCAGAAACACGTACAAACTGGATATGCTGGACACCCTGGTATTGGGCCGGGCCGTTCGTTGTCAAGGTACAGGCGAAATATTCAAAAACATCGTTCGTAAAGGTCGTGATAATGCTTTCCGTGCTGGTGTTGCCGGTATTAGGGTCGGTAAACGTGGCGACGACATTGGTGGAAGATCCTGCGGGATTATTTGTGGCGAGCGTCGCGTAGATATCAATCCCGCAACTGCCCGGTGGAAGCGTATAATAATCCCCCGAGATCACACCCTTCAGGGTCGTCGTCGTGGTGGTGACATTGGTCTCGGGCGGAAGGTTCGCGGGATCGCCAGGCTTGTTACCGATACTAATCGTTTGCACCTTCGCGGCCGTGTTCGTGTGTTCATGCAAAATCACAAGGTTTCCAAATGTGTAAGAAAATTCCTGCGGGAACGTTAAGAAAAAACCGTTCGTCACTACCACCAGGTGAGGTGGTAGATTTGCCGGATCGCCGGGGTTATTGGTCAGGAAGGTCGAGATAATCGGGTTGGTAACGGTGACGAAAAAGTTTGAAACCGTGTCGATCACCACGTTGGGAAAGGCCGCCTGCACGGCGCCCGGAGGATTAGTGGAGGCAAATTCCAACAACGTGGTCAGGTTGGACGTCACGAGCAAATTCAAGGTGCTGAAATTGGTATTTTCCAACTGGGCTCCCGCCGCTGGTGTTTCAAATACGATATTGTTTGACGACAGGAGAAACCGCATCCCCGCCGCGTCGTCCTCGGTCAAACCACTATAAAATCCGCCAATGTCCAAGCCACCCAATCCGGATTGAGCGCCACCCTCAAAATCATTTGCCGCCACCGCGGTGTACTGCGGCTGAGTCATGTCCGTGGAAAAGGGTATGGTGATTGCACTCCATACCGGCGGATGGCGATTGCAATCTTCAGCGATTCCGTATGTGTAAAGCAGGTTATTCACATATGGCGAATATATTGTCCCTGTCCCCGGCCCAGTCAGCGGCTGGTCGAAAATGCCAAAATTTCTATTTATAACGACATAAACCACATTCTCCGGACAAGGAGGAGGAGACGCTAATTCCGTGCGTTGTCGCAACGTCCATGTATAACGCTCCGGCTCGGCCAATCCCATTTGCTCCACCAAACAATGCAGGGTCACTGATTTTAAGTCCGTCAGGAACAATCCCTGCGCTATGCCGTTAAAATGTTGGGAATCGAACGGGAATTCCGACAGGGTTGGGCTGTAACCATCCACACCATTGGGGTGGTTGGTAAAGAAATTGTTCATGATGGCAAAAGCCTGGTCGCATGCGGCTTCGCCCTGTGCTCCAAAAAAACCTGAAAAATTCTGGTCGTAAGCGTAGTAAAGCACCTGATCATTGCGCCGGTAGCCTTCGGCGAGGTTCTTTGGAGCCCCAATATCGCCCAGGAAAACCGGGCCTCCGGGATACTTTAGTATATCTTGATAGGCCAAACCATAACCCAGGATACCCGTTTGCCACGAGTCGCCACCATTGGCTATAGGCCCCAGCAAGGCATAACCCCAAGCCTGTTGCCCGCCCGTTACGAGCAGCGCCGCGCAGATAAATATTTTAATCAATCGTTGCATATGTCACTGCCACAAAATCACCGCCACAAAAGCTGCACGCGGTAAAATCCCGCTGGACCATTGCCCATGTTAATCTGGTCGCTCGTCCCGGACGCAAACCTCGGCGAGCCAACGTTGGTCCATGTCTTGAAATCGGTCGTAACCTGCACCTGGTATGTCTTGCCGGGCTGCGTGTTCCAGACCAGGAAATTTCCCTGGTACGTGGTTCTCAGCCAGGTGGCAGAATTGGTCGGATTGCCACCAGTCTCAAAAACCTGCCAGGGCGTCGGGCCATTGGCTGCCAGCGGCGCGGTAGCGGAGGGCCAATTTGCCTGGTTGGTCCCATAAAACCATTTCATCCACTCCACGGGAATCGGACAGGCTGCCGTTCCCCAGTAACTTCCGCTCCACGTCGTGCCGCTAGCTAAGGGCGACATAGGCGACGTGAACCCGGCTACCGTCGTGAAATCCAGCGTAAATGAATGCGTGCTGTTGGTCTTCAAGCCGTTCGCCGCTGTCATGATCCATTGGTTAACATCGGCAGTGACCGCAGCAATGTTGGTGGCCTGTGCATCCGCAAAAACAGAATAGCTTGTAGCAGAAAGCCCCTGAGCCGGCGACCATGAGACCACCAATTGCGGCTGGTAAACCCCGTTGACCAAATCAAACGGCGCCCACACAAACGGCGCACCCATCGGCTCCAACAGAGACGCCGAATTTGCATAGCGTTGCGCATACAAATCAAGGCTATTGGGGCCGAAGGTAAAACTCGTCCACACGGCCAAAAATTGCTGCTGCCCGTCCGAAGCCACGGCCGGCTCCATTTGCTGGCCACGGATGGTGGTATTTACCAAAAATTGCCCGCCTACCGGCGCGTCGCCTTCATGAACAAATTGCCCGAATACTCCTTCACGGTCGCCATCCTCTCCCAGGCTTGTCCAGACAATCAGATAATCTCCACCAATCACGCTGATGCGCGGGTTATACTGGTCACCATACGTATACGAATTAACCTGCACGACATTGCCGCCATTGCCATTGGTAAAAGACCGCTCGTAAATATCCCAGCCGTTCACCGGGTTTGCCTGGTTATTCGCGCACCATGTCACCATATAACTGCCATCGGCGGCCGTTGCCACTTGGGGGCTGGCGCAGGGATTTACATCCTGGTTAACCAGGCTCTCACTGGTCGAAGGTACAGCATTAGTGCCGGAAATTGTGTAAAGGCGCTGGTAAATATCCACGCTGGGCAAGGGCACAGAACTGGCCGAATACTGAAGTATATTCGTTCCCCAATTTGGCGCCGTGGAACGCTCCTGTTCCGAAACCCAAACCACTACAAACCCGCCGTTATTCAGCGCTGCCACTGCAGGATCGCGCTGATTATATATCGTAAACTGGTTTATTAAAAAATTCGTCCCAATTCGCGACCCGTTGGTCGAAAGCAACTGGCCATAAACATCCAATTGGCTGTTTGAATTGACCTGATTATAACTGCCCCAGACCACGACGAGGTTGCCGTTGGTCAAAGTCGCGATGGCCGGATTGCATTGGAAGGTATTGGTGTAGGTGCTCAGCAAAAAGTTCGTGGTATTTAACCAGACGTTGTTGGCGTTTAAGATGCGCCCGTAGATGTGCTGGTGGCTGGCCGGCCCCCTCTCCCATACAAATGCCGCGCCGCCTTTCTTTAACAATGTTACCCGGGCGTTTTGCTGGTCATTCGTGGTGGTCGTATTCACCTGGAAAGTACTGCCCGAAGCCGAAAGCGTGCTGTTTAACCGCATGGCGCTGATCCCCTCCCCAACCGGATCCGTAATATTGTCCTGCCAAACGACGTACCCGCCATTGGCGCCCAACGCGACATCGGGATAAATTTGGTCGCCAGGCAGGGAGCCAATAATAGGGTATTGCGTGCCGTCAGTTACATAAAAATTAGTCTGTCCAAAAACAGCGGCGGGAATTGCCAGGAACAACCCCCAGCAAAAACAGATGGCGACACAACGGACGGACGGAAACGGCATATACGATTCGGAAGACTTTAAATTAACCTGGATATTTTGTCCAATACTTCCTGCGATAAAATTCGGTTGTAGCCGCAGATAAAATCGCGGCTTAAACAAATTATTTATCCAGCTTTTCAATTTCATTTACTTATAGTTCCAAATCTTTAACGGCTATACTTATATCAAAGCCGCCTGCCGCTCACCCCGCATCGACTCTTCCACGGCGGCCATCAGCGTTTTAAATCCCCAGCGCGAATACAACTCGCGCAACCGCGCCATGTCCGGCGCCTTGACCGCCATCGCTTCCACCGAAAAATCACATTCCACATTATGCAGCCGCACCAGCTCACGGTTGCGGCGGACCGCATCCTTTGCATTTAGCAATGCCGCCCGCAATCGTTCCGACTTCACTTTTTCCAGCCCGTCAAACAGTTTTTCCACCGTGCCGAATTGCTTCAACAGATCGGCGGCCGTCTTCGGCCCCACTCCGGGCACTCCGGAAATGTTATCCACCGCATCTCCCATCAAACTCAGCCAATCCACAATTTGCGAGGGCTCCACGCCCGTTTTGTTTCGCACCTGCTCACTTGTCCAAATCGTTTCCGTCTTGTCATGCGGATTAAACAATCCAATTCGCGGCGACACCAACTGCATAAAATCCTTATCAGCGCTGGCGATCACCGTTTCCCAATCCTTGCCTTCGGCTCGCCGTGCCAGACAGGCAATAACATCGTCCGCTTCAATGCCATCCCGGCAAAATGATGCCACCCGCGCTGCGTCCAAATAGCTGACGATCTCATCAAGTTGTGGCCGCATTTGTTCCGGCATTTCCGCACGTTGCGCTTTGTATTCGGGCAGCGCCGCCATACGTTCCGCACTCAGTCCGCCGTCCCAAACAACAATCCAATGCGTCGGAACGACGGTTGCCCGCAACTTCGCGAGCATTTTTATAAAACCATAAATCGCGTTCGTCGGCTGACCGGAAAGCGAATGCAATTCCCGAATCGCATGGAACGCGCGATAAGCGTAAGAATGTCCGTCAATGATCAGCAACCGTTCCACAATCGAAGTTCAAGCACCAGCCGGTTCAAATTCATCAATGATCAATGGCCACTCCACTGGCCGTCCAAAAAATCGTGGTTTATTGCGTCGCAGCCGCCGGTTTTATCTCACCCATCTGCACCTGGCCGGGCGACGGCGTTGGCTGTTGCGGAATGCTCTGGATTCCAGCAAACGGCAACTCGTCATCCGTATGTATCCGGTTACCCGCCGGATCTATCAGCGTGCACGTTACAAAAATCATCAGGTTCTGTTTCGTTTCGTTCTTTGATATGCTTTGAAAAAGTCTTCCCACAATCGGCACATCACCCAGCACAGGAACCGTATCTTTTTCGTCCGTTAACGTGGAATCCACCAGTCCTCCCAAAACCACCGTTTGCCCGTCCCATACATTTACCGTCGTCGTCACTTCACGCACGGAGAATTGGGGCAGGACCGTAGGCAGGAGCACAACATTCAGTCCACCGGTCGTAAATTGGCCAAGGCTTGGCGGGTTCTGATAACCGGTGAATTCAATTAATGCCGGAATCAACGTTAAATTAATGGTATATCCGTCGGACAAAACATCCGGCAATACGTCCAGGATGGGACCGGTTTCCACTTGCTGTACCTGCGGCGTAATCGCCGAGACGCCCGGCGCAATGGTCGTGACTTGCGCGCCGGCAGTGAATGCGCTGCCAAGGGCGGGAACCGCCAGCAGGCCAGCTATTCGACGGAATATCTTATTTTTTCTTTTCATTTTTCTCCTCACATTAATCGGCCGGACTCAGTCCAAACCTTCTAAACATTTGATATCGTATCTTAAACAACAAATCACGGTACTCCCGCTGCCGAGGTCGTCGCCGGGGCCGCCTGGAACGTAAAGCCGGTTACCACCGGTTGAATGATCGTGGCCCGCATTTGTGTCTGGCGTCCACTGATGGTCGTCACCTCCGGCTCGGCCAGTTCCTGGACACCCTGGCGCGACTGCAAGGCATGCAATACCACCTGGAAATTCGGGTTGGTCAAAATGCCGGTTATGGACGCAATGGACGGGAGACTTGAGTTGTTAGCGAGGAGCCCCTGTGTCAAACTCGGCAAAGTTCCTGGAACAGTACCCACCGCGGAATTACCCGGAAACGTTCCTCCCGGACTATTAGGCGCAATAACCGTTCCAGCATTGCCAGCCTGCCCCTGTACCGAATTCCCGATTTGGAATTGCCCCAAATACCAATCGAAGCCCAAGCCGGATGCATCAATCTGTTTCACATCAATAAAACGTGCCTTGATATGCACTTGTGGCGGCACCTGGTTGAGAACCTGCATGGCCCGCTCAATAATGTCCAAATCCTGGGGAGTCGCATATACGAA
>Ga0206887_10084_pt1 | contig 21794 bp, 19 predicted proteins | sample Alteio_BWOrgHeat_89_FD_153248 | JGI IMG/M metagenome (GOLD analysis project Ga0206887, IMG submission 153248) | Enriched cells from forest soil in Barre Woods Harvard Forest LTER site, Petersham, Massachusetts, United States - Alteio_BWOrgHeat_Nextera3 ...
GAGTCCAGCCCTAAATCCCCAGCCTAGTTTGAAAGTCTTAATGCCAGTAGATGTTTGAAATTCAGCGAGAGAAGCGAAAGTTCGCCCACCTCCACTGAGAGGTCCACCTGTTCCATCATCCCATGACCAAATACGTAATTTTCTATCAGAGGATGTAGCAATTCTTAGTCCGTGCCGCTTAAAAGTATCATCGAAATTTCCAGAGAGGATTTCAGGAGATTTTGGCAAGTTTTTTTAAGGTAAGAAATAAAGCTGTTGTTTAGTATCTTCAGGGTATCAAGTTTAATGTTTGATTGACCATCATAAATCAGGTCTTCATATTTTCTAATTGTATTAACAATTTCCTCAGTTGTCTGTGCATGAACATTAACCGTAAAAAGAAATGTGACAATCAACAAAATAGGGTTTCTGCGTGTCATATAATTAATACAAATCTCAGGTCTTCGTTACACATCCAGATTTCTCACAAGGATTGCATTCTTTTCTGGTGAATGCGCGGCGTGGTTCTACTTCGTCACCCATGAGGGTTTTGAAGATCATGCTTCTGATAATTCTTTTGTTTTCTCTCTGAACCAATCGACATTCTCTTCCCAATGATACAGTGTGTCGGGATCGAAGTCAGCTCCATTCGGCCATACAATCGTGCGGACTTCAGGATTTAGTGCTACTTGTTTGAAATATTCAGGGTCTTCGAGAGGACGGAATAACTTACCCCAAAAAGTGTCCGAGAGATCAACATGCTTAATCAGTCCATCTTCGAATGTCAGCTGAAGTGCGTGATCTCCGATGACCTTCACATCTTCGATATAATGAATTTCATGAATATGCATACTTATTTTAATGGCTCAATTCGTTTAGTCATCTCGCCTTCTTGTAAAAGATCCCAATCAACCAAGAGTTCCTCAAGATGGAGTTCAGCCCATGCTTCAACAAATCTTCTCTGTCTCGTTGGAATATTTCCTGCGAGCAATTCGATAGGATCTAATGCAAATACTGCTGCCACTCCGGCATAAATCGCATGAAAGTGCGGGCGGTGATGCCCGACTTCTTTTTCGCGATACATCTGTATCACGATTCCAAAGAATCTACTAATCTCCGGCATCCCTACACATCCAAATTCCTTACATACGTTGCATTCTTTTCGATGAATGCGCGGCGGGGTTCTACTTCATCACCCATGAGGACTTCGAACATATCGGCTGCTGCTGCTGCGGACTCGATATTGACTCTGAGCAGTGTGCGAGTCTCCGGATTCATTGTTGTGCTCCAGAGCTGTTCGGGATTCATCTCTCCTAATCCTTTGAAGCGCGAGATCACGATGCCTTTCATATCCGGTGCAACAGGCGTTGCGATCGAACCTTCATCGGCTACGAAATCCTGCTCTTCGGCAACTTCTTCTTCGTCTTTACCATTTTTGCGTGCTGCTTTGATACGCTTGAGGACTTCATCACGCTCTTCGTCATTATAGGCATAAAATTCCTGTTTGCCTTTTTTGATCTTGTACAGAGGCGGCTGTGCAATATAAATATTTCCGTTCTCGATCAAATCACGCATGTGATTGTAGAATAGCGTCAGGATCAGCGTGCGAATATGCGCACCGTCAATATCAGCATCGGCCATGAGGATGACTTTGCCGTAACGCATCTTCGTTAAATCCTGCTGTTCGCCGAGACCTACGCCAAGAGCGGTGAAGATATTTCTGATCTCTTCATTCTCCAGCATTTTATGCAAACGCGCTTTCTGCACGTTCAGGATTTTTCCTTTGAGCGGAAGGATTGCCTGGAAACGTCTATCGCGGCCTTGCTTAGCAGAACCGCCTGCGGAATCACCCTCGACTAAATAAATTTCGCAATGCTCAGGATCTGTGATGGAGCAATCAGCAAGTTTGCCCGGGAGCGCAGAATTCTCGAGCGAATTCTTGCGGCGCACCATTTCTTTTGCTTTGCGTGCAGCTTCTCGCGCTTCGGCGGCGCGCATAACTTTTTCGATAATGCGTTTGCCGATCGGCGGATTCTCTTCCAGGAATGCCGAAAGCTGTTCGCCTAAGATCGATTCGACGATTCCCTTAACTTCGCTATTGCCAAGTTTTGTTTTCGTCTGTCCTTCGAACTGCGGCTCCTGCACTTTTACGGAAATGATCGCCGTGAGTCCTTCGCGGAAATCATCACCTGTGAGCGATATCTTATCTGATTTAATCAGATTATTTTTCGCTGCCCAGTTATTCATCGTACGCGTCAATGCTGTCTTGAAGCCCGCTACGTGCGTACCGCCTTCATGCGTATTAATGTTGTTGACGTACGAAAAAAGATTCTCGTTAAAGCTGTCGTTATATTCAAAGCACACTTCAACAGGAGTGCTCTCCTTCATGCCTTCGATGAAGACCGGTTTGTGCAGAGAAATTTTATTGCGGTCAGTATGCTTGACGAAATCGCGCAAGCCGCCTTTAGCATGGAAAATTTCTTCTTCCTTGCTTCTTGCATCGCTCATCTTGATCGTCACGACAGGATTCAAGAACGAAAGCTCCATCATGCGTTCGCGCAAAGCATCGAAGCGCATTGCAATTGAGGCTTTGAATATTTCTGAATCAGGCATCCATGTTGTTTTTGTGCCGGTCGCTTTTGTCTTGCCTATCACTTTCACCGGCGCAACGGGTTCACCTGCTAAATATTTCTGATAAAATATTTCGCCTTCATGCGAGACTTCAACTTCGCACCACTCGCTCAGTGCATTCACTACCGATGCACCCACACCGTGCAGTCCGCCCGAAACTTTATACGAATTCTTATCAAATTTACCGCCGGCATGAAGCACGGTCATAACGACTTGTAAGGCGCTGACCTTTTCTGTCGGATGAATACCTGTCGGGATTCCGCGGCCGTTATCGGTGACAGTACAACTGCCATCTTCATTGAGCGAGATCTCAATTGACGAAGCGTGACCGGCAAGAACTTCGTCAATGGAGTTATCGACGATCTCATAGACAAGGTGATGAAGTCCGCGGGGACCTACATCGCCTATGTACATAGCGGGACGTTTGCGTACCGCTTCTAGCCCTTTGAGAATCTGAATATCCTGTGCGCCGTAATCCTGAGTTGCTGCCATCAAAAATTGAAAATTAAGTCGTTGAAATATAATGACTTACGAGATGTAAGATTTGGAGATAATAGAACAAAATAACGAGGGGATTGACTCCGCATTTTCCCGCCATTTTTCACATTGTGCATAGATTCTTTTCGTAATGATTTCATAGAGTTTTTTTGCTTTTTATTGCTGAAAATTGGTTGCGAATATGGGCGCGCGAACGCTGTTCATTGAGTCCGATAATTACCGCATCCATCCATTCTAATGTGCCGTCAAGGTTATAATGCCGCCTTCCGGTAATAACAATGCGTTTCCCGATATATGCGCAGATACGGCGATGAAGCTCGTCCGGATAGCGGACTTTGATCCTCCTGCCTGTGGCCCCTGAGATAAGAGTGCAGAGATTATCCCTGCCTTCAGGATCATGATCTAAAATGCCGCCCACCATTCCGTAGCGCACATACCCTTTATTATTTACCCAGCGGATGCCATTTCTTTTGATTTTATGCTTATTTGTTGTATTTTTATTAAAAATGTGATTTTTCATAGTTTAATTTTGCTTTATTAAATTTTATTGTGCAAATATACTACATAAAATCCGTTTGTCAAGTAGGTAATCGAAAATTTTATCAACAAATTATTAACAAAGTCAAAAATTTATATATTTTCGAGATTCGCAGATAGTTTTTAGGTAAATATGGCGGTTAACGATGAGCGTCGTTTTTCATCGATGCAAAATTTGGAATAGATGGAAAGAAATTTTTATCGAGCTCTGAATTAAAAAAGGAAGCAGGGGGGGGAAAGAATTTACTATAATCGTATCAATGAATATTTCTGTGTATCGTCAAGCTTTGGTCATTTCACGTCCCATCCTTTGACCCGGCAATCGAAATAGCAGGTATGAGGAAGGTAGCGGGTGAATTCATAGGTACCTATCTCATTCGTCCATTGCCAGACCTCGGTATCATTTTTGCGTGTGTGCCTGGACTTCCCGAATTGCTTTGTCAGTTCTTTCACAATTTGTTTTCTATCCGAAGGCGAAAGATAAATATTGGGTTTGAAAGGAGAATCAAACCCGATCAATACTTCGGCAACATGGTCAGTGGAATCAATAAATATCTGAAGATATGCCCAGTTCTCATACCATTCGAATTCCAACCGTGAAAGGGTGATCTCTGAAGCGTAATGCGCAGTGTACGTCGGATGGGATATAAAGTCCGCAGTATCAGTATCCTGAATTTTCGGCTGCGCCATCACAAATGCCAATGCCTCTTGCTTTGTCTTTCCCAGAAGTTGTTGCTGGGAGAAGGAGTTTGAGAAAATAAAGAGTGTGAGGAGTGGCAATAGAAAAAAAATCTTTATCAATGAGCTTCCTCCACTCTTTTTTTCATTAGGGATTTCAGATCATTGATAAGCCAAATATTATTCTCATTTTTTTCAACATGGTAATCAGAAGTTTCCTTTGTGGACTTGCCTTTTTGCTTCACGATGGTAGTGGCTTTTACAATTGCTGTCGTTGGAGAAGTGATTTTTACGCTGATAATTTTCACGTTAACTTTTTCATTACCTAATAAAAGAAACATTTGGTTGAATCCGCCTATGGGAGCGAGCATGTCTCGAAATTCCTGCCGCATCTCGGGAGTAAATGCTCCTAAGATCTCTGTAGTATCTTTCGCATTTATCCCGGCAATAACTTTTTTTACGGGATCAGCAGGGTCCGATGATAGCTTCGTAAATCCAAATATGACGAAAAGTGCAAGAGGCAGAAGGAGATTTTTTTTCATATAGTAATATTCTGATTTTGTGTAGTTATTCTTTCTTTGTAGTCTTCCATTTGTTTACGGCTGATAAAGTTATTTCGTCTGATGCCGCGAGTGGCAAAATACGCCAGGAAAAACAGCAAGATTAAAATTGCGTAATGTAAAAAGAGAAGTTCGCCGAATATTTTCCAAATGCTGTATTTCGGTTCGATCTTGAGTTTGATGAATGGTCGTAAAAATTTGTCAGTAGCATATACCGATTCAGCGATTTTAATAAATGTCCATACGGCAAATGCCGGAAAGAAAGCATAGCGGTCATGGTCAACTGAAGTGATCCCTGTCCAGAACCCTACAAGTAAGAATGTGATCCCACCTGTTATCAAAAGCAAGGTCGGATTGCTTGTGAGAAAAGAAATACTAAATAAAAAGTATAGTAAAAGGAGGACAACATGACCGACAATAATGGTGGCTCTTTCGTGCATGCTCAAACTAACGCATCCGAAATAATTTAGTTCAGGAAAAGCGTAAGTTAGTCTGATGAATAATAGATATCATGACCTCAAAGAAAAATAACACCATGGTACAAAAAAATATTATATTTGCACTTAGAACAATATAACCTAAGCCTATGAAACAAACCAGATATTTTTCCGGGATCTTATTTTTGATGGTGTTTGCACTTTTTTCCAGCGGGAGTACGTGCAAGAGCACTGATCCTCCTGCCAGTACAGATGATTGCCAAAATTCATCGTTAGCCCAAAATTATTCGACGGTGTATGCCGGGGGAAGTATTGATATGGTCAGCAAACCATCCAACAATGATTGTGAGGCAACCTATATCATCAACTTCGAGTGGGCAAAGGATTCGTTGGCGAAGGCAAATACATCCATGCCTCCTCTCGGAGATCTGGAAACAGCGTGTAGCCCGGAAGATGAACTTTTAAGCTATTTTACACATGATGCCCCGCATGTACATATGCTTTCGAATGGACATAATGAATGGACACTTGTATTAAGCACGAACAATAGTAAAAGCGTTTTATCGACGACACGATATGCATTCCATTCAAAATTAAACTCATCAAATCCTGCCGATTCAGTATTATTTGATGGGAGAATAGAATACTATGCAAAATAACCTTCGGCAGAGTTGACGAATTTTTGAATGGTATTTATTTTTCTGCGAGTAGTTTTTGGAGCAGAGCTATCTGTTCGTTTTGCATACTGACAAGCTGCACCCATTGCTCTTCGCGGAGTTGATCCATTTTACGGTGTAGTTCTAGTATTTCAAGTTCAGCTTTGAGATTTACCTGATAGTCATTTGAGGCATCAAGGCGGTCTTTAGCAGCCTGCCTGTTCTGCGACATCATGATCACCGGTGCCTGTAATGCGGCAAGCATCGAAAGAAAAAGATTGAGCAGGATGTAAGGATATGGATCGAATATTTGTGATTGACTGAGAAGAAACGTATTGATCGCGATCCAGCCAAGAAGGATACCAAGAAAGATCAAAATAAAAGTCCATGAGCCTCCGAACGCCGCTACTTTATCAGCAATGCGCTGCCCGAATGTCATCTGATCGCGGAATTCCTTATTGGTATTCCTTGTAATACCGACACCTTCAAGGATGGTCTTTATGACTTTCTGCTCTACTTCGCCAAGTTGCTCAAAACTTTTACGAAATAAACGGATGGAAATATCGGCAGTGTTTCTCAGAATCGATGGCATATACTGTTTTTGGGTGAAAACTAAAATACAAAGATATGCAGTAATTATTAATTTAGGATACAAAATTACAAATCAGGAAAAAACGATGTAACTTCTTAAAGCTATTATCCGTAGGTATTTCCGATCATCATCACCACCCAAATACTATGCGTCATGTGCTACTGGTTTCCCTCAGTTGCTTGTTCCTTCTTTATGGAAAGCTTTTTGCTCAGTCATCTCTTGTTTCATCTGATACAAGTTTTCATCCCAATCTTAAACCTTCTCTTGACGTGAAGCGACGGGTTGGGGAGATAAAGATCGATGGAAATGTAGATGATTCCGGTTGGCAGAATATTGCAACTGCAGAAAATTTTACGTATTCTTTCCCGATCTATGGAGGAAAGCCGAAGGAAAAAACTGTTGCGAAGATGACTTACGATGATGATTATCTTTACATTGTTATGATTGCAGAAGATAACTCACCGAAAGAAATCCGCGCATCTTATTCTGCCCGTGACAAAATCTGGAGTGACGATTTTATGGGTATTGTTCTCGACACCTATGGTGACGGCACAAGAGCTTTTGAAATTTATTGTAATCCCTATGGTATTCAAGGCGATCTTTTCTGGACAACGACCAATGAAGATGAATCTTACGATCTCATCTATGAAAGCGAAGCGAAGATCACCGATCATGGCTGGCAGATCGAAATGAAAATTCCATTCCGGAGTTTACGATTTCCGAACATCCCGGTACAAAATTTCCATTGTTCTTTTTGGCGGAGTCAGCCAAGGGACCAGGTATATAAATCATCGTGGGCAGCAGTCAATTTTTTCGAGCCATGTCCTTTCTGTCAGTTCGGAAAACTTAGCGGAATAGAAAACATTCATTCGGCAGGGTCATTTGAATTGCTTCCCTCACTCGTTGCCTCCCAAGAAGCAACATCATTATCCGGCGAGCCTTTGGTCAATGATAAGCTGAAGTTAAATCCTTCATTGGGGGTACGTTATGTGTTGGGAACGGCAACAGGACTGGAATTGGCAATTAATCCTGATTTTAGCCAGGTAGAATCCGATGCGGCACAGATAAGTGCAAATACGACCTTTGCACTATTCTACCCTGAGCATCGCCCATTCTTTCAGGACGGAGCCGATCTTTATAGTACAATTATTCAAGCGGTCTACACACGCTCCATTAACTCACCGCTTGTAGCTGCAAAGGTGATTCACCGTGATGATGCATTAAGCGTAGCATACACGGGAGCCATTGATGAACATTCACCTGTCATTATCCCACTTGAAGAGCGAAGCGTGGTTTTATCGGATGCCGGAAAAAGCATTTCGAATATTGCCAGAGCTACATATTCCTTTGGAAACGATGCGAAGATCGGAGGCTTAATGACGAACCGTACCTTTGGCAGTGATGGATCAAATACTGTTGCAGGGCTTGACGGACGTATCAGACTTTTTGAGAATGTCGAGCTTATTGCCGAAGGTATGTTTAGTAGTACCAAGGAGCAAAATCTGACAAAAAATGACGACACAGCTCTTTTTGAGAACGGAAAACATACTGTTGAATATGACGGAGAACATTTTTTTGGATATGCAGATCATGTGACTTTACAGAGATTTACCAGCGGTCTTGATCTTGAAATCAATTACGAAGAATTGTCCCCGACATTCCGCGCGGCAAACGGATTTATTTTCCGCAATGATGCACGATCAGTAACGAGCTTTACCGGCTACAAATTTCCGCTAAGTGTGTCATCCTGGTTTAATGAATTCGATATGAGTCTGTCTGCAAGTTACAGCAGGAATTTCGAAAATCAAACGAAATATATGGATGTAAAACCGGAATTTGATTTTTCATTTACCGGCCAAACAAATATGCATCTGTTTTACCGTCATGCGAAAGAGCGATTCAAAAATATTGATTTTTCGAATATCGATTACTTCACACTTTTCGGTGGTACGCATCCGCTATCATGGATGGATATTAGTTTTGGATTGACGTACGGACGAAATATTGCCAGAATTGATACCCCTGCTCTTGGTAAAGAACTCGATATCACACTTAATGCATCATTCAAACTACTGAACGGGTTGACAGTAGCGCCGGAATATTATTTTTCACGCATTGATTCAGAATCAGGTAGTGGATCATATTTCAGCGGAGCAATTTATCGCACGAAGTTATCATATCAATTCTCAAGGGCTATGAGCGCAAGACTGATTGTGCAATATGACGAATTTTCCAGCGCCTTGGAGATCGATCCGCTTTTTAGTTATCAGGTTAATCCGTTTACCAGTCTTTATCTTGGCTCATCGCATAATTATAATTCATTTGATAATACTTCAAACCTTCACCCAAGCGAAAGACAATTTTTTGCCAAAGTACAGTATTTGATACAGGGATAAGAAAGAGTATTGCAATTATTTTTTTGACAAGAAAAGACCGTCTCTTCGAGACGGTCTTTAATAAAAGGAAAGTGAATCTCGGATTATTTCGAGGGAACAGTCCAATCATCCACGGCTACTGTCTTACCAATGCCATCTTGCATTTCGATTTTTCCGGTGATTTGCACACCGGGTTCATCAATGGCGATCGTTCCGAATTTTTTATTGACTGTCGGCAACAATCTTTCTGATGAGCTGACCTTAAAGATAAGCGGCGGAGCGTGCTGACGTTTACCAGACGGATGCCCTGTAGCAGGGTCACGAGGGCTGATAATTTCGTAATGAAAAACGAATGCTTCGATCTTGTCATTACGGCGATTCTGATCATCGGGTGTAAGACCTCTGCCATCGATAACAGGAGCGTTATCTACAGCGCCCGCGCTTTTTCCCGGTGAGCGATCCCAATGAAATTGCACCTTGACTCTTCCGGCACTGAGTGCAGGTGATGTGAACGAACCGTCCTTAGCAACGTCAACCTTAGTGATCTTTCCATCCTCGGCTGTTATTTCAAGGTACATGTTTACCGCAGCAAATGTTTTGGATGCAAAGCCGAATGCGGTGAGAGCAACGAGGCTCAATGAAAGTATGCGAATACGTAATGATGTTTTCATAAAGTATTAAAATAATAGATGTAATTTTCTACAATAGTCTACCTTCTTTACAAGGCGGTTTTTGCTATAGTTTTTTATTTTGCTACTTTTATATCGTAACTTGGTTTGATGGACGATCCGTTTGTCATTTTAAATGAAACGGTGCCGGTAATTCCATCCGTATCCATATCAAGAACAGCCGTTCCACATTTTGTGGAGAGCAGGGGAGTTGATCTGTCAAGTTCTTTGGTGATGACAAATGGCTTATGCATTCTTTTTCCTGATGCCTGACCTGTAGCAATATCACGAGGTGCTTTGACATCATACGAAACGACAATTTCAGATACTGACGGAGCACTTGCTTCACGGTCTGCACTGCCGCCCATTGGTGAACCGATGCCACGGCCTACTCCGAATAATGTTGCATAAGCGCCGGATGGTGCACTAACAAGACTCCAGGAATAGGTATATGTTCCTGCCTTCATTGCCGGAGTTGAGAAATTTCCGTCCTGATCGACAGTTACTTTTGTCGATTTGCCGTCCTTATCGGTAAAAATGATATAGGAATCAATGGCAGCAAAAGTTTTCGATGCAAAACTAAGCGTAACAAGAGCGATGAGGCTCAAGGTAATGATCTGAATGCGAGATGATGTTTTCATAAGAGTATAAGTAGTTAAAATAAAAGTAATACCCTATAAACGCAGAAGAAATGATCTGTGTGACAAAATGAAAGCGAATTCATGAAGTAATGGTTCGGAGGAAGTTTTGGGGTTGAAATTGGCTTTAAATAGACATTTTAGTTATTAATAATGCCTATTTCGTGGCTATCTGTTCAGCGAGTTTTGTACCGTTTGTAATGCAATCACTAAGCGAAATTCCGGTTCTGAAATTTCCGGCGATATGAAGTCCCGGAGCTTTTGCTTCGAAGTCATCCATGATCTGCTTGTACTTTCCGTAACCCAGATCATATTGCGGAATAGCTTTCTGATAGATCGTCCGGTTTATGAATGTCGGATTGCCGCGAACTACGAGCAAGGTTCGCAAATCTTTCATGACCAATTCGATCTGTTCATTCTCATTTGCTGCACCGATCTCCGGTTGCCGCGCTCCGCCGATATACGTTGTAAGCAGTACATGATCCTTCGGTGCACGACGTGGAAAAAGACTTGATGAAAATAATGTACCGAGAATATGAAAATGTTCAACTTTTGGAATAAGCATTCCGAAGCCATCTAAAGGATGCTCCACATCGCTTCTCTTGAAGCCAAGAGCGATGCTGGTTACAGGAGGATAGTATATTTTTTGTAAAGGAGTGAGATCAACGCCTTCGATATTATGCTGTAACTCAGCAAGTTTATATGCAGGTATTGTAATGATAAGCGACGTGTGAGTTTTGATATACTCCGTGCCTTTATCATTATAATGAACATTCCATCCGCCCGAAGTATGTTCTATGCGGCTGACGGAAGTGTGCAGTTTAATATCCTGCTGAAGTTTATCGTACAAACCGTCAATAAGAACTTGTAAGCCATCATCGAATGAAAACATTTTTGCCCGGTCTTTTGCAACTTCACCGCTCTTGCTTCGTTCGCGTTTTCCTTTGATCTGCCCTTTGATAAGCGATCCATACTTTTGCTCGAGAGCATATAGTTTTGCAACGGCATATTCAAAGGAAAGTTTTTCGGGATCGCCGGCATAGACACCCGATACAAAAGGATCGATTGCATAATCAAGAAATTCATTTCCAAGTCTGCGCCGGACAAAATCGGCAACGCTTTCTTCCTTGGTGCCTGAGTATCTTGAGATAAAAGGTTCGCGTAGCAATCTGAGCTTTGCTCCGAAAGAAAACAATGGGGAAGTAAGAAAAGCAGGAGGTGATGTAGGCAGAGCGACAGGCTTTTGTCCTTTAACAATATAGCGGTTCTTGGCTTGATCACTTGCAAAGATCTTTCGGTTATTCAAACCCAGATCAGTGATAAGCGCAGTTATCGCAGGGGATGTTTCAAGAAGAGTGTTCGGTCCGCATTCGGCAATATAACCATCGCGGCTGATGCTTTGCACCGGTCCGCCAACGCGGGGTGAGGCTTCATATAGTGTGAACGGTACGCCGTTTTGTTCTAAGCCAAAAGCTGTGGTTAGTCCCGAAATGCCGCCGCCGATTATGCCTATTGAATTCATAGGGTCTTTGAACAAGAAGCCTGCAAAATTAGTTATATTTGAAGGACTTGATTCATTACATTTACACTATGAAATATATCTATACCTCTTTTGTTTTTATCTTCCTGTTTTCCGTTTCAGTTTTTGCACAAATTCCCCGGACGATAAGCTTTCAGGGAATTCTCACTGATGCTTCGGGTAATCTTCTTCCGGATGGGAATACCAAACTTACGTTGAATCTTTATACCACTGCTTCAGGTGGAACTGCAATCTACACTGAAACACAAACCGTGCCTGTTGTTAAGGGCAGATATAATGTAATAATCGGCTCTCAGATTCCAGTGCCAGCTACACTTTCTTTTAGTCAGGCATATTTTCTCGGGGTTTCTGTGGAGACCTCAGCCGAACTTACTCCGCGGACAGCTTTAACAGCAGCTCCGTATGCACTTCATGCAGCAGTTGCAGATGCACTTGCACCCAATGGAACCGGCGCTGTGAATTCTGTCAATACTCAATCAGGAGCGATCACCCTGAAAGGCGGCGGCGGGACGACGATCAATACGAATGGTCCTACAATCACGATTTCTTCTACAGGAGGCGGTGGCGGAAGTATTCAGGGAATTGTAAGCGGTGATGGTACACTTGATGTCCTTAGCAGCAATGGTCCTACGGCTGATCTTCGAATAGCCGCAAGCGCTGTCACGACAAAACAGATCGCTGATAATTCTGTGACATTGGATAAGATCAATTCCTCAACAGCAACGACAGGGCAGACTCTCGTAGCAAATGGATTTGGAGTCGTAACATGGCAGACCATTGTCGGATCAGGCGCTTTTGTTATGCCCTATGCGGATTTCACAAGTATATCAAGTAATGCATTTACACTGACAAATAACGGACCCGGTGCGGCAGTTGTCGGTGTCGAAGGGGGCACACAAGGTACAGGTGCAGGAGTATATGGTCAGACAAATTCCAAAGATGCAAATGCTGTTGCAGTCTTGGGAGTTGTTAACCCGACAAGTCCCGGAGCAAATTCTGCTGCAGTTCGCGGACTCAATAGTGGCACTTCCGCTAATGGCATGGGAGTCTATGGAATTCATTCCGGCAGCGGAGCGGGAGTCTATGGGCAAAGTGTAAGCGGAGCCGGCATTTTGGGCATCAGTTCGAGCGGCATATCAGGAAGTTTTTCAAATACTACTGCAGGTAACTCTGCAGCATGTGTTTCAATTGCAACCAATGGAAATAACAGCACGGGTATTAAGATTAATCATACCGGCACAAACGGCAATATTGCCGTTTTCCAAAGCGGCAGTGCGAACATGGCTCGTATTGATAAAGCCGGAAAAGGATATTTCAATGGCGGTACGCAGACAGGCGGAGCCGATCTTGCCGAAGCTTTTGCCGTTGTCGGGAATCGGTCAGATTATGAACCCGGTGATGTCCTTGTCATCGCATCAGGTCATAGCCGTACTGTTGAGAAATGTGCTACAGCCTATGCAACAAATGTGATCGGAGTTCATGCAACGAAGCCGGGAGTCCTGCTTACCGAGCGCGATGTGGATGCCGATCTTGGCGACCTTATTCCGATGGGAGTTGTCGGAGTACTTCCGACGAAAGTTTGTAATGATGGGGGAGCGATCAGTGCAGGTGATCTGCTTGTTACTTCATCACGTCAGGGTTATGCAATGAAAGCTGATCCTGCAAAACTGAAATTCGGAATGGCTATCGGCAAAGCCCTGGAAGATTTTTCCGGTACAACAGGAATGATCGAAGTTTTTGTGAATGTGAAGTAGTTTTTGGGGGAATATGAGATCGGAACTATGAACTATGATGGATAAAATTCATAGTTGATAGTTCCAATTTCATGGTTTCTTATCCACTCACTTCCTCCTTTCTGTAACTTTCCTTCCAATTAGGTGTTATTTTTGCCTGAAATCTATCTGTACTTATTCATCATTAAACCGAATTCTATGAAACGTTCTCTACTTATTTATATAGTTGTGTTTTGCAGTCTGCTTACTGTAGCAAAATCTTATGCTCAGAATACTTCTGATACCGTCATCGCTCGTATCGCATATACGACCAGTGATCGTACGGCTATTCTTGCGAAAACCGTCGGAGCTGCTAAAATCGATACATTATTCCAGTCATTTGGAGGGGTTCAGCTAAAGAATTTAGCTGTCCTTGCTTCAACGCGAGATGGTAAGTCAATAATGATCGGAGGAAAAGCAACCTTTACAAATCCTATTAATAATTCTCCCGATAGTGCTTGGGCTATTGCTCGAATAGATTCACCCTTCCATAATACAGGTTTTTTAAATATCATTTCTAATCCCCCTTCACTTGGAGGAGCAAAGATCTTAAAAACTTTTACTATAGATCAAGCGAATTCGTTATTTCACTTTGTGCAGGATAAGATGCTTCCACTTGGAGTATTATCACCTGATGAAAAGTCTTGGTTTGTTACCTTAAGTAAAACTTCACCGGGAAATGGTAACCAATGGTTTTACCATGGTAGCTTCGATGGAAAAGGCGTCATTGATTCATTTTATCTTGACCCGACTTCCGCGGTTGGCAGTGCCGCCGCTATTGATGGTTACCATATGACGAACCTTTGTACAAGTGATGATGGAAATACAATGATCACTGTTGTTTTTGATCAAATACAGGACGATAAACCAAGGGCACAAGTGTTTAGTTGGACACCGAATGTCGGTGGAGGAAACTTCCCGTTTATTGCTTCTGTAATTTCGGGACCTATTTCAGGTTTACGACCGGGTTGGAATATTGACTCAAGTTTTGCATTTGCCTTACGTGTGGTACGTGGACAAAATCCTCCGGTGTGTGAACTTGCACTTACTCCAAATCTTAAGGGCGATCTCGCTTTTTATTCATTCCGCTCTACAGGTTCAATCAGTACAATTAATCCCACAAGGACAATTGCACGCAATGTTCTTCCAAAAGGATCTGATGCCAAGACATTGCATTTCTTTACAGGTATAACGGGAAACCCCTCATCACCGACTGATGACAAAGAAGTAATTGCAAATAATAATGCAAGCGGTAATGGTGGCGATATGATGTTTTCAGACGGCGGGGACTCACTTGTTTTTATAACTTGTAGAAGTGATGGTAATGCAACAGGACCTGAATCCGGAATCTATATTTATAACTTCAGAGATAACAGTGTAACTCTCGTTCAAAACGATCCGCTCAGAATGGAACGTCAGCCGATTTTTGCCGGAAGCGTCATTCACAAATATATCGGACCCCCGCCACCGAAATATATTCCCGGTATTGCTATCCTTGATAGTTCAGTACTTGATTTTGGTATTGATTCGATCGGCGATCCGGCAGCACAGACATTCTTCAAACTGAAAGATACCTCTGCATCGCAGGTATTTATTAAATCGGCAACCTTCACCGGTTCAGGCGCAGGAGCCTTTTCGTTAATTGCACCCACAGGACTTCCTGTAACTGTTGCCGCGAGAGGGTTTTCAACCTTCGTCGTTGCTTTCACACCAACAGCAGCACAACCATATTCTGCAACCCTTGAAATTCATTATGTCGATAGCTTAACTTCTGAGCGCGACAGCATCCTGAAGATCAATATGTCAGGAACTGGGGTAAAGAAAAAACCTACAGGCGGAGTTAATGCTTCAACACCTGCTTCGTTCGATCTATCGGTGGTACCGAATCCTTTTACATCATCAACCAATATAACGATTACTGCGCGAGAGGCAGCATCAACTTCAATAGAAGTGCGCGATCTGCTTGGCAAGGATATTTATTCGTCAAAACAGATGATGCTTGGAGTTGGCGAGAAGTTTACTTATTCTCTCGATGCCAATGCATTACACCTTGCTCCTGGTACGTATTTTGTGATCGTCCGGTCGGGCGGGGATGAACTTACCCGTCAGGTGATCTACATAAAGTAAAGTAAGAAATTATTAAGTGAACATAAGGAGCGGCACTTAGCCGCTCTTTTTTTATTTACGAAAATAAAAAACTGCTGCTCGGGGATTGCAGCAGTTTCAATTAGGGAAAACGTACTCCGAAAACTTTGAATGCCGATCTCATTTACATGAAACCGGCATTCAAAAATCAAGGGAGGGTATGTGTTAGCTATTTCCTAAGTGCAAAAATATAAAATAAAAAGCCTGAGAACAAATCGGAAATCAAGCATTCCTTAGTCCGAGATTTTTTTTGCTGATTTTGGTAAAAATGGAAATATGAATAATTGATTATTTACTCGTGACTTATACAAAGAGACTGAACTGTAAACAAGACCTATAAAAAAAGATGTACCTGCCCCCTTGCCACAAGAAAACAGGTACCGTTTGATGTGTGCATCGGACCATTATGAAACACTCTTCAAAATACGTATCCTATCTGGCAGGGGGCTAACCTGAAAAGCTTGTAATTCTGTACCACAAAAATACATAATTCCCCACAATTAAACAAATCGATTTTGAGCGAAACCTTAGTAATTACAGAATTCCTTAATTTTGAATAGAAACGACGTGACCATCGCTTCCGGAAGAACCCAATACGCCTGTTCCGGTCTTTGTTGTTCCGGCTGCACCCTTTGTAGCTGTCGCTGCATTTCCCGTATAATTATGATAGATGAGCAGAACAAGACCTCCTCCTCCTCCGCCGCCAGACCCTCCGTTTGCACCTGTTCCATTGCCTCCATTTCCACCGTTAGCAGAGATTGTACCGCTTGTATTATCAATTTTCCATGCATTAATAAGAAGCACTCCGCCGCCGCCGCCGCCGCCTCCGCCATTTGTTGCAGCCGATCCGCCACCGCCTGAACCACCTGATCCGCCTGTTAATAATACTGACGCAGCATTGAGAAGCATACCTGTATTAGCACAAAAGAACGAGTGATATGCCGAAGCACCACCTTTAAGCGCAACTGGTGCAACTGCGCCGCCAACTGTTCCGCCTGCTTGACCGGCTCCTGAAATACCACCAACTCCACCGGAACCTCCGCCTGCATTTGCAGTCGCAACGGTTGCAACTCCTGCACTTGTACTACCGCCATTGCCTCCTGCCTGACCATTACCTAATACATTTACTGCAGATGTTGCGGCACCGGCAGTGTTGTTATTAGCATTATTACCATTATTATGTATAGTACCATTATTGGTAATCGTCCCTGTGCAATAAATACGCGTTCCATTTGTGATCACAGTTATTCCGTTATTAACGGTCATCGAACTTGGAAAAATATCACGAGTTAACGTATATGTTGTTCCTCCTACAGGTGCAACACCTAAGATTGTTGTTGTACCATCATATGTTATTGATCCATCGGATCCATCACCATACACTCCGATCGGTGCACTTTGAAAGGATGGGTTTGCACTTGCTCCGCCGCTTTCAAGTATTTGTCCTGTCGTACCGGCACTTGTTACTGCAACAGCACTTGTTGAATTTCCAATGACAACTCCATGAGCAGTAAGTGTTGCGGCACCTGTTCCGCCGCGACTGACGGGTAAAGTACCTGTTGTAATAATTGCAGCATCCAGATTAGGAATATCAGTTGCTGCTAAAGTACGAAATGTCGGAGCAGCAGACGGTCCGCTTGCAGGACCTGCAAAGACAACATTATCTGTCTGCGTAGCAAGTGTTGCCGTTATTGTACCTGAAGAGGTTACTGGTGAATTGCTAACGGTAAAGATTGATGGAAGAGAAAGCCCCACACTTGTGACAGTTCCGGATGACGGGGTAGTCCAGCCTAATGTTCCAAGTGCATCAGTGGTGATAAGCACCTGACCTGATGTGCCAACAGCGGCAGGAAAGGTCAAGGAATATGCAGAAGTAATAGTTGAGGGAGTCTTTAGAGTTAACGAGACAACAGGTGTACTATTATCGCCTAACACAAATTTCTTTGCGTATTTATTGTCATACGTCTGAGCAGAAACAGCGGTAGTAAATGCTACCGCTGTTAATACTAAAAGAAAAAGTACTTTCTTCATTATGAATAATAATGAGTCTGAAATACGACTGCTAAGTTTAGCTTGTTGCTACGACTTTCCAGTTTGTGCCGTTGTAGATAAGCGTTGCAGTGCCGCTTGGTCCTAAAAGAATATCTCCTCCGCCCGGAATATAGATCTGATTCGCAGCAGATGAACTTGCATTGAGATGGCGAAGGTTGATGTAGAATGTTCCTGTATTTTCAAGAACGATCACACGTCCTGTTGCTCCTGCAACGATGCCGGTAAGATCGGCAGCCGCTGTGCTTGATATCTGATAATAAGAATTTGCAACACCAACAGCGAGGTTGTTTTGCGTTGGAGTGGTAACACTGACTGATGCAGATGTTGCTGCAATAGCGCCAAATGTCTGAGTACCCGTCCATGTATTCGCATGAGAGAGATCAACACCAATCTGGTTACTTGCTACTTTTAATGTTGCATCATACTTTAAGATGTCAGCATTTAACGTGCTTGCGGTTCCAAGATTGATTGCTGTAACAGCGTGATTACCTGCTGCTGCAGTTGCTGCGATGACGTTCGTACCTGCAGGTCCGGTGATATCACCTGCAAGGGTGATTCCTAATGATGGGTTAGTCCATGTGGCAACCCCGCTTGCATTTTCTGTTAGGACAAAACCTGCTGTTTGGTTACCATCAACATAAATAAATTTATTTGCTCCGGTGATCGTCTGTGCACCTGTCCAGTTGTTTGCATGAGTAAGATCAATACCGATCTGATTGCTTGCAACAGTCAATGTAGCATCATGCTTTAATGGATCAGCATTTAATGAACTTGCTGTTCCGTTATTAATACCACTAATGAGATTATTTCCCTGCGCTGAAGAAGTAGGCAATGTCTGAACACCGGTCCACGTATTTGCATGGGTGAGGTCAACTCCAAGTTGGCTCGAGGCAACCTTTAATGAAGCATCATATTTTAAGATGTCAGCATTCAGGGTGCTTGCGGTTCCGAGGTTGATCGCCGTTACTGCGTGATTTCCGGCAGCAGCAGTAGCAGCAATGACGTTTGCTCCAGCCGATCCTGTGATATCGCCAGCGAGAGTGATACCTGTCGAAGGGTTTGTCCATGAGAGATTTCCTGACCCATCGGTGGTAAGCATATACCCATTTGTTCCGGCAGTTGCAGGAAAGGTTAGTGTATATGAAGATGCAAGGGTCGGTGCTATCATTGTAAGGGTATTCGCCGGTGATACGCCGCCGCTTGCAAGAACAAGCTTGGTAGCATAGTCAGATTTAAATGTCTGAGCGTCTGCATTAGAGACAAACATCATCGCCAATGCGATGAGAACGCCCCACATTTTTTTTGTACTGTTAGGTTTCATATTGGTATTTGTTGAATATTGGCAGAAATTGCCTGTTTGAAAAAAATTACTCAAAATCGTTATAAAAAAAAATTAATTTGTCGATACCATTGTCCAATGTCCGCCGGATGCATCAAAAACAAGTGTCACGGAGCCTTTCGGTGCCAGAATCACATCAGAACTTCCGGGCAGATCGAATTGATTTACTGAAGCTGAACTTCCATTAAGGCTTTTCAAAGTAATGGCGAATGTACCGACGTTCATGAGGATTATCATGCGTCCATCCGGTACGCCACTTGAATTCAAGCCCGTCACACTCAAATCGGCACTTGAACTTATTCTGAAATATGTTGCTGTGGAATTTAGAATGAGATCATTAACAGAACCCGCTCCAAGTGAACCTGCTCCGACATATTCAGAATTTGTCGTCATTGTTACAGTTGATCCGTTTGCAGCCCATGAAAGATTTCCGGCTGCATCGTTCGTTAAAACCATTCCGATACTTGCTGCCTGAGCATTTGGCCAGGAGTATGTGATGTTATTGATTTTTGTAAGATTACCGGTATTATCAATCTCAAATTGATTTGCGGAGCCGACTGCTACTGTACCTGTTGAGCTAATGGACATTCTTACATTCGCAAGTCCATTTGTAATAAACTGAAGGTCTTTATTGTCGAGGGTTCCTATCTGGTTATTTGAGGATGCACCAATCGTATTTCCGCCAAGTGTCCAAGCTATATTTGCAAATGGATTACTTACCCAGGACATTGTGCCTGTGGCATCAGTTGCCAAATAACTTGTCCCTGCCACCGGTGGAGTATTTGGCCAGTGAAGTTGATAAGATGATGTGAGCGGAGAAGCAAGATCCCATTGAAGAGTCTTACCGGATTTTGTCCCATCATCGATCTGAAAAGCTCTTGCTCCAAATATCCTTCCGGTTTGGGCATAGCTCAAACTCACACTTAATAATAAGACAGCACAGATACATAAGAGGCAAAATCTTCGTATCGAAATCATCGGTTGTAAGGCAAAGAATGTGCCTGACATGGGCAGGCGGTCAGAGCTTAAAAGAGATAGCAATCTCTGAGTATAAATTGTACAACGGAAAATATGCTTTAGATTTAAACGAACATCTATTCCGGAAACTTGTCCGTTTTTGCAATAAATAAAAAAGGCAAACCCAGTGATCACTATGGTCACTTTTTCTTTCACAAAAAGATTTTTTTAGCTCTTTTACGGTAATTGGAAAGTATACCGAAAATGTGGAGCTTCTGTTAATTCAAGTTAATGATGTTCCCCGTGGTGCAGTAGAACAAAATAATGCTCCACAAAAATACACTATTACCCACTCGTTAACAAATCTAATATCATGAAAATCTTAGTTCTTCGCCTAAGAAAAATGTTTTTTATAGTTTTTATTAGAGATTTTTGGAATGAGAAAAATCAATGCCGATGTCTTTTGTGATGACATCGGCACTGAAAATCAAGGGAGGGTTTGTGTTTGCCTTATTTCGAAAATGTGGTGCTATTATCTGGTTGGGTTACCTTGAAATAATATGTGAAGTTATTATTCTTAATTCAGGATGCGTCCTGTTTCTACCCATTCTGTTCCGTCCCAGATAAGTGAAAGCGTTGAGAAATCCGTCGTTGGTGCAAAAGTAGTTGCGACCTTCAGGTTTGTTGCCGCCGGAAATGATAAGATACGACTGCTGGTAAGACCGGAGAGTTGCAATATGAGAACCTGACCATCATGCAACCCATTGGTAAGTGACATAGTATATGTTCCGTTTACTGCATTATGAGCAAGTCGCAAATATGAACGGTTGCCGACGGTAACGGTTGAAGTTGCCGTTATTGTGCTTGTTCCGGGACGAAGTGTTACCGCACCATCGACATCAAGCATTGTTCCCGGATCAGTATTTCCAATGCCAATATTTCCTGCCGGTTCAATATGGATTCGGGTCCCTATTCCATTGCCGTCATTGGTATTGATATTAAATTCTGCTGGTATATTTGAAGCGTTTGGTGTACCTTTCACATTTATATCTATCTGTACAGCATCGCTGGTAAGGAATTGCCCGTTATAATATCCTGAGAATTTAAAACCACCGAGATCGTCACCATCCTGAATATTTAAAGGCGAAGCTGTTGTACCTCGTGCGCGTCTGGTTCTTATCTCAGAACCATCGGTTGTTGAATTATTATATCCATCAAGAATAAAATCATTCTTAATATCTGTACTATCAGATGAAACATGAAGAACTGAAACAGGATTAGCCGTTCCGATTCCAACAAAACCATCTTGTCCTGTAATGCGAACACGCTCCCTGGATCCATTTGGTCCGGTGTACATTCTGATATCCTGAGCAGTTGCACTTGTTGTTGCTAAGATTAGCGGTTGCGTACTTGATGTTCCGAGATAACTTCCGCTTGTACCATTCCAGGCAGTACTCGTAGCATTACCTGAAAGCAGCCAATCCGTTGCGCTGAGACTTGGAATATCTGCAGCAGTGAGTGTGCGGAAGGAAGGCGTTCCTGATGAACCGCTTGGAGATGCGAATACTAAATTTTGTGCTTGCGATGCAAGTGTTGCAGTCAACGTTCCGCTGGTTGTAACCGGCGAGTTTGTCACCGTAAAGATCGAAGGCATTGAAAGCGCGACACTTGTTACTGTTCCCGAACCTGCTGTAATCCAGCTCATCACACCTGCTGTTGTGCTTGAGAGGACCTGACCAT
>Ga0206887_10085_pt2 | contig 21473 bp, 17 predicted proteins | sample Alteio_BWOrgHeat_89_FD_153248 | JGI IMG/M metagenome (GOLD analysis project Ga0206887, IMG submission 153248) | Enriched cells from forest soil in Barre Woods Harvard Forest LTER site, Petersham, Massachusetts, United States - Alteio_BWOrgHeat_Nextera3 ...
GAAGAAAACCTGACACCGCTGCGTAAGGCGGTTGCGGATTCCGGTGCAGTCGCGGGATTGGCTACGGATGGGGACGCGGATCGCTTCGGAATCATCGACCGCGACGGGACCTGGATTCAGCCGAATCACATTTTGGCACTGGTGTATGACTACCTTGTGGAGACGCGGGGCTGGAATATGGCGGCGGCGCGGAGCGTGGCGACGTCGCAGTTCATCGATGCAGCGGCGAAGTCCCACGGGCAGAAGACCTATCAGACGCCGGTGGGATTCAAATATATCGGACAACTGATTCGCGAAGATAAAATCGCATTGGGCGGAGAAGAGAGCGCGGGGTTGACGATTCGCGGGCATGTGCCGGAGAAGGATGGGATTCTGGCGTGTCTTTTGGTGGCAGAGATGATCGCGGCGCGCGGCGCTTCGCTCGGCGAACAGATCCGGCAGCTTTTTAAGAAAGTGGGACGCGAGTACTGGCCGGTGCGCGAGAATCTGCATTTGCGCGACGAACAAAAAGCAAACGCCGTGAAGAAGGTGGCGGTGGACGCTACGACACTTGTGGGACGAAAAGTTGTATCGATTGACCGGACGGACGGAGCAAAATTCAGTTTTGAGGATGGTTCGTGGATGCTTTTGCGGCTGTCGGGGACCGAGCCGCTCCTGCGCTTGTACGTGGAAGCCAATAGCGCGGCAGCTTCGGCGAAGTTGACTAGCGAGGCCACCAAGTGGGTATTGGAAAGTTGAAGAAGAAAATCGAGAAGGTATCGACCGAGGAGCAGATTTGGTCGCTGATGCGACAGTATGGACGCGGGCTTTTGGGTCTGCTGGTGTTGGTGATGATTGTGCATGACGTTTTTGGGACGCATGGATTTTTGGCGATGCGGCGGACGCAGAACGAGATTAGGAAGGTGAATGCGGATCTCGATGCGTTGCGCAAAGAGAACGCCGCATTGGCCCAGGAAGTGAAGGATCTCAATAGCGATCCGCGATTGATTGAGAAGATTGCGCGGGATGATTTGGGATTGGCGCGGCCTGGAGAGATCATTATCAGGATTCCGCAGGGACAGCAGTTGGAGCAGAACCCTGTTGTAAAACGCTAGATCGGGTCTCCGCCGAGTGTAATTCCCTACTGATTTAATTCCCTACTAAGAACTGATTTTGCGGGCTGGCATTTTAGGTCAATGCGGGCGCGGCGGCTAGCTTCTGCGCTTTGGCGCGCCGGTCTTTCCAGTTTGCGCGGACGAGCGAGAGCAGCAGCATGGCGAGAAAGATGATAGAGAGGCCCACGCTCGCTTGAAGGACAGTCGATTGATGTTTGGGAAGGATTGAGAAGCGGCCATAGACAAATTCTATGTGGACCCAGTAGACCAGGAGGGATGTTTTGCCTAGCTGGATGATGGGACTGAATCCCATCTGGGCAAGGCCCCAGCGGCACCAGGCGTAGACGCAAAACAAAATGATTAGGAGGATGCCGCAGCGCATCAGGAAGAAGTTCGGGCTGGTGTGCCAGTAGTCGTAGGTGGGATAGAGTTGGAAGCCCGAACGATCTAGCTTAAGGGAGAGGAAGCAGGCAAGAATGCCTGTCCCGCCTAGGGCCGCGAAGACTAGTGCTTCGTAGCGCTTGGCGATGCTCGTGAAGAGGAAGAAGCCAACGGCCAAGCCCACGAGTGCGAAGGCCGACCAAGGAAAGACTGGGAAGAGCCAGTATTGGGGTTTGCCTAGGACGTGGACGCCGTTGATGTAGGACTCGAGAGGCCACGGCAGAAAGAGGGGCCGATAGGTGGTCCACAGGAATGGAGTTGCGATCGCGACGACGCTCGCGGCGAGGAGGCTGGCGAGGATTCCGCGGTGGCGCGCGGCGGCGACGATTTGTGGAAGTGTCGAGGAAGCTTCGCGGCGGCGGGCTTGGCTGAGCCAACAAAGGACCCCCATTAGCATCATCGAGATGCCGAGCATGTTGAGGATGTCGACGCGGAGGAGATCGGTCCAGCGAACCCAGCGGTAGCCTAGGGCATACTCCTGGACGCGGAAAAGCAGGCCAAGAGCGAAGACTTCCGCACCACGACGGATGGTCGTCTTTGCGATTGCGCCAGGTGAGGTGCCTTTCTCACGGAGACGCTCGGTTACCAGCGCGAAGGAAATGCCGGAAAGAAAAAGAAAGATCGGGGCGGGGAGTGTGCCCCCGAGTTGAGACCAGCCGAAGACGGCGGACTTGCGCGCTTCGGGGCTGAGCCAAGAGTCGTAGCAGTGTGTTTGGAACATTAGGACGCAGGCTAGACCGCGCATCCAGTCGATGTAGGCGAGGCGTTTCATGTTTCGCGCTGGGTAACGCTAGGGATTCTTTCACAAAACCTGGATTTCTTCCGCTGCGCTTTAGTCTGAATTTGGGATGGCATCTCTCTGCGCTACAATCTTCTCTTTCTTCGGTGATCTCAAGCAGCACATTTGCCAGCGACGCGCCAACTCGGTGTGCTTCCGATGCTCGGGCTGTGGGCCGGGCTGTGCCTCGCCGGAACGTTCTACGCCACCTGGCATGGCTATGGCGGACATCACTTCCTGGCCACACTGACAGCCTTTGGTTTCTACCTTTTGGTGATGCTGCTTTTTGCGGCGCGCGGCGTTGCCGATGGGCTTGCGGCACGCTTTGGGCCTGGCGGAGGCATCGCGTTAGGCACCGCCGCGTTCCTTGCATACCTGATTTACAGTCTGGGGACAAATACTTTCGGGATCTTGCGCCTAGGGGCGGTGGCGATTTTTGTGTTCGCGCCAATCGCGCTGGCCGCCTCCGCTGAGCGTCAAGCACCCGGCGCATGGCAGGATTTTTTGCTGCTGGTTGGTGTTTGGGTGGCGGCGAAATTCGGACCGTCGCGCTGGGTATGGCCGTATCCGGGCGGGCTGCTTGCGTATGCCTTTACCGTTTTGCTGGCGCTGAATGTTGCGCTGGCGGCGTTTGTTGTGATGCGGCGAGTGAATGGGATCGGTTACTCGATCGGCTGGGGGCGGCGCTGGGGGCTGTATGTGTTTGGCGCCTTCGGGGTGTTCTCTTGTATCGCGATCGTGCTTGGGCAAGCGCTGCATTTCATTTCGTTTTCGCCGCAATGGGGCTCGTGGAAGGCACTTCCCTTCACGGCGCTGGCGATTTTCTTTCTGACCGCCTGGCCGGAGGAGTTTTTGTTTCGCGGGCTGCTGCAGAACATGCTATCGCGTGCCTGCAAGAGTGATTTGGCGGGGTGGTGGACGGCGTCGGTGCTGTTTGGATTCTCGCATATTACAAATATGGGATTCCCGAATTGGCGATACGTGGTGCTGGCGTCCATTGCGGGGATTTTCTACGGTTGGACTTGGCGGAAGACCGGGTCAATTTTCGCCTCTGCGATTGTGCATGCTCTAGTGGATGTGTTTTGGCACTTCTTGTTCCGGAGCGGGTGAGGCTCGGCGCCATGGACGGAGGGGAGAGTAGTCGGTTCGATAAGAAACGAAGGCGCGGATGGTTGTAAGTTCCGCCTGGAGTTCCAAAAGCGGGGAACATAAGATCGATTCGGACGTATTTACATGCAGCGGAGGTTCTCGATGGGCGGCATGGGAACAATGCGGCAAGACTTGCTGTTTGCGTTGCGAATGATGCGGAAGAACCTGGGATTCACTACTGCGGCGGTGCTGTGCCTGATGCTGGGGATTGGCGCTACGACGGGGATTTTTACGGTAGTGAACGCCGTGCTGCTTCACCCGCTGCCCTACTCTCATCCTGAGCAGCTCATTCGCGTGTATACCGAGTTTCCGACGTTCCCGAACGGCGGGTTGCACCGCTTTTGGAGCTCGGGGCCGGAATTCATCGATTTAGGTCGCGACGCGCATTCGTGGGCTTCGCTCGACGCCTGGGCCACCAACGGCGCCAATCTTGCTGGGAAAACGCAGCCGGTGCGGGTCAACGCAGCATACGTAAGCGGCGGACTGCTGGAGACGCTCGGCGTGGCTCCGACGAGCGGGCGCTTGATTGCGCATTCGGACGATGTAGCTGGAGCCTCCGTTGTCGCAGACATCTCCTACGGTACTTGGCAGACCGTATTTGCGGGAGATCCTAACGTCGTAGGACGAGAAACACGGTTGGACGGTTTGAAGTGCACGATCATCGGCGTGATGCCCAAAGGCTTCCAGTTTCCTCCTGGAGAGCAAGAGCCGGCACAAGTCTGGACAGCGTTACAACTCGACCCGGCTCACCCCGGTGGACGCGGTTCGCACAACTATTACGTGCTGGGGCGGCTGAAACCGAGTGTATCGGCGGCCGAAGCCCAGGGAGAGCTCGAATCGCTGGTTCAGAGTTATGGCGAAAAGCGTGCACCCAAAACGCATAGCTTTGATCCGAAGAATCACACAATCGTCAGTTTCCCGCTGCAGGCTGAAGTGGTCTCGAGCGTGCGTCCTGCTCTGCTGATGCTGCTGGGAGCGGTGGCGTTTGTACTCCTGATTGCCAGCGTTAACGTGGCGAACCTGTTGCTCGCGCGAGCAGAGGCCCGGCGGCGGGAAATTGCGATTCGCGGGGCCTTGGGTGCGAGCCTGGCTCGGCTGGCGCGGCAATTTGTCACCGAAGGAATCCTGCTGGCGTTCTTTGGAGGACTGCTGGGTGTGGCACTGGCCTTTCTAGGAGTGCGGCTGGTTCAATTGACAAACGCTGGAGGAATACCGCGCGCGGATGAAATCGCGATGGATTGGCGTGTTCTGGTGTTTACACTGGTGACGAGTCTTGTCACCGGAGTGCTTTTTGGCCTCGCGCCGCTTGCGCCGCTGATTGTGAGTGGCATTTCCGAATCGCTGAAAGACACTGCCGGGAGCACGACGGCCGCCGCAGGAGCGCAATTATTCCGGCGGGCGCTGGTGGCGGGCGAATTGGCGATGGCTCTCGTGCTGCTGATCGGCTGCGGGTTGATGCTGCGGGCGTTTTGGAAGCTGCAGGAGGTGCACACCGGCCTTCGCCCGGACAATGTGATTACCATGCACGTGTCACTGCCGAGCGGAACGTATACAGATGCGGCAAAGATCACAGAGTTCTGGACGCGGTTCGACGCGCGACTGACGAATCTTCCGGGAGTCCGGTCGGCAGCGCTGGTTAGCGGATTGGCGCCGCTGCGGCCGCCGAACATGAACGACACGGACATCGAAGGATTCGTGATGACCAAAGACGGCCCAATACAGAACGTGGATTTTTATCAAGCGGTGAGCAAAGATTATTTCCAAACGATGGGAATTCGCCTGATGGATGGGCGGCTGTTTGACGATCGCGACGTACAGAATGCGCCGCCGGTGGTCATTATAAACAAGGCCATGGCAGCGACTTTTTGGCCGAATCAGACTCCTGTGGGACGGCGGGTGCGCCCGGGCGGAGCCAAAGATTGGTGCACGGTTATCGGCGTGGTGGACGACGTGAAGAACGCCGGACTTGATCGGCCCGCGGGCACGGAGTTGTACCTGCCCTACCGTCAGCCCCAGGGGCAAGGGAGTACCGAGATGTACGTGGTAATACGGGCACAGAGCGGCGATCCGCGATCCCTGGCAGGTGCCGTCCGCGAGCGGATGAACGAGATCGATCCAGCACTCCCGCTTGCGGATGTAAGGATGATGGAAGACGTGCTTTCACGGGCACAGGCGAGGCCCAGGTTTTTGACCTTGCTGCTATCGCTCTTCTCGGCGGTTGCGCTGGCCATCGCGACAGTGGGGATCTACGGCGTAGTTTCCTACTCCGTGGCGCGCCGGACGAAAGAGTTTGGATTGCGCATGGTGCTAGGCGCGCAAAGCGGCGATGTGTTGGGACTGGTGATGAGACAAGGGGCCGGAATGATCGCGATAGGAGTTGGAGTCGGTCTGATCCTGGCGTTTTTCTTTACGCGGCTGATGGCCAGCCTGCTGTTTGGAGTTGCGCCAACAGATCTGGCGACTTTTGCCAGCGTGACAGCCGTGCTTTTCGGAGTGGCGTTGACGGCCTGCTATATCCCTGCGAGGCGCGCAACAAGGGTGGACCCGATTCAGACACTGCGGTATGAATAGACTGGGGACTCTTGAGCGGAGCCCCAAGAGACGGTCACCGTGGTTGGCGAAGGCAAAACAGCGGTGTCAGGACCTACGGGGATCGGCGAGGCGTCTGAAGGCTGATACGAGCGCTGGAAACCCCAGAATCGGGAGTCGCAGTCGTCACAACGATAAGGCCAGACGAAAGCCAAGCGGAACCAAATTCGCTCGACAAAACCTTTTCTCATAGATCTGCGAACCGAGCTGCTCTCGCAGACTGGGCACTCAGAAACTCTCTTTGCAAATGTGAGCTGCATGGTGAAAATCAACCGCCTCCGTGTCGCTATGAACAATTATGCGGAGAGTCTGGCAATCCGCCGCGTCCCTATGATTGGCCTTGTGCGCTGCTGATATCCTGACCCTAGGAGCAGTTATAGCGATGTGGACGATACGGACGGTGTAACACCAGAATAAGGATTCGCAAGCCGGCGAGAGATCCGGGGTACCGTCGAGCTAACAGAGCGGTTAGAAATCGCGAAGAGCATAGGGCGGACAGACGGGCCAAATGAAACGGATGGCAGCGTAGTGCATCCAAAGGAACACGAAGTGGGTCAAACCAGATAAGTACGAGAGAGGACAAAATGAAAGAAATGACTGCGGATAACGCCATGTTTTTATTGCAGGGCGTCTACCTGCCGACGTTAAAGAATGAGAGCCAACTGACCAAGAAGGTGATCGAAGCGGTGCCCGCCGACAGGTCCGATCACCGGCCGGATCCGGTATCAAAGACCGCCATGGAATTGGTGAGGCACATTGCGGCGGCGGATGTGCGATTTGCGGATACGGTGATCCATGGAAAATTCGAAACCGGCACGGTCATCCCGGCGGACTTGAAAACGCCGGCGGAGATTGCATCTTGGTATGAACAGACCTATGCCGAGAGACTGGAAGCTCTGAAGAAATTAACGAGCGAGCAGCTTACCAAGATGGTGGATTTTCGTGGCCTGTTTCAGCGACCGGCGGTGATGTTCTTAATGATAGGAATGAACCACAGCATTCATCATCGTGGCCAGCTGAGTTCGTACTTGCGATGCATGGGGGCCAAAGTTCCCTCGATTTACGGCGAAAGCTACGACGCGGAACAGGCAAGAAAAGCGGCGCAGGCTTAACGGCCCGAGCGTTCTCGGACCGAATCATTCGGATTCCGACCGCGGAGTGATGGAGATCGCGCGTACCGCTTCTGGCTCAGGGAGAGACATTAGGAATGCCGCGACTTCCAGCGACTAAACCGAGATGAACAGCTGGATCTTGGAACGGGCGTCACCATCACTCTGACCGCCACTCGTCTTGAAGCGTCAGCGAACAACGCCGCTGAGTGGACTGGAAGCGGTGGCGTACAAGCGCTTGGGCATACGGCCGGAGAGCCAGGCTTTGCGGCCGGCGGAGACGGCTTCGCGCATTGCTTCAGCCATTAACACGGCGTCGGCGGCCTCGGCGATCGCGGTGTTCATGAGGACGCCATCCGCGCCCAACTCCATGGCCACGGCCGCATCGGAAGCGGTGCCCACACCTGCGTCGACAATCATCGGGACTTCGGTGATGCGCTCGCGCAGAATGCGAAGATTCGCGGGATTTTGAATGCCCAGGCCGGAGCCGATGGGCGCGGCGAGCGGCATGACGGCGGCAGCGCCTGCGTCGATAAGTTTGCGGGCTGCGATAAGATCGTCATTGGTGTACGGCAAGACTACAAAGCCTTCTTTTACCAGGACGCGCGTGGCTTCGACAAGTTGCTCGGTATCGGGGAAAAGCGTTCGCTGGTCGCCGATGACCTCGAGCTTGACCCAGTTCGAGAGGCCGACTTCGCGGCCGAGACGGGCGGTGCGAATGGCTTCGTCGGCGGTGTAGCAAGCGGCAGTGTTCGGCAAGATGAAGAGTCTTTCGCGGTCGATATAATCGAGAAGCGATTCTTTGGAGCGGTCCGTGAGATTCACGCGGCGGACGGCTACAGTGACCATCTCCGCGCCTGAGGCGGCGTGAGCGCGAGCCATTTCCGGGGAAGCTGCGGTACTTGCCGGTTCCCACAATCAAGCGGGATTTGAAGGCGCGGCCGGCGATGATCAGTTCATCGGACATTGGCATTGGTTATCCCCACCTAGATTTTAGACCTCCACGCGTCTGGGGACAAATCGGTAGAAGAAGCGCGAGGACGTCAAGTGGCACCCCAGGACCACGACGAGATTGCCGGGGTTACAGAGACTTCACGAGCGTTCGTCTCCGGCGTGGTTTTGCGGGAGAATGGACTTTCGCGCGGAAATTTTCGATACTGAGAAGCCTTCAAGGCGCCGGGAGTGGCCTCCTGGCTGGCAACGGCTCTGTGTTTCCTTCGTCTAAAGCTACCGCGTTGGTGTGTTTACAGGCGAGAAATCTCAGGTGACATAGGCCAGATTTCAAGGGGGAAAGATGCGAAACAAGATTCCGGCGTTGATCTTACTTGTCGTGGCTTTCGCGGTGGGCGCAAGAGCGCAAAGTACGGACATTGAAATCCCATTTCAGAAATTCGTGCTGGGCAACGGTTTAACAGTTATTGTGCACGAGGACCACAAGGCCCCCATTGTGGCCATCAACACCTGGTATCACGTGGGCTCGAAAAACGAGAAGCTCGGCAAGACCGGATTCGCGCACCTGTTCGAACACTTGATGTTTGGCGGCAGCGAACACTCGCCGACGCGTTACATCGACGCTATGGAGAAAATCGGCGCGACGGATTTGAACGGCACCACGAACAACGATCGTACCAACTACTTCGAGAATGTTCCGACGTCGGCCGTGGACCTCACGCTGTGGATGGAATCCGACCGCATGGGTTTTCTGCTCGGCTCTTTGGACCAGAAGACCTTGGACCTGCAACGCGGCGTGGTGCAGAACGAAAAGCGGCAGGGCGAGAACCAGCCGTACGCCGTCTCGCGGCAACTGATTACGCAAAACACCTATCCCGCAGGGCACCCCTATTCGTGGACGGTGATCGGAGACATGGCTGATCTCGGCGCCGCCTCGATGGATGACGTCAAGGAATGGTTCCGCACGTACTACGGACCCTCGAACGTCACGATTGTGTTGGCGGGCGATATTGACGTCCAGACAGCGAAAGAGAAAGTCGAAAAGTATTTCGGGAATATTCCGCCGGGGCCGCCGGTGGCACATCAAGAGGTGTGGGTTGCCAAAATGACGGGGACGCACCGCCAAATCGTACAGGACCGCGTGCCGCAGGCGCGCATTTACAAAGTGTGGAATATTCCGCAATACGGGAGCGCCGACGCCGATTATCTCGATATGGTGAGCGACGTTCTGACCTCAGGGAAAACTTCACGTTTTTACAAGCGCTTGGTGTACGACGATCAAATCGCGACGGACGCCGGGGCGTTTGTAGGCTTGAATGAAATTGGCGGGCAGTTTCGCGTGCAGGCTACGGCTCGGCCCGGGCAAGACCTCGCTCAGGTCGAAAAAGAGCTCGATGAAGAACTCGCTCGCTTCCTGAAGGATGGACCTACAGCCGAAGAACTGGCGCGCGTCCGAGCGCAGCACGAAGCGAATTTTGTCCGAGGAATCGAGCGCATCGGTGGGTTTGGCGGAAAATCGGACCGCTTGGCACAGAGTCAGGTGTTCCTGGGAAGTCCCGACGCGTACAAGACTTCTCTCAAGAGGATTCAAACTGCGACGGCGGAGGACTTGAAAGCTGTTGCGAATCGGTGGTTATCCGATGGCGTTTACGCGCTCGAAGTGCTGCCCTTCCCGCCCTACAAAGAGGCCACCGCCGGAGCCGACCGCTCCAAGGCGCCGGAAATTGGCACGCCGCCCGAGCTCAAGCTTCCCAAACTGCAGCATGCCACGCTTTCGAATGGACTGAAAATAATCCTCGCGGAGAGGCACGAAGTGCCTCTGGTGGATTTCTGGCTGAATGTGGATGCGGGTTATGCCGCCGATCAGTTGTCGTCGCCGGGAACCGCGGGGATGACGATGGCCCTGCTTACTGGCGGTACCAAAACGCGCACGGCGTTGCAAATCAGCGACGAACAAGCGCTGCTGGGGGCGCAACTTAGAGCTGGCTCAAATCTCGACCTTTCGACCGTCGTGCTTTCCGCGATCAAGTCGAAACTCGACCCTTCGCTCGATCTATTCGCCGATGTCATCCGCAACCCGGTGTTTCCCGAGGCGGATTTCAAGCGGCAAAAAGAGCAGACCAAAGCGGCGATTCAGCGTGAGAAAAATACGCCGGTGCAAATGGCCCTGCGCGTTTTGCCGGGCCTTATGTATGGCCCCGGGCACGCGTATGGCAACCCGTTGACGGGTTCCGGGACCACCGCGAGCGTCGAGAAATTGACGCGGGAAGACCTCGTCAAATTTCATGAGCAGTGGTTCAAGCCGAACCACGCGACGCTGGTGATCACGGGTGACACGACGCTCGCCGAAGTCGCCCCGAAACTCGAGAAACTGTTTGCCAGCTGGAAGCCGGGCCAGGTTCCAGAGAAAAACATTAAGAGTGTGCAGCTTCCAGCGAAATCCGTCGTATACCTCATTGATAAGCCGGGCGCCCAGCAGTCCATCATCATCGCCGGAAATATTGCTCCGCCACAGGCGAATCCGAAAGAGATTGCCATAGAAGCCGCGAACGATGGGCTGGGCGGCATGTTTGGTTCGCGGCTGAACATGAACTTGCGCGAGGACAAACACTGGTCTTATGGCGCAACAAGCATTCTCTGGGGGGCGCGCGCGCAACGGCCCTTCCTGGCGTTGGCCCCGGTGCAGACGGACAAGACGAAGGAGTCCCTCGCGGAAATAAACAAGGAATTCCGCGGAATTTTGGCCGACCATCCGGTCACAGCCGAAGAGCTCGCGAAAATTCAGGCCAATGAAACGTTAAGTCTTCCCGGCTCGAGGGAAACGATGGATGCCGTCGGACAATCCATCAACGACCTGGTGCAGTTCGGCTTGCCGGAGGACTACTACGAAACGTATGCGGGCAAGGTGAGAGCGCTAAAGACGACTGACGTCGAAGAGGGCGCCAAAGCCATCGTGCACCCGGACAATTTGATCTGGGTGATCGTTGGCGATAGGGCGAAAATCGAGGCAGGGATCAAGGAGCTGGGGCTCGGAGAGATCAGGATGCTCGATGCCGACGGGAAACCCATCTAGCGTGGGTTTCTCGCCATTCACCGACGACGCGCCGTGGGCGGTTCCCTTCCCGGGTTAACACCGCCCCGCCGCTACAGACGAAAAATCGTTTGCATTAATCTTGCAAAATAGGGCGGGGGGGCGGAGACGTCGGCATAGAGCCGTTCGATGACCTCGTGAAACTGCTGCTCCACTACGCGGCGTCTGAGCTTCAGCGTAAACGTGAGGCCGCCGTTGTCAAACGTGAAGTCCTCAGGCAGAAGCGCGAAGCGTTTGATGGTTTCGTATTGCGCGAGGTTGGCGGTAAGACGTTTCACTTCGCTTTCGATCAGCGTGCGCACCCACGGATGCGCGACCATTTCCTCATGCGAAGAAAACTTGATTCCCTGCTCCGCGGCCTTGGCAGCGACGGTTGCGGAATTTGGAACGATCAGCGCCGAAATAAATTTGCGTTTGTCGCCTACCACCATAGCGTTCACGATGAAGGCGCTAGTTTTTAACGCGTTCTCGATCGGTTGTGGCGCAACGAATTTTCCCGCGGCGGTCTTAATAAGATCCTTCTTCCGGTCCGTGATGAACAGATAGTTGTCTTTGTCGAGGTAGCCGATGTCGCCGGTTCTGAACCAGCCGTCCGCGCTCAAAACTTCCCGGGTGGCTTCCGAACTCTTGTAGTAACCCTGCATTACGCACGGGCCCTTGGCGAGGATTTCCCCGTCTTCCGCGATGCGAAGGTCGACGTTGGGAATCGGCTTACCCGAACTTCCCATGCGGTTGTCGGGATAGTTGGACGTCAGAACTGGGGAAGTTTCTGTAAGGCCGTAGCCCTGATAGATGGGGACGCCCACGGCCCAGAAAAACTCGGCAAGCTCTTTCGCGAGCGGTGCGCCGCCGGAAAAAATGAGCCGCAACTTTCCGCCGGTTCCCTGGCGAATCTTCGAGTAGACCAGCTTGTCAGCCAGTTCCCAGGCGAGCTTTACCTGCAAGTTGGCGTCCTGTTCTCCGGAACGCCACAATGCCGAACGACTCGCAACGGCCATCGCCCAAGCAAAAATCTTTCGTCTATAGCCAGTCTGTTGGCTTCCCTGTTCTACGACACGCGCATAGATTTTTTCGAAGACGCGCGGCACCGCGGCGAGCAGCGTGGGATGGATTTCGAGAAGCGCCTGTGCCACATGCTCGACGGCCTCGACGTAAGCAATGGTTATTCCGTGGAAAAGATGAACGTAATCGAGTGTGCGACCGTAGACGTGCGCCAGTGGAAGGAAGGAGATGGCAACGTCGTCTTTGGAATCGAACTTCACGTTGGCGCAGGAGTCGCTGACGTTCGAGCAAAAGTTCGTGTGCGTCAGCATCACGCCCTTGGGCTCGCCCGTGGTGCCAGAGGTGTAGATGAGCGATGCGAGTTGACCGGGAAGGACTTGCGAGGCGCGCATGCGGTAGGACGCGACATCGGCGCCGCCCGCTGCAGCGATCAGCGTCTCGTACCGCAGGCCGTCTGCGGGTAGATCAGAGCCACAATCGGCCAGGACGATTTGCTCCAGCTCAGGGAGCTGCGCGCGAACCTCCTGGAGCTTGTGCATTTGCGCCACGCCGGCGGCAAAGACCACGGCTGCGCCGCAATGTTTGAGGATGTAGGCGATGCGTTCCGGCGACTCGTTAAAATAGATGGGCACAGTGACGCCGCCCGCACCGGTGATCGCGAAGTCGGCGGTGTGCCACTCCGGGCGGTTGGCGGCGAAAAGACCGACGCGATCGCCGGGTTTCACGCCAAGTTCGACGAGCGCCGTCGAAAGTCCCGAGACGCGGCGCAGGAATTCCAAGGAGCTGATTGGCTTCCAGCCGTCCACCCCGCGGAACATCTGCGCGCGGGCATTCGGCAGGGAGTCGACAGCGTTCAGCAATCGTGAGGGAAGCGTCCCGTAGTTCATCGCAGTCCTTCACTGTAGCGTAGGACATTTCGTGGCGCAATCCAACTCCCGTACCAACACGGGTCAGTGCGCCTGTGGTGCTGAAAGCAGCGCTGCGCTAAGATGAAACGCGGAGTTCCTTGATGAGCACGACCGTTTCCGGAACCATGGCAGACCGCGCTTCCTCCAAAGGCCCCTTTCGCGCGGCACGCGGCACAACACTTTCCTGCAAAGGGTGGCAGCAGGAAGCGGCCCTGCGCATGTTGATGAATAACCTCGATCCTGAGGTTGCCGAGAAGCCGGAAGATTTGGTCGTATATGGCGGTACCGGTAAGGCGGCGCGCAACTGGGAATGCTTTCACGCCATTGTCCGGTCGCTGAAAGCGCTCGACGCGGACGAGACTCTGTTGGTGCAATCGGGCAAGCCGGTGGCCGTGTTTCGCACGCATGACTATGCGCCGCGCGTTCTTCTCTGCAATTCCAACTTGACCGGCCACTGGAATACTTGGGAAAAGTTCCACGAGCTCGATCGCGCCGGACTGATGATGTACGGCCAGATGACAGCGGGAAGCTGGATCTATATTGGCACGCAGGGAATTTTGCAGGGCACCTATGAAACATTTGCAGCGGCGGCTCGCAAACATTTTGCGGGCGACCTAGCAGGCAAGCTGGTCGTGACTGGCGGTCTGGGCGGTATGGGCGGCGCGCAGCCGCTGGCTGCGACGATGAATGGCGCAGCCTTTCTCGGGATTGACGTCGACCCAGAGCGCATCAAGCGGCGCGTAAAGGGTGGCTATTGCGACGTCATGGTGATGAGCCTCGATGAGGCGCTGCGGATTCTGAAAAATGCCGTCCGCAAGCGCGAAGCCACATCCGTCGGGCTACTGGGTAACTGCGCCGATTTGATTCCGGAACTCGCGAAGCGCGGCGTGGTGCCCGATCTTTTGACCGATCAGACCAGCGCGCACGATCCCATCGGGGGCTATGTGCCCAATGGCATGTCCCTCGAAGCTGCTCTCGAGCTGCGCCAAAAGGATCCGCAGAGCTATCGGAAGTGCGCACTTGCCGCGATGGCGCAGCACGTTCAGGGCATGCTCGATCTGCAGAAGCTTGGCGCGATCACATTCGATTACGGCAACAACATTCGAACGTTTGCCTTCGAGCACGGCGTGAAGAACGCCTACGACTTCCCGGGTTTTGTTCCCGCCTACATTCGCCCGCTTTTTTGCGAAGGCAAAGGGCCGTTCCGCTGGGCGGCGCTTTCCGGAGAAGCTTCAGACATCAGCAGGACCGACCAACTCATCCTTGAAATGTTTCCGCACAACGAGCACCTGACCAGATGGATCAAGCTAGCGCAGAAACGCGTGAAGTTTCAAGGACTGCCGTCACGAATTTGCTGGCTGGGCTACGGCGAGCGCGACAAATTCGGCCTAGCGTTGAATGAATTGGTTGCACGCGGCGAAGTGAAAGCGCCGGTGGTGATGGGGCGCGATCATCTCGATTGTGGCTCCGTTTCTTCGCCATACCGCGAAACCGAATCCATGCTTGACGGTTCCGACGCAGTTGCCGACTGGCCGCTTCTCAATGCACTTGTCAATACTGCCAGCGGCGCGTCGTGGGTTTCGATTCACAATGGCGGCGGTGTGGGAATCGGCTATTCCCAGCATGCCGGGCAAGTCACAGTTGCCGATGGCAGCAAGGAAATGGCCGCGCGCATCGAACGCGTATTGACCAATGACCCCGGGATGGGCATTGCGCGTCATGTGGATGCCGGATATCCCGAAGCGATTGCGTTCGCGAAAAAGAACGGCGTCAAAATACCCATGCTGTAGAGTGTATCCCCCCTGCCGAACCCTGCATCGTAAGTACTAGAAGAGCATTTCGAGGAGGCAAGCATGTACGTCGTTTTAGGAGCCACGGGAAACTCAGGCAAGATTGTCGCAGAAACTCTTTTGGACAGAGACCACCAGGTACGGGTCGTGGGCCGCAGCAAAAAGCGTCTGGAGGGATTTGCTGTTCTCGGTGCCGAAACATTCGAGGCAGATATTGCGGATGCCGCTGCTCTGACCAAAGCTTTCACCGGGGCGCGGGCGGTCTATGCCCTGTTGCCGCCCGATCTTGCCAGCACGGATTACCGAGCGCAGCAGGATCGACGGACAAACTCGATCGCCAGTGCGCTCGAAACCGCAGGAGTCACGCACGTCGTGGTCCTCAGCAGTGTGGGCGCCGATAAACCGGACAAGACCGGGCCGGTTGCCGGACTCCATGTGATGGAGAAAAGACTTTCACAGATCTCCAAGCTGAACGCTCTATTTCTGCGCGCCGGATATTTTATGGAAAACACGCTGCCGCAGGTCGGCATCATCAAGAGCTTTGGAATGATGGCTGGGCCGATCCGCGCGGATCTCGCCGTGCCGATGATCGCCACCAGGGACATTGGCACGGCGGCAGCCGATGCTCTCCTGAAACTCGAATTCACCGGCCACCAAACGCGCGAATTGCTGGGGCATAAAGACCTCACGTACTCGCAAGTGGCCAAAATCATCGGAGCAGCCATTGGAATACCGAATCTCAGCTATGTTCAGTTGCCTGCGGACCAAGTAATTCAAGCGATGACCCAGATGGGCATGTCTAAAAACATGGCGGCACTCATCTGCGAAATGACGGACGCGCTGAATAGCGGGTATATGCGTGCGCTCGAGCCGCGATCTGCGGCGAACAAGACGGCTACGCTGTTCGAGGAATTTGTGCACGAGGTGTTTGTTCCAGCCTATAAAGGGCAAGCCACGACGGCCTGAAGGCGGGACAGACGCTCTCGTCTGTCAGGTTTTCCCTTCACCTAGCAAACAAAGAAGCACGAAACCGGCAGGAAGGCCGGTCCGACCTCGCGCTGTGCAGGATTCTGCTCGATCCGGCATAATACCCCAACCTTGCCAACTGCCCTGCTCATTACTGGCGCATCACAACTCTTGACGCTCGGCGGCCGTGGCCCACGGCGCGGCACGGCGCTCAGGAATCTCGGCATCATCAAAGACGGAGCGCTGCTAGTCTCTAATGGCTTGATCGCGGCGCTCGGAACACGCGCTAAAGTCGAGGCCCTTCCAGAAGCCGCGGCCGCCGATAGACTGGACCTCGGCGGCCGCGTCGGACTGCCCGGGTTCGTCGATTCGCACACCCATCTAATCCACGCTGCAAGTCGCGCAGAAGAGTATGAGCTGAAAATCGCCGGAGCGAGCTACGAAGAGATTGCGCAGAAAGGCGGGGGCATCCTGAACTCTGTCAAAAAGCTCCGTTCGGCGACCTCGGAAGTCCTGAAACAACGGGCACGCCTCGCGCTCACGCAATTCGCCGCTTATGGCACAACGACAATTGAAGCAAAGAGCGGCTATGGCCTGGACGTCCTAAGCGAGTTGAAAATCCTGCGCCTGCACCGGGAGCTTGCCGCCGAACAGCCGCTAGCGATTGTCTCAACGTTTCTGGGCGCTCATGTCCTTCCTTCCGAGTATCGCGGATCATCTACAGGGATGAAAAGGTACATCGAACTTCTCAACGAAAAACTGATTCCAGAAGTAGCGCAAGAAAAACTCGCGGAATTCTGCGACGTCTTTTGCGATCGCGGCGCGTTCAGTCGAGAGCAGGCGAAGCAAATCCTCGAGGCCGGCAAGCGTCACGGCCTGGCGCCCCGGGTGCACGCCGAGCAGCTTACGCGCACGGGAGCAGCACAACTCGGGGTTGGACTCGGCGCCGCCAGTTGCGACCATCTCGAACAAGTCAATCGCAGCGACATAGCAGCCCTAGCGAAGTCCCAGACCGTCGCCACGCTGCTGCCCGGCTGCGATTTTCATCTTGGCTTGAAGCAATACGCGCCTGCACGACAGCTAATCGATGCCGGCGCTATCGTTGCCCTGGCCACGGACTATAATCCCGGCACCAGCCCGACGGTGAGCATGCCGATGATCCTATCGCTTGCTTGCACGCAGCTCCGGATGACTCCGGCCGAAGCCATTACTGCGGCTACCATCAACGCGGCCTACTCTCTGCGCAGGGAAAAGCACATCGGCTCCTTCGGGGTTGGCAAATTCGCGGACCTCGCCGTATTCGAGGTGGCTGATTATCGCGAAATTCCTTACTATTTTGGAATGAACACCTGCTGGTTGACTATGAAGCGGGGTGTCGTGGTTCATGCCGCCAACAAAACCACCATCTGATCCGCGCAAGAAACCGGTCAAAAAGATAAGAATCCTCCAAGTGCGGAGGACGCAGCAAAAGTCTTTGCTGTCGGAGCATTTTAATGCATTTTTGGGAATCCTGTTCGTGATCACGACCTTCTTTCTTGGGGCATTCGGGTTGCGCTGGGACGAATCGGCTGTAGTGGGACTCTGGATCGTGGGGACTATCTTTGTTGTCAGGCAAGCCATCAAGTTCCTGAAGGATGAGCCGGCTCCCAAAAAGGAAGAAAAAAAGCCGCTCGCGTCGATACCATCGAAAAAGTACACTCCGCCAGCGCTCCCTCGGGTCAGCAAGGATTTTCGCCCGATGCCGCCGGAAGGCGACAAACGATATCCTCCGCCGAGCCCTTTTATTAAGCCTCCCAATAATCGTTGAATAGCATCTGTGCAGCCGACGGCACGCCGCGCAGCGCGCAATTGGCTCTAGAGGCACAAAATCTCCTATTATGTTCGAGTGCAACGCGGGGGACACGTTTGCGATGAAACGACTGATTGAATCCGTGCCGAATTTTTCCGAGGGGCGAGATCCCGCGAAGGTCGACGCCATCGTCTCGGCGATGAGCAGTGTCTCCGGGGTTTACGTGCTGGACCGCGAGATGGACGCCGATCACAATCGCTGCGTGATTACTCTGGCAGGCGAGCCGGACCCCGTCGCGGAAGCAGCCCTGCGCGGCGTCGGCAAAGCCATGGAGCTGATCGATCTCACGAAGCACACCGGTGCGCATCCGCGCGTAGGCGCAACGGATGTTGTTCCTTTCATTCCGATCGAAGGGGTCACGATCGAAGACTGCGTCGCGCTCGCGCGTCGCGTCGGCCACGAAATCTGGGGGCGCTACAGAATTCCGGTGTTCTTTTACGAGGCCGCTGCGGTCCGGCCCAACCGCGTCAATCTCGAAAACGTGCGTCGCGGGCAATTTGAAGGACTGCGCGAAGAGATGAAGCACAATCACGATCGTCAGCCGGACGTCGGCGAGCCGAAGCTTCACCCAACCGCCGGCGTGACCGTCGTTGGCGCGCGCAAATTTCTGATCGCCTACAACATTAATCTCAACACTTCCGACGTCGGCATCGCTAATAAAATTGCAAAGGCCATTCGCTTTTCTTCCGGCGGGTTCCGCTACGTCAAGTCCATGGGCGTGGAGCTCAAGGCCCGCAACTTGGCGCAAGTGTCCATCAACCTCACCGATTTCGAGCAGACCCCGATGCATCGCGTCTACGAAGTGGTCAAGCGGGAAGCCGAACGCTACGGTGCCGCGCCCGTCGGGAGCGAAATCGTCGGCCTTATCCCTAAAAAAGCGATCGAAATGGCCGCGGATTTTTTCCTGCAACTGGAGAACTTCTCTCCTGCCCAAGTGTTTGAAAATAAGCTGGAGGCGGCGCTCAGCGGAGCGCCGCTCAAGGCCACCGAGGGCGGCGAACTCGCTAGCTTGGCGCGCCCGTTCCTGGAAGCCGTGGCCGCGCCAACGGCGACGCCTGGAGGCGGCAGCGTCTCCGCTCTGGCGGGTGCTTTGGCCGCTTCGCTTGCCCAAATGGTTGCGGGACTCTCTCGCAAAAAGAAGTCACAAGCCGCGTATGTCGACAGGCTCTCTCAACAGCTGGACTTCCTGCGGCGCATCGCTGATGAGCTGGCCGAGGCCATCGACCGCGATGCCGCTTCCTACGACGCTGTCATGGCCGCATTCAAACTGCCGCACGGCAACGCCGAGGAAACGCAAGAGCGGGAAACCGCCATCCAAACCGCCACGAAAAGTGCTTCGGAAGTTCCGCTCGAGGTGGCAGAACGCACCGTTGCCCTTTTCGAACGTGTGGGACAACTGGAAGCTATCGCCGCCGCATCCATGAGGTCAGACTTAGAGGTAGCACGCTATATGGCTGCGGCGGGGGCGCGCGGGGCCTTAGCCAACGTCGACATTAATCTCGAAGCCATCACCGACAGCGTCTACGTGGCGCAAATGCGCGCCAAGATCGCGTCCCTTCGCGAGCGACTGGAGAATACGCCCCGCACGACGACCGCGTAGAATAGAACTTCCACCGGCCTTTGAAAGGAGCAGTTCATGAAATTGCTTACGAAAAAGCGCGGCGCTTCATCTGGCCCTGCAATTTGCAGGCTGGTTGCCGTCGTCCTCTTGCTAGGGGCAGCGCTCACCTTGCCCAATCCGGCCGAGGCGGGCCGCCTCGGCGCCGACAAAATCGGAATGTTTCCCAAAGACGTCGGCGAATTTGGCTATGCCGACATGAAGAAGGCCCGCACACTGAAATGGTTTTCGCAATTGCAAGAACAGGTGCTTCCGGAGCGCTTCCGGCAATTCGAGAAATTCCTTGCTTCCACTGGCAATGATCCGAACAGTCAGGTCGATGAGATCGCCTGGGCGCTGGTCGCCGAAGGGATGACGTCGAAGACCGAAGGTTCCGGCTCGGACGCCGTTCCCAGCGGCGAACAGATGGTGGGTATCGCGCTCGGTAACTTCAACCAGGATTCGACCGCAGCCTATTTCAAGAAGCAAAAGCTGCCGACGTCCACCTTTCACGGCTACACCCTCTACGCTTTTGGCACCGGAACGGGCGCCACGGACCTCTTCTTCGTATTCATCGACGCCAGCACCGCCGCATACGGGCACAAGAGCATCCTGGAGAAAATGATCTCCGTGCGTTTCGGCGATGAAGACAGTCTCCTGCGCAACGACAAGTTCTCCTCACTCATCAACGAGGCCAACACCGGCAGCTCCGTATGGCTGGTAACCAACCCTGCCTACACGCGCCTCGCCATCCAGCAGCTGGCACCGGAGATCGAACAGTTCCCGGAAGCTGCGAAGCTTGTGACGCGCATGCAAAACACCATCATCAATATCGAAGCGGGCAGCGACCTCGACGCAAAAGTCCAGACCATCTGCGGTTCGACCGAGGATGCCAACACCATGGGCCAGTTGCTTCAGGCCGGCTTCCTTTACAAGCGCTATCAAGCGCAGAAAGACAATCCGGATCTCGCTCAGCTGCTTGATCAGGTTCGCATCACTCCGGCAGGCGATCGCGTGACTCTGCATATGTCTCTCAGTGACGATCAGATGACCTCGCTTATCAAGCACAATACCTTCACTTTCAAAATGTAAGAGTCTAGATTTGCGGCGGTCTGGCCGCAAAAAACAAAAAGAGCCGGGCCTTGAACGTGGCCGGCTTTTTGTTTTTAGAAGGATCTATTGGATTTTTGGCCCAGGGCCAAGATACTTCGTCAGGCGCGTGACCACTAGTCCGTCGCGGGTCTCGTATTGAACTCGGTCTACTCCTCCGAGCCCTCCCGCAGCTCCCAGCTGGTCCGCAAGTCCGGCAATGCGGTCGAGTCCAACTGCCGGCGCCGTCCCGCTCTTGTGAGCCAATGTCACTTCGATACGGTCTGGAAATCGCGTGATCGTCACCTTCAGATGCTGCTGTTCTCCAGCCAAATGCCCAAACGACTCCAGGCAAGCTGCGACAATTGACTTCTGGAACTCGGTCGCAGCGTTGTCCGCTAGTCCCGCGGACTCTGCAATACAGCGGACCGCGCCGCCCGCCGCAGCTGCCAGTCGCGCATCGGGGTCAATCTGCAACTCAATGGCTTTGGAGTCATCGCTCACTGTGGCTGCTCGCGAGCGAGACGTCGCAAGCTTCCCGGCAATCCGGGCAATAATACAGGCCGTCAGCGCAGAGCTTCACGTTGATCATACCTTTGCATATCGTGCAATACTTTTCGCAGTTGCAGCTGCCTTCCGGCTTGTCACATTGAACGCACACAACAGGAGCCTGCATAGGAGCCTCCATGAAAACTGTACCTGACGTTGCCTGAAGCCAGCAAGCTGCAGATTCGGGCAATGCCGCGTTTCTCCTATTACACTGCTGGTCGTCACTCGGAGAGTCCGACACTCGCTTCGCTTTCTCCTTGTGGGAGGCTACTTTGACGCGTTTCGAGGCACATGTTAGTATCAATTTCTGCTTGAGCATACGGAATGGAATCCGTCACGACTCCTCCCATTACCGAACTTCGTAAGACGCCGCTAAACGCGGTGCACCGCCGGTTGCGCGCAAAAATGGTCAATTTCGGCGGGTGGGACATGCCTGTCGAGTACCCCGCGACCGGCGGCCTGGTTCGGGAACACCAAGCAGTGCGCTCCGGCGTCGGGATTTTCGACGTCAGTCACATGGG
>Ga0206887_10086_pt1 | contig 21452 bp, 18 predicted proteins | sample Alteio_BWOrgHeat_89_FD_153248 | JGI IMG/M metagenome (GOLD analysis project Ga0206887, IMG submission 153248) | Enriched cells from forest soil in Barre Woods Harvard Forest LTER site, Petersham, Massachusetts, United States - Alteio_BWOrgHeat_Nextera3 ...
AATCCGCCTTTGGAATGTCCAAACCTTCGCTGAAATAGTCCACATCCCCCGGGTCTGTGATATGGATGAGCGGATGCCAAATCCATGGGATATAACTCACGATTGACCAGATCATCAACGGGATGATAAAGGACAGCGTAATCAGAAGGAGCCGCCGCCGCGGCGGCAGCTCCTTCTTTAAACCCAGCCAATCGTGGTTCGCCATAAATAGCTAAACGACCTAGTTCAACCCCATGATCACGCTTGGCACCAGGTATTCTTTGGGGCTTTGCGAATTCTTATAAACGCCATTGTCGAGGTTGAACTTGTCGCTGATCTCCATGGAACCATAGATAGACATCATATCATGGCTCTTTTTCAGGCAGGCTTTAGCTTCCGGAATGGTGAGGAAATGCGTGCCTGGCACGTTTTTCGCATAGGTTGCCGGGTCGGCGCCCACTTTGGCCGCCATGATTTTGATGGCGTCATCGCGCGTGGCTGGATCCATCAGATAATTCACACATTTATAATATATGGCCGTGATCTTTGCCCAGTCATCCTTGTGCTCCGCGTAGCTGGCGGGATTGACCGCAATCACGTCAAAGATCAGCCCTTTGGCATTGGCGCTCGTGAAAAGTTTTTTCGAGCCGGGCACCTGCTGCAACGCCTGGCCGGAAATCGGATACCACGCGCCGACCGCTGAAACCTGGCCTGACGCCAGTGTCTGTGGCGTTTTTTCCGTCGCCGTCCCCACCAGCGTGATGTCCGACTGGCTCATGCCGTTGACCTTGAGTGCCTGCAACAACAGCATGTGCTCCACCAGGGTCAATTCGACACCCACTTTTTTGCCCTTCAAGTCTTTGATGGAATCCACTCCCGGGGCGCCGATGATCATATCGCTGCCTTCGCTGTAATCTACCAGGCAGACAATTTTTGTCTTGGCGCCGCTGGCTCCTGTCACCATCGCGTCTGAAGCCACGATCATGTCCGCGTCAATTTTGCCGGATGACAGCGCGTCGATCGAAGCGTTGTAATCGAACCATACCATATTCACATCCAGCCCGGCCTCTTTAAACCAGCCTTTTTGTTTGGCAATCTCCATTACCGTGTATCCCGGCCAATCGCTGTAACCGATTTTGATGGGATCAGCGCGCACCCCGGCCAGACTGGCCAGCCCGACAAACGCCATTGCAAGCAATAATTTCAGTTTCATGGTTCTCCTTTTTTTATTTTTGGTTGTTGGTGGTTTTTTTGGTTTATCCAAAAGCGTTAAAATAATCGCGCGTAGCGGTCAATTTCCCATTGGCTTACCGATTGGTGGTAGTCCTGCCATTCCGCGCGCTTGTATTTGATAAATTCATTTCGCAATTCACTGCCGAGGACTCTCTCGACAAAAGGATCGGCCTCAAAAGCATCGACTGCCTCGGCCAGCGTTCGTGGGAGTTCCTGGACGCCGATTTTTTCCAGTTGGGACGGTGAAAGTTCGTAAAGGTTTTCGTGGTGCGGTTCGCCGGGGTCTAATTTTTCGCGAACACCTTCCAATCCCGCGGCCAGCACGAGCGCGGCCGCCAGGTAGGGATTGCACGAGGAGTCGGCATTGCGGCTTTCACAACGTCCCCCCCCCATCGGGATGCGTATTGAGTTTGTGCGATTGTTCGTGCCGAACGAATTGAACACCGGCGCCCACGAGTAATAACTCATCGCGCCGCGGCGAATCAGGCGCTTGTAGCTGTTCACCGTCGGCGCGAACGTCGCGCACAATGCGCGTCCATGCCGGATGATTCCGGCCACAAATGAATAACCCAGTGGCGAAAGTCCCAGCCCTCGCGGATCGTCTTCCGGCTTGATGGCGAACAAATTTTTGCCCGTCTTTGCGTCCGCGAGCGACATATTGAAATGCGCGCCATTCCCCGTCTTGTCAGCGAAAGGTTTGGGCATGAACGTCGCGAGGAAACCGTGTTTAGCCGCAATGGCCTTCGCCATATGCCGGAAAAAGACATACCGGTCCGTCATTTTCAGCGCATCGGCATAGCTGAAATCGAACTCGAATTGTGAATTGCCGTCCTCGTGATCAAAAGAATACACGTCCCAGCCAAGCCCATTCATCGTGGTCACCATGTCATCGAGCCATGCGAACCGGTCAAAAAACCGTTTCACGTCATAGCAGCTTTTCTCCAGGTTATCGTCGCTGTTTGGCACGATGAATCCGCCACGCTCATCCTGCTTGAGTACGTAAATTTCGCATTCAATGCCCAGGTTGAAAGTGAACCCCATCTTTAGCGCCTCACCGAGGATGTTCTTAAGCAGCACCCGTGAGTTCAGCGGATATGGCTTGCCATGAAAATGATTGTCCGCCGGCATCCACGCTACTTCCTTTTGCCAGGGAATTTGGATGATGTGGTTCAAATCCGGCACAGAGGAAATCTCATCATCGTTTGGCTCCTGTCCCAGGCCATCGAGCGCATAGCCCGTGTAAAGCTCCGAACCGGAAGCGAAATGTTCAAAGTGTTCCATCGGCACAAACTTCCCTTTCGGAACGCCGTGAATATCCACATAGGCACCAAGGCAATATTTCACGCCCTGGTTGATGAGCTTTTGCTTCAGTGCTTTTAGTTCCGTTTCGGAACTTGCGCCATTATGGGAGAGCGTTTGCACCGTCCCCGGACGATTGATGACTGGAATCCGTCTGGATTTTGGCAATTTGATTTGTTTGCTCTTGGTGTTCATTCGATGGGAGAGAAATAGCTTTGTTCGAGAGGCGCTTTTTCTTTTTCAGCACGGCGAACCAGGGTAGTCATGTCCTCGACCATGAAACGAAAAAGCTTTTCGCCCTGTTCGCGGGTTGCGCGGCTGGGAGAACCAGTCACGCCGTTTTTGCTCGTGTGATTGACCGGGTGTGTAAAAACAAGGTTGGCCGTGCGGTCTTCATCGTCGCTTATGGAGAGCTTGCCGGGCCGGACCATTTCCGGCGCCAGCGCCAGCATGAGCGAGGTTTCCGCGGCGTTGGCATGCCAGTCTTCCGCGTCGGCAAAAAACTCGGCGCGCACGCGCGGGCTGATTTCCGCCACATTGCAAACGCGCGCCATGGCGTCATCGTAACGGCTGCGAATGAGATCCACCGCACACCGCAATGGCGCGGCATTCCCCACGTGGCCGTTGACAATCAGGAGTTTTTTGAAGCCGGAATTGTAAAGCCAGTCGAAGATTTGGGTTGCCACGTCCATCAACGTTTGCGGCTGCAACGACAGCGTGCCGGGCCAGCGCCGCGAATGCCCGAGCGAACATCCATAGTTCAATGCAGGCAAAATCGGCGCGCCGGTCTCTCGCGATACCGCCTCGCAGAGCAGGGCCGCGTTACGCGAATCCATCCCCAGGCCCAGGTGCGGCCCGTGCTGCTCCGTGGCGCCCACGGGCAGCAGGCACAAACCCGCGCCTGAATCCCTCAATCTTCCCGCGTCCTCCCAGGTTAAGGTTTCCCAGTACAACGGTCTTTGTTCAATCGCATGCATCCCATGATCTTCATCTGCTCTTTATTCCCAATACACCGCCTCCGTAATCGTGAAATGAAAAAGGGCGGTTGACTTTAATTTATTTTCAATGCCTCGGCCGATTGCGTTCAGAAACGCAATTCTTAAAACCGGGCGAAGGTAATATTTCCGGGGCTAAATCGAGTTCAGGCCCGGGACAAACCAAGTCAGCGCGCCGCCGGAGGTCCGCAGCAGATATCAATCAGGGTAAGCCGCTGGAAGAAGCAACTGTCGTCAAATTCCTGTGAAACTAAATTCTTGGTTTCAACAACCATGTTTTCAACCAAGCACTCATCATGCCACGGTCAAATGACGTTCGTTTCACTCATGCGCGGAATTCAATGGAAGAGAGATAAAAACCTCAAACGCATGTATTCACGGTCTGTTCGTCTTCATCCTGGGGAGATTTTTTTCAGCGCAGGCCTTTTTGCAGGGACGCCATTTTAAGCAAATCGCTGATTCATTTTGCGCAGCCTGAAAATAAAAAAACAGGGAAATAATTGAGAACTAAGTCCGCCAATTTTTGTACACGACGATCCATGTTACTGCAACCAAAACCATCCAAAGCGCCAATGAAAATCCGAACGACCATCTGAATTTTTTCAGGAGTCTGTAAATGACATAGCACGGATCTGCTTGCAAGAGAGTAAGGGCGGCGCCCAAAAAACATAATACTGTCGTATCATGGCAACGGATTAGTTCGCCCCATACCCACAGGGCAAAGCCAGTCCTGCTGAAATCAATAATTGAGGACCAGGATGGCGCGGATTCGCTTTTTTCGGGACTGGCCGGCGGAAGTTCCATGTGATTTTTTTGCGTGTTTATTTTTTAAGGCAGTCCGACCATGCAATTTAGCTGCCAAGTTCCGGAACCATATTGAATGAATTGAATCTAATTCTCGCCCTCACCGGGATTAGGGCCGCGGGTGCCACCCGCTTTTTCCTTTTTAATTTTTCCTTTTTAATTTTTAATTAAGCGCACATGAGCAACTCAAATTCATCTAAAAAACCTCTCGTTGGTATTTTAATGGGCAGCGATTCCGACTGGCCCACCATGAAGCTCGCCGCCGATGCCCTCGCCGAATTCGGCATCGCCAGCGAAGCCAAAGTCATTTCCGCCCATCGCGACCCGCGCGGCCTCGAAGAATACGCCGGCAACGCGGCCAAAAACGGCCTGAAAATCATCATCGCCGGCGCGGGCGGCGCGGCCCATTTGCCCGGTGTCAGCGCGGCATTCACCACCCTGCCCGTCATCGGCGTGCCCATTGAAAGCAAATCCCTCAAGGGCCTCGATTCGCTGCTTTCCATCGTCCAAATGCCGCCTGGCGTGCCCGTGGCCACCGTCGGCATTGGCGCCGCCCGCAATGCCGGGCTTCTCGCCGTCCAAATCCTCGCCGCCGGCGACGCCAAACTCCAAGCCGCCCTCGACAAATTCAAAATCAAACTCGCCGAGGAATCCCGCGCCAAAAACAAAAACCTCACTTGATAAATTATGGATCAAACGGCAATGGTCCGGTTTGAATTCGCCGCGGTAGGGCTGCGCTGCTGCGCAGCCGGCAGCAATAGGCCCGCGGGTGCTACCCGCTTTTAATTTTTAATTCCTGTGCAACAGCTTATCGAAGGCGTCCATAAATTCCGCAACGACGAGTTCGGAAATTATAAGAAGCTCTTTCGCAGGCTCTCGCAAACCGGCCAGAACCCCCATACTCTTTTCATCACCTGCTCGGATTCCCGAGTCCTGGCCGAGCTTATCACCCACAGCCAGCCCGGTGATTTGTTTGTCGTTAAAAACATCGGCAACATCGTCCCGCCTGCCTCGGCCACCGGCGATACCAATTCCACCGCCGCCGCCATCGAATTTGCCGTCGAGCGGTTGCGCGTGGACGACATCGTCATCTGCGGCCACTCGCAATGCGGCGCGATCGACGCCCTCCTGGGCCGCCCGGCCGTCGGCGATTCCTCGCCGCACCTGCGCGACTGGCTCAAGCTCGCCTTGCCTGTCGTGGAAACGTTGAAGAAAGAATACGCCCATCTGCACGACCAGGACGCCCGCAGCACCGCCGCCGCCCAGGAAAACGTCCTCTTCGGCCTCGATAACCTGCACAGCTATCCCTGTGTGCAGGACCGCCTTGCTGATGGCTCGCTAAGCCTGCACGGCTGGTTCTTCAAAATCGCCACCGCCGAACTCTTCGCCTACGACCCCGAAACCCGGCAGTTCTCCCCACTGGTAGAGGAAAAGTAAATCTACGCCGCTTTTTTCAACTCGGTTTTCGCGTAGATTCTCTCAAAAGGCCGGGCATCGAAAATAATTTCGATCTCTTTGATTTTATCGCCTTCGATGGTTATCAAACTCGCGGCCCTCACCACCCCAACGGGGTCATTGAACGTCACGTCGTAGATGAACATCGCCGTATTGCCGGACGAAAATTTGTGCAGGATGTTCAATTCGCGCAGGTTCGCCTGCATTCGCCGGACGGCCATCGTAAAATCGTTCCGATTAAAAACCTCGGTCATCGGCATTTTAAACCAGATGTTCGGGTCCACCAGAGAAGTGACCTTATTGATGTCTCGCGCGCCCAAAGCGTTCAGATACGCCTCGCCTATTTCCAATACGTTCGCATTCATATTTGCTCCTTGTTCGAAACGTACGCCGGAATCCCTTTTTCGCAAGTTAAGGAATAATAAGAGGTTCAAAACGATGATTCGCAAAAAGCGCGGACGTGGAGTAGGGTTGGGCAAGGAGATATGGACAACACTGCACAGTCGAAAACAACGTGTTGCATCGTCGGCGGCGGACCGGCAGGCATGATGACGGGCTTTTTGCTGGCGCGCGCGGGCGTGGATGTACTTGTGCTGGAAAAGCACGCGGACTTCCTACGCGACTTTCGCGGCGATACCATTCATCCCTCTACGCTTGAGGTGATGCGTGAGCTCGGCCTGCTCGACGAACTCCTGAAGCTGCCGCACAACATCGTCCGTGAATTGCATGGCATCATCGGGGAGACCGATGTCCCCATCGCCGATTTTTCACACCTGCCCGTCACCTGCAAATTTGTGGCGCTGATGCCCCAGTGGGATTTCCTGAATTTTCTCGTTGAAAAAGCGGGGCGTTACCCAGCGTTCCATATCCGGATGGAAGCGGAAGTGACCGGCTTGCTTCAGCAAAGCGACCGTGTGACCGGCGTGCGCGTCAAAACGCCGGAGGGAATGCTGGAAGTCCGCGCCGATTTGGTGATCGGAGCGGATGGGCGCAGTTCCCTGGTGCGTGAGCAGGCCGGCCTGGAAGTCATTGACCTCGGCGCGCCCATGGATGTCCTGTGGATGCGCCTTCCGCGCCACGCCGGCGATCCGGTCCAAACCCTGGGACGCGTCAATACCGGCGCCATCCTGATCATGCTCGACCGCGGAGATTACTGGCAATGCGGTTTCGTCATCCGCAAAGGAGCCTTCGACGAAATCAAGCAGGCCGGCCTGGCCGCTTTTCAGGAACGTCTCGCCGCCTTCGCGCCGGTCTTGAGCGACCGTGTCAGCACGCTGGACGATTGGGACAAAATAAAATTGCTGACCGTCAAAGTGGACCGGCTGCGCAGCTGGTATTGCCCCGGGCTGCTTTGCATCGGCGACTCCGCACATGCCATGTCGCCTATCGGCGGCGTGGGAATCAACCTCGCCATCCAGGATGCCGTCGCGACCGCGAACCGGCTGGCCGATCCCCTCCGGAAAAAAGCCGTGGATGACGCGTTGCTCCACGAAGTCCAAAAACGCCGCGAATTGCCCGCGCGCTGGACCCAGGGCCTGCAACTGTTTATCCAGAACCGCATCATCAAGCGTGTTTTGAGCACAGACAAACCGGTTTCCGTCCCCAAAATTTTCCGGCTCCTGCAATGGCTTCCGTTTCTGCGCCGGATCCCCGGGCGTTTGGTGGGCCTCGGGTTCAGGCCGGAACATGTGCCGCGCGCGTTTATCGACACCCGGTCTTTCGCACAACCGACGAAGCCACCCGTTGGAATGAAAAAAGCGGCGTAGCGTGGTGAAGTCGATTTGAATTGCGAAGCGTGCCCCCTCACCCCGACCCTCTCCCCCGATGGGGGCGAGGGAGAGCTTGCTGATCCCCCCTCCGCAGTATTGCTACAGAGGACGGGCGGGCGCAGTTCTGTTACCCCCCGGGGGGGTCTTCCGTAGCCTTCCGTAGCCTTCCACAGGTTACCAAAGGCTTCCGGAGGTGTCCTGGTTACAAAGTTGCAGGTTGCAGGTTCTGGCAAACGACCACGGTCTCGCCGCCTGAAGGAAAAAATGATTCTTATTTTTAACCTTGGGTAGCCTTGGGAAGGCTTCAATAGGCTTGGGTAGCCTTGAGACGCCAAATTCCGAACTGGACAGAATGGACAAAATGATCGGAATCAGAAACAGATTCTGCCGATTCTGTTAATTCTGTCAAAAACCGCAATGTCAAAGAACGCAACCACGTGGAACCACGTAGAACGTGGTAAACGTGGCAGGCGTGGTTTACACGTCCTACAAGGGCTATTTTACCAAGGAATCCGAAAGGAGAAAGGTAGTCACTACCGCAATCGGAAGTTGATGGTTGAGAGTTGAGAGTTGATGGAAAACACAGACTGACAAAGACTTACACGTAAAATCGATAGCATGGAGGCAAAAACATAACGGGTGAAATTTCAAATTCATCTCAAATTGGACTCGCTTCTCGCTCGGTCGCTGCGCGACCTCCCGGTTCGACATTTTTGGACATCCTCCTGCCTTTTTGCTACCCTTTCACGCACATGAATCTTGAAGATACAACGTCCGGGCCGACGGATTTTATTCGCGAGATCGTTTCCAAACATTTCAGCGAACGGAAATATCCGCGCATTCATACCCGTTTTCCGCCGGAGCCCAACGGCTACCTCCATATCGGCCATGCCAAGAGCATTTGCCTGAACTTCGGCATCGCGCATGAGTTTGGCGGCGTCTGCAACCTGCGCATGGACGACACCAATCCGACGAAGGAAGACGTCGAATACGTGGATTCCATCCAGGAGGACGTGAACTGGCTCATCGCCGGCTGGGCCAAAGACAACCTGGGCTTGAAAGAAAAAGGCAAAACGCCTGCCGTCATTTCCTCCAATGGCAAACCGGATTTCTACCTCCCGGCCGTTTTAAACACGGTTTCGACCGAGCCGTTTTACGCCTCGGATTATTTTGACCAGCTTTACGAATACGCCGTGACGCTCATCAAAAAGGGCAAGGCGTACGTGGATGATTTGACGCCGGAGGAAACGGACGAGTACCGCCGCAACGCCAAGGAATCGCCGCACCGCAACCGCAGCGTGGAGGAGAACCTGGACCTGTTTGCGCGCATGAAGGCCGGCGAATTTCCCGACGGCAAACGCTCGCTCCGGGCGCGCATTGACGTCGCCGCGCCAAACATCTGGATGCGGGATCCCCTGCTCTACCGCATCCGCCACGCGGAACATCATCATACCGGCGCGCGCTGGGTCATCTATCCCATGTACGACTTCGCGCATTGCCTGAGCGATTATATCGAGGGCATCACGCACTCGATTTGCACGCTGGAATTTGAAGTGCATCGCCCGCTGTACGACTGGATCTTGACCAGCCTGGATTTGCCGCGTCCCCTGCCGCATCAATACGAGTTTGCGCGCCTGAGCCTCGGTTACACGGTGATGAGCAAGCGCAAACTGCTCCAGCTCGTGCAGGAAAAAATCGTCACCGGCTGGGACGATCCCCGCATGCCGACGATTTCCGGCATTCGCCGGCGCGGCGTGCCTCCCGAAGCCCTGTACGCCTTCGCCTACAACATCGGCATCACGAAATATAACGGCGTCACCGACGTTGCCGTGCTGGAGCACGCCATCCGCGTGGATTTAAACACGCGCGCCCTGCGCCGGCTCGCCGTGCTGCGGCCTATCAAGGTCGTTCTCACGAATTATCCCGAGGGCAAAACCGAGCAACTGGAGGCCGTGAACAATCCCGAGAACGAAGGCGCGGGCATGAGGAAAATTCCCTTCAGCCGCGAACTGTATATTGACCGCGATGATTTCATGGAAACTCCGCCGCCCAAATTTTTCCGGCTCAAACCCGGCGGCGAGGTGCGCCTGAAATACGCCTACATCATCAAGTGCGACGAAGTCATCAAAGACGCCGCCGGCGCGATCACGGAACTGCGCTGCACCGCGGACCTCGACAGCAAAACGGGCGGCGCGACGGCGAACCGCAAAATCAAGGGGACGATCCATTGGGTGAGCGCCGCGCATGCGATGGACGCCGAAGTGCGCCTGTACGATCGCCTCTTCACCGTGCCGGAGCCCGATACCGACGGCGATTTCAAGCAGTTCCTGAACCCGCATTCGCTCGAAGTCGTCACCGCCAAGTGCGAGCCGTCGCTCAAAGACGCCCATTCGACGTCGCGTTATCAATTCGAGCGGCTGGGATATTTTGCATTGGACAAGGATTCCCGGCCGGAAAAACTGGTCTTCAACCGCACTATCACCTTGAAAGATACCTGGGCCAAAGAAGCGCAGAAGGGGTAGTAATCAATCAGAGCCTCGCGGACTCGGCTATTCATGAGCTCACCCTCACCCCGGCCCTCTCCCCCAGGAGAGGGGGAATAATCGTCTGATTCTCGAAACGACAGCGGCCGCATTGGTTCAGTGGTTCAATGCACGAATCTCTTAGGAGAAATCTCATCCGCCTTCGCTGTGCTACGGCGGGACATGGGAAAGGGGGGAATCGCTGTACCGCTTGCTGACGCGCGCGGCTCTGTTATCCCGGTGTCGGCATCTGACTATATCGGATTGCATAATTGAAGGAACCGTGGCTATTTTTTACCATATTCGATCCCACCGCAGCACAGCACATTGTCACATTGCTGAACAAGTGGTATCGCCGCCGCTCGCTGCCGCATGGGACGATGGACCATTTCTATCGCGGTACTCGGATGAGCTATAATTGGACTTATCGTACGGTGATAGGCCTAATGACCGTGGGCATGGTTTCACTCGCAGCGGGCCAAGACCCTCATGTACAAGAACGAGCGCGGTCGTCGTGTAATCCGTAAGAGACGAACGCTGGCAGTTATTATCAGCCTCGCGCCCGATAGCGCTCGTTCATCATGCAAAACAGCAATAAAGAGTTCTTCAACGTATTAGCAATCGCACCTGTGTCTAAAGGCTTCGGATTCGTTTTTATGCGGGATCGCCATAGTCTCCTTGATTGGGGACGAGATCCGTCAAGAAAGGCGACAAAAACAAGAAAAAAATCATCAAAATCGAGAAATTGAATAAAAAGGTTCGAGCCTGACTTCGTTATTTTGCCGGATGCCCTAACCAAGGGTTCCCGACATCAAGAACGTATACGCAAGCTCGTGAAGCGCTTGGTGTGTCTTGCCAAGCGGCGAGGCTTCGCAGTGCGGCTAATCTCGAAAGAGCAGTTGCAAAGCTACTTTTTCAATAGCCAACGTGGCACGAAACACGAAATTGCCCAAATTGTTGCAAATCGCTTTCCCGAGTAACTCGGTAACTTGATGCCGCCCGAGCGTCAACATTGGATGACCGAAAACCACTTCATGCAACTGTTCGACGCCGCGGCGATAGCATTGGCGTGCTTCAGCCAAAACGGCAAGCGAGCGTGACATCTAGAGACTTGGCCGGGATTTTTTCAAATCGAGAAAAATGACAGAAGCAGTGAGATTTGAACTTGCCTCACATATTTAATTGATTCTGGCATGGTCAATTGTTCGTCGAACGGCAAGGGGTGTTGGCCTCGTAAAGCATCAGTTCGGCCTGGATTTTTTTTGCCAACACTTGCCTGGATTGGGCCGCTGCCAGGGACATCGCCTGTTTTGCCGTCGTTACCGCTTCGGGATAGCGCCCGGTTTCCGCGTAGGCTGCCGCCAACACGCGAAGGACCTGCGCGCTTTGGGCCCCGGTCATTTGGCTGGTTTGTTCGGCCAGGATAACGGCTTCGTTTCCGTTACGGACGGATTTGTCCGGCCATGTCGCCAGCATCCAGGCAAGATCCTCCCGCGCCGGGATGAACTGAGGTTGAAGTTGGATACAGTCGAGATAATAGCCCATTGCATCGGCGGCCCTGCCACTTCGGCGAAGAGCATAGGCAAGATTATAATATGCCTGAGGGGTTTTCTGCGATTCCAGCGCGCGCTGGAAACTGTCAATTGCTTCGCTCACACGGCCTGCCTGAAGAAGAGTAAAGCCGAGATTATTCTTAGCTTCAGCATAGTCCGGATTGATTTCCAATGCCTTCCGAAATTGGACGATGGATTCATCCAGGCGTCCCGACCGGGACAAGGCGCTGCCAAGAGAAAAATGCCATGCTGCTGAATGAGGCTCCAAATCAGAGGCCTTTTGAAAATGGTCAATCGCCTGATCCATTTTCCCATGATTGAAAAAGTAATTTCCCACAAAATAATCGTTGGTGGAATGGTCATCAATGCTTGCCAGAAGATTGAATAAAACCGAATAGGCCAACAGCAAACACCAACCGAAACGTACAGTATATCGCCAAAATGGCCGGCTTTTCAACGCGTGTTCCAAACAAAAAATTCCAAAGACTGCCAGAAGCATCAACGCCGGTAAAAAATCCAGTTCATAACGACATCTGGCGGACAAAAAAAGACAAATAGTCGACGCGCAAAGCAGAAAAAGCAAAAAAACCGCCACTATAAAGTATCGTAAAACCGAAAACGTCTGACGGGGCTGAATCTTCCACGCCAACGGCGCAGCGAACGCGAGCCATGTCACCGGATAGTTGACAAGTATCCCGCTGTAGGAATCCACCCCCCCCCGCATATCCGGTTGGCAAAGGCAGCAGTTGAATGGCCTGCAAAAAAGGAAAATGACGATTCCATTGCACCCCTTCCAAAAAATAAAAACGGAAATTGAACCACAAGTAGTGCAGGCTGAATTGGGGGGCGGTGGCATTTTGGATGTCGGTCAACATATAGTGCCAGCCGAATTCGAAGGGGCTGCCGAAACGAAGTGCATTGTAAAGCATCAGTCCCAGTCCGATGAACATCAAAGGCCCAACCGCAGCCGCAAACGGCGGTCCAAGTTTTCGCCATGCGTCCCGTTCCGTTGTTTCATACCGGGACTGGACAACCGGCAGCAAAAGGATCACCGCTCCAAATAAGAGCGATGGCCGCGCTCCAATTGCCAATCCGTAGGCGAAGCTTGCCAGCAATGACCATCGTATTTTCCGTTCCGGCTGATGCAAGGCGCACCAGACAGCGGCCAAAGCGAGCATGACAAAAGCAAATCCACAACTGACCGCAACCTCGTAAACGTCACATGCTGATAATATTTCCAACATGCCCGTGGCAAATCCGATGGCAATAATGCCTAAGGCCGCGACCCAGACGCTTGTCGTCGGAAAATAACGCCGCCACACCCGATGCACCATGCCTGCTGCTGCAAGAAAACCTAACGAACAAAAAATCGCGGTTGTGGCTGCTTGCGACAGATAGTGTCCGGTGAGTATTGCATATGGCCAAAATAGAAGCAGCACGGGTGTAATCCCAAAATACAGGTACAACTTCCCATGGTAATAACTCATATCATGCGCCATATGATTGTCGTCCCAAACGAATGGCGCATTGGCAGCCGGATCATACGGGTTTGGAAGTTGAGCCAAACCTGGAGCAGGATCCATTTTCACATTGAGTTGCCCGGTGTGAAATCCCTGTACCAACAGATTGTAATAACCCCCTCCAGGATAAAATTCCAGAAAGCCTGGCTCAGCACTCCAAATCAATGTTCCCACAACCAGGCCGCAAACCAGGCCAAATATCACGTGCGCCCGCCATGTCCTGTGTTCCGATCCTCTAGTTTTTTGAAACATTCAAATCGTCAAAGGTTTTGATCCCGCGCAAGCTTCCGCCAAATTCGCGTTAACCATTGCCCCTGAAAAAAATTATTGGGGTGGTGAGGCCTGAACTCGCTCACGCTTGGCTGGCTTTCACTCGAAAATCAACTGTTTTCAAGGAAATCAATAGTTTTTCCTAGTCTACCAAAACCTTTTTGTGAAGCAAGATGAAACTGAAAACGTTTCATTTGTTAGGAATCGTTAGGAAAACGGAATTTGACTTTTTCAATCAGCATTCGGAAAATTGTGCGCTGACATAGCTGAGATGGTCGCAGCCATTGCCGACGTTCGGCCCGGAAGGAGCAAGTGAAAGAACCTCCCATGCCTTCCCGAGTTAACCGGGACACGAGGCGGGCAAGGTGTTTGGCTGTTTGTTGGAGTGGGCGAGCTTTCTCATCGTTCGTAGCCGAGAAGCTATTCTGGCGTTCAATCTTCATTGGCACTGCTGGTGTTATGGTTGACTCGTAAAGTTCAATTTTTACTTAAATTTGATCCATGTCATGGATTATTTATAGATGCGACAGCAACCCACCGTCTAATTTTTCTACCAAATGGGCTATTACCAAATATCTTACTGACCTCTCTACCAATCGAAAGTCCCGATTCATCATTTACATGCAATAAAACACGCAACAAGCTTTGTAGAAACCTCATCTTTGAACACAACATGCCACACTGTTTTGTTTTTGGGAGGTCATCAAATACCGCAAGAGCCTCCAAATCCTCTGTGTTGAATATGGTAGGGAAAAGATCGCATAGCTCACTATGTACCTCTGGCAATTTGGTGAAACCCAATACCGCCATAACATTCAAGGCAGCCTCACGTGTCTGAATGTCCTCATATGATTGATCAGCTTTCGCAATTTCAAGCAGTCCTTTTTTTAGTCCTTCCTTAGCTTTAGTATCTTCGCCCACTAGCCTCGCCACTCGAGAAAAATCAATTGTTCGATTTTCAACAAAGCAGGTGAGAGCATGCCTCTCCAGATTTTTATTATTTTCTAACATGTAACATATATGAAAGCTTTGGCATTGGCTTATCGAATTCACTTTGCGATAATGACCACCGGAATGCACAATTCCGGTTGCACTATGCATACTATTATAGACAATCCTGTACCTATGCCAAGACCGCAAATTGCTGGATGGCTGACACAAAAGGTCGGTACTGGAGGAGGTTTAATGCTAGGACATGGCGGTCTTGGAGCAGGAGCAGGTTCCGGGTCTTTGTCATCATCGTCGCCACAATTCTCATCGTATTCATCCTCCATCTCATGGATCTGCTCAATAACTGACTTGCTATCGATTCCGTTCCTTCCCAAAAGCGAATACATGAAGTCAATGGCATTAAGAAGGCCCTTACATTCTTCATCGTCGTATTTTAATCCTTTTGGATCGAACTTATTTTCGGAATCATTGGAAATAAATTGATAAGGATCTGGACCTTGTGAAGATTCAGAAAACCTAAGATAGATATGGGCCTTCTTAAATGCTCTATGTTTGGTTACCACAATAAACCCTCCCTCACCAAGTGGATCCCTATTTAGCCACCTCTGCAAATTCGGATCGTAGAAGCGGTAGTCGTAATAATATAATCCCGCATTATCATTCCATTCCTTGCTGGAAAAACGATATTTATTGAAATTCATTAAGGGGCCGGACATCGCTAGCATATTGCCAAATGGGTCATAAAGATATTTGGCCGCCATCTGCTGACTCGGATACATCAACGCGGTGATATTCCCATTTCCGTCGGCATGATAGAATGCCGTTGTCGGAGCGCCCGGGATTTCCTGGCCATAATCCGTGCGTGCTAACATACCGCCAATGCCACCGGCGCCCTGCTGCGCGCCGCTCAGGTCATTGCCGCGGGTGTAGCTGACAAGTGGATTATTGTTCGCGCTTCGCTCCTCGATAACTACTTTGCCATCGTAAATGAAATGGACTTCGTTCGTTTCAACCCAGACGCTACTCTGCCAGGTGTAATCCCGCTCAATCCTCCGGCGCATCTTGCCATCATAGGCAAAGCTATTGCTCCAGGCATTGCTGACACAAGCACTTATTAGTTCATTTTCGTCGTCATACGTGAAACTGCGCGTACCGTCACCCAGCAAATTGCCGTTGGAATCGTAGGTGTAATTGTTTGTTGCCGGCAGATTCACCGTCACACTATTGGTCGAAAAATCGCCGGAGCTGTCCTCGCCTATGGCCCGATAGAAATTGACGCCGTTGGTTACAGTAAACCCACCCAAAGCGAACGTGGCATCTGCGTAATTACTGGCGATCAAACTATTGACCGTTACACTGGTTACCGGTACAGTCGTAGTCCCGGCCACGGTCAACGTTCCGTGATTGGTCGCCGTAGTCAATTCGTTCAGGCTATTCAATTACCGGGTTTAACGTCTACGTTTGAAAGGATATCGCTAACTGGCACTTGAGGTAATGGTAGACTAACCGGATGCGGGTGTGACAAACGATAAGCTTTAGCACTTTTCAGTGCTTCAAAAACATGTGCATTCCACTCACTTTGAGGACGGTTTTCCACGTACCATTTGTATGCGCTAATGGAACTATCCAATTGACCTGATTGCATGCCTTTAGGATTCATACAGCGTAAGAGAAATTAGTATTGCACTGACGAAGACCACGACGACGAAGGCTGACCTGCCTCCTGGTTAAAACCGCCCGTTTTGATGTTATGCAAATTGTCCCGGTAATCACGATTCGGATTCACGATGACGGCAGGAGGCGCGAGCGGCGTGTAAAATGATTGTTGCGTCTGGATCGGTTGAAGGTCGAATGCCGTCATGGGATGATAGACCATTTCCGGATGCCGCTTCACAATTTGCGCCGTGTTCCAGACCGGAAACCAGGAACCAAACACTTCCACTCTTTCTGCTCGAATCATTTGCACATCACCATAAGCAGAATAAGCCGTGCGGCCATCCGATAAGAACACCATAGAATTTGCGCCTAACACGCAGAAGCCCGTGCAATAGACTTGCGTCTGCGAATCGTCCAAAATCTGCCCGGCCTACTTGTTTGCGTTTTCCGTGCAGGATGTAGTCAACAATGTAAATGACGTAATCCATGCCATTTTTGATTTGCGTGGTTTTGCGGATTTTGGCGCTCACGCCGCCCTCGGTTACTTTGACGGGAAATTTCCCATCGCTCTTCACGGTTTTCATTTTCTTAACGGGCAACAGCAGACGTTTTATCTATTGACCTCGTGTCCTAATGGATGACCCCTTTATTTTATTATTTGGCCACTATTTGCCAAACAGCTGACGAAGTGCAGTGCGAATTCTAGCAACCAAAATTTGTAACCCGATCAGTCCGCCAATGGCCCCGCCACATAAAACAACGGCTATTCGCCAAAGCCCATCCAGCACGACTCTTTCGCCCTGTTTTGCCGTCTCTTCACTCAAAAATCGAACTATTTCTGGCGAAACAAATAAAGCGACTATTGCTCCAACGATACAAAATAGCACAGGCAAACGCACTAGATAAGGATGGTTGACCTTCGTCACAGTCAAGACAAGACGCTCGCGTCTCAGACGTTCTTTTTTATCAAGTCCAGACAATTCATCGGCCTGTGATATGGTGAAATATATCCGCATAGCTAATCACCTTGTAAAAAATATTATGGGCTGAGGAAGTGCGCTCAATGCACAGACCCACGGTGATGAAATATTACTAAAATTATTACATCCAATGCGGACATCGCAGCAAACACAGAATAATGTACAAGTAGTGATTCCGTTTTGACAGCTAACCGGAAGGACAACACATGAACATATGCCCAATAAACCAAAACTATCAATATTCGAAATCGGATTATTTTCTATGTAACAATAGAGATTAACATTCTGCACTACGAACAAACGATTAACGCTGGCAATCAGATGTTGTGCTCCGAGTTCGTTTACAATGTCCCTACTTGGCCATTTTTGCAAATTTGGATCATAAAAACGATAGAGATAATAATACAATCCGGCATCAGAATTCCATTCCTTTGAGGAAAAGCAGTATTTGTTGAAATTCATCAATGGACCAGACATTGCCAGCGCATTGCCGTAAGGGTCGTAAAGATATTTGGCAGCAAGCTGCTGACTCGGATACATCAACGCTGTTATGCTTCCATTGCCATCGGCATGATAAAATGCCGTCGTCGGAGCGCCCGGGATTTCCTGCCCGTACGTCGTTCTGGCCAGCATTCCGCCAATGCCGCCCGCGTCTTGCGGAGTACCACTCAAGTCGTTCCCGCGGCTGTAACTGACCAGCGGATTATTGTTTGCATTTCTTTCTTCTACCACCAAGTTGCCATCGTAGATAAAATGGATTTCGTTGGTTTTTATCCAACCACTATTCCAAGTATAATCCTGCTCAATCCGTCGCCGCAACTTCCCGTCGTATGCAAAGCTGTTGCTCCAGGCGTTACTGACACAAACACTAATTAGCTCGTTTTCGTCGTCATACGCGAAATTGCGCGTGCCGTCACTAATCAAATTACCATTCAAATCGTAGGTATAATTGTTGGTGGCCAGCAAGTTCACGATCACGTTGTTTGTGGAAAAATTACCTGAACCGTCCTCACCAATAGCAGTATAAGTGTTTATGCCATTTGTAACGGTAAATCCCCCTAATGCAAAGGTAGCATCCGCATAATGGCTGGCAGCCAGGCCGTTGACTGTAACGCTCATGGCCGGAATAGTCGTCGTGCCGGCCACAGTCAAAGTTCCGCTATTGGTTGTCGTGGTCAACTCGTTTAAATTGTTTACATTAAATGCCTGGATTAAAGCATTGTTCGTGCGGAAATTTAGGTTTCCTGCGGCATCGTACGCGTAACCAAACAGCTCGTTTGAGCGGCTTGCGCCACCGGCTTCATTCCCTTTGGCCGTAATCAATTCCCCTTCATTATCGTACGTGTAATTGCGATAGTCGCCGGAAACGTTTGTTTCAGAAGTTCTCTGTCCCGCGGTATTGTAAACGTAATACGAAGAATCCAAATTTGTGCCCCCGGTGTTGATGAGAGCCGTACTTAAGAGCCGGGCTACAGAATCATACTTGTTGGTAATGTAGGCGTTATTGGGAAGCAGCAGTTCATCCACACGCTGTAATTTCACTGGATCGTAGGTATAATTGAACGTGCCTGCGGACGATTCCACGCTTGTCAGCCGCCGCGCCGAATCGTATCCATAATCCTCCGTCCATCCAGAGCCCGCTGGATGATTCAGGCTCAATTCCATCCGCAAACGATTTTGGTATATATTGCTCACCGTGTCGCTTGGCCACAGGCCACTTTCGCTCAGAAGCTGGCCAACCTGGTCGTAACTATAAGCCGTGGTTCCGATGCCGTCAACCATGGAATTCAGGCGATTGTCGGCATCGTAAGACAGGGTGATCGGAGGACTGACATTATATGCCACGTTGGTCAAATTGCCTACGGTGTCATACCGATATTTCGTATTCCCCCTGGCAGGGGTCCACCGGTTCGTCAGGCGATTGTCGTCATCGTACTGGTAAACAAAATTGGTGTTTCCTGCCGTATCCACCTTGCTCGTCACGCGGCCATATTCATCGTAAATCCACGTGTTCGTGCTATTCTTGCCATCAGTAAGTGTTAGCAGATCGCTCGCCCCATCATAAGAAAATCTGTTCGTTGTTACTCCCACACAAACTTCATTCGTTTTGCGATTCACCATGTCGTAACCATAAAGCCAAACTTTGCCGATTTGGTTAGTGTAGCTGGTTGAGGCGGAGATATTAACGGTATAACCGTAACCTTCGACCCCGCCATCGGGATAACGGCGAGTGAGAATACGACCTAGATTGTCATACGTCATCCCAACACTAACATTGTTGGCATCGGTGCTGTTCGTCATGCGGTTGTCAATATCATAAGTCGATGCACTAACAAGCCCAACAGTATTAGTAACGGCGCTTAAACGTTTTGTATTGTCGTAATAATAATTGATATTATTGCCAGAGCTGTCATTGACAGCAAGCAACTGGCCCAGGAAATTGTACTGGCGGCCGACACTAAAACCGTCCGGATACGCAGTATTCGTCCAACGTCCTGCCAGATCATAATTGTATAAAGTCATGTTGCCCACCGCGTCCGAAGAGTTTTCCATCGAGCCGCATGTGCAATAGCCATAATGTGTGGCATTTCCCAAGGCATTAGTTTCCGCGACAACGCGTCGCATGTTGTCGTATGCGTATGACGTCATATTTCCTAGACGATCTACAACCTGAACCAAATCCAAGTTACTGTATACATACGAAATCGAAGTGCCATCTGGATAACTGACTTTTGCGAGCCTCTGCAGCGCGTCCCAAGTATTAGTAGTGGTCAGGCCGCGTGTATCCGTATGAGTGTAAACCAAACCATTTATATATGCATAGCTGTTTGTGGAATATCCTACAACGATTGTCTGCTTTACAAAGCCGTCACTACCATAAATATTTGTCGTTATCAAACCATTCGGCTGCGTTATGCTCGTGACTTGCTTATCCGTGTTGTACGTATAGCTCGCAATCTCACCGAGCGCATTTGTCATAAACAATACATCATGGCTACCATCATACCCGAAGGAAACATTCGTGATTCCGTCAGGGCGGATCGAACAAAGAACGTCAATATTATTTGTCTCATAAATATATTCGTTTGTCTGCTCAAGGTAACTGTTTAGACCATCACTAAATATTACCTCCTCAGTCACGAATCCGTTCGTGTTGAGACCCCTATAATCAAAATAAGCAGAATTTGTTCTCAAGTTATCATAGGAAAGGTCAAACGTGTTGATCTGATACGCAATAAAATTGGGAATATCAATAGTACCCTCAAAATGAGGCTGGTATTTCCCTTGGTATCCATACCAAATTGTTTGTCCGAAGTTAGTGCCGTCGGGACTGGGCTCTTGCTCCATATTAATCGTAAAACTGACTAACTGATTACCTGTCGTCATGGTTGAATGAAGCCAGTTTCTCATTCTGCCTAAAACATAATCTGTCACCGTAAAATTAGTTAAGACTTGAGTATCTAAATTCGCGTATTGACGCGGCCCCCAATAAAACGAATTGCGAAATTCCAAATATTGGTCACAGCCATACGTGGTATAAAACAGATATGGTTGATTGTTAGAGGAAAGAGGATCAGTATAATTTGAATAAAGAGGAAACTTATCATAGGTATCATTGTTCCAATAGCGAGAGTCTGATGAGAATGGCTGGTAGCTCGAGTCGTCTCTATACATAAACAAGTTGGTGCCATTGTCTGGTTCCACCACAGTAACAGCACGATTGATATCGTTTGCCGGTGTATCTCCATAGAGTGGCCAGGTCGGGTGAAAATAGCTGAAAGAGGTGATGCCGTACGGAGTTGTCAAACGCGTCAGGACACACGTCGAATTTGTAGTCATACCATCAATTCCAATATCGTTGACGACTGTGTATTGGAAAGAGCTATTTATGCCTATAACATCAACCAAATTTGTCAGAAGGCCGTTTGTATCGTAGTGCAAATTGATGGAATATCCGTTGAATAGATTTGTGACCTGCGTAACAGCATTCGAATAGGTCGTGTTGCCATAAACCAGCTTATTGATGTGCCCGTCATAATCTACGATGTTTGTAAGCAAAATTTGATTGTTATTTGTAGAATAAATATATTTCATCGTATGCCCTTGCGGGTCAGTCACTTGAGTGAGAATTGCAAGCGTTTCGGGCTGAATTGTCGAAACAGATGCAAGAAGACCGAATAATTCCTGGCTGCCATTCGGGTAACTTATTTGAAAACCTGTTATTGTGCCTGAACCGTCGGTCAATCGAGTCAACGTGGTAAGCGTGCGGGGCTCAGTCCAGTCATACCATACATAGTTTCGCACACCTCCATCTGGACAATACTGCGTAACATTGAAATAAAAAAAATTCGGATCGTTATCTTCGTCCTGCACATCCAAATAAGTCAAATGGTCGCAACTCCAATTCGGTCCAAAATTAAAAACCTGCCAAGGCGTGCCTGCCCCAAAAGCGTTGGTATCGACCG
>Ga0206887_10087_pt1 | contig 21253 bp, 17 predicted proteins | sample Alteio_BWOrgHeat_89_FD_153248 | JGI IMG/M metagenome (GOLD analysis project Ga0206887, IMG submission 153248) | Enriched cells from forest soil in Barre Woods Harvard Forest LTER site, Petersham, Massachusetts, United States - Alteio_BWOrgHeat_Nextera3 ...
CGTTACAATCTCGGATTTGCACTCGCCAAACTAGGGCGACCCGCTGAGGCGAAAGAACAACTGGAGAAGGCCCTTGAACTCAACCCTTCCTCGGGCGAGGCGCGCTTTCAACTGGCGGCCGTGCTTCGCAGCATTGGTGAACAGGATCGATCCCGCGAGGAACTCAAGATCTTTCAAAAGAAGACCGAAGAAACCGTCAAACAAGACGTCGCCGGCACCGAGGCAAATCAGGCAAATCAGTATCTGCAGACGGGCCAACCGCAGAAGGCCGTGGATCTTTATCGCCAGGCCATTGCCCAGGATCCGAACAACGCTCACACTTACTACAATCTGGCCTTGGCTCTCGACAGTATTGGTGACTTCCACGGTGAACGCGACGCCTTGGACAATGCAATTTTGCGCGATCCGAAGCTGGCAGCCGCGCATAACCAGCTAGGATTTCTTGAGCTTCAGGGCAATCAGACACAACAGGCAGAGTCTGAATTCAAGACCGCCATCTCCCTTGACCCTCAATTCGCAGAAGCTCAGAACAATCTTGGCGTCCTCTACGGCCAGCAAGGGAGAACGGCAGAAGCAGAACAGCTCTTTCATCAGGCAACAGAGAATAGTCCCGGGTATGCTCAGGCATTTGTGAATCTCGGATTAGTGTTGGCCAGCGAGAATCGATTTGCGGAGGCGGAACAGGATCTGAAAACCGCCGTGAGCCTGGCTCCAAACAATGCCCAGGCACTCAGCGCGCACGCCATGGTTCTCACCCGATTGGATCGCCGCGATGACGCTATCGAGACCTTTCGTAAAGTAATCAAGCTCCAGCCAGACTCGCCGGAAGCACACCTGAACCTCGGCATCGCTCTTGCAGATCAATACAACCTGCAAGGTGCTCTTGCCGAGTTCTCTGAGGCCAGCCGCCTGGCGCCCGATGCTGCGGCCCCTCGCTACAACAAAGGTAGAGTGCTGGTCGATCTACGCCGCAACGACGAGGCAAAGGCGGAACTCGTGCGGGCTACTCAACTTGACCCGAATTCCGCTCAATCGTGGTATCTGCTCGGACTGATTGCAAGAGAAGACGGCGATTCTTCCAATTCTATAGAGGCCTTTGAAAAGGCCGTGGCTCTCGATCCAAGCAACTCAGACGCGCTTTACCGGCTCGGACAGGAGCTGGTGAAGACGGGAGATACCACGGGCGCGGCGCAAAGATGGCGAAAGGCGATTGACGCCCACCCCGACTATGCGGAAGCGCTCTACAGTCTCTCGCGCCTGCTGGCTAAGTCCGATCCGGACGAGTCGAAGAAGTTGCAGGTCCGATTTGAACGATTGCAAGCCGAGCAGCATGTTATGGACCGCGCTCAAACGCTCGGCAACTTCGCACTCGCGTCGGCGGAGGCCCGCGATTGGCCTCAGGCGGTCGCGCAACTTAAAGAAGGCCTGGATCTGTGCGGGGAGTGTAGCGCCCGCCCCCTGCTACATAAAGATCTCGGTTTGATCTATTGCCGGTCCGGAGACTTGAAGAACGGGTTGACGGAATTGCTCACGGCACGAAAGTTCTCCCCCAATGATCCGGACATCGAACAGGCGATTCGTATTGCGCAAAGTATTCAGAACTAGGCGTCATGATTTGTTTTGTCGATTTAGCGGAAATTGACCTTTGCGGCCAGTCGGTGAAGTCAACAGCAGTTTGCCGCTCACCGGAAATGTGAACCTAACAGTTACGAACGATCTATCGGAGCAAGTACATGCATGGTGTTCTCAGTCGTTTCGCCCGCCGCGTGGTCTTTGGTCTGTCTTTCAGTGTTCTTTGCCTTCCGAGCCTTCATGCGCAATCTCCGAGTAACTATGAACCTACGTTGGAATCGCTTAACAAACATCCCCTGCCGCAGTGGTATGCGGATGCGAAGCTGGGCATTTTCATCCACTGGGGTCTCTACTCAGTACCGGGGTGGGCTCCGCTCGTACACCCGAATCATGATTTCACCTCCCAGGACTACATCACTCACAACCCGTACGCCGAGTGGTACCTGAACAGCATGCGCCTCGATGGCTCCCCGACTCAGGCCTATCATCGCCAGCACTTTGGCGCCAATTACGACTACTACAATTTCGCCAAAGCTTTCGATCGAGATATTCAAAAGTGGGATCCGGACGTCTGGGCAAAGGTGTTTCGGGATGCCGGTGCGCAATACGTAGTTCTAACCACCAAGCATCACGATGGATTCACTCTTTGGCCAAGCTCTACGCCGAATCCAAAGCTGCCCGCTGACCAGCAACATGCGACCCGCGACATCGTTGGCGAGCTTACAAAATCAGTTAGAAATGCCGGCCTGCGCATGGGGCTGTACTACTCCGGCGGCTATGACTGGACATTCGTTCCCGGCCCAATCAAGCAGGCCTCCGACTACGAGACCGTCAAGCCGCAGAGCGAGGCCTACGGCAACTATGTCGATGCCCACTACCGCGAATTAATCGCGCGGTATCACCCATCAGTCCTGTGGAACGATATCGACTATCCCAAGTCCGGCCACCCTGTTGCAATCGAGGCGGAATACTACAATGCTGTTCCCGATGGCGTGGTCGACGATCGTTTCGGCATCAAGCATACAGATTACACATCTCCCGAATATCAGACTCTCGACAAAATTTCTCCCACAAAGTGGGAGGAGTGCCGGGGCCTGGGACGCTCCTTCGGCTACAACCGCGCCGAGGGTGAAGCCGAGACCATCGCCCCGGGCGAACTGATATACCTACTCGTCGACATCGTAAGCAAAAACGGTAATCTTCTACTGGACGTGGGCCCAGAATCTGACGGCACGATTCCGGAAGTGCAGATGAGCCGGCTGAAGGCGCTCGGCGCATGGCTCAAGCAGAACGGAGAGGCGGTGTACGGAACTCATCCTTGGCAGCGGGCCGAAGGCCAAACGGACGATGGAACAAAGGTCCGCTTCACTCAAAAGGGCGACCGGGTTTATGCAACCCTATTCGGAAAGCCCCCAGCCTCCAAAGTCCTGCTAAAGTCGGTGACCGCCAAAGCTGGATCGGAAGTCCATCTTCTGGGCGAGTCAAAACCCGTGGTCTGGAGCCAGGTAGGCGACGATGTCGAGATCACCCTTCCTGCTTCCCTTCCCGGAAATTACGCGTATGTTCTGGAGATTCCGGCTTCTTGATTCGGCCCTTTACCGTTCTGCTCCGGACTGGCTCCAAGACCAGACGATGCAGTCGCTCACAATCGCTTGGTGCTCCAAGTGTAAAGTTGGGCTTCATCGTGCGACTTCCAACATCGATTCGACTCGTCCTTCTTCTCGCTTGCCTGTGCTGCACCATCTCCCGCGGTGACAGCCAGGCGGGCGTTTCCATGTCTACCCCGGAACGCTGGAAGAGTGAGGGTTGGTGGCCAACGAAAGGTACAGCGGCGCGGTCGGCATTCTCAGGAGCCGATGCGTGCACCAGTTGTCATCGCGGTATCGCCAAGTCGCAACAACAGACTCCCATGTACCGAGCCGCGAGTTCTGCGGCCGACTCCGCAGTCCTTCAACAGCATCAAAACCTGAAGTTCTGGGACGCCGCCTACAGCTATCATCTCTCGCAGGACCGAGGCGCCACCAAATTCTCAGTCAAGAGTGGTTCGAGTGAGGTCGTAGAAACCGTGGGCTGGGCCTTCGGCTTGGGTGAGCTATCTCAGACCTATGTCCTGCATCGTAAGGGCGAGTATCTTGAGAGCAGACTCTCCTATTTCAACAGTCTTCAGGGTCTGGACGTGACCCCCGGACATGATGCGACTCCGCCCGAGTCCATCGAGCGGGCGCTTGGCAATCCGGTTGACAGCGAGACACTGCCCCGTTGCTTCGGATGCCACACTACTGCGTCCACAATCGGCGGAGTATTTGATCCTGAGCATGCGACCATGGGAATCACCTGCGAAGCTTGCCATGGCCCGGGAGCGAGACACGTCGCGGCGATGAACGCGGGCGTCGATGCGGCGGATGACACTTCCATGCTCAACCCCAAGCGCATGTCGCCGGTTGACTCAGTGGACTTTTGCGGTGCCTGCCATCGGACTCCGGTCGATGTGGCCGCATTTATGCCTTCGAATATGGGTATCGCCAACGTCAGGTTCCAACCTGCAAGGTTGGAGAGGAGCTTGTGCTGGGGGCAGGGGGGCGATGCTCGAATCACATGTGTTGCCTGTCATGACCCCCATCGTCCTCTGGTACGCGAAGCAAATTCTTACGACGCTAAATGTCTCGCATGCCACGCCCCCACCGGAGTCAAGCCGTCTCCCGACCGGTTGGCGGGCTGCAAAGTCGGCACCCGAGAATGTGTCTCCTGCCATATGCCGAAATACGAGGTCCGTTGGATCCACGGTACCTTCACCGATCACTACATCCGCATCGTGAAACCTGGCACCGGCTTCCGAGAGTAATCAAGCGGGTATTATGCATTTCCCATCGCGAGAAACACTGTTGCCAGCGTCAGGCACAGTAAGCCTGCTCCTAGAAAGATCACAGCGCCTCGCGGCGCCTGCCTCCACTCGCCGGTCAAAACACCGGCAAGCGTCGCAGTCATAATCATGAATATCTGGAGCAGCCCCCACCCAATCGATGTGCCAAGTACTCCAAGGTAGATCGAACTCATTCCGTACAAAGCGAACGCCCCCATCCACAAGATACCCATCAGAACCGACCATGAAAGATCGGGGGCAACAAAACCAAAGTTGCGCCAGCTGCGATTGCGAATCAGAAGAAAGACTGCATATGCAATGTTTGGAACAAAGCCGCCAGCCAGCGCGATCGGCCAAACAGCATACGCCGCGTGGATCGACGTGTTGCCCACGGCAACCGCCTCCTTCGCAATGTCCTGGCCAAAGGCAAATGAATAGTTGAGCATTGGGGCCATCACACCGCAGACCACCGCAAGCAGTAGGGCCATCCCGTAGCCTTGTCGTATTGGCCCCTTTGACTCACTGTCCGTAACTCGCTCTCTGATCTGGCCGCCGCATGAACACAACACAATGCCTGTTACCATCACGGCCACGCCCAAGAAGACGAGTGCCATCGACTTGCCGTTGGCCACCTGACGCTGCAGCGCAAGCAGAGGAACGAGTGTGCCGAGGACTGCGCCAAGCCCAACGATGATGGCGTATGCCAAGCCAAGCCCTAACCGACTAACAGATATACCAAAAAGAATCTGCGCAATGCCCCATCCGGCGCCGAGCGCAAACGGAATAAACAGCTGGTGAAGCATCAGTCGGCTGTATACGCTGCCAAGATCCTGAACCAGAAAAATTGCCAAGAGCCAGGGAATCAGCACCAGGGAAACGATGCTGAAGACAAACCAGGCATTCTCCCACCTCCAGTTGCGCATAAACTTCATAGGCAGCATGCAGTTGCCCGACATCACACCGGCAACCAGAGTAAGAGCGACTCCGATGAGAACGAGGCTCGACAACGAAACGCTCCCTTATAGCTCAGATTTCAGTTCAGAGGATATGCCCGGTTCCTGGGGAGTTTCATAGAAGCCGCCCTTAACCTTTGCTGGAAATGCGAAGCTCTCGCTGAGGTGGGGGATATGTTCGAGAAAAACTTCCTGGTTGCCTAGCGCGATATGGTTAAACAGCATGAGGTGCTGGTGAATCTGCCCCATGTCTCCCACGTGGGGAACAACCGGAAGTCCTAGCTTGGCAGCCAGAAGACTCACTGTCAGGAATTCACTGATGCCTGCCAACCTGGTGCAGTCTGCCTGGACATAATGCAGAGCGCCAAGCCGCATGAAATTCTTGAATACGATTCGGTTCGGGATGTGCTCGCCCGCCGCAATCTTCACTGGAGCGATTTCGCTTGCGAGAACTTGATGAGCGCGAAGATCATCCGGATGTGTCGGTTCCTCGATCCAAAGTGGGTCAAGCTTCGCGAGGCTCCGGCACATGTCGAGTGCGACCGGAAGGCTCCAACTCTGATTCGCATCGAACATCACGTTCGCCGCACCTCCAACACATTCGCGCAACATCGCCGCCCGCCTCAGGTCGCGTTCTCTGTCGGCCGAACCAACTTTCAGCTTGAATGCCTTGAATCCGTGATCCATGGCCTTCACCGTTAACTCGCGAACCTTTTTGTCGTCATACGCCATCCAGCCAACCGATGTGTCGTAGCCGGGGTAGCCGGTGCGCAGGATGGAGGACCGCTCTGCACGCATCTCGAGACGGCCACGAAGGATGTCAACCGCTTCTGGTTCGGTGAGTTCGTCGTCGAGGTAGCTCAGGTCCAGCAGTCGAACCACTTCTTCGGGATCAAGGTCGAGCAATAGCCGCCAAAGCGGTACACCGCGACTCTTCGCCCACAGATCAAAGCAGGCGTTGGTTATCGACGCCAATGCAAGATGCACAACTCCCTTATGTGGACCAAGCCAGCGAAGCGATGGATCGTCGGCCAATTTCCGCGAAGTCTTGCCAAAATCTGCCATCAAATCTTCAATCGGCAAGCCGCGAAGCGGTCGCGCAATTAAGTCAATGGCGTCGCATACCAGGCGGTTCCCGTCACCCAGGGTTAGCGCGATTCCCGTCCCACAAATGCCAGACTCGCTCTGCAGATGGGTTACCGCGTAGCAATATTGAGGGTTGGTGTGGACTGCGTCTGTGCCTGCGCCTGGCGGAAGTGAAAATCGAGCATCCCAGGTGGACACCGACCGAATACCGGGATTTGACATTTACTTTCTCTATCTCCTGTACCCGAGTTCCGCCCCGCCACTCACCGGCAGAATGCAACCCGTTATGAATCTGGCCTGCGTCGAAAGCAGGAAAACTGCGGCATCGGCAATCACGTCCCCCCGCGGGCAGTCGCCGAGGAGATGAATGTCATCCAGGTATCGCCTAATCCCGGCTGGATCGGCCTGTTCCGCGCACCAGTTCTCCAACATCGGCGTCCACACTCCCGCGGGACAAATCGCATTCACGCGGATGGAGTAGCGCGCGTAGTCAGCTGCCATGGCTTTGGTTAGCGATATCATCGCGCCCTTGCTTGCTACATAAGCGGCATGGTCCTTCTGACCAATCAATCCAACCATGCTGGCGGTATTGAGAATCGCACCCCGGCTTGCCACAAGCGCCGCGAACGCATACCTGGTCGTCCAGTAGACCGACTTGACATTGATTCGCTGGAGATCATCCCATTCCTGCTCGGTCGTCTCATGCAGCGGCTTCGATGGACTGGCGATACCGGCATTGTTGTGGATCGCGTCGATCCTTCCAAATCGCCGCATGGTTTCCTCGATCGCGGCACTTACACTCTCCCCAACCGCAACATCAGTGACAATCGCCAGACATTCGACACCCAGCTCTGCCGCCGTCCTCTCTGCGGCCTCGCCGTCGCGGTCGAGGATTGCGATTTTCGCCCCCGCGCGGGCATAGGCGAGCACGCATTCGTGGCCAATCCCATTCGCCCCTCCCGTTATTGCAACTACGCGATTCTCTAGATCATTTGCCATCGGCGGTGCGCCTCTCCCAATTCGTGGATGCGGTCCTAGAGAAACGATTCATGGCTCTCTTCACGTAGAGTTCCGCAACGTCACCATCGCCGTCGTCAATCAAATCCAGAATCCGTTGATGCGCTTCCAGATCCTGGCCCCAGGCCGAGATGTCTTGCCCGCTCGTCGTAACGCGGACACGCACAAATGCGAAAAACGGCAGCAAAATCCGTCTCGCGTGCTCTACCAGGTAGGAGTTCTTGGACAACTCACAAAGCCGCAAATGGAACTCGAGGTCGGAGTCAAGCAGTTCTTCGCTACTCCCCGATCGAACCGCCAACTGCATTCCGTCCATCGCCTGCCGTAGTCCCTCGGTGTCCGAATGTTGCTGGGCGGCCAGTCGAGCGGCCAATCCTTCCAATGCGCCTCGCATGTCGTAGAGTTTGCCCACATCCATCTCGCTCAGGTGGATGACTCTCGCGCTCCGGCCAGATTCTTTGGTGACGAAGCCGTCGCGCATCAGAATGTGGATCGCTTCTCGAATGGAGGCTTGAGCAACGCCAAATTTCAAGGCCCATCTTCCCTCGACGATGGTCGAGCCGGGCTGAAGTGCTCCGCGAAGAATCTCTTCTCGTAGCAATTCGGCAAGGTTATGTTTCACTAACCGGGTGGTCGATAACTCTGGCATCATGGGCATTTGAGCGCTTATCTTTGCGAGAAATGATCGTATATCCTCAAGAAGTTTGCATGCAAGCCAAGTTTGAGCGCTTGCTGGAGACTGAGAACTGAGTTACAGTGCGGTTGGAGAAAAGAACTCGGTGATTCGGACCGGTTGGGGCCGCCAGTTGTCTCGGACCTGAAGCAAAATACTTCGCCGCTTCGAATGACCATCGGTGCAACCGTTGACTCCTCAGCGTCTGCGGGGGAGCTGTGCTTGATTGAACGGAGGATTATGAAGACACTAACCGCAGGCGACCCACCGCGTATTAGGCTGACGGGTCCCAAAGGGGAGGAGTCTTCGGATGCAGCGATTTGGAATGGTCGTGGGACTAAAGCCGGGAAAAAGCGAGGAGTACCGTAAGTTCCACGCAGCTGTTTGGCCAGAAGTTCTGGCCATGATCCTGGAATGCAATATTAGGAATTACTCCATCTATCTCAAGGACCAGACCCTTTTTAGCTACTTCGAATATCACGGTGAAAATATTCAAGACGATTGGAAAAAAATGAGTGCCCATCAAAAAACACAGGAATGGTGGGCTCTCATGGAACCGATGCAACAGCCACTGTCTACCCGCAAGGAGGGTGAGTGGTGGGCGACCATGGATGAGGTCTTTCATCTCGACTAGCTCCCTTTCAGGAGCCAGACGGGGATCGATCTTTTCACCGATCTTTTACTGCCACTCCCAGTTCAAGCGAAAGGTCCGTTAGCAATGTTTCGATACCCAACTGATCGCAGGCAGTTTCTAAAGTTGGCACTCGCCGCCTCCACCATGCCGCTGTTTCCGGTCTTTGGGTTTGGTGAGGATTCGTCGGATGACCGCACGGCATGGTATCGTACTGCGAAATTCGGCATGTTTATTCATTGGGGACCGTATTCGCTCGCCAGCGTCGAAGCATCGTGGCCAATCATGACGCCGAAACCGGGTGGTATAAGCGAAGCGGAATACTGCGATCTTCACAAACGCTTTAACCCTGACAAGTTCGATCCGCAGTCCTTCGTCGATCTGGCGCGCCTGGCCGGCCAGCAATACATGGTATTTACAACCAAGCATCACGATGGCTTTTGCATGTTCGATTCGGCCTATACCGACTACAAGATCACGAATACTCCCTATGCGAAAGACATCGTGGCTCAGCTTTCGCAAGCTTGCCACAAGAGCGACATGCCGCTCGGCTTCTATTACTCACCTCCCGACTTGCACCATCCTGGCTTCCGTGACACAACGAAATTGGCCAAGGATAACTGGAATGGCGAACCTACTCGTCCCGAGTGGCCGCTCTATCTTGACTACATGCAGTTGCAACTTACTGAGTTACTCACCAACTACGGTCCGGTTGCCCTCATCTGGTTCGACGGATTGCACCACCAGGAGAAGTATGGCGGTGTCCGCTTCCTCGATCTCATCCACAAGTTGCAGCCTAGAGCTTTGGTGAATGATCGGATTGGCGTTCCGGGAGACTATCAAACGCCGGAGCAATTTATTCCAAACGCGATACCCACCAAAGACGTGAGCATTACCGGAGTCGATGCAAGCGTTCAAGAGAAACTGAAGCGCACGGTCCCGAAACCTGAGGATTTCCAGTTATGGGAAACGTGCATGACGATCAACAATACGTGGGCCTATAACATTCACGATCGAGACTATAAGAGCTCCGAATTTCTAATTCGCGGCCTCGTCGAAGTAACCAGCCGCGGCGGCAATTTCTTGCTCAATGTTGGCCCACAGCCGGATGGCCTGATACAGCCCGAATTTCAAGACCGGCTACGAGACATCGGCGCCTGGCTGACGGTCAACGGAGAATCGATCTACGGGACCACCTATGGACCGGTGCAGAATATTCCGGCAATAAGAACGACCGCAAAACATGGAAAAATCTTTGTTCATGTCTTCGACTGGAAGTCTCCTAACCTCGAGCTACCAGGCATCGAGTCCAAGGTGACGTCGGCACGCCTGCTTGATGGGGGCAAGGTACTGAAGTTTCGTCAAGCCGAGGGTCGGTTACAGATTGAAGTGCCGGCAATCGCCCCGGACGCCCATGTCAGCGTGATCTCTCTGACGACTCTGTAGTTAGGTGTTCTGAGCCTCTCTTGATCAACTTCCTGTAGCGACGAATAGAAGCTGACATCGGCTGATTTCGTTACTCGCCCGCTCAGTTCAAGCAAGTTCACGTCGAGAAATTGTTGGAGCGTGTCCAGGACTTGCCGATATAGATGTGTGGCCTCAGGGATACCAATCGGCAGGCGATCAGGGACCATCCTTCGAGCTCTCGGACGCTGGGGCTGGTTGCCGCAGTTGCTGAGCCTCATACTCCTCTCCCAGGACTGCATATCGCAGGAAATGTCTCACGAGAATGGGGCGGCACTGCAAAGCCGGGTGACCGCCGATTGGCCGTCGTGGCCAGTTGAATTTGTTCGTGGCCTCTCGGAGCGCGGCTTATCCTTCCAGTTTTCGGCGGTCCACGATACGTCTTTCGACCCAATCGAACCACGCCAAAACCATTCTTCGTTCGCTCGCTACTCGCTCGACCTGTCGGCCACCGTCGATGGTGGAAGATCCTTTGGCTGGCGGGGCGGACAGGCGTTGGTTCATCTGAAACAACACATCAATGAATTTGGCAGAGACTACGGCGAGGCTGCCCAGGGCTATTCGAATATCGATGGACAGTCTCGTACCACGCTGTACGAGGTTTGGGGACAACAAGCTCTCTTCATCGACAAGTTGCGAGTCAAAGCTGGGAAATTCGACGCGAATACTGAGTTCGCTGTCGTACCGTCTGCTTCAGATTTCTTGAACTCCTCCATGGGCTACAGTCCGACGATCATGGACTTTCCCACTTATCCGGAGCCCAAACTCGGTGTCGACATCTCCATAAGGATCCCTAAGGCGACTCAATTGAGTCTTGGCATACTCAATGCCTCTGAGAACACGAGGATGTCCGTGATTGAATTGGCTCATGGTTGGTCGGTCGCGACGAACAAGCTCGATGGTCGTGGGAGCCTTGGCTATTGGTATTTAGGCGGATCCATCGATCGCTTCGACGGCGATCGTGCTTCGGGAACACACGGCTTCTTCGGCGTGCTCGAGCAGACCATCTGGCAGGGAGATACTCACCGGGAGACCGACTCCGCGCCACGCCTTTCCTTCTTTGCGCAATACGGTACCGGCGACCATGCGGAAAACCCTTTTGTCTACCACTTCGGCGCCGGCACGATCATGAGTGGACCCTTTCGATCTCGACCATCCGACGCGACCGGGTTCGCTGCAACCTGGGTCCGCTTTACCGACGAGCCTTTGTGCGGCTTCGATGCAAAAGTTGAACGGGTCGTGGAAGCCTACTATAAATTCAGCCTCGGGCATCACACCGCATTCTTCTCCGACCTTCAGTTCTACCAGCACCCGGGCGGATTCCGGTCCCATCCCGACTCCCTGGTGGCCACTTCCCGAGTGTCTGTCTCGTTTTGAATTCCACGCAGGCTGAATCGTTCTTCACTCCTTCGCGACTGCTGTTGCAACAATGCCCACGCCCTCTCACCGCCCTGGGAAAAAAGGGCGCTCGTGCCCCCTTTAACACCTGAGAATTTCTCCACCGGTCAGAATTCCACTTTGACAGGCCAGGTGCGCCATATCTCCGCCGAATATTCCCGTATGGAACGGTCGGAAGAGAATTTGCCCATGCGCGCCACGTTGAGGATCGACATCCGTGCCCAACCTTCTCGATCTATAAACGCCGAGCTTACCCTGTCCTGGCAATCGATGTAAGGCTGATAATCCGCTAAGAGCAGGTACTCGTCGGAGTTCAACAAGGACTCCACCAGAGGACGAAACAGATTCGAGTCACCGCGGGAAAACTCGCCCGACAACAGGCCATCCAAAACTTCACGCAGTGATTCATTGGACTCATAGTAGGTTCTGGATCGATATCCGTTCGCCTTTAGTTGCTTCACCTCGGGTGCCGTCAGACCAAAGAGGAAGAAGTTCTCTTCTCCAACCTCTTCGCGTATCTCCACATTCGCTCCGTCGAGCGTCCCGATCGTCAGCGCTCCGTTCATCGCAAACTTCATGTTCCCCGTTCCTGAGGCCTCTTTGCCGGCGAGCGAGATCTGCTCCGACAAGTCTGCAGCGGGGTAAACGCGCTGACCCAGTTTGACGCTGTAGTCAGGAAGAAAGACCACCTTCAACCGGCCCTTCACTCGCGCGTCAGCATTCACCACTTCTCCGACGGAATGGATCAGCTTGATGATCAGCTTCGCCATCAGGTAGCCGGGCGCCGCCTTGCCGCCGAAGATGAACGTCCGCGGAACTACATCAGAATCGGGATTCCGCTTGATGCGGTTGTAAAGCGTCAAGATGTGCAGCACCTGCAGGTGTTGACGCTTATACTCGTGCATCCTCTTCACCAGGACATCGAACATCGATTGTGGGTCAACGGTAACGCCGGACTGGTCCAGGATGTAAGCCGCGAGTTTCTGCTTGTTGTGTTCTTTGATCGATCGCCACTCATCTCCGAAGCCCGGGTCATGGGCCAGGGATTCCAGCCTGCGCAGCTTTTCAAGATCCGAGATCCACTTCGGCCCGAGTCGCGATGTGATCAGGTCTGCCAGGCGTGGATTGCTTAGCACGATCCAGCGACGAGGAGTTACGCCATTCGTCTTGTTGGTGAACTTCTCCGGTGATAGGTCATGGAAGTCGCGCAGCACGCTGGTTTTCAGCAAGTCCGTGTGCAGGGCTGCGACTCCATTGATTGAATGGCTCCCGACAGCTGCGAGATGCGCCATTCTCACGTACTTCTCGCCGCACTCGTCAATCAGAGAGAGCCGCTTTACTCGCGCCTCGTCCCCGGGAAACTTGGCCCGGATGTCTTGAATGTGGCGGGCATTGATCTCTTGAACGATCTCCAGGTGGCGGGGCAGAAGGGCACCAAAGAGCCCTAACGGCCACTGCTCGAGCGCCTCAGGCAGCAGCGTGTGATTGGTATAGGCCAGTGTATTACGCGTGATGTGCCACGCCATTGCCCAGGCGATATCGTGCTCATCCACCAGCAACCGCATCAGTTCGGCGACGGCAATCGCCGGATGCGTGTCGTTCATTTGTATGGCGAACTTGCGATGCAAGTCGGTCAACGGACGGCCCTGGGTTGTGTGAATCTTAAGAATGTGCTGGAGAGAGCACGAAACGAAGAAGAATTGTTGCGCCAGGCGGAGTTGCTTGCCTTGAAATCCCTCGTCATTGGGATACAGGATCTTCGAAATGTTTTCCGATGCAACTTTGTCCGCAACTGCTCCGAAATAGTCTCCTGTGTTGAAGGTTTCGAAGTCGAACGATTCCACCGCTTGCGCAGACCACAGACGCATGGTGTTTGCCGTATTGGTGTGGTAGCCGAGGATCGGCGTATCGTGAGGAACGCCGCGTATTACTCTGCCCGGAACCCACTGAACGCGGTAGCGGCCGTTGGCATCCATGGTCCATTCAGTCTTGCCGCCCAGTTTCACGGTGAACGTATCCTCGGGCCTCTCCAGGGCCCAGGGATTCCCAAGTCTCAGCCAGTTATCCGTTGTCTCTACCTGCCAGCCGTCACGAATCTGCTGATCGAAGATGCCATATTCGTAACGAATACCGTAACCTATCGCCGGGATATCCAGCGTGGCCAACGAGTCCATGAAGCAGGAGGCCAGACGTCCCAACCCACCGTTGCCCAGCCCGGGTTCCTCCTCTTGCTCAACCAAGGTCTTCAGATCAATGCCGAGCCCGCGAAGAGCCTCGTCGGTCTGGTCGTAGATTCCAAGGTTGATAAGGTTGTTTGCCAGATGAGGGCCGGTCAGGAATTCGGCCGAGAAATAACATACCACCCGCACATCCTGCGATTGATAGTTCTTGGTCGTCGATATCCAACGTTCTGCGAGCCGGTCGCGAACCGTATGGGCGAGGGCCATGTACAGGTCATTCAACGTGGCTCGTTCCAGCGAACGTCCTTGCACGAACAGTAAATTATCGAGGAACGATTGCGCGAGAGCTTCGGTCGTCAGCGCCGTCCTCTGCGACTTGCGTCCAGGCCCGCCTTGCACCTGATCATGTTCGATAATGGAGATCCCCATCGCCTTTCGCCCCTCTCTCTCTTGCCCTGCGATCCGCAGATCCTGTTCTTCAGCCAGGTAACAGCGTTCGGCCTCCGTTTCCCTACCCCGACGAGCAGTGCAGAACGAATCCAGCGGCCGAGGCGAGCCCTCGAACGGGATCGGCAAGCATTTTCCTCCGGGTTGCGAGACGAGGCTCGACGTCGCTCTTGCCAAAGCAATAGAGGGACCAGGATGTTGGTGGGTTGATTAGAGAAGTCTCAGGCGCCAGGAACGGTGGTTGACGACTCGGGGCACAATTCCATTCGCCGGCGTTTAGACGAATCCAATAAATCGTCCTGCCGCAACTACTCCGAGCCACAGAAGGATCGAAACGCCCCCGGCCAGCTTTGCACTCGTAGGCGGTGCCGAGTTGTCATCCCAGTTCGCAATCCCCCGATTCGTAGTCCAATGAAAGATCAAAGCATGCAAACCGGCCAGAAAAATCAGGAGCATCTTTAGACGGAACGCTGGATTGGCATATACCTTGACTGCTTCTGAGGAGAACAGCAATCCTCCGGTGACCACCTGTACACAGAAGCCTCCCCATATCCAAGGGGCCAGTCTTCCCGACAGCACCGAGATTCTCTGACCACGCAGTGCCCAACCCAGCAGCCGTAAGTCAAGTGCAACCACGGTCGCCAGAAAAGCTGCCATTCCGAGCAGATGCACCGTTTCAATGATAGGAAACAGCCATAAAGATTCCCGTACGCGGGCTCCCACAACTGTCTGCTCGAGCCACTTGCAAAGTGCCGCCGGATCGACCATCGTTATGGCTTGCCCTCGAGCGACTGGCCATTGGGAAGCCAGATTCTCCCCAACGACATATACGGCGATCCGTCCTTGGCACGAAAGCCCTGCACCGTCACGATGTCGCCGCGTTTCACCGTCGTCGGACTCCAACCTCCATATCGGGTAAGCATTCCCAGGCTACCCAATTCAAGCTTCCAGTTCACCAGCTTGCCGTGCTCGTCAATCAGATCTGCATACAGAAATGCATGTGGATTAATCCACTGGAAATCCGTAACGGTTCCTTGCATCTTTACGGTGTGTGTCGTATCAAATGCAGCCATTCCATGATGCGCCCAAACCAAAGTTCCACCCATCAGAGAAACTATGGCTAGCAACGAAACTGCGGTCTTCCCTTTCATCCGCCTCATCAGAAGCCCATGACGATCACTCATTGTCCAGCTCACCGTACTTGTTCCTCCTCGCGATTCCTGCCAAAACCAGGACGAGTCTAATATCCGGACGCCTCTGCTTTTGAGTCCTCTTGCAGCAGGGCCATGTTCCCCAACATCTGATCCTGGTGTTGCGCACCAAGTCTATATTGTGAGCGCCCTCATCAACGCCGCTTTCCAGCCTTCAACGTCCAGTGTCCAACAAATCTTTGTCTTTGAATTTTGCATTGCCTCGCCCCAGACCTCGCGGTTCCGAGGGTCACGGCCGACGTTGAGCCGGTCGACGACCGTCATCCCTCGGGTCAGATCGCTACCGGTCTCGACCTCGATAAAATGTTGACTGGAATTCAGGCTGAGAGCGGGATCGAGAAGCACTGCCATCGCGATCGGATCCGGCAGAGATATTCCAATCTCACCAGTCTGCTCATGATAAGCTGCAGCCGCCCTGCTGTTACACCGAACCGCAAACTCTGAGAGTGGATTCCCAAGTTTTTCAATTGCCGCAATCTCACGCTCATTCACGACCGCCGCAAAACGCGAAAGCTGCCATCCAACCATTTCCTTCATCAGTCTGGAAAGGAAAACCTTTCTTGCAGCCTCAGGGTCAACCCACATATTGAACTCCGCTGCCGGCGTCACGTTTCCCTCGCAGCAGGGAGCACCCCCCATAATCACGCAGCGGCTGATATTCTCCGCAATTCTGGGCTCGCGGGCAAGCGCCACGGCAAGGTTGGTGAGTGGGCCCAGCGTCACGATCTCCAATCCCGGATACTCGAGCGCCGATGCGATGATTGCATCTACGGCATGGCCCGCGCTGGCCCTGCGATGTTGCGGAGCATACCCATGGTCCCCCAGTCCGTCAACACCATGAAACCAGTCGGCTGTCTCTAACTTTCGCTCCAATGGACGGGCCGAACCCGCGAATACAGGAATGTCAGAATTGCATAACTCCGCCGCAAGCAGCGCGTTTCGCGTCGCCTGCTCCACTTCGACGTTCCCGGCGACTACCGTTATGGCAACGACCTCAATCAGTGGCGATCGCAGCGCCATAATAATCGCAACCGCGTCATCGGAAGCTGTATCTGTGTCGATCAGAACTTTCCGCGCGCCCATGAAAATGAAAACTCCCTCCCAACGCACATCTCCGAGATTTCTAATCGAGATTATGCCAGATATCGCATCTTTTGCTTTGAGTGTTACAGCGCGGCCGAGTCGACAGGGACGCTCACCCTGTGGGGCCTGTAAACGCGGGATCAGGAGGTGGTGCCAGGAGACGCAGCGAACGGACGATGACCTGCGTTCATGACAGCGGTTACGGGCGACTCTTTGCGAGTCGCCTCGTTGACTTACTCGACGAGCTGCAGGTTGAGCGAGATCCGCACTCCATTCACCAGAACAACGCTCTGGTTGATCAGGTCCTGAGTAGAAATCTTGTTTTGTACAAAGGAATGGATAGCGTCGAGCGGGCAGATGTAATCAACGGCTTCGTTTGAAGCGGCGATCCCTCCAAAGCTATTGAGCACAGAAAATTCAACTGTATCGTATCCGCTGTCTTCTGGAAGCTTTCTCGCTAGGTCTCTCAATTGGGGTGCGAGGAAGAGGTCCAAGCTTTGAGCCGCACGCTTGTAGATTGAGGATGTATTTCGATCGAAAGCAGATGTGTTCTGCATCGTGAAATGCAGTACAGCTTGATCTGTTCCTCCTTCGAATGACGGCGCCTGCCCCGCAGCCAAATGAAATCTTCCGCCGTCCTCTCTCGCAAGCTCATTGAGTCTTTCCTGAAACTGCTCCTGCAGTCGGGCCGCATTGAGAGCGGCGGCTGGAGTACTCTCGATGGCCGCTGCTTTAGCTACAGGTTCTACAACCGCAGCCGGCGAGACCGCGGTCTCCGAGACTATCGGAGCCAGGGCGCCCCTTGCCGGGTTGAAGGAGGTTCTCTCGACACCCCGTTGCAGGACCGGCCGCTCAAACATTTCAACGTTGAATGGGTCACGCTTTCCAGGAGCGAGGCCGTACTCCTTACCGTTCACAAAGACATGCGAGCGATTTAGAATCTGCTGTCGTTCGATCGGCGTTGACGCCGAGGCATAGCTGAATGCATCGTCACGGCTGAAAACGATGGTTATGACTTCTTTCCCTTCGTAGTCATAATCACCGTCAGCGTGCCGGGTATTGTAGATAATCTCGAATCCGATCCCCTCACATTCCACAGTCCGAGGTAACTTTTGCGTGACAATTCGAAGAATGGGAACCACCGCATCCTGAAACGTCCTGCTCGCGCGCTCATTTTCCGATAATTGCCTCGAGTTGAAAGCAGCTTGATAGATCCCCGAGATCTTCAGCACAACACTTTGCTGGAAGTAAACGAACTCGACACCGTTCAAGTCGAGTGCCGCCCGTTGGCCAGGTTTGGCATTCAAATAGCGTGCCAGTTTGAATGGAAACGGAAATTTCACATCGGCAATCGACGATTGGAGAGATTGAAGTTGCGGAAAATACTCCTGCTCGGCAGCGCGGGACCGCGGATTCCCAATTTCGTTCGGGCTTACCTGGGCGAACGTCGCTCCCCCCGACAAAACGACGATCATTCCCAAAAGAACTCCGACCCGAACCCTGGTAACTTCAACCGCGCGCCCCATCATGGCCTGCTCCTGGAAATTTCGTTGACCCTGCCGGGTGATTTCCGATACTCAGGAACCGCAATCACTCGTATATACGCAACCAGATCCTTGATCTCGTCTCCGCTGAGTGTCAGGCCATAAGGAGGCATCATGGGCGACTTGCCAACGCCGCTACCACCCAGAGAAATTACCTTCTCCAGCGAAGCGTCGCTCTCGCCATTCAAAAGCGAACCGTCATTCATCAGAGGTGGATCGGGAGTAACGTTCGAACGATTTGAAGGGCCTGCCGGTGTTGAGTCCGCATGACACCACACACAATTCTGATAAAAAATCCGCTTGCCTTGCGCCTGTTCGTAGTTCAGCGGTAATCTCCGCTCCGCATTATTCCAGTCAACTTCAAAATCGTACGAACCATAAGAACGGTACTCCGTCCCCTCCACATGGGGCTTTGTCTTGGCGAAGATATGTTGATTTCCCGGCCAGCACCAGCACGGCTTTGCGGTGAACTCCCTGCTCGAGACCGCAACCAGTCCCAGGCTTCCAACGAGAACCGCGAAATAGATCACCAGGAGCTTCATTGCGAACCTCCTGCCGCTGCGACTGGAACTGCGTCTTTTGTCGCGGGACTCTGTTTCAGTGTCAAGAGATAAGCCGTAAGGTCTTGAATCTCCCCTTTATTAAATGTCTGTCGCGGCTCGATTACGCCTGGAACCAATGCCTGCGGGTCATGAAGCCAAGCTTCGATCCATGCCGCCGTAAGCCAGTTTCCTGCAGTGTTCAGGCTCGGTCCGACGTAACCTCCCGAGGAACCGATCGTATGACACGATTGGCACGCGTACTTGATCTCGAAGAGCTGCTTTCCGCGAGCCGCCATCTCAGGAGTGAAGCTCCTCTCGTCGACCGCAACGGGATCTACCTGCGTATTTCGCAAGGATGTTGAAATGAAGTCTGCGATTGTATGTGCGTCCTCTTCCGTCATGTTGAAGTGCGGCATCCTCACCGTGAGCGTCGGACGCAATGTCTGGGGATCCCTCAGAAATCCAACTAGCCATTCGTGCTGCGAGCGGCTCCCCTCATATGAGAGATCCGGCGCCAAGCCCCCACCATATCCGTTGAACATATGGCACACATAACATTTGAATCGTTGATATAGCTGCCCGGCCTTGCCGTCCGCGATAAACTCCCGGCTCGCCCTTTGGAGAATGAGTGACTTTGGGGTGCCCGGGCCCGGCAGTGGACCGTTCATGCTGAGCAACGCCATCGTCAAGTCGTCCAGATCCGTCGGATTCATCTGAAACTGTGGCATATGGGTTTCGCGTCCCGTTGACGCTGAACCCTTTACCTTCGCCTGGATGTAAGCAATCATGAACCGCGGAACTTTTGCGACACTGACATCCAGCTGCTTTGCTTCACCACGGAAAAAGTGTAGCGGGGCCGTGTGATCTCCCGCTAGCTTGACCTCTTCCAGGTAAGGACCGGCCGCTAGACCTAAGGCAGACAGGTCGGGGCCGAAGTTACTTCGCGGTGTCACTCCTTGTATCTCGTGGCACTCAGCACAACCCTTCTCCACAAACAAGCGTTGACCAAGGCGCACTTCGGAGTCGGTGGGTGATCCCAACTGAGGTACCGTTTTCAGCAAATCGGCATCCGTTAGCTTGGTAAGAATGAATTGGGTCACTTCATACAGATCTTCATCCGTCCACTCGTACCGCGGCATCCTTGTGTGGGCAAGGTAGGTCTCTGGATCACGCAACCACGCGATCAGCCATTCCGGCTTTACCTTGGACCCGACTTTAGTCAATTCGGGCCCAATGTCACCGCCAATCAGGGTGGTTTCGCCGCCGCGATCGACCGCGAGTGCATGGCAGGTAACGCAAAACATCTGGTTGAACTTTATCTGCCCCTGCGCTGCTGCATCCCCACCTTTCGCCGCAATTGCAACCGCGCGTGGATTGAATTTGTATGCAGCAATCAGTCTCACCCGCTGCACACTCAGATAGGCGGACAATGCTCGCAGTTCAACTTCGTCAAGTCGAAACTTCGGCATTCGAGGGTCGGTAGCCACTCCATCGACGGTCACATTGCCGTTCTCGTCTGTTATGGTCCGGGGATTCTTTAGCCATTTGTAAATCCATTCGCGACTTAGCTTGGTCCCAACGTTGGTTAGGTCGGGACCCAGCATGGCGGGGCGAGTGACACCCTGGAGCCGATGACATCCCACGCAGTTGTATTTGACGATCAGTTGGCGGCCGTGATTCAGCCGCGGTGTTTGGCTGGCACCGTCAAGATGACACGATCCGCAACTCGCTTGTGAGTATTGCGCAGGCACGACAGCCTGCTTCCAAACGAGCGTACCTGCTGCGACCCCCGGAAATCGTACGTGCCCTCGCTTGTATTGCTTCCATTGCTGCCAATCCGTTTGCAATTGCCCATAAATCAAGACCAAAATCAGGGCGTTACAAGCAGCCAGACCAAACACAACCCAGGAGACACCCTTGTGCGCCTTCTTGGCCGGCAAGCCGCCTCCAGGGCTGTATCTATCCAAGCGCAACGCTCCGGCAATTTATCCCTGACCGGGGTATTGATGCGAACAGGCTTCGTCCGAACAGCATTGGCGTTCTCCGGACTCGAGCACGTCGTGGTCGTACAACTATCCGACGACTTACCGAGTACTTCGATCTTTCTCTATTGCTTGGCGACGGTTAAGTTCACGTTCACTGACCCGCTCGCCACGGTCACTGTCTGAGGTGCGGCCTTGCCTGTTTCTCCACCGGTCTTGAGGGTGTACTGGCCTGGCGGCACGTCCTTGATGGTGAAATTTCCGTCCTTGTCAGTTAGGGCGAAATAGGGTGTCGGAACAACAACGATGTATCCGGCCATCTCCGGGTGAACATTGCACAAGAGCGGAACATCCCCAAGGTCGTTAAACGTAAATGCCTTCGACAAACCTTGCGGCCAGGTGCCCATGTTGTGGGCGAGTTTCCGGTTGTGGCTGATCGCCGGCCAGTACACGTTGTGACCTACTGAGTCCTCATTTTTGAAATCGACAGTTGTTCCTTGGACAACTACGAGAACGCGTGGAACGAATGCAAGATGCGTCTGGTTCATTACCGGATGTGTTGTCGGCGGAGCGAACGTTTTGCCCGAGCCGTCAAGATAGACAGGGATGT
>Ga0206887_10088_pt1 | contig 21132 bp, 20 predicted proteins | sample Alteio_BWOrgHeat_89_FD_153248 | JGI IMG/M metagenome (GOLD analysis project Ga0206887, IMG submission 153248) | Enriched cells from forest soil in Barre Woods Harvard Forest LTER site, Petersham, Massachusetts, United States - Alteio_BWOrgHeat_Nextera3 ...
GCGATATGGAGACGGCGGAAATCGCCATCCGCGCGTCCCTGACCGGTCACCTGGTGTTTTCCACGCTGCACACGAATGACGCGCCGAGCGCGTTCACGCGCTTGATTGACATGGGCATTGAGCCGTTCCTGGTGGCGTCGTCGGTAGAGGCCATCATGGCGCAACGCCTGATACGCACGATTTGTCCGCACTGCAAGACGGAGCAAAAGGTGGAGCGGGATTATTTGAAGCGCATCGGTTTTCCGGAGGATGAAATTGCGACGGCGAAATTCTGGAAAGGCGTGGGTTGCGAAGAATGCCGGCAGTTTGGCTATCAGGGACGCAAAGGCATTTACGAACTGCTCGTGGTGAACGAGACGTTGCGTCCACTGATTTTGAGCCGGGCGGCGGCGACGACGATTGCGGCACGGGCGGTGGAGAACGGGATGCGGACGCTGCGGACGGACGGATGGAACAAGGTCAAAAACGGGGAAACGACGATTGAGGAAGTGTTGCGCGTCACCCAAATCGAGGAGCACATGGATGCCATGGCGGAAAGGCATGAAAACAAGTAACTAATATGCCCCGCTGGAATTCCTTGAACATTTTGCACGTGTTGCCGGAGGCGCATCGTCTCTGGCAATTCGAGGCGAAGGGAAATTTTAAAAACAAGGGTGAAGTGCGGACGCCGGGTTCCCAGCCGTTGCCGGCGAATTTCGTGGCCAAGTCCTGGAATTCCCTGTGGCAGCCGAAATTGAACGTGGCGTGGCTGCCGCCCGAGGATGTGTTTCTGCGCGTGGTTGAATTGCCCCGGGGCGCGTTTGACGAAACGGTTTCCATGGTGGAATTGCAACTGGAAAAGCTTTCGCCGCTACCGGTGGCGCAAATTGTTTGGACGATTCATGTATTGCCGCAGGCGACGGGCGATTTGCAGACGGTAGTGGTGGTGATTGCCGAGCGGCGGGCAGTCGAGGAATTTTTGGGGAAACTGGAAGAGAAAAAATTCCTGGCAGACCGATTGGAAGCGCCAATGCTGGACCAATTGGAAGCCATCACGACGACGGAAGACAGCGCGTGGGTTTTTCCAGCGGCGATGGGTCATCCGAATGCGGCGCTGGTGGCGTGGTGCTGCGGTGGAATGCTGCGGAATGTGAGTTTTGTGCTTCTGACGGCGGCCGGGGACCGCGCGGCGAACCTGAAAAAACAACTGGCACAATTGGTTTGGGCGGGGGAACTGGAAGGCTGGCTGACGGCCAGGCCAAAGTGGCATTTGGTCGCGGAAGGCGCGGCGGCGGCTGAATGGGAAGCCCTGTTGCGGCAGGCGCTGGATGAGCCGGTGAGTGTTTCACCGCCGTTAAATGTCACGGATTTGGCCGCGCGCACGGCGCGCCGGGTGGCGCAATCGGCGACGCATCCGACGGCGGCGTTGCTGCCGGGGGAATTCTCGGGCCGTTACCGGGAGCAGTTTCGCGACCGTCTGTGGTTGCACGGGCTTTATGCGGCGGGGATTGTTTACCTGATTTTCGTGGCGTTTTATTTCAGCGCGGCGGCACTGGCCGAGCATAAGCAAGGCGTGGTGGAGCAGCAGGTGGCGGGCTTGAGCGATGATTACACGAATGCGATGCAGCTCAAGGCGCGTTACGCGCTGCTGCAACAGCGGGAGAATTTAAAGTTCGCGGCGCTGGATTGCTGGAAACTGGTCGCGGACGATTTGCCGGAGGGAATCACGCTGCAACGGTTTGGTTTTGGCAACGGCCAGACACTGACACTTAACGGCACGACCACGCAGGACCAGATTGAATCGCTCTACCATTTCAACACCGTGCTGCAGGGGGCCAAGACCCCGGACGGGCACCCGATGTTCAGCTTGACGGGCGGGGAGCCATTGTCATGGCACCAGTACCAGAACAATGTCACGTGGAGTTTCAGCCTCCCGTTGCAACAGGGGGACAAACTGGAATGAAAAAATATTTCGAACAACTGCGCCCGATGGAGCGCCGGCTGGCGGTCGGCGTGATGGTGGTTTTGATTTTGGTGTTCAATTACGTCGAGATTTGGCCGCATTTTTCGGATTGGGGCAATGCGCAGAGTAAAACCGGGCAGGCGCAGCAGACGTTGAAGCAGTACCAGGACGCTATCGCACAGACGCCGAACTACCAAAGACTGTTGAAAAAGTTTCAGACCGAGGGCGCAGTGGTGGCGCCGGAAGACCAGTCCGTGGACATGCTGCGCGCGGTTTCCCGGCAACAGGCGGCCACCCAGGTCGCCGTTGTCGGCACCTCGCGTTCCATGACGCGGACAAACAACGTCTTTTTCGTGGAACAGGTCCAGACAATCAACGTCGTCGCCACGGACCAGCAACTGGTAGATTTTCTTTATGGCCTTGGCAATGATCCTGCGATGATTCGCGTGCGGGACCTGGAACTGCAGCCGGATGGCCCGCGCCAGAAGCTCAATGCGGCGGTCCAATTAGTGGCCAGCTACCAGAAGACCACAGGAAAAAATTTAAAGAACGCAACTGCATTCGCCCAATGAAAAAAATATTAATAATTGTTTCGATATTGGTTTTGGCGGGGTCCGGCCTCCGGGCGCAGATGCCGCCCGGCGTGGCGCAAAACACCGCCGTGATTACCGACACCAATATGCAGGAAATTATTCCGCCGGGTTTGATTAATTTTGAGGGCGTGGACGTGAGCCAGGTGCTGGAAGTTTATTCGCAATTGGTGGGGCGCACACTTTTACGCGCGAGCCTGCCACAGGCATCCGTTGTTTTGAAGACGGAAACACCACTAACCAAGGCCGAAGCCATCCAGGCGCTGCAGGCGGTACTGGCGTTGAATGGCATCGCGGTCATCAATGTGGGCGACAAGTTTGTTAAGGTGGTGCCCACGGACCAGGCGGGGCAGGTGGGCGAACAATTCAACAAAGCGGAGCCGGGCGAGTTGCCTGAGCTTGGCTCATATATCACCCGCATCGTGCACTTGCAGTATGTTAAACCCACCCTGATGGTGCCGGTGATCCAGCCGTTTGCAAAATCGCCGAACGCAATCCTGCCGATCGACGACAACGGCATCCTGGTGCTTCGCGACAACGCGGAAAACGTAAAGCGAATGATGGAAATGATCGCGGCGGTGGACGTCATCGTGCCGGCGGAATATACAAACGCTGTCATTCCTATCAAGTACGCGATGGTGGACGACATTGCCAATGTATTGAACAGCCTGGAAACGGCGGGCGGCGGTACGGTGTCTTTTGGGCAGGCAACCACGCCAAGCAACACCGGCGCGCGCAATGGGATTGTTGGCAGCGGTGGAATCGGAGGATATGGCAGTCAGGGGATCCAGGGCGGGATGGGGCAGCAGGGAGGGCAACCTTATGGGCAATCCGCCGGGACATCCAGCCAGGGCTCGACGGGCCAAAGTCCGTTTGCCTCGCGCCTGCAGTCTATTCTGAACCGTGTGAATAGCGGCGGGGCCCCTGGTGGCACAGGGGGACCAGGCGCGGGTTTTGGCATGCAGCAGCCGATCCAGATCCTGGGCCAGACGAAAATCATTGCCGACGAACGGAGCAATTCGCTGCTGGTTTACGCGACGCAACAGGACCTGGAGACGATCACGAACATTGTTTCCAAACTGGATGTGCTGCTGGCGCAAGTGCTGATTGAAACGGTCATCATGGAAGTGGATTTGAACAAGCAGTGGAATTATGGAATCTCCGTGGCGCAACAACCGGCCACGAGCGGCCAGGTCAGCGGTATCGGCGCTATTAATAACGGGCAGCCCTTTTATAATTTTCTTAATGCCATGACCACGAATGGATGGCCCGGCAATTTTACCACTTCGGCGCCGAACGGCTTGAGCTATATGCTCAACATCGGGCAAAATTGGAACCTGGCCCTGCAGGCGGCGGCGAGCGACAGCAGCACGCATATTATCCAGCGCCCGCGGATCCAGACGTCACAGGCCAAGGAAGCCCAATTTTTCGTGGGCCAATCCGTGCCTTATGTCACGAGCGTTTATTACAACAGCGGTTTTAACGGCGGTCCCAGTTCCTCTTATTCGCAATTACAAGTGGGTATTTCACTGGACGTGACACCCTTTATCAATCCGGACGGCCTGGTGGTGATGGACATCAACCAGCAGATCAATGATATCAGCGGTTTCCAAACGATCCAGGGTGTGGGCCAGGTGCCCACAACCGACAATCGTACGTTTACTTCAGAGGTGGCAGTGAAGGATAAAGACGCGATTATCCTCGGCGGATTTACGGACACGGAAACGGCCAAGTCCAGCACGGGGGTTCCCATCCTGGAAGACATTCCGCTGTTGGGACATTTATTCAAGGCGCCGACGAGCAATAAAACGCGGCAGGAATTGCTGGTGCTCATGCGGCCAACAGTCCTGAGAACGCCGGAGGTGGCGGCGCTGCAATCGATCAACGAACAGGTGAGGTCTCCGGGGATTATTGCCGCGCGACGGGAGGAGCAATCAGTTGTCAGCCAAGAGCGCAAGAAGGAAGCGGCGGAATTGCAGTATGAGGAAAAGCACGGCGAATTTGACACCAACTCGATCGGCGGCCAATATTGATTCCCGTGCCGGGAGAGTTCCTTCCGAACCTGGCAGGGGGCCCGCTGCAAGATTGATTGCGGTGATCCATATAAAATTCGGTTGTGGCTCAGTTTTGGAATGTTAGGCCACTCACATATGCTAGATGACGCCCATGACTCAGTACGCGAGAAGGTTCAGACCATTTTTACTGAATTGGCGGGTGAGCGCGCACGGATGCTTAAAGATGGCACATTCCCGGCAGGCATCACAAGCACGGTTACAGCGGCCCTTTCCAGTCCCGATGCCTGTGAAGAGCAGATTCTCCACGCCGACAAAATTGCCTTCCATCTCACTGACTGGAATGCCGACGCTGCTTTCATTGTCGCCCTTCATCTTTTTCCAGAGCGGTTCACGCCAGAGGAGATAGAGGCTGCTGTTGATATGTTCCTCATTCATGTACCGAATCACGTCGTTGCGGCTGCACGGTTGGCAGGACATCCGACAGAAGATATTTTCAGAGAGAATGATAAATGACATCTGTAAAACCCCGCGCCGGAGCCAAATTAATTTCAAACTGAGCCACTACCTAAAATTCATCCAGTTTGAACTTTGAACCGGGAGGTTTGAATTTATCATTTCGGGCATGGACAAGAGCAAGATCGCGGAAATCCTCGTCGAGATTGGAATGCTGTTGGAATTGAAGGGTGAAAACCCGTTCAAGACGCGTGCTTACGGCAACGCGGCGCGGGCGATTGAAAACCTGGATGAGCCTCTGGAAAAAGTCATCGCGGAAGACCGACTCACGGAAGTCAAAGGCATCGGGGAAGCCATTGGCAAAAAAATCAAGGAGTTGATCGAGACAGGGAAGTTGAAATATTACGAGGAGCTGAAGGCCTCCCTTCCGCCGGGGCTTACGGAGATGCTGGAAATCCCCGGGATAGGCCCGCGAAAAATCAAAACACTCTACGAAAAGCTGGGCATCGAATCGATTGAACAACTGGAGGCGGCGTGCAAATCGGGCAAAGTGGCGGAATTGGACGGTTTTGGGGAAAAGACCGCGAACAATATCTGCGAGGGCATCGAACGGCGCCGGACATATGCGAGCAAGTTTTTATTGAGCGGCGCATGGCAGGCGGCCGAGCCGTTGCTGGAGAGCCTGCGCGGCCATCCGGCGGTCATCCGATGCAGCGCCGGGGGCAGTTTGCGGCGCAACAAGGAAGTCATCGGGGACATTGATTTGCTGGCGTCATCAAAAAAACCGGCGGAAGTAATCGAGTTTTTTTGTTCGCAGCCGGGTATCCTGAAAGTGACGGCCAAAGGCGAAACGAAAGCGAGCGTGGTTTTGGAGGGCGGCCTGCAATCGGATTTGCGGGTGGTGAGCGACAGGGAATTTCCTTTCGCGCTGATGTATTTTACGGGCAACAAGGACCACAATATTGTGATGCGACAGCGGGCCATCGCGCGGGGGTTGCGCCTGAATGAATACGGTTTATTCAAGTCCAAGGAAGAGACGCGGGACCCGAAATTACTGGTGCCATGCCAGAGCGAGAAGGAAGTCTTTGCAAAACTGGATCTGCCATATATCGAGCCGGAGTTGCGTGAGGACATGGGCGAATTTGCGGTGGCAGAAAAAAACGAGCTGCCCAAATTGATTGAATGGACGCAGTTGAAAGGTTCGCTGCACAATCACTCCACGTGGAGCGACGGGCATGACCGGCTGGAAGATATTGCCAAATTCATGGAGGACTTGGGACTCGCGTATTGGGCGATCACGGACCATTCGAAGGCCTCATTCCAGGCGAATGGTTTGGACGCGGCGCGATTGCGGGAACAAGCCGGGGAAATAAAAAGAATCAACGAACGTCTGGCGCAGGGCGGCAGCGAGTTCCGGCTGCTGAAGGGGGTGGAAGTGGACATCGTCAAAAGCGGACTGGATTTGGACGATGAAATTCTTTCAGAATTGGACGTGGTGGTGGCCAGTTTGCATGTGGCGGCCAACAACGAGGCGGAAAATACGAAGCGGCTGATTCGCGCGGCCGAGAATAAATTTGTTCATTTTCTCGCGCATCCGACGGGGCGGTTGCTTTTGGAACGGGAGGCTTACCCGGTGAACATGGATGCGGTCATTGACGCCTGTGCGGAAACGGGGACCTGGATTGAATTGAATTGCAGTCCGTACCGGTTTGATATGGACTGGCGGTGGTGGCCGGCGGCCAAACGCAAGGGCGTCAAGTGTGTCATCAATCCGGATGCGCACCGCAACGAGCACGCGGGATTTCTTCGGCTGGGCGCGGGCATGGCGCGTAAAGGCTGGCTGGAACAAAACGACGTGGTTAACACTCTGAATTTAAAACAGTTGTTAAAGGCCCTGGGGACTAAGCGGAAGGCGTGAATCCGTCGAAAAATCGAAGAAAAAAAATTTGACAGAAACGCCGTTTCTCCTGAATATGTCTCTGTGCCAGTAAACATTGTGGTGAACACATAGGCTCAAGAACTGTCACAATAGAAGCTCCATATGAAAAAACTTTTTGTCTCTGCCGGCCTGGCGGCGATTGGTGCGGCCGGCGTTCACGCGGATGAATATGCGCCAGATGTATCGGCCATGGATGCTTCGAGGATATGGAGTGTGTCGGGAACGTTGCGCGGTTTTTATGACAGCAATTACACGACTTCACAACAGCCGCAGTACAGTTGGGGATTTGAAGTCAGCCCGACTATTAGTATCATAGTGCCCCTGCAGCAGACGGAACTGGGGTTGCGTTATACTTACGGATTGTATTGGTACCAAGCGCGTGAGAGACAAGGGGCCAACCCCATTGACCAGACTCATTCATTGAATCTTTGGATTGATCATGCCTTTTCGGAACGGTGGGAAGCGAAAGTGCAGGATTCATTCAACATCGCCCAGGATCCGTCATTGGCTTTAACGGGCCAGTTTCCTTATCGCGCGGAAGGCAACAACATCAATAACATCGGCATGATAAGCGTGCATACGGAATGGAGCGCATTGTTCAGTACCGACTTATCTTATCAAAATAATTACACTCATTACGAAAATAGTAACCTGGGGGCTTTCCTGAACCAGCTCGACAACAGCGGTTTCCTGAATTTGAATTATCAGTATTTGCCGGACTTGTCGTTTTTGGTGGGTTATCAAATCGCGCTGAATCACTACACGGCCGATGCGGTGACGGCAAACGTCCCGGCTGGCACTTATGTCAGCGATAATTCGGACAATTACCAGAATTCTTTATATGTGGGTGGAAAGTATAACGCCAACCGGAACCTGGACGCATCGGTCCAGCTTGGCGTCACTTACGTCGATTATTACAACCTTCCATCGTTTTCAACTCAGACAGATACTCAATGGGCGCCCTACGCGCAACTGGCGCTGACATACACATATTTGCCGGGAAGTTATGCCCAAGTTGGCTTTACGGAATCGGTAGGCACATCAGACACTCCAAACCCAAGTTCTGTCAATAACAGTATTACGCTTTCCCAGGAAACGTCAGTGCTCTATGGCACGATTAACCACCAGATAACGCCGTATTTAACCGCCAGCGTTATCGGGCGCTGGCAATACGGGATTTATCAGGGGGGCGCCAGCGACGGCGAAGGGCAACCCTGGTACAGTTTAGGGCTGAACCTTTCTTATAAAATCAACATGTACCTTTCAGCAGACGCTGGTTACAATTATGATTATGTAGCCAACACGACGGCACTTCCGGGCTATCGCCGAAGCGTAACGTATCTGGGTATCACTGCCACCTACTAATTTATCGAAAATTTGAACGTTCAGGGGGGGGCCACGTCTAAACTACACTTGGCTCCCGTTTATTTTTACTTATGGATTCGCCAGAATTGACAGCTACGCCGGAAAGCAAACTGCATTTTCTTGATTACTGGCGGATTATCCGCATTCGCAAGGGCATCATTATTTCCGTTTTTTTGATTACGACGTTGATCGCCACATTTGTGACGTTCCTGATGCGGCCGTCCTTCAGCAGCACTGCGCAGGTTGAAATCGAGCCGAACACGGTTTCGGACATTCCGACCATCAGCGAGGGCGCGGGAACCTATGTGCCTTATGACCCGTATTTCATGGAAACCGAGCAAAAAGCCATCCTGGGGCAGGATGTTTTATCGCAGGTCATTGACCGGCTTAATTTGGATGACGCCTGGGGTAAAAAATATAATAACGGGACGCCATTCAGGACGAGTGAGACGCTGGATATTTTGCGGGGCCAGATCAGCCTGGCGCCTGAACGCAACACCAAAATCATTGATATTTCCGTTATAAGTGATGACAAGGACGAAGCGGCGGTGATCGCCAACACCATTGCCGAGGCATACAGGAATTATCGCCTGGAACAGCACAGTTCGCAGATGACGAATGGCATTGCGATGCTTGACCAGGATTTTCAACGGGAGGAAGCGAAACTTGAATTGATGCAAAGTAACGTGGATTATTTGCGTCAAACTTTGGAGATTCATGACACGGATCCGGGTTCCGTGACGTATTCGCCTACCATCAATAATGAGGCGGTCCAGCATCTTAGCGAATTGCTGATTGAAGATGAGGCAGATTACGTAAAGCTCAATGATGAGTATATGCATCTACAGGCGATTCAGGCCACGAATCCTCCGGCGCTGTGGGACGTCCTGCCAATGATGACCTCCGATGAAAATTTGTCCGGTTTACTGGGCAAGCTGAATGACAATGAACAGTCTTACGTTGCCGAAACGAATTCTCTCGGCCCGCAAAACCCGCAAGTTCTTACTACAAAGGCCGTAATTGATAAGCTGAATGCGCAGATTAATGCTCGCGTGGACGGCATCATGAGCACCCTTAAAACCAGGGTTGACGGTGCGGAAACCGCGCTCAGCACGTTAAGCAATCGGCTTCAGGAGGTTGAAAACACGGACATGAATGAACTCAATCGCGGGGCACCCTATTGGGAGGCCAAGCAGAACCTTGCCAGCGAACGCAACACGCGAGATCTGCTTGCCGCCAAAATCGCGGCGGACAAGGCGGATTCCGCCATTCCGAAAAACGTAGTCGTGACCATCAACCCAGCGGCGCCGAACCCTGTGCCCGTGCGCCCTAAAAAGACGCTTTACATCAGCTTGAGCGCGTTTTTTGGCCTGCTGGTGGGCGTCTGCCTGGCATTTTTCATTGAGTATCTCGATACCAGTGTCAAAACCATCGACGAGGTCGAGCGTGTTTTTCAAACGCCGGTGCTGGGAGTTATTCCGCAAAATGTCGGCATTCTCATGGAACAGGGCATGGACAGTTCCCATGCCGAGGCCTACCGGGTCTTGCGCACAAATATTCTCTTTTCGCGCAAGGATGAAAATTTTAACAGCCTGGTGGTCATCAGCGCCGGCATGGGCGAAGGCAAATCCACGACCGTGCTCAACTTGGCAACGGTTTTCGCTCAGTCCGGGCAGCGGACACTGGTGGTGGACTCAGACTTGCGGCGTCCTACCCTCCATAAACTGCTGAAGTTGACCAACAATGTGGGGCTGATTAATTTTCTGCTCAAACAAAACACGCTGGAGGAAGTGATTCAGACCACCCCGGTGCCAATGCTCGATTTCCTGGCCAGCGGCAAATTGCCCGGCGGTTCGATGAATGTTTTGGGTTCCGGCCAAATGAAGAGTTTAATCAGCGAATTGAAGCAGCGTTATGATTTCATTCTTTTTGATTCGCCGCCCATCATGGGGTTGAGCGATGCCTCGGTGCTGGCCAGCGAAATTGACATGGCTGTCCAGATCATCCAGTACCGTCGCTATCCGCAATTGATGAATATCCGCGCCAAGCAAATGGTGGAAAAGGTGGGAGGCAACCTGGTAGGCATTGTCCTGAACAATATCAATATGGCGCAGGATGAAAGCTATTATTATTACGGCGGTTACTATTATCACGCCAATGAAGAATCCGGGGCGGAAACCGCCAAAGCTTCGCCGGGTGATTCGGAACGGGTGGGCATTCAAAAAAAGTATTGATTGCGCGGATGCGGTAATTGAGCAAGGATAATCGCCCATGAATTTGTTAATGAAACTGTCGTTGCCCGCGTGCGTTGCGATTTTGGCGGGAATGATTCTTTCGGGCTGTCGTTCCGCGCCAGACCCGATTTTTACAGACAATCCGAATGCGCCGGTGACGACCGAGTCAGGGACAAATGGCGGGCAGGCGGTTTTGGCCGCCGCGCGGTTCCAGAAGGGCGAAACGGTGGTTGTGGCGACCAGCACGGGCAGTGACGTGAATCCCGGGCCAATTGCCTCTGCCGGCCAGAATTATTTGATCGCCGATGACGGCACCATTACACTTCCTTTGATTGGCCCGATCCACGCCGCCAACAAAACGCCCGGTGAATTACAGTCCGAAATTGACCGGGCCTATGTTCCCCAATATTACGTTAACCTGACAACTACGGTAACATCACTAAACCGCATCTTTTACGTCGGTGGCGAAGTAGGCCATCCGGGCCCGGTGATATATGTGGGACAAACGACCGTGACCACGGCCATCCAGGCGGCGGGCGATTTGTCCCAATTCGCCAGCCACACAAAAATATGGCTGACGCATCCTGATGGCACGCGGATCCAGGTAAATTACGACAAGGCGTTGAACGACCCGGCCCAGGACCCGCCCGTTTTCCCGGGTGATAAAATCGAAGTGCACCGCCGGATCTTGTAATGATTTATTTGCAGCTTTTATCGGGCAAAAAAGCGGGGGAACGGGCTGTCGCCGCACATTTTCCTTTTCGCATCGGGCGCGCTTCTCAAAACGACTTGACGCTGGAGGATGATGGTGTTTGGGACCAGCACCTGGCGCTTGAATTTCTGGAAAAGGATGGCTTCCAACTATCAACCACGGCCAAGGCGATCTCTGCCGTCAATGGCAAGCCAATAGAGAAGGCGATACTCCGCAACGGTGATGTTATTACTCTGGGCTCGGCGAAAATTCAGTTTTGGCTGGCGCCTGCGCCGCAACGCGGTTTGCTCCTTCGGGAAAATTTTGTTTGGGCATTGTTGATTCTCGTTACCGTGGCCCAGTTTATTATTCTTTTCACTGCTTTCCACTGAGGCACGAGAAAGCAGGGCTCCGTTCAATGCCGGAAGTGGCGGGTGCCCGTAAACGCCATCGCCATTCCCCGCTCATCCGCCGCGGCAATTACTTCAGAGTCCTTGACCGAGCCGCCCGGCTGAATGGCCGCCGTGGCGCCCGCTTCCGCCGCTGCGATCAAGCCATCGGGAAACGGGAAGAAGGCGTCGCTGCAAACGGCGCTGCCCTTGAGCGAAAGCTTCGCTTCCTGCGCTTTCCAGACCGCGATACGGCTGGCATCCACGCGGCTCATTTGTCCAGCCCCGATGCCCACGGTCCGCCCCGATAACGCATAAACGATGGCGTTTGATTTCACATGCTTGGCTACGCGCCAGCCAAAAAGCATGGCGCTCAGTTCATCCGCCGAAGGCTGCCGTTTTGTCACGATTTTTAGATCGCCGGGTGCCGCCATTTTCAGGTCCCGCTGCTGCAATAAAAAGGAACTTGCGCCGACACTGCGCACATCAAACGGATCACCTTCGCGCGGGGATTTGAGGATGCGAAGCAGCCGGAGATTTTTTTTCTTTTGCAGGATGGCCAGCGCTTCGGCTGAAAAATCCGGCGCAACGATGACCTCGCTGAAGATTTCCGAAATGGCCTCGGCGCAAGGAGCATCAAGGATTTGGTTCGTAGCAATAATGCCGCCGAACGGCGCCTGCCTGTCTGTGGCAAACGCTTTGTCCCACGCTTCGCGGAGGTTCTTTCCCTGCCCCACGCCGCAAGGATTGGTGTGTTTCAAAATTGCAAGGGAGGGAGGATCATTTTCAAATTCAGAAATCAAATTAGCGGCGGCAGTCAAATCCAGGATGTTGTTATAGGAGAGTTCCTTGCCGTGGAGCTGCCGGAAAAATTCGTTGAACCGTCCATAAAGGGCGGCTGCCTGGTGCGGATTCTCGCCGTAACGGAGCGGCTGGGCGAGCGAGGCCAATACCGCGAGCGATTTCGGCAGGTCGGACGTTTGCGTTTTAAACTCGGCGTTCAGATGCGCGGCGATGGCCGCGTCATAACCGGCGGTTCGTGCGAAAACTTTCGCTGCGAGTTTACGGCGCAGTTCGGGGGTCGTGTTTCCATTTTCCGAGATTTGTTTGGCTACTTCGTTGTAGTCGGCAGGATCAACGACAACGGTTACGCTTTCATGATTTTTTGCCGCGCTGCGGAGCATTGATGGGCCGCCGATGTCGATATTTTCAATGGCATCATGCAAACTGACGCCCGGCCGGGCGACGGTCTGTTCGAAGGGATAGAGATTAACGACGACCAAATCAATCGGCGCGATACCATGCTCACGGGCGGCGGCTTCGTGTTTTTCATTCCCGCGAATAAAGAGCAGGCCGCCATGAACCTTGGGATGCAGGGTTTTCACGCGGCCATCCATCATTTCAGGAAAACCGGTATGTTCGCTGATGTCCTTGGCGGGTACGCCGGCTTCCCGGAGCATTTTGGCGGTGCCGCCGGTGGAGAGGATTTCAATCTTTGCCTGCGCAAGGATTTGTGCGAAGGCGACCAGGCCCATTTTGTCGGATACGGAAACGAGCGCCCGTTGAATTTTTGCCATCCGCCAAAGTTCCCGAAAGCGGTTGCCCGCGTCAATTCACAAATGAAAAGCGCAAGTATTTGCGGGTGTTTATCTTCGGCTGGCAGATTAAAATTCTTTCATTTTGGCAGTTGACAAACGGGCTGAGTCCGTTGAGTTTAAGCATAACTGGAACTACAGTTCAGCGGGCATTATGATTTCTAACGAACGACCATCGCCATTTGGAAGGCGGCCTTATACTCAGCCGCCGCGACCCCAGGTTCAGGAAGATACCCTTAAAAACGACAAGGTTCAGATCGAACGCAAAACCTTTCTTTTCGCGCTCAAAGAAAACCCGCGCGGGCGGTTTTTGCGCATCACCGAGGACGTCAACGGCCGTCGTGATAACATTATCATCCCGGCCACCGGGCTGGATGAGTTTAAGCGGATTTTTGACGAGATGGTGAAGGCCGCGAATGAAAAACCGGCCAAGCCTGGCGATGGGGCGAATGAGTAAGAAAAACGGAATGGCATATGCCTTCCGGTTGGGCGTTTAATCTTTTGTCATCGTTCTTGGCTTCCTCGGCTTAACTCTTTTCGCATCGCCCCACAGTCCTTCCAAATCATAACGTTCGCGGATGTCGGCGCGCATGATGTGGACGATAACGTCAAAAAAATCCAGCGCTATCCAGGCGCCCTGCGTCGAGCCATCAGTGCGGACGGGGCGAATGTCATGCTCATCACGCAATTTGCCGGTGATTTCCTCCACAATGGCGCGCAGATGCGGTTCGCTCGTGCCGGAGGCAATGACAAAATAATCCGTGACGGACGACAGGTCCCGCACGTCCAGAATGACGATGTCTTCCGCCTTTTTATTATCCGCAAACTCGCGGCAGAGCAGGGCCAGCTTCTTTGAATCCATAGTTATCGCGTTAATTTAGCCGTGAACGGGGGAAATGACACGAAATTTCAGAAGTTAACCACGGAGACACAGAGAACACAGAGATTTCATATAATTCTTCGGATAATGCCATCTTTGATCAAAGGCACATTAAAATTGATCAGTAAACCGACCTAGTAACGGCTTAATTTCAAATAAGAAAGCAATTGTGCTTCGTGAATTGGTTCAATCTTTTCAATCGATTTGAGCTCAACAACAACTTGATCTGACACCAATAATCCAAACGATAGCCGCAATCCAGCAAAATATCCTTGTAGAATTGGCAGGGCCACTTGGCGTTGAAACTCAATTTGTCGCAATGATAATTCACGCATAAACATTCTTCGTAAGTGGATTCCAACAAACCAGGACCTACAGTGCGATGCACTTCGATGGCAGCGCCAATGATAATTTCGGTTATTTGATTCAATTGCATTCTCCGCGCGCTCAGTGCCTCTGTGGTGGAAGTTATTTCAAAGATAAACCCCGGCATCGTGAATCGCCTGCGCCACAAAGGACGGAACCATGTCCTCGATGGGCAGACCCGCCTTGACGCGCGCGCGGATCTCTGATGATGAAATTTCCAGAGGAAACCCTTTGAGCATTCGGCCGTGGAATGGTTTTGGGAATTCAAACGATACCTTGCCCAGGCGTGGAATTGCGGCGAACTCAACGAGCCTGGCCAATTCATCAGCTTCGGCCCATTTATTTAAAGTGGGGACGTTGTCCGCGCCGATAAGCCAAAACAACTTTGCCTGTGGAAATTTTTTCGCATAGTCGCGGACGGTCTCAATCGTGTAGGAAACTCCGCCGCGACGGATTTCCTGGTCGTCCACGGCATAATTGGATTTGGCCGCCAGCGCGAGCCGGAGCCATGGCAGGCGCATTTCCCCGGGGGCGGCCGGAATTTCCTGTTTGAAGGGAGACTGGGAGGCGGGAATAAAGAATAACCGGTCCAATTCCAGTTCTTCCATCGCCGCCTGCGCGACGAGCATGTGGCCGAGGTGAATGGGATTGAACGCGCCGCCGTACAGTCCAAACCGTTGCTGCATGGCCAAATTTTAGGTTTGAAGCAGGTTTTTGGCGATGGAAATTCGCGGTAACAGGATTAAAAAAAGTGGACATCGAAATCTATTGGAACATAATTACTTATGCATCATTTACGGGAAACGTCAGCCCGCAAAACACAGAACAAAACCCGGCACAATTATTGGAGCCGCAGCAAGATTACCACCCGCCAGCGCGAAGCATTGAACCGTCATCCCGGCTCCATTATCTGGCTTACTGGCCTTTCCGGGGCTGGCAAATCAACCATTGCGGTGAAACTGGAACAGGCGCTTTACAGGTTGCGGCGGCATACCTATATCCTGGATGGCGACAACATCCGCCACGGCCTTTGCTCGGATTTGGGATTCTCGCACGATGACCGCACGGAGAATATCCGGCGCATAGGGGAAGCGGCGCGGCTGTTTGCTGACGCGGGAATCATTTGCATCGCCGCGTTTATTTCGCCTTACCGCGCAGACCGCGATCTGGCCCGGCGGATTGCGCCGCAGGGAAAGTTCCTGGAAGTTTATGTCAACGCGTCCTTGGAAATTTGCGAACAGCGTGATCCCAAAGGGCTTTATGCCCGCGCCCGGTCCGGTGAATTGAAGAATTTCACTGGTGTTTCCGCGCCTTATGAACCGCCGTTGAAACCTGAAATTGAACTGGACACGAATGAATTGAGTGTGACCGAATGTGTTGGCATTATTCTGAAGCGGTTGGATAAACTTTTGCCGCCGGCCAACAAACGACGATGAAAATCAGCGGATTTACCTTTTTGCGAAACGGGCAAAAACTGGGATATCCATTCGTCGCCTCCATCCAATCCATCCTGCCGATCGTGGATGAATTTGTCATCGCATTGGGTCCGTGTGATGACGACACGGAAAAAATGTTACGGGACATCGGCGATCCCAAAATTCGCATCATCCCGACGCAATGGAATGAAGGCATCCAGCCGGGCTACAGCGTGAAAGGATTTGTCTATGGCCAGCAGAAATCCATCGCCCTGTACAATTGCACCGGCGACTGGGCGTTTTACCTGGAGGCGGACGAGGTGATTCACGAAACGGACTTGCCGAAGATTCGCGGCGCAATGGAAAAATATCTGGGCGATGCCCGCGTCGAGGCGCTGGCCTTTGATTACCTGCATTTCTACGGCAATCAAAACACGATTGCCTGGTCGCCGGGTTGGTATCGCAGCGAGGTGCGCATTATTCGCAATACAATCCCCGCCTGGTCGAGCGAAGCGCTTTATTTCAACGTGGTAGTGGACCATAAACGGTCGCGTTATCCGCGCGCGGCGCACACGGGTGCGACGATTTACCATTACGGCTGGGTGCGCAGCGAGGAACAGATGAATTTAAAATCCGCCGCCGTATTGAAGTATTGGGAAAGCAATACATCCCGCACTATTGACTATATGGAAATTGATCCGGGCGTATTGAAATTGTTCAACGGCACGCATCCTAAAGTGGTGCAAGGCTGGCTGCCTAAAGCAGACGGCCTTTTCCAGGCCGACTCCAATCATCGGTTAACCTCGCGCGAAAAAAAGCATCGCCGAATGCTGAAGCTGGAAGGATTGTTTGGAATCCGGTTCAACAAGAAACATTACAAGTTAGTGTCCTGATTGAATCGTCGGCTTAATTTGGGCCAATGATTTGATCAATGCCTCACGAAAGGCTTCACGGGAATAACGCAGGGCATATTTGCTGGCGGCCTCTTGAAAGCTGGCCTTTTCTTCGGGGGAAAAAACAATTGCCCGCCTCATGCTTGCGCCTAAGGCTTTGGCGTCGCCGGAGGGAAACAAAAGCCCGAGGCCGCGTTCACGAGTCAATTTTCCGAGCAATTGTTCGTCCGAAACAATGACGGGTTTGCGCGCGGCCATGGCCCGCGACAACACCCCGCTGGTGCCAAAATGATTCAAGTAGGGCAATAAAACGGCGTCACTCGCGGCGAAAGACAGTTTTTCTTCTTCTTCGGAAACATAACGGTTGATGAGCAGCGCCCGATTTTGCGCGGCCAGCTTTTCCAGGCCTTGCGCCGTCTCTCCGGTTGGATCCTGTTTTCCGGCGCAAAGCAAAAAAGCGGGGCTGGCCGCCGGCAAATCGAGCATGGCTTGCACGGCTACGTTTAATCCTTTGCGCCGGTAACCGCCGCCATAAAACAGGAAGACAAATTTGCCGGCCGGTACATTCAGCTTTTGCCGGGCCGCGAGGGCATCGCCTTCATAACCTTCGGGGCAGACATCCGGCAGAAAATAAATTGGAGCGGACGGGTATTCCGCTTGCAGTTCTGCGGCGAGGAATTCGTCCACCAACAAAAGCTGGCCCAGCCAGCTCTGCCGAATGAGCCGTTGAAAGCCGGCCTCCTTGAAGCGGCGGTCGAATGACCAACGGGATGCGGCAAGGAATCGGGGGCGGTGATAAATGCCGCCCATCCGGCCGCGCAATGCCTTTGCCGGATTTACGCCAAGGGCCGCCCATCGCCAGAGGTGCGACGCAATTTCATCGAAGGCGCACAGGAAAACATGATCCGCGCCGCTTTGCCGGAGGCAGTACGCCACTGAACCGGCCTTTCTATCGCCGTGACGTCGTCCGGCCGCATTGTAGGCATTGATGAGCGGGACGGACGATTGCAGATCGCCCAGTTGCTCCCGGACGCGGCCCCCGTTTTCCGGACGCAAATCCACTGCCAGCGTCAGCCGCCGGTTGGTTGAGAGCAAATCTTCGGTGATAAACCGCAGCCAACCGAGATGGTGTCCTTCGACACGCGGTTCGTAGAGAAGCAAATGCGGAAATGAATTCACGGCTGGGCTCTTTTATCCTGAAGCTCCCAAAGTTTGGCGTATTTGAGAAAGGTATAATATGCATGCAGCGCACAGACCTGGAAACCAACCGTGCCTTCGAGGAAGCCGAGTTGCACGATGTATTTTTTTAGAAATGCGCCCAGAGGATTGAAGGCAAGGTGTTTGAATCCGGCCCTTTTGCCTGCCTGAAAATAGCGCTCGGCCATCAACGTCGTGTAGCGGTCGGTTTTGGAAAGCACGACGGCGAGCGATGGCCAGGGATGCTGGAGAATGGGATTTTTAAAATAACCCACGCTGCCGGTACATTCAAATCCTTCGTGGACCAAATCCTCCCGGTAACGAAGCCGGCGGCAATCAAAAACCTGCGGCTGGCGATAGTCCGGATAAAGTCCACAGCGTCGGACCGGCCGGCCCAGAAAGTGATTGAGCCGCGGTACAAAGTAAGCCGCGTGCGGCGGCGATTCCAGCGTGCGGCGGACTTCGGCGGCAAATTCGGGCGTGCTGCGCTCGTCTGAATCGATGCTCACAATCCAGTTATGTTTGAGCAGCGCCAGGGCGTCGTTGCGCAATTTGCCGAACCCCTGGAACTTGATATTTTCGTGGCGCACGCCAAACTTTGCGCAAACCGCCGCCGTATCGTCGGTGCTGAACGAATCCACGACTACCACTTCATCAGCCCACAGGACCGTCGGCAATACTTCGCGAAGGTTATTGGCTTCGTTAAAGGCGATGACGTAAAGGCTAATGGGTTCAGGCATGACAACGCGCGTTTGCGAAGATTAATGTTCCGCGCAACGGGATAAAAGAAATTTTAAACGGTCGATAAAGCCGGTTTTGCGGCCTCAATGAGCGTATTCGTTGACACATTGGCCAGGAAGGTTGTGCCGGGAGGATTTGTTCCGACGACGACCCGGCATTTTTCGCTTTGGGGAACCCATTCCCGGACGCCGGGGTTTGGCCAAAACCACCCGGCTACCGGGGTTTGCGTCATGACTGCCAGGTGAAAGGTGCCGGTATCACCGCAAAAATGCAGGGCAGAATATTTAATGACCGCAGCAACCTGGATGAGGTTCAGGTTTCCGGCAAATACCCGCCACGGTTTTTGTGGCAGCAGCGGCAGCAATTTTTCCATTTTTGCCAATTCACGGCCAGTCGGCGCGCAGGACAGCGCGATTTTTTTGTCGGGAAAATGCTGTCCCAGGGCGGCAATCAATTCGGCAAGTTGTTCCGGGGCAAGTTCCTTGTAATCGGCAGTTGTGAAAGGACTGATATGAAAATACGATCCTTTTTCGGACTCGGAAATTTCCGCCGGGCGTAAATTTTCCGCCCCAATTTCGACGTGGAATTCCGGCGGACTGGCGGGAAACCCGGCCTTTTCCAGGCAACGGCAACGCTGCAAATAAATGGGGTCTGATCCAAATGGATAATCAACATGCGCGGTGAACATATGTTTCCAGAAAGGCGGGCCGCCATCATCCGGGACGCGGCCGAGCCGCTCGCGCGCGCCACTGAAAAAAGTCAGCCAGCTGGAGCGATCGGAACCATTTAGATTGATGAGCACGTCAAATCTTTCACGGCGCAAGCGGCGAACCATGTCAAAATTTTCGTGAAGTGTCGCATGGCGCGGATAGCGCATGTATCCCCAGACACGATCCACCCATGGCGTGCAACTCATGAATGATGTGATATGCGAAGCGACAGTGACATGCAGCTCGGCCTCCGGCCAGGCCTGGCGCACCATCCACAGCGAGGGAAGCAAATGAACGGTGTCGCCAAGAAAACCCAGGTCCAACACCATGATTTTTTTTGCCTCGCGTGTGCGCTGAAAAAATGTTTCGGGGCCTGGCTTAGCCATGCGGCCATAGCGTAGAGGGAAGGTCCTGAAACTGGCAATGGCAATTGCCGCTGCGGTAAAATCCGCTTGCGAAATTAACGGCCAATGGAGGCCAGGTATTCGCGGGACACCTGCCAAATGCCATGATATTGGCGGTATTTCTGCCATGTCTTTGAACGGGGAGCCTGCCACCGGGCCAAAAACCCGTTCCAAAACATGCGAAGCCACGCGCGCCGCAGATCCCGTTTTGCCAGGAACACACAATCGTCCGGTGGATAATGTTTTTGCCGGAACTTCAGCAGGCCTCTCAATTTTCGCTTGGAAACTTCGTAGGGATCGCGCGGGTCTTCACTTGAACCGCCCACATGGGTCACAGCAACTTCCGGAATAAGGCCAATCTCAAAACCCAATTCGCGCAGTCGCAGGCACAAATCCGTTTCTTCGCTGTAAATGGGGAAAAAATCGGGATCGAAACCGCCCAGTTTTTCGTAAAGTTCGCGCCGGACAAACATGCTGGCGCCCAGGATCCAGGCGATAGTTCCGGGAAGTTTTGAAAAATCGCGATGGACGTGGCGCTGGGCTGGATACTCGGTGGCCGGCGGATCCCCCGGTTTTCCCTCGAGAGAGAGCACCGTGGTTCCTGCCATTCCCCATGTCGGTTTTGCGTCCATGATACGGCACAATTCAGCGAGTGAATTATTTTCCATCAGCCAGGCATCAGCATTGAGCAGGAAAATGTAACGCCCGCGGCTGGCTTTAAATCCCAGATTGTTGCCGGGCCCAAAGCCGACATTTTTTTCTGTGTAAATGACCTGACACTTCAACTCTTTGAGTATGGCCTGCGTATTGTCGGTGCTGCCATTATTCACGACGATGGCCTCGCACGAAACGCCCGTTTGGGCAAGGACGGATTCGACGCATTTGCCAACGTATTTGGCAGCATTGAAAGCCACAATAATGACGCTTACGTCCATGCAAAAAAAGTAAACTGCAATCTAAAGGTTCTGCCAATAACAACAAGCGGAAATTCCCCCGCTTTAATTGGGCTTTAATGCAGGCGCTGAAAGGTTGAGCAGGTGGGAAAATTTTTCGGGCCGCTGGCGGAGATATTGCGGAAAGGAATCGTCCAGCGCGACAAATTCCAAAGGTTCTTCCTGGTCCGCCCACATAATTAAACCGCGGTTGAGATGGTCGGCAATAACTTCGGGATTGTTGTATTGCGGTTGATTTAGGTCCTGGTGGGCGTACGCGGCCAGTTTCAGGCGGATGCGATCCACGCCTCCCATCCAGGTAAAGTGCCAGCCGGCGTCTTTGACTGTTTTGTATCCGCTATACCTCATTTCCTCGGCGCA
>Ga0206887_10089_pt1 | contig 21125 bp, 27 predicted proteins | sample Alteio_BWOrgHeat_89_FD_153248 | JGI IMG/M metagenome (GOLD analysis project Ga0206887, IMG submission 153248) | Enriched cells from forest soil in Barre Woods Harvard Forest LTER site, Petersham, Massachusetts, United States - Alteio_BWOrgHeat_Nextera3 ...
ACAGACCGTTACTTGCCTGATAAAGCAATTGATGTGATGGATGAAGCAGGTTCACGCGTTCACCTGGCAAATGTTCATGCTCCTAAATCTGTCGAAGATCTTGAAAAGAAGATCGAAGAGATCAAGGTGCAGAAAAATCTTGTAGTCAAAACGCAGAACTTTGAAGAAGCTGCGCGTCTTCGCGATCTTGAAAAGAAAAACCAGCAAGACCTTGAATCTGCCATCAATGCATGGGAAGATGAAATGGGTACTCAGGTTTATGATGTCACAGAAGATGATATCGCCGATGTCGTTGCAATGATGACAGGAATTCCTGTCAACAAAGTTGCTCAGAGTGAAAGCATCAAGCTTCTTAAGATGAGCGAAGCATTGCAAGGCGTGATCGTCGGGCAGGAAGAAGCTATTGACAAACTTACAAAAGCAATCCGTAGAACGCGTGCAGGATTGAAAGATCCGGCTCGTCCAATCGGAAGCTTTATTTTCTTAGGACCTACGGGCGTTGGTAAAACTGAGCTTGCAAAAGCTCTTGCCCGTTACCTTTTCGATGCTGACGATGCTCTCATTCGCATTGATATGTCGGAGTATATGGAGAAATTCTCTGTATCTCGTCTTGTCGGCGCACCTCCGGGATATGTCGGCTACGAAGAAGGCGGTCAACTTACTGAGAAAGTACGTCGCAAACCGTATTCCGTTGTCTTGCTTGATGAGATCGAAAAAGCTCATCCGGATGTATTCAATATCTTGTTACAGGTACTTGATGATGGACAGCTTACCGATTCACTAGGACGTAAAGTTGATTTCAAAAATACAATCATTATCATGACTTCAAATGTCGGTACACGCGACATTAAGAAGCAGCCACGTATCGGCTTCGGCGAATCAGCTTCAGCAGATGAACATGGCAAGATGAGAGATCAAATTGATGAGTCGATGAAGAGACTTTTCAATCCTGAATTTTTGAATCGTGTTGACGAGACAATCGTCTTCCGTTCGCTGACAAAAGAAGATATTGTACAGATCATTCAGATCTCGCTCAAGAAACTTCTTGTTCGCGTCGAACAGATGGGAGTCAAGGTCGAACTATCGCCAAGAGCATTGGAATTCGTTGCTGATAAAGGCTTCGATAAACAGTATGGTGCACGCCCTCTTCGCAGGGCAATGCAGAAATACATCGAAGATCCTATCGCCGAAGAGCTTTTGCGTGGAGCCGTCAAAGAAGGCTCACTCGTCAAAGTTGATGTTGCATCAAATGATGTAGAGCTACTCTTCCAGATCGAAACTCAAGGCGAGACTTCAACAACAACTGTTCATCATGCAACTATCGAAGATGTGATGAAAGAAGCTGGAATTACCCATGCCGAAGACGTTGAAGATGAAGGAGCAGATACCGTGAATGAAGGAAAAAAATAACCAGTTAAGCTATTGAGATGAAAAAACCGCAGCTGAAAAGTCTGCGGTTTTTTTTTAAGATAAACTTACCACTAACTACCCCTTCTTCCCATAGATCATCATCCAAAATCCTGACCAGGGAGCTAGAAGAGATTGATTGATGGTATTCAGCCACTTTGGATATTTGCGGCGATAGGAATCGCAGATCGCAAAGTGAACATCGTTGAATTTCGAGAACATTTTTCTGGCATCGCTACGAGAATAAGCTTTGCCAAGGGGATTGGAGCCGCCGTCATAGACACGAACCCAATCTTTATATCCGTGAATTTTACCTTTAAGCAATCCGCTTAAGAAATACAGAGGTACACCAATCCAAGTATGCAGTGAATGCTTATGATAGAGCATGATGACGATCTCACCACCCGGCTTCAAAACGCGATAGACTTCATCAATTGCGCGTTGGGTATCTGGTGTATGATGCAATACTCCAAAGGAATAGACGACATCAAATGTTGCATCAGGAAAAGGAAGATTCTCAGCATCGGCAGAAAGAAAATCTCCCTGCAATCCTTCCATGTTGAATCTCTGCTTAGCTAAACGGGGACCTTCTTCAGTCAGATCAATACCCGTTACAATAGCTCCGTTGCGGGCAAACTGAAGACTATCCGTTCCTAATCCGCATCCGATCTCAAGTAGTTTTTTCCCGCGAAATTTCTTGAAGCCGCAAAGCCTTTCCATAAAGGGCTGAGTCGCATAACGGAAGCGTTCAACCTCGTCATAGAATTCCTTTGTACCCGGAGGCAGATCGGTAAATTGGGTACCACATGGCTGGGCATTCCAGTAATCATGTACTTCCGCTTTTAATGCGGCATCTTCTTGAGTGAGCATCAGAGATTAAATATTCTTCTAAAATTATACTGCCATCACTTCTTTCTCTTTCGAAACAACAAGCGCATCTATATCTTTCACTTTCTGATCCGTTTTTTTCTGTACGTCGTCTTCACCGCGTTTACGGTCGTCTTCAGAGAAGTGTTCCGCTTTTTCAGCTTTCTTTAAGTTTTCCATCGCATCACGACGAACATTACGAACAGCGATCTTGGAATCTTCACCGTGCTTTTTTACGAGCTTCGTAATTTCTTTGCGACGTTCTTCAGTCAATGGGGGCATTGGTACACGGACTGTTGTTCCGTCACTGGAAGGATTGAGCCCTAAATTCGCATCTCGGATCGCTCTCTCAATAGCATTGGTCATGCCGCGATCCCATGGCTGAACAGCAATGGTATGCGCATCAGGTACAGAAAGATTTGCAACCTGATTGAGTGACATCATTGTGCCATAAGCATCAACTTTCACCGTATCAAGTAATGCAGTTGTTGCTCGGCCTGTGCGAATTTTATTCAGCTCATTATGCAAAGCATCAATAGCCTTGCTCATACGATGTTCACAATCTGCGATAATTTCTTTTGTAGTATTCATAGATTCAAATCAAAAGTCAAAAAATTAAAGTTAAAATCTTATCATGTTCTCATGAATTAGGGTATTACCTTTGAACCTACACCTTCTTCGGTCAGAACGCGAAGGAGATTTCCCTTTTCGTTCATATTAAACACGATTATCGGAAGCTTGTTCTCCTGACACATTGTGATTGCCGTAAGATCCATAATGCGAAGTCCTTTGGAAAGAACATCGGAATATGTGATCTCGGGAATACGAACTGCATTAGGGTTTTTTTCCGGATCAGAATCGTAAATGCCATCAACCCTCGTGCCTTTGAGCACTGCTTCAGCATCAATCTCCGAAGCTCTTAGAGCGGCGGCTGTATCAGTAGTAAAATACGGGTTACCTGTACCGCTTCCGAAAATGACGATGCGTCCTTTTTCAAGATGCCTGATCGCTTTTCGGCGGATGAATGGTTCGGCAATTGCCGTCATTGTGATCGCTGACATCAGTCTGGTATATAATCCTTTCGTCTCAAGCGAATTCTGAAATGCAAGACAGTTGATCATCGTTGCGAGCATTCCCATGTAATCGCCCTGCACTTTCTGAACTCCATCAACACTTGACTTTACGCCTCGATAGATGTTCCCACCGCCTATAACGACAGCTATCTCTACCCCCAAATGGTGAGCGGCAACGATATCATCTACGAACTGGCTGACAACTTTCGGATCTATACCAAACTCCTGGTCGCCCATCAGCGATTCACCGGAAAGCTTCAGTAAAATGCGTTTATACTTTGATGTTAATGCCATGAAAGGTTATTCGACACAAATCCTTACAAAAATACGTTTTGATCGGGCACGTAAACAAACTTTTTCACTCTTTTGATACAACTTTTGCCTTGAAATTCGTCCCTTACGATCAGATTCAAACAGTAGCAGATGATGAACTTCTTGTCGTTGATTGCTACTATCATCGCGGTGTGAACCTCACTCACCTTTATAGCGAAAGAGTACCGGAAGAATTTCGTGCGGATAGCAGCACTGAAGTTGTGCTCAATTGGCTTAATTCGTCGAATATCTTCAAGCCCAAATATGTAACCTGTAATCATTGGGATATCGACGGATTTCTTGCAGTATGGTGTGTACTAAATCCTGAACTTGCTCTGCAAAATAAAGGGCTCCTTATTAAAACTGCTACCCTTGGCGATTTCAGAGAATGTGACCGAGATTCCGAAGCTGGATTAAATGCACTAAAGCTTTGCTGCATTCTAAATCATGTAGAACGTACTCATTTCTGTCAACCCTTTGGTGATCTGGATAATGCTACTATTGAATATGAAGTTTCTGCGAAAAAATTTCTGTACTTCATCCCACTATTCAGAAAATGGCTTGAGAATGTAGATGAATATCGAGCACTTTGGCATCAGGAATATACGGAAGTGCTTGATGATCTTGTTTTTATTGATGAAGGGTATGCTCATATTGAAGAACTTGAAGATATTGGACTCTCAATAATTACTTCTTCAAAGCCCCTTCACTATTACGCAAGTTTTACGAAAGCTAATGGTGGAGCAGTACTGACTTATCTGCCTAAAAATAATTACATTGAACTGGAATATAAATACGAAACCGGTGTAGGCAGACTCCACAAAAAAATAATTGAGCGAGTCGATCTTAACTCAGTTGCGAGGGAATTAACAGAGCTTGAAATGACCGAGGAAATTATTTGGCGATTTGATAACATCAATGAAGGCGGACCGATGTTAAGACCTGAGAGAATTGATGCGCCAATATCACATGAACTTCGCTATCAAAATATAGCGGCTCGGGTTTTTATGCCCGAGCCGCCTTATACTACTTTATCTGATGAAGTGGTAATCGGCAAAGTGATTGCCGTCTTAACTTACGCTTCTGCTTCTGCAGTTTCGTGATGCCCCTCACCAAGTTGCATGCGGACAAAGCCTGTTACGGTTACGCCATCACCTGCTTCTTTTAAAATGTCAGTGATCGTTTTGCCTGCATCCTTGATGAAGCTCTGCTCTAAAAGGCAATTATCCTGATAGAATTTTTCGAGCTTACCAACTGCAATTCGGTCAATAAATTCTTCTTTCTTACCTTCGTTACGCATCTGCGTTTTGTAGATCTCGATCTCACGATTAACAGTATCGGCAGAAATGCTGTCGCGATTCAGTCCCATCGGATTCATTGCAGCAACCTGCATTGCAATATCACGTCCAAGGCTATTTGCTTTATCGCCGTTTACGCCTTTGAGTGCAACAAGCACACCGAGCTTTGCGCCCGGATGGATGTAGCTTGCAACAGCGCCGTCGCCGGCATCAAGCATTTCGAAGCGACGTGCTTCGATCTTCTCACCGATACGACCTGTCTGTGCACCAACCTCTTCGGAGATCGTTGCACCGCTTGCAAGTTTAACAAGTAAGAATTCTTCACGTGAATTTGGATTTGCAGTCAGGGCTGCATTTGCAATATCCTGAGCGAATTGAACAAATGATTCATTGCGTGCTACGAAATCCGTCTCCGAATTTACTTCTGCGATAACGGCTTTCTTTCCGTCAGGTGAAGTTGCCGTTGCAATGACTCCTTCTTTAGCAATACGATCGGCACGCTTAGCTGCACTTGCTGCGCCTTTTTTGCGCAAAATATCAAGTGCCTGCTCTTCATTACCATTTGCTTCTTCCAAAGCTTTTTTGCAATCTGCCATTCCGGCGCCGGTACGGTCACGGAGTTTTTTAACTTGTTCTGCTGTAACTGCCATGTTAGTAATAATAAATTAAAATTGAATGTGTGCCATTGCATGGACACCTATAAAAACGGCGAGCACTCTGGTTAAGAAGGCTCGCCGCTCGTATAAAATACGTAGCTTTTTTAAGCTGCCTCTGTTTCTGTGACGGGCTCTATCTCCTCAATGTCACTTTCTTTTTGTAAGCGTTCTGCTTCGACGCCTTCATCCATCTTTCTTGCTTTCGATGCAGCGCGTCCTGCGTTGATCGCATCAGCAAAAGCATGAACAAAAAGCTGTACTGAACGAAGTGCATCATCATTAGCAGGGATCGGATAATCCACGAGATCGGGGTCAACGTTCGTATCGACAAGAGCGAAGATTGGGATACCGAGCTTACGCGCTTCTTCGACCGCAATATGTTCCTTCTTGATGTCGATGATGATCATTGCAGCAGGAAGTCCGCGCATCTCGGAAATACCACCGAGCGTTGCATCCAGCTTGATTTTCTCACGTGAGAAAAGAAGCTGTTCTTTCTTTGTGTAATTTTCAATAGTGCCATCGGCATCCATCTTATCAAGATTCTGTAAGCGCTTGATCGATTTGCGGATCGTCGCAAAATTGGTGAGCATTCCGCCCGGCCAACGGTCGGTTGCATGATACTGCCCGCAGCGAATTGCTTCTTCCTTGATCGCACCACGAAGCTGTTTCTTCGTACCGATAAAGAGGAAGCGTTTTCCTTCGGATGCCAAACGCTCTGCAGCGTTCAATGCATCTTCAGCAAGTTGCTGGGATTTTTTAAGATCGATAATGTGGATTCCGTTGCGTTCCATGAAGATGTAAGGTTTCATCTTCGGATTCCAACGACGGGTAAGATGCCCAAAGTGAGCACCTGATGCTAAGAGGTCTTCTAAACTGATTCTCATGTTTTTATTGGTTTTATTCTCTACACCCCTCTCGCCTTTCCACACTTCTTGCAAAGTGAACCGGTTCGGCTTATAACGAGCGATGTATATGTGATTGGAAAACAGTGGCAAGTGATCAGTGGCTCGTGGCTAGTAACTAACCACTTGACACTGATCACTACCCAAAAATTATCTCTTCGAGAACTGGAATCTCTTACGAGCTTTCGGCTGACCGTACTTCTTACGCTCGACCATTCTCGGATCGCGTGTCATGAGGTCGTCTTTGCGAAGAATCGTGCGGAATTCATCATTGATTCCGACAAGTGCGCGGGCAATACCTAAACGAACTGCGCCTGCCTGGCCGCTTGTGCCGCCGCCAACGACGTTTGCGCTGACGCTATACGAGCCATAGACTCCAACTGATTTGAGCGGACGAACGACGTCCTCACGGTGAATTCCGTTTGCAAAAAAATGTCTCGAATGGCTTGCCATTAATGACGATTTCCATCGCCTTACCATCTGTCGGAGTGAGGATCACACGGGCTGTTGCCTCTTTGCGGCGTCCTACAAAAATTTCTACTTGCGTCTTTGCCATAAAAATGTGAGTCTAAAATTACGCGATCTTTAATACCTTTGGCTGCTGTGCTTCATGAGGATGCGTTGATCCTGAATACACTTTTAACTTCATTCCGACTGCTTTGCCGAGTGAGCTTTTCGGAAGCATACCTTTTACTGCACTTTCAATGATACGATCCGGATTTTTTGCACGAACATCTTTGAACTTCGCAAAACGTGCTCCGCCCGGATAAAGGGTATTGTGATAATACTCTTTCTGGTCCATACGCTTACCGGTCATCTTTACCTTCTCGGCATTGATCACTACGACGAAATCGCCGGTATCGATGTGAGGCGTAAAGACTGCTTTATGCTTGCCGCGAAGGACGCGGGCAACTTCCGTTGCAAGGCGACCGACAGTCTGTCCATCAGCATCTACGATGTACCAGTTCTTCTTATTCTCGCCTTCTTTGGCGCTATAAGTACGAAGCGAGAGTTTATCTTTCCTATCCACGTCTGAAAATCTCCTAAATTTAATCAATTATCGGACTTTTTGCCCGATTTTGTAGCGGGGTAATAAGCGGTTTTCTCTTGGGAAAGTTCCATAAATGTTCGGAGTTGGGAAGTTTTAGATGGGCAGTTTTGTGAGTTTTTAGCTATTTTGGAGAAATTTGGGCGTATAAGCTAAATAACATCTCAAAATCAAACAAATCTGCCCATATTTAGTAGGCAGCCTTGTTCAATTGTATTCTTAAAATCCTTTACATTTTCGGACGCGCGATCTTTTTGCCCGCTAAATGCTGCTTATATGGATTCCAGTAATGACCTGTCCAGCCTTTGGCAAGACTTGCCTTATGCTTATCAGGTACGTTCGCATGGATAGCCTGTAAGACGACATCTTTGCCTTTTGGTTCGAGACTGATGATGAACGTTGAATCAACATCATTCGCATCCCAGCCTTGGGCTCTCCAACTTTGTACAATAAGTTTATCTTTTACCAAGTGAAGATTCTTACCTGTGATATAACCTCCATGCACAGAATATTTTCCTCCTACTTTCTGAGATATCTTTGCAGGTGCACCGGAGATCATTGAATGTTTTTTCTCATTCATGTAAAGAGCATAGATAACCTTCGGAGTCGTGTTTTTGAAAACCACTTTTTGTGAAATTATCGTTGCCATAGTATTTTATTTTTTATGTAACAAATTAATAACGGATATAACTAAAGACGTATGAGTCAGTAGAAATCGGACAAGTAACCGGAAGATTCTTATCTCCTCTACAATATCTAAATTGGGCTCAATGCTACTTACACCTCATGAGGAAATGAAGGAGAGATCAATATTTATCCTGAACTCCTGTCTCAACTCTTTTCTTTTTAATTTCTTCTTTATGGGTCTTAAAATACTCTATACCTTCTGACAAATCCTTCTCTTTATTTGTCTTTTCCTTTTCGAGATTGCTGTCATCCAAAAAATGAATATTAGGATATATGTTCTTATAGGTTTGAATGTACTTCACCTCGCGCTTTACTTTTTCCCAAACGGTAATCCCTCTATCAATATCATTGAAGCCATATCCATTTAAGTACTCGCCGGCGATTTGATTGATTGTGATTAGAAACTGCTTCAGCTCAAATGCCTCCGAGCCAATACTGCCAATCTCTTTCGGATCAAGCATATTTCTGAATATTCTGGCGCGTGATTGCGCTGTTAAAAACCAATAGTAGGCATCATCTTTTTTGCCCAGATCGTAAAGTCGGATAGATAGAAAATAAAGTGATTCAATATCGGTATTATTTATATCTACTTTTATCTTATTCGCTAAGACCTCCAACTGTGCCGTATCATTTGTGAGAAGTTCTTTTTTGTATTTGCCGATAGTAATTGTCAGCGGGTCATAGTTATAATATGGCACAGCATAAAACGGAATACGTCCTGTCTTTCCCTGAGCATTTGACGTTGACCAAGAAAAAAATAAAAATGCAATAAGTAATATAGTGATTGTTGCTTTAGTTAATTTCATACTTCTTATTTAAGTAATTCCCTTAATTCCGTTAATTCCGTTTTTGCCGCTTCACTTATCTTCAAAGATGGGTAGGTCTGTTCGACAAAACTCAAAGCACTGTCACCATTTTTATCTAAAATATATTTATCGGCACCGTAATCTAAAAGTAATTTAACCTTCTGTGGGCTCCCACTAAATGCAGCTAGCATCAGCGGTGTGATTCCGTCAATCGCTCTTCTGTATTTAACGCTTGCAGCATGTTTAAGTAAACATTCCAGTGCCTCAGGTGTCCCGAAACTTGCCGCAGACATTAATACAGAATACCCATTGAATAATGTGTCGTTTGGGTTTGCACCATATTTTAGAAGCATCTCGACAATCAGAATATTATTTATCGAGCTATTATTTCTTGAACACGCTTCCATGAGATCGCTCTCAGGATGTTGAATTTTCTTTGTAGTAAGTAAGGCTCTGACTGAAGCTTCATCATCCATGCGTACTGCAATATTTAATGCCGTTAAATGCAAATAGCTGCTTGTATCAGGGCAATAATTGAGATTACTATCCTGAGCAATTAATTTGGTAAATATTTTTGTCTGCCCGTTATAAATAGCAAGCATGAGCGGAGACCAATTTATTTTATTATCATCCCACCTTGCTTTGTGAGCAAAGACCGGCACGGTCGAAAAAACCAATAATAGAAGTATTACCGCTTTTTTCATAATAACCATATCAACACTGGCTTAGAAAATATTAACAGACGAACCAACTAAAGTCAGCAATTCCTGCTTCGGAGGAGCTTCCAATCCACTTGCACGAAGTTCGGTCTGAAAATGAATGAATGCCGGAAGTGCCAGCAAGACTTTCTCATCTTCATCCGAATTAAAGAATGCCGTATGTGCAAAAGTTTTACCATCGGGATTCAGGCAGCAGTTATAGTTCACATTCGGATTCCCGATCTTCTGGAGATCAGCCATCACATTCTTGATATTAGCCTGATTATGTTCAGCGTATTCCGCTTTGGTCGTGTAAGTAACTCTGACGATTTTCATAATTTAATAAAAATATTTTTCCAAAAGTTTTCCCTATAATGCCACGTACATAATTACAAACAGTAAGTGCCTAAAGATTATCCCTCAAGAGAGCCACACCAGACAATTCCTCTTGTTTTTGTATAACAAACATCTCCTCCGCCTTCACCGTCAATAATTATTTTCTTATCATGCTTTTTTCTGAGTCGATTGATAAATTTTTGGGATTCAATATATTCGAAATCGCTCTCGAAAAAAGTATCTCATCAAGAAACGGTGTCCAATTAAGCTTACTTATTTTTTCTTCAGCCTTTGTAAAAGATGAGATAGGAAAAGCAATATCATCTTCTACCGGAGGAAAGACATTATTGTACCATTGAATTCTTTCTCCAATACCTGCAACCACTCGCGATTGCATAAATCGCGGATAGTTCAGCCAAATCTTTAGATAGTATGGCTCACCAAGTTTCTCAAGTTCAGTCCGCCAATTCATGTAAATATCAATAAGACCTAAGGTTATTTGATTACGATACCCGGAAGGAGGTTGTTCACTGCAGAATAAGTTAGCCCAAGGATAAACATAGATTTTGGCATTGTCATATTTATACTTTTTTAGGTGTTCAGGATTGAGAGGAAGTGAATTATTTATCCATTGATCAATTTCCTCTTCACGCTTACGAAGGCCTCTTATTTTTTGTTTTTCTCTCATAGCTTATTAAGTCTCTGTCGCATTACTTCATAAAGAAAAATTCCATGCGCAGTAGCAATATTTAGCGACTGAATATTATCCCTCATGGGAATTTATTCTTAATTGTTTTACTAGTATTTCTGTCAATTCATCCGATCTGCTGAATATCATTAAATGCCCACCCTCCTTAATAGCAAAATCACAAGAGATAAACCGGATTGGTAATATTCTGTCGTTTGTTCCATGAATATGAGTAATATTTTTTAGATGAAGTGTATTAGACCATAAAAGAATTTTTTCAATAGCCCATTTTAGGAATTGCCCTTCAGTGTCTCTTAATATTTGTCTTAAAAGTTCTTTATCAATTGTGGAAGTTGTTCCGAAAAACCAATTTGTAATAAAGTTTGAATATTTTAATAGTCTTACAGGCAAAAGCTTGTGAAGACGTAGGTGTCCTACTAAACGATAATAAAGGGGTATCTCAGCAACTGTTTTTATTGAAGAAATCAGAATTATTTTTTCAACGTCAATTAATTTCGCTACCTCAATAGCTATTAAACCGCCGAATGAAAGCCCGATAAGGATTGGTTGCTTTGTAGTTATTTGGTTAAGTAATCTTGCCGCATATTTTTCGATTGTCTCCTGCCCTATAGGAGTTATCCACTTAATATAAGTCACTGGATAATCTAAAAAATCGAGTCGTTGGAATACCCTTTCATCCGCACCAAGTCCACTAAATATATAGATGTTCTTTTTCAAAACCGTTCTTTAGTTTTACTCCTTTGCCTCATAACTTCATAAAGAAAAATTCCATGTGCAGTACCAACGTTAAGCGAACGAAGATTATCTAACATCGGAATTGTAATTTCTTTATCACAAACTTCAATTATTTCTTTTTTGATTCCATGTCCTTCAGAACCGAAAATTATTGCACAATTATTCTTGAAATCGGCATTCCAAATCGGTATAGACACCTCACCAAGTGTTGCGGCAAAAGTTGATATACTATTTGCTCTTAAGGCATTTATGCAATCTGGAATTGATTCAACCGTTACAATAGGCAATTCGAACACTGCTCCCATCGAAACCCGAACTGCACGACGCATCCAGGGGCTTGTACTTTTCCGGTCAATTATTATAGCTGTTGTATTCATCCCAAATGATGTGCGGATGATCGCTCCGATATTTTCTGCATCACAAACTTCATCCAAGATAACAAAGAGTAATGGCTTCTTTGCATATTGAATAACTTCCTCAAGCGTTTTCTCTTTGGGTATTTTTGCAGCAGCTAAAATTCTTTGATGCAGAGAAAAGCCGACGATCTTTTCCATTTCTTCCCGTGAACCAATATATATTTTGCAAAATGTCCTCTGTTCGTGAGAAGCTATTAATTGTTTATGCTCTATGAATTGATCTTCTGTTAAATAGAGAGAAATGATCTCGAGTTTGGAAAGAAGGAGACGAACAACAACTTTTTCGCTTTCAGCAATAAAATGATTGGCTTCTTTTTGCGAACGTAGATTCGCAAAAATTTGCACATCATCTAAACTTGGATTTTCGACAATTTGAAAATTCATTATGCAAAGTTACGTTGGCTGTTCTTCCGTAAAATCAAAAACGCCGCAACAACTGCGGCGTTTTTGTCTCATAAAGTTGAATGATTATTTTGACACTGTCCAGTCATCCATAGCTGTTTTGCTTCCATCAGACCAAGTCCATTCGATCTTTTGGAAAGTAATACCATCACCATCAACATCGCCGGGAAGAATTATTTCGCCTACCCTTGAAACTTCAGCTGTGATTGTGATCGGTTTATGCATTCTTTTACCTGTTGCCATTCCGCTTGATTGATCACGCGGAGCAGTGACGGTAGAAGTATACGTGAATGAACAAGAACATTTTACCTGATTAGCTTTTTCTTTTGCTTTCATCAGTCTGCCTTGTGCATCACAAAGAGAAAAAGTATATTTGCCCGCTTCAAGTCCATCAACTGTAGTTGCGCATGATCCATCGGGGCATTTGATCTGTACGATCTTGGTTTTTCCTTGACCTGCGATCTTCACATACCACATCTGTGCACCAAACAAGTTCGAGAAGCTAAAAAGCCCAAGAACTACTGCAAGAACAAATGATTTCAATAATATTTTCATAATGCTAATTTGATTAAAATTCACTTAGTAATGACAATTATAAGTGAATAACGATTCCATCCAACTTTCTGTGACAAAGCTGGTTATCTCATGAAAATCATTTTTTGCCCAAGAGTGCCTAAGGACGAGTGAAGTTGCAAGAAATACATTCCGTTTCTCAGTCCTCTACAATCGATATTGAAAGAATGTTTTCCTCGTTCATATTTTCCATTGAGTTCTTGCCGGACGATGTGTCCTGTAACATCGACAATCGCAACAGAAATATTTTCATCAAACGGCAGATTGAAATAGCATGTAATATCATTCTTAAAGCTATCAATGATATTTTGATCTATACGTAAAGAATATTCATTATGAACAGATTGATCTTCTACTCCAAGTGTTGAAATAAGTTGATAAATATTCCCATCTGATATTCCAAGAACATATAGGTTTTCCTCCTGATCTTCTCCGAACGAAGATAATGCAAGTCCTGTACTGTCATGATCTACAAGCAATCGATTTGAAACCGTTGTACCTCCATAAGTAAGAGCCCAAATTCTCGAGGAGGCATAATCTGCATAGATATATTTTCCTTCCAGAGAAGGGATTAAATTGCCACGGTAAACATACCCTCCGATTACTGCTGCACCAAGACTATGTGGATATTCATATAATGGCAAAACCAATGTAGTTGTATCAGCCCCAAAATCCACACTACGATGAAATCCCTCCATGATGCGCCAACCATAATTTCCGCCGCTTTTGATCGTATCAACCTCTTCATAATTATTAAACCCTACATCACCTGTCCAGAGCGTTCCGGTAGATCTGTCGATAGAAAATTTCCAGGGATTTCGTAAACCGTAGGCATAAATTTCTCTTTTAATACTATCAGGTGCGCTGATAAACGGATTATCACTTGGTATCGAATAATGATTACCCTCCAATTCCTGATCAACATTGATACGAAGAATCTTCCCAAGATAGGTCGTAAGACTTTGTCCGTTATTATACGGATCAGCCCAGCCACCACCGTCACCAAAAGAAGCATAAAGATAACCATCATTTCCGAAAGCAAGATGACCGCCGTTATGATCGGTAAATGGCTGTGGAACAGTTAAGAGAATCTGTTCGCTGCTCCGAAGAGCCGAATCAGGATTTGTAGGACTGGCTTGAAATCTGGAAATAAATGATGTCAGCTGAGTATCAACGTAAGAAAGATAGTTGACATAGAAAAAGCCGTTATGCTGAAAATCAGGGTGAAATGCCAGGCCTAAAACACCCATTTCATTAGGCCCCTGAGGGACTTTATCAGTAATGTCAAGAAAAACTTTGCTGCTGCTTACATTCGGATCGTTTTGAAAAACTATAATTCTTCCTTTTAACTCTATGATAAAGATCCTATTCGTCTCATCAGCCGGCGTTTGCATTTCAACCGGAGAATAAAGAAATGGCACATTCGGAAATGCACGACGCAATGCATACTGTGGTGATGCTGATCCTGAAAGTAAAATCAGGATTACAAGAACGGTGCAATATTTCATACAACAAAAAGATTAACTACTTATACAAGACTATAAGTAGAAAGACAATTGAGAGCACTAAACGTTACAATGTATTCCAGGGTATAAATTTATCCCTGATTATTTAGAAGTCAACTCTCGGGGAAAAGACCAAATTAGACAACAGTATTAGTAACGCCTACAGAAATATTCAGTTCCTTTAATTGACGGGGATCAACAGGCGATGGACATTCTTCCATCAAACCCTGCATTGAAGTCGTTTTAGGAAATGCCACGACATCCTTGATATTATCGGTACCGCAGCATAGCATTGCAATGCGGTCGATACCAAGTGCCATTCCTCCGTGAGGCGGGGCACCGTAACGGAATGCATCGAGCATGAAGCCGAATTTTTTCTGCATCTCTTCTTGGGTCAAGCCGAGCATATCAAAAATTTCCGATTGCAGTTTCCTGTCATGAATTCTGATCGAACCCGAACCGAGTTCATAACCATTGACTACTATATCGTAAGCTCTTGCTCTGATCGCAGCAAGATCATCAGTTTTATTTTCCCAATCTTCTACTACCGGTGAAGTAAAAGGATGATGCATAGAATTAAACTGTTCTGTTGCTTCGTCAAGTTCGAACATCGGAAAATTCATCACCCAGAGCGGAGCAAATTCAAATTGTTTGCCTTCAAGTAATTTCAATCGTTTTGCGATCTCAATTCGCAAGGCTCCCATGATCGTATAAGCCCTGCTCCACTTCTGATGGACCCCGATCAGAATAAGATCTCCAAGTTTAGCATTTGATGCAGCAGCAATATTCTCCATTTCTTCAGGAGTTAAAAATTTCTTTGCACTTGAATCAATTCCTGCATCTGTAACTTTCAGCCAAACAAGACCTCCTGCTCCATAAAGTTTTGCATGGTCAGTCATCTCATCCAATTGTTTGCGAGACCACGTTGCAGAATTTGGAACAACGATCGATGCGATCACACCCTGCTTTGTTTCTAAAGCATCATTAAAAACTTTGAATTCTGTTTTGCCACGAAGTAATTCTGTAAGTGTTACGATCTTTAATTCGTATCTAAGGTCAGGTTTATCAGAGCCATAGGTTTCCATGACTTCTTTGTACGAATACCGCGGAAATTTTGGAAGAGAGAATCCGACGTCTTCCCAGACTTTTCGCAAGCAGCCTTCCATGGCATCATAGACCATTTCCTCATCGGGAAAACTCATCTCCACATCAAGTTGAGTAAATTCAGGCTGTCTATCGGCACGAAGATCTTCATCACGGAAACATTTTACGATCTGAAAATATTTATCGAGTCCGGCAACCATCAAAATTTGCTTATAGATCTGGGGCGATTGGGGCAGTGCATAAAACTCACCATGATGCAATCTGCTTGGTACGAGAAAATCCCTTGCCCCTTCAGGAGTTGCCTTCATCAACATCGGAGTTTCGACTTCGATAAAACCACGAGAATCAAAAAAATTACGAATTGATTGCGTGATCTTATGCCGCGTCATCAAATTTTTCTGCAGGCTCGGACGGCGGAGATCCAGGTAGCGATATTTCAGACGAAGCTCTTCGCCGGCGCTTACTCCTTCCTCAATAACGAAAGGAGGGACTTCAGATTCATTGAGAACGTGAATCGAAGAGATCAGAATTTCAATTTGACCCGTCTGGATTTTCTTGTTAGGATTCGATCTTTGGCGAACGACTCCTTCGATACTGACAACAAATTCGGAACGAAGTTTTTTGCCTTCTTCATACAAGAACATCGTCTCAGTACTTGGCTCGACTATACATTGCACAATCCCTGCCCTATCACGAACATCAAGAAACAGCAATCCACCCATGTCTCGATTGGAATTGATCCAGCCATTGATGATCACATGTTGTCCGATATGTTCGGCGCGAAGTTCTCCTGCGTACTGTGTTCGTTTTGGGATATGCATGGTTTCGTAATAATCACTAAAAAACAATTGGCACCTTTTCAATTCAAATAAAGGTTCAATTCCGAATTACTTTAACGCTTCTTTGTACAAGCCCGTTTTACTTAAAGGTGAAAAAAAGCAAGAAATTATTAATAATTATTTTCTCATTCTTTATTCTGATCAATGTTCTTGCTTACATCCATGCCTATAAATTCACTCATTTTTCTTCTGCTCACATTACTCGAACGAAGGGGCCGGATGAATTGGACTGGCAGGAAAAGCTTGCCATTCTATTGACTGGCGTCACAAATCCTAAACCGCTCCTAACACATTTCCCGGCAAAAAAGTATGAAACGATCCGTTTAGTGAAAACTGATACCTTAGAGGGATGGGATATCCCTACTGCAACGAGCGCCAAAGGAGTTGTCTTATTATTCCATGGCTATGCCGGCTGTAAATCAGATATGCTGAAACAATCTGAAGTATTCAACTCCCTTGGATATAATTGTATATTGGTTGATTTTTCAGGTAGCGGAGGATCCAGCGGGACAAAAACTACACTCGGAGTAGAAGAAGCAGAAGAAGTTCAAACCTGGGTAAATTTTGCCGCCAAAAAAAATCCCTCTATCCCAATGTATTTGTATGGTGTTTCCATGGGTGCTGTCTCGATATTACGCGCTGCTGCAATTTCAAATTTACCGGTAAAAGGGTTGCTTTTAGAGTGTCCGTTCGAAAGCATGCTATCAGCTATAAAAAATAGATTTGATATTATGGGAATACCAAGTTTTTTCTCCGCCGAGTTACTTGCTTTTTGGGGTGGAATTCAAAATGGTTTCTGGGCTTTCAGTCATAATAGCGTTCATTATGCTAAAAAAATAAATTGTCCGACTATACTATTTTATGGTTTGAAAGACCGGAAAGTAACTATGGAAGAGACGCAAAATATATATTCCTCGTTGGCAGGGAACAAGAAACTGGTAACCTTCCCTAAAGCCGGACACGATAATAGTCTTTTGCTCTATAAAAACAAATGGACTGATGCCGTTACCTCATTTCTCAATCAAAATAATTTTTGATTGAGAAATGAAATCCACTCATCTGTCTTTCAGCCGTATCACAAACTTCAGTCCTGACCATTTCTCCGTTATGGCACAGCCTTTGATATCGACTAATCCATTCGCCAAGCCGAAATTGCGAACGATGTGCTCCCCAAGATCGGTCGGTACCTTCGAAGCTTTCTTCGGCCAGCCTATCCAGAGCATTCCATTCGGGACAAGTAATTTACTGAGCTTCGGAAAATTCTTTTCATATTCTTTCTTCGAATCGGTGAAGTAGAGAATAAAATCCATTCCTTTTGCTGGTTTCTCAAGAGAATTCACTTCAGGCATTTCGCCGATTTCTTTCCAGAAATCATCATCGGCACCGATGATGGAAATTTTCATTCCATCCTTAATCCCAAGTTTTTTGACTAATAGAGTATCTGAATATCTTGCCATTATTGATTCGATAAAATCCTTTACAAAATTAGTAAAAATTCTTACCTTCGGTTAAGAATTTTCTTTTCATCTCTTCTTATGATTGAGGTATCAATGTCCTATTCAATCAATTTCTCCGCCATTTGCTTTGGCACGTTGTTGGCATAGTCATGAAAGAAAATAGATGATTATCTATTCGATTCTAATAGTACTGGCCGCAGCATTTACATTTCTCCTGCTGACACCCATTGTGATCGAGTTCGATAGCGAACAGAATCTCTATGAAGTCAGAGTTGCAGGAATCGTAAGAATGCGAATCGTTTTTGGTGAGCAGTTTATACTCATTAAGATGCGAGCATTCGGATTTGAGAAAACGCTAAACCCCCTGCAATTAGGGTCGAGAAAGATCAGAAAAGAAAAACAGATAAATAAAACAGATCGGATATCTTTTCAAAAAGCAATGCACAAGGGTATGGCAGTGATACGTACGTTCGATGTGCGCTACTTACTGATAAATATTGATACTGATGACTATGCAATGAACGGTCTGCTGTATCCTTTTGCAGTGCTTGTATCAAAACCAAATCGTCAGTTTCAGATCAACTTTCAGGGAAGGGTTGAAGTGAAAGTGAAGATCGTTAATAATCTAAGTCGAATGTTTTTGGCATTCATTCGGTAATTTTTCACTTTATTAATTACGACTATGAAAATCGAAATCGATGATGTCATCGCAAAAGTCACAGACTTTTTACGCGATGAAGCAAAAACGGAAACTGTAGTTGGAAAGCAATTTCAACTTGGAGATTTCACCTGCGTCTCCGTTATCCGGCTCGGAATGGGATTCGGATTCGGCGGTGGAGAGGGTGAAGGGGATAACTCCAAAACCGGCAAAGGAAAAGGCGAAGGTACGGGAGGCGGTGCGGGCACAGGCATAGAGCCAATGGGATTCCTCGTTACCAAAGGTGAAGTAATCCAGTTCGTACCAACTCATACTTCAAAAGGTCTCAGTGTCATGTTCGAAAAAGCTCCGGAAGTCTTATCGAAATTATTTGAGAAGAAAGAATCAAACGGAGTAAAGGCATAATACTCGGAAGGTCAACATGAACACTACTCCCAATCAAGGAACGTCCGGAGATTAGGAGTTTAGTTTGACCTGTCAAAAAAGCCGGGTTTGAAGCCCGGCTTTTTTAATAAACTATGAAGCAACAAGCTAATTAAGCGTGAGCTTTGATCGCATCAGCAGTATCAATTCTGACACTCGGTCCCATCGTGCTGGAAATGACAATACCTTTAAGGTAATGTCCCTTTGCCGAACCCGGCTTGGCACGCATGATGGTATTAATGAACATATTGATATTGTCTGTTAACTTCGCTGCATCGAACGAAGCTTTACCGACCGTTGAATGGACGTTTCCGCCTTTATCAACGCGAAATTCGATCTTACCGGCTTTCACTTCCTTTACCGCAGTTGCGACGTCAGTTGTAACTGTACCGGATTTCGGATTCGGCATCAAGCCTCTTGGTCCTAAAACTCTTCCGAGCTTTCCGAGTTCACCCATGACTTCAGGAGTTGCAACGATAACATCAGTTGCAGTCCATCCGCCTTTGATCTTCTCGAGCAATGCTTCGAAACCAACTTCATCGGCGCCTGCTTCGCGGGCAGCGGTTTCCTGATTCTTCGTAACGACTGTTACGTGAACCGTCTTACCGATACCATGAGGCAAAGCAACCGTACCGCGGATCGCCTGATCTGCTTTACGTGGATCGATCCCTAAGTTGATCGCAATATCAATTGATTCATCGAACTTTGCCGTTGCAAGTCCTTTGACGTGCTTCACTGCCTCTGCGATCTGCATTGGCTTTGTAGCATCAGCTTTCTTTTTTAAACCGTCGTAACGTTTTCCGTGATGTGCCATGGTCTTATCCCTCCACTGTTAAGCCCATCGAGCGGGCGGTACCTGCAACCATGCTCATCGCTGCTTCAACAGAAGCGGCATTGAGATCCGGCATTTTTAATTCGGCAATTTCACGAATCTGCTTCGAGTTGACTTTGCCTACTTTTGATCTGTTCGATTCTTTCGAACCCTTTGCAAGACCTGAAGCCTTCAGAAGCAAAACTGCTGCCGGAGGGGTCTTGGTGACGAAAGTGAAAGATTTATCGGAATATACCGTAATAACGACAGGCGTGATCATTCCATCAGCCTTTGCCGTCTTTGCGTTGAACTGCTTGCAGAACTCCATGATGTTCACGCCCTTTTGTCCAAGAGCGGGACCTACCGGCGGAGCAGGCGTAGCCTTCCCACCAGGGATCTGCAGCTTAATATAACCTGTTATTTTTTTAGCCATTGTATGTTATTATTAGTGGTAATTGGCGTCCTATCCTGGCGGACCGGACTCCCACATTTTTAGAGCGGTGATATAACGGATTTTTACTAAAAAAGTTCGGTTTCCAAGTCAAAACCTTAAAGTCAAAAGTCACAAACGGCTCTTCATTTTGACTCTACCCATCTTCCAAATTTCTTACTCAAGTAAGAAATCTTGCCCGTCACTTTATCCTCCATTCTCAATTCCCGTCAAATTTCGGCATTATCTTAGTTGGCATGATTATTTCATACTTTCCTGCCAGAGCCGGAATCGGCTGTTTCACATTAGTTTAGAATTGCCATGAACAACAAGACTATCTTTTCAGCACTGCTGATCGCCGCGCTTTTTATAGCGCCATCACTTTATGCTCAGACTTTTACTGCTCCTTCGCCGGAAAATCCTATAAAGAGTACTAATTGGGTGTTTCTGGCTAATTCCGAAATATCTATGTTCGAATATGATAAATCCAGAGTCGAGCAGAGTGATTCCTCAATTATCAAGATCTGGCTACGCGAAACGCCTCTGAAAAAAACTGCCTACGAAGTCCGGCGCGCAAAAATGTGGGAAGAGCGCAGCATTCAAGGTTATGACGACAGCCTCAAACTTCATCCTCATTTTTCGTATGATGGGTACGAACGTTATAAATTCTCCGTTTTTCAGGAAGAAATAGATTGCTCATCCAGCAGAGTCAGAGTACTAAAAGCAATTGACTATGACGAAACAGGAATTATCCTATCCGATTGGCCAACCAACCCATCTGTTTCGAAACAGATTAGAGCTTCAGCAAGTCCGGAAAGCATGGTAATGAATCTCTTCAAAACCGGAAATTTCAGTCTGCGTACAAATTGAAAAGGTAGAGTTAGGAAAACAGTAAGTCAAGATTTTGAAGTCAAAATAAATGCCACACCCTGTGTGTGTGCATAATGATATTCATTGTTTTCAATAACTTCCA